>JGI12664J13189_1000043_pt1 | contig 16073 bp, 12 predicted proteins | sample BlaSpr_A8_OM1_O3_FD_13189 | JGI IMG/M metagenome (IMG submission 13189) | reverse complement strand
CCGGATGGAGAGGCAAGGCCCGTCGATGGCCAGCGGAGGAATAATGGCGTTGACGCGCGAGCCATCGGCCAGGCGGGCGTCCACCATGGGAGACGATTCATCGACGCGACGTCCTACGCGCGAAACAATGCGCTCGATGATCTGCATCAGGTGCGAGTTATCTTTAAAAGACAGCCCCGTGATTTCGAGCTTGCCGGCGCGCTCAATGTAGACGCGGTCGAAGCGATTCACCAGAATGTCGGAGATGGTGTGATCTTTGAGCAGCGGCTCCAGCGGGCCCAGGCCGAAGATTTCGTCGAGAATTTCGCGCGAGAGGCGCTCGCGCTCGGCAAAGCTGAGAGGAACGAGTTCGCTATTGACGGCATTGCGAATGACGACCAGAACTTCATCGCGGGCGGAATTTCCCGCCGCCTTGCCCAGTTTTTCCAGGTCGAGGCGGTCCAGGATTTTGCGATGCAGGTCGGCCTTTACCTGCTGATACTCGACCCGCTCGAAGCTCTGTAAGTTCGCCATCTTTTCCTACTTCAGAATCCTACGTCTCCTACACCGTCTTGAATAGAGACCAGGTGGCCCTCTTTGTTTCCACGTCATTGCGCGTAAGTTCCTGCGCCAGTCCGGCAAAGCAGCGTGCGATTTCGGTGTGGCTCTGCTCCATCAATGGCACGCCGCGGTCGATAGCGGTCGAAACTGCAAAGTATTGGTTCGGCACCCGCCACAGGAGTTTGGCTCCGGCGGCCGCTTCGGCATCGGTTTCGCTGAACCCGGGTACTTTGCGGAAGCGGTTCAACACCAGCCGCACCCGTTCGCGGCCTCCGCTTTCTCCCAGATATTGCTGCACGCGGGCCGCACTCCACAACGACGCCACGTCGGTGCAGGCGACCAGCAATACGCATTCCGAAAGATTGGACACCAGGCGGCTACAAGCGTCGAAGCGCGTTGAGACATCGACAACAACATAACGGTAGTGGCTGACCATCATGTCGAAAAGGCGAACGAATTCGGCGGTCGAGGGATCGAGCGTCGCCGGCGTGCTGGTCCCCGCCAGCAACTGCAATCCCCCGTTGTGCCGAACCATGAAGCTTTCCAGAAGGGAAGCATCCATGCGGTGCAGATTGCGGGTTGCGTCGGCCACGGAGAAGAGTGGCTTTACATTGAGATGCAATGCCGCGTGGCCCAAAGGAGCGAGATCGACCAGCGCCGTCTGTCCATGCGATGACTGCAACGCCAGCGCCAGATTCACCGCAACCGTAGTCGCCCCGCTTCCGCCCTTCGCGTTAATCACGGAAAAAACTTTGCCACGCGCGCCTTCCTGTTTCACCCTGCGCTGAGCCGCGCTGAGGCGGACAAAAGCTTCCAGCAAATCCGTCGTCGTAGTTGGCCGTTCGATGAACTCGCGCGCTCCTGCACGCATGGCATTCACGATCACTTGCGGCTGGCTAAGGCTGCCGATGGCGAAGACTGCGGACTCGGGCGCCTCCTGATGGAGAAGTTCCACGGCGCGCAGAGCGGTCGCTGCGTTGTCCGGCGGAATGTCGACCAGCGTCACATCCGGATTTGCGGCGCGAACCCGGCGGGTAACCGGATCGGCGGCGGCCAGAGGATAACTGGCGCAGGTGTGAACCGTACGCGCCACATTGGTTCCATCGACCAGCACTTGCAGAACAGTGCGCTGTTCACTGTCCGGGGCAACGATGACAACGGAGAGCTCGGGCATGACCTCTGACCTTCTTCAGAATCTTTGGCGCGTTCGTTACTTGGGCCCTTTGTCGAACTTATCTTTATCCATGACGTACGGCTTCGGTGGCTTGGGCAGTGGGGGCGCCTCAGTGGTTGGCGAAATCCGCTTTACCGTGCACAGAACCATCAACTCGGAGTTACTTTTTTGGTAGCTTTTGCTTCGAAACAGATTGCCCAGGATCGGAATATCTCCCAGCCCCGGCATTTTGTTGAAAATATCCGTCACGCGGTTGTCGATGAGCCCGGCAATCACGAAACTCTGGCCATCCTGAAGTTCGAATTCGGTTTCCGCTTTGCGTGTGCTGAGAGCCGGAACGGTAAAGCCAGAGATGGTCAGGGCATTGGCGAAATCCAGCGCGCTCACTTCGGGTGCGACGGTAAGATGAATATTCCCATTCGGCATGATCACGGGGGTGAACTCGAGCTTCACGCCGAATTCCTTGAAGGAGATGGTCACCGCCGTAAAACCAGCTCCAGGCTGCACGATCGGAAAAGGAAACTGGCCACCGGCAAGGAAGCTGGCTTTCTTTCCGTTGACCGCGATCAGATTTGGCTCGGCGAGAATTTGCAGCAGGTTCTTGGTTTCCAGATCCTCGAGCACCGCGCCGAAGTGAAGGTCGGGACGAAAGAGAAAAAGGTTGAGAACGTTGCTGATGGTTTCTTGCGATTGGAATCCTGCGCCCGAACCGGTGCTCTGGCTGAGTTGCTGCGACCCGAAACCGCCAAACTGCCCGGTGCCTGTTGTGCCGATTGTGTTGGCCGCGCCAGTAGACAGGAAGTTCACACCTAACTGGGTCAACGCGGAGCGGTCCACCTCGGCGAAGCGAACCTGCAGCAGCACTTCCTGCGCGCCAACCGGGCCAAACGTGAGAACGTTGACCACGCTCTTGGCGTAGGCCGACGCTAGTTCGGCGGCACGTTTGGAAACATCTTCCGTGGAAACATGGCCGGAGAGCACGACAGCCGAACGCGAAGGTGTGACGGTAATCTGCTCGTCGGGAAACACGCGGCGTTCTTCTTCAGCAAGGGTGCTGACATCGACATCCACGCGCAAATCGAAGCTGCGGGAGCGCTCCAGTTCGTCCCAGATCAAAAGCGAAACTTCACCAGCCGACCGGCCATGCACCAGAATTTGCGTAGGCGTGATCACTGTGGGATCGGCAATCGTGGGATCGGTGACCGCGACGCGCTTGAGACGCTCCGTCGTATTGATGAGGAGAGATTTGCCGACCATGACGCGCAACGGAGCTGAGCCCTGGCTTTGCCCAGTTTGGGCCGGCAATGTCGTGGTCTGCGTGCCGGTGGGCGGGCCGGGATTGTCGGATTGTCCGGCGGCGGCCTGCGGGACAAACATTTCCGGCCAGGCGGGTAACGAAATGGCGATGGAGAACACTAGTATCCCAACGATTGGCCTGCGAAATATCATTTTCGAATTCCTCTCCCTTGTGAGGAATGTCTTGCGCTCTTCTGGGATTTGCAAGTGTAGAACTCTTTCCGACTATTTAGTTTCGTGTCACTTTTTCGCGTTACTTCGAGGTACAATTCTCCTCTGTACAGTTCACCACGTCCGGTTTCTTGTCGCCTTTGTAAACCTCAATGCTCATAACAGCAGGTGCCGGGGCGGCAGCCGGAAGCTCGGCCTTCTTCTTGCCCGCCGCGTGATGCACAACTGGAGCAACAGGCGCCGGCAGTCCGCCCTTGTAGAGTCCGCGCTCGCTTGAAGCCGGCACATCATCCTGCCTCGTGTCGAGCGGGTTGCGCAGCGATAGCTGGATATGTCCTTCCGCCTGAGCCAAGGTGAGACGTTGCGCGTCGTCGGGCGAAACCAGGAGCGTGATTACGGGCGTGTTTTGCGCCTCCCCCGTCGAAGTACGTTCCAGCTTATTTCCAGCTGCGATTACGGCGGCGTTCTGCAACACGGTGGTGGTCTGCGGATCGTTGCCGCCGTTTGGAGTTCCGGTCAGCAGCACATCGACGCGAGTACCCGGCGTGACGAATCCAGCGACCGAGACGACTTCATTCACCCGCACCGATACCGCGCGCATTCCCGGAGGAATCAGTGACGGCAAGCCGGAACCGGCATTCTCGGCGGCCAAACGGTTGGGCAGGAAGAATTCGCCTTTGTAGATGGGCACAACCACGCCACGGCCCATGACCAGAGAGCGCTTGGTGAGAGCGCCGGGCGGCACGGCGGAGGCTGGAACTTGCTCGACGCGCACGTCGCGCTCCTCGATTCTGGACCCCACCTGAATATCGTTGGCGGCCACAATCACGTCAGCCCCGGCGACCACTCCAGTATTTTTCGATTGCAGATTCTTGTAGACGATCAGGCTGACGAAGCCGCCCAAGGCCAACGCCACCACTCCGATCATCAACAAACGCGAACGATTCATAAATGGTCCTTCAAAAGAAACACGGCAAAATTACCCCGCGAAATAAATCCGGCAAAAAATAAATCCGCGCTAGCGGCCTGAATCTTATTGAAGCCTTTGGCGCTGGTCAATCCTCAGATTTTGTCACTGCGGAAAACTGCCGGGAGCACAGGTATCCGCCCGCGTCTGTCCCGATAGCTACCGAGAGAACTGAAAATCTTTTCCTAATAGTTTTGTGTGCGCCCGTGAATTGCAAAGGGGAGGCAGGCCCACCTTCGTAACCAACATCATACCGCGCAAAACGAAAGGAAGGGTGTAATTTCTTGCACTCTAGTAAGGACCGCAAGCCGCAGGCTGTCTACGCAGACCGCAACGGTAGGGTGAAGCGCGAGATCAGGGATCAATCCGTAAAACCTTCGATCAGAAGGACTTGAAAAAGATCGTCGAGACCGAATCCTGATAGCGCAACGACCATTCCGGCATTTCCCGCAGAGCCGACGCCAATGGACACTGCGGCGGCACGATTACACTAGTAACTTTCCCCTGCGAAAGTGAGAGCGGCCAGTTTTTTTGCAGATAGTAAGTCTCGCCATATTGAGTAAGGCCTTCGCCATAAACATCAGCGCGCCCATCGATAAAGACCCGAATCTGCGGATAGGCCTTGAAGATCAAGTAGCCGCCCCAGGAGTAGTAGTTGAAGATCGGTCCGGGGGGCGGATGCTGTTGCAAGTAGGCTACGGCGGCCACGGGAAACACCGCGGCCTCGGCCTGCGGTTGGTGCTGAATTACCAGAAACGTGTGAACTGTGGCGAAAGTGGCCAGGATAAACAAAACAACGCCATGCAATAGACGGGAACCCTCGCGCGCCGGAGCCGTACGGTGCCTGCCCGAAGGAAACCACTCTGTCATGGCGCGCGCGACTAGCGGCGCGGCGGCCAGAACAAACAGCGGAATCATTCTTACCGAAGACAGTGCCGCCGCTACGCCAGCCAGCAATACAAGAAGATCCCGAAGCCTCGGCTTCTTGCCCGAGAATGCCAGTGCGGCGAAAGTCGCCAGAATAAGAAAAAAGAACGCTCGATAATTGGCGTTATGAAAATCGGGCGATGCCCATTCGGTGATGTAGCGCTGCATTGGAATCGAGCGCATAGTCTCGATGACGTATCTGAAGATCGCCGAGCCGTTGGGATTGAACGAAGCCAGCACGAGATTGGCCAGCAGCGTTACACTCAGCCGGCGCAGTCGTGCACCGGCGGCTGCGCCCGAAAAATGACTTTCCATAAATTCGCCGAATTCGCCGGCGATGAAAAGAGCTAAAAACGCTGGTCCGAGAATAAAACCGGCGTGCAGATTGACCCAGACGAGGGTAATCGGCAAAGTCCATAACAGAAGCTCCGGTTTCTTTTCAGAGCGCTCCAGAATAAGCAGCCACAGACTGAGGAGCAAGAAAGAAAAAATCTGGGGACGCACTCCCCAAACGATAGTTGTCGCTAGCGCGCCCCAAAGCGTTACGGCGCCGGCCATCACCGCGTCAGTTTTGCAACGAAGATAGAGCGGAACGAACGCTGCGCTAATGACGGCTGCGAAGAAAAGAATCAGCCCGGCATAGCCGGTCGAGCGAAATATGCCGTAGATGGCCAGTTCAGAGAGCCATTCATGTGCGACCCATGGCTGGCCGGCCCGCGTGTAAGAAAACGGATCGCTGTGCGGCACGGCGTGGTGCTGCGCGATCCACTCCCCGGTTTTCAAATGCCACCAGACATCGGGATCGAGCACGTTGCGTGCCGCCATGGCAAAAATGCCGATGAACACAACGAGGACGAATGCCCGCCGGAACTGCAAGAATTCTTTCACCGTCGGCATCATACCGCGCCGGGTTCAAGCGAAAGCTATAATCCAGATTCTCTCGCGGAGATTTCAGCCATGATGCCCCGCATGAAGATGCNCGCATGAAACGCGGAATTATCGAAAAAGCCGCCTACGGCGTCTTGGCCGGGACGCTCCTGATTCATGCGTTCTTGTTTTGGAAAGACAGAGCGCTGATTGCAAAGGGGTACCCTGATTTCACGATCTTTTATACCGCAGGGTTGATGATTCGCCAGGGACTCGGACATCAGCTTTACGACCAGGCGGCGGAATACCGTGTGCAGCGCGAGTTTGCGTCGGGCGTAGTCATCCGGCGGGGCGCTTTGCCATTCAACCATCCTCCTTTCGAAGCCCTGATCTTCGTGCCTCTGACCTTGCTGCCTTACACGGCGGCGTATGTCGCCTGGAACCTGCTGAATCTGGGAATACTGGCATTCGTGCTGAGATTGTTGCGTCCCCACATCGCCATTTTGCGGCGCAAGCCTCTCGCTTTGTGGATGCTCGCACTGCTGGCTTATTTCCCTGTCTTTTCCGCTTTGCAACAGGGGCAGGATGTCGTCCTGTTGCTGCTCCTGCAAACACTCGCTTTTGTGGCGCTCAAGCGGAACATAAATTTTCTTGCGGGCTCATGGCTGGGGCTGGCGAGCTTTAAATATCATCTGATTCTTCCTGTTGTTGTGGTGATTTCGCTGGGATGGAAACGAACCAAAGTGTTACTTGGTTTTTTCGTCACCTGTCTGTGTCTGGGATTTCTCTCGGTCACCATCGCAGGCTGGGAAGAGTGTGTGCGCTATCCGGGGCATGTGCTTCAGTTGGAGCGAATGATGGTGCGCGACGCAATGCTGCCCGGCATCATGCCGAATCTTCGGGGCCTGCTGGTGGGATGGCGGCTGTCTGAGAATTTGCTGAGCTCCCTTCGCGTATCGGTTCTTGTTCTTTCTCTCGCTCTTTTGCTCTGGGCAATCGCGATGTCAAGGAAGCATCTTGATCAAAAGATCGAACTACCTTTCGCCCTGGCAACCTTGGTGGGCTTGCTCATCGGCTATCACATACTTGCCTATGACCTGATTTTGCTGACGATCCCGTTGCTCACAACGCTCGATCTGCTGGCCGGGCAAAGAGAATTTCAATGGCGGCGGGATCTGACGGTTTTTTTGCCCGCCGGATTCTTGTTGTTTACGCCGCTCTACATTTTGCTGGCACTTCGCCTGAGCCAACTCAACCTGCTGGCTCTGGTTTTGCTTGTGTGGCTGTACGGGATTCAGCGGAGAATCAAGGCCGGGTCGCACTCGCCTCCTGTAGATCAGGATTCGGGTCATCTGCTCGGTTAGATGTGTTCCCCCAGAGCACTGCCGCCAGCATCGGCAGGTAGAGAAACAGCACCGTCCATCTCCCCACCTGGGTCATGCTCTGGGGAATGTGATACCAGCGCCAGATTCCGGCCCCCCAACTGATGGCGGCCGTACCTAAGATCTGCTTGCGCGTTCGCGGTATCAGCCAGAGAGTGAGACTATCGAAGAACCAGCGTTGCGGCACAAGCGCGGAGAGGAATAGCAGCAGAGCATCGCGATCACGGTAACGAATCAAAGCGAGCACAAGAACAGGCCCGGGAAAAATCAACAGCGGGACAAAGTGCGGATAATGNCCCCATTGATNAAACCAGAGCAGTGGCCATTCCGGCATCCAGACCAAAGTCAGCAGCAGAAATACACCGCACGCCAGCACTCCCCGGCGCGTCATGCGGGTCAGCAATACGGGCAAACCAACCTGCGGTTTCGCCAGGGTTACTGGCAACAGAAACGGAAAGAATGCGCTGGCAGCAATGATGGGAGACCATTGCACCGCGAGCATTCCCGCCCAGTAAGGATAGGCAAGAAAGACGAGGAGCCGGTGATATCCGCTACGAGTGAGGCCGAGAGCGAGGAAGAACGAACTCGCACCCCAAAAGATTCCGGCCGCAGCTTCCGGCGGCAAGCGTAGAAACGGAAGGGCGAAGACCGCGGCGGTGACAGGATATTGCTCCAGCGGAGTATCGTAGGGATTTTGCCGCGCGATCAGGCGCCGGGCGATGTGCAAGGCCCAGCGAAAGTCGGCTGCGTCCTGGTTGAAGCGCCGCATCAGAAACCAGCAAAATGCGCCGCTGGCCAGTCCAATCGCGGCCGACACTGCTATACGCCATCGTATGCACGGAGTTTCGATCAGTCAGTTGTAACATGAGGCGGTCTGAATTCTGACTCGAGATTCAGACCTGAGAAGGAGATCGCTGTCACTTGTCCAGACCGCGTCTTTCAACCGTGCAGACTTCGCTCTGCCTCGTCTCTCTGATTGCGGCCGCGAGCATGTGGTTTTATGTCGACGCTATTCTGGTTCGCTATCAGATCACCGACTCCGCCGCACATAACCGTCCGCGCGGAAATTTGTCCGACCTTTATCCGCGCTGGCTGGGAGCGCGCGAATTGCTGTCGCATGGGAGGAATCCTTACGGCAATGACATCACCGCCGAAATTCAGAAAGGATACTTCGGGCGAACGCTTGATCCCTCGCTCCCCAATGACCCAAAAGATCAACAAGCGTTCGCCTATCCGGTCTACGTGGTTTTCCTGTTGGCGCCGACCATCCAACTTCCATTCGAGTTAGTGCAATCCACGTTTCGCTGGATTCTGCTCGGCGTCTCAATCGCCTCGGTTGGGTTGTGGTTGAAGGTGTTGCGCTGGAATCTGTCGTTTGCGGGTGTGTTTATTTGCACAGTTCTGCTTTTGGGCAGTTTTCCCGAGGTGCAAGGACTCAAGTTACAGCAACTCAGTCTTCTGGTTGCGGCTTTGCTGGCGGCGGGAGCGGCTTGTGTGTCCACCGGCTATCTGACCACGGGCGGTGCGATTCTTGCGCTGGCAACCATCAAACCGCAACTGGCGCTACCCTTGGTGGCGGCGCTGTTGCTATGGACGACTAGCGATTGCAAGGCGCGGTGGCGATTCGCCGCCGGCTTTGCCGGAACCATGGGAATCCTGCTCGCTGCTTCCGAATTTTTTTTGCCGGGCTGGAGCCGGATCTTCTGGCAGGCGACCCGCGAATATCGCGCTTATACGAATGCTCAATCGATTCTGGATCAGTTGGTAAACTGGGCCTTGGGGCCATGGGGCGGTTCGCTGCTGGCGGTCCTTGCCTCATTGGCTGCCGGCACACTGCTGTGGCGTTTTCGCGCGGCTCAGCCTGGCTCGGAGAATTTCGGAAGGGCTATAGCGCTGGTGATGGCCCTGACGCTCCTGGTCATTCCTATGGATTCTCCCTATAACCAGGTCTTGCTCTTGCCGTCGATTTTCCTGCTGGCTCGGGAAGTCAAAAGATTAACCTCCTCGTCAACGGCTGTGCGAACGGTTTATTTCGGTGGAGTCTTTGCGTTCGCCTGGGCCTGGCTGGCGAGCCTGGCACTTGCGGTAATCTGGTGCTTTTCCCACGCCGCGGCGATGACCGCCTGGAAACTCCCTCTGTACGCGACGTTCGCGCTACCTGTGCTGGCCTTCATGTTGACCTTGTTGGCGGTGCGACAGCCTGCCGTCTTGCAGGCACGCGACGCCACAAGGTAGTCTGGAGTGCGCTCCCACGAGAGCAAACCGCAAGCAAACTGCGGTAGTCTGAATCCTCATGGCTCTAAGTACACTCAGCCGTTCCGGCTCCGGTTCTGGCGTCTTTCCCGCACTAGTCTTTGTGCAGGGAAATGAGCAGAAGAATATCGTCCTCAATCACTCGCCGTTCAACGTCGGCCGCAAAGTCGATAAGGACCTGGTTATCGCCGATCCTCGCGTATCACGCGATCATGCGCAGATCGTGATGGAGGAAGGCGATTTCTTCCTGGTCGATCTGGGCAGTAAGCACGGAACCTTCGTCAACGGGGAGCGCATTCAGCGCCAAAAACTGGAGCGCAACGACCGACTGGAATTCGGAGCCCGCGATTCCGCCTACGTGGTCTTCAATCCCGCGCACGGAAGTTCCAACACGGCGCGTGAGTTTCTCAGCCAGATTTCGGTTATTCAGATTTCGCCCGAATCGACCGATCTGGAGAAGCTTAAGCTGTTTCTGGAAGCGGCGCGCAAGCTCAATACCGCCGGCGTGCTCGACGAAATTCTGATGACCATGCTCGACGTGACCTTGCAGTTGACGCGCGCCGAGCGGGCATTCGTTTTCCTTAAGGACGAAGAAGGCAAACTTCGTCTGGCCGCGGGACGCAATAGCAAGAAGGAGCCTCTGCTCGACGACAAGACGATTTCGCACTCGATTCTGGAAGAGTCGATGCGGTCGAATTCGGAATTCCTGCTCACTGACACCAGCCAGTCCGTCGATCTTACCGGGCGCCAGAGTATCGTCGCCTACGATTTGCGGACCGTGGTCTGCATTCCCCTGCGCAAGATGCAGGTGCAGTCCACGCGCGATGCGCAGACTCCCGCGCCCGCCGCCAACACCATCGAAGTGATGGGAGTCCTCTATGTCGATTCGCGCTTTGCCTCGCGAGATATTGCCGGCGTAGGCAAAGACATTCTGCACGTGATCGCGACGGAAGCGGCGTCGCTGATTGAGAATGCGCGGCTGGTGCAGGCGGAAGAAGAATCTCGCCGTTATCAACAGGAATTATCCATCGCCGCATCGATCCAGCAGCGGCTCATGGAAGTGAAAATTCCCGAAGTGCCCTTTGCCCGCTTTCTCCGGCGAAACATTCCTTGTAAGGAAATCGGAGGGGACTTTTACGACGCTGTGAATACGAAAGATGGGCTTGCCGTGGTGCTGGCTGACGTCAGCGGGAAAGGTGTTTCCGCCGCGCTGCTGGCCTCCACCTTGCAGGGGATGATCTACTCGCACTTGACCGCTGAAATGCCTTTGCTCGAAGTAGTCAGCGCTGTCAATCGTTTTTTGACAGGCAAACTGGGCGGAGAAAAATACGCCACTATGCTGCTGGCCCGCCTCCGCCGCGACGGCGATCTGGAATATGTCAACTGCGGCCACGTGCAGCCGCTGCTGGTTTGCGGCGGCGAAGTAATGCGTCCGCCGCACGGCAATGTTCCGGTGGGATTGCTGGCCGACGCCACGTTCGAAAACGCGCGGTGTCAGATGAAATCCGGCGACCGCTTCATCATTGTCACCGATGGCGTAACCGAAGCGGAGAATCCGATGGGCGATTTCTTCGAGGATTCGCGTCTGGAGCTGGCTGCGGCACAAACACCCACGCTGGAAGGAATTTTTTCCGCCGTCACGCAATTTTGCGCCGGGAATCCGCTGAACGACGATTGCACGGTCGTTGAAGTGGTCTACACCAGCGTCGAAGCGCTGGCCTGACCCCCGGTTGTCGTCGGTCAAGGTTTAAGGTTCAGCGGACTCGCATGTCTTGGCTCATACACGCCGATTTTTCCGCCCCCGGGCAAAGTGAACGTTGCGACTCTCCCCCAACGCTGTTCGTTCACTTCTGAAACCTCCACATTCTTCGAATGCAAGTCTTTCAAAGTTGCTCCGATGTCATCGCACATGAAGTAAAGCTCGTGCTTGCCGTTATTCTCGGCGTCGTGAAAGGCGAGTTCCGTCGGCGGCATTTCGAAAATCAGCCAGCCGTGGCCTGCATCCACGGAAGAAAGCTTCAGCACATTGCGAAAGAATACCCGGTCAGCTTCTGCATCCTTGGAGTAAATAACGACATGGGCGCCGTTGATCAACCAAACCCCCGATTCCGGAAGAATTATTTTCCGGACTTCGCCCGAATTCTACTCCACGGTAACCGTGAAATCCTCGCCCTGCCAACGCTTTTCGTTCTCCCAGAAGAACGTAAAGGCCGCCTGGCTTCCCGCCGGCAAGGACGTAGTGGGCAGATCGAGAATGTGCGTGCCGAGTCCCGTATCGCGAGTTTGCGTATCCTGAGCGCTCTTCCAGCCATCCACGCTCCAGTGCACGACGGCGGGCGCGAGCAGCACAATGCGCAGCGTCTTGTTGCGTGGAACGGTGCGGGCTTTATTATTGAAACGCCAGCCAAAGATCTGGCGCGCTGGTTTTTCCACCTGATACCGCCGCACGGTTTGCGGCGGCTGGTCGAAGACTTTTCCATCGCGCAGAGAACGGCGAAGCTTCACATACTCCGAGTGCGCCCACACTAGCGGACAAGCCGAACCAGTGGGCTTTCCGCGAAACAGTTCCAGCGCAGGAAGATCCGCGGCATCCCAAACTTGTTCCGGAAGCAGGTGTCCGTTGCCGGACGTGGAATTCTCGATCATCGTCAGCAGCGATTCGGCTTCATCGCTATGGCCTGCGGCTAAAGCATAATGAGCGCGCTCGCCCGCCAGCAGAGGCCAGGGGCGGCCAATGCCGCTGCCGTCGAAGGGCGATCCGTCTTCGTGCTCGCCGTAGCCGTCGCCGTTATAGCGATACCAGCAAGGACCCTGCGGTAACTCAACTGCCAGTAGCGCGTCGATCGCCCGCAGCGTGTTTAAGATTCGCGGATCATCCGGAGCCCGCAGCCCAAAGCGCACGAGGGCAAGCGCATCCGGGCTGACGATGTGATACGCGCGTTCTACACCCTGTCCCGGCGGCCGGTTTTTGATGGGAACAAAACCCTGCGTGGGTGATGCGGCGACGTCGGTCAAGGGCGGCGAAAGCCGGACATAATATCCCTCAATGCCGAGCCGTTCCGCGAGATCCCCGCCAGTCGCATACACCCAGCGTTCGATATTGTCATTCCAGGCGTCCGCGGTGTCGCGCAGAAACTGCGCCTGCTCCGCGTGCCCAGTGAGATCCGCAACCTCCGAGGCGACCAGAAGCGCAGAAATTTCCGCCGCCAGCGTAAACGGAGAATATCCCGCATCTTCCTCCCAGCGATCCTGTTGCGTGACGGGACCGTTGCGCACGATAAAGCCGGCCGCACTGCGCACCATGGGCCACCAGCGCATCAGGTTGCCCAGCGATTTAGGGGCTTCGCGGCGCAACAGGTCGAGCAGCAGGATGGGAAATGCAGTCTCATCCATCTGAATGCCGCTCCAGTAGGGCCGTCCGTCAAGCCACAGATTCTGCGCCCAGTTTCCCTCAGCCTCCTGCGTCGCCTCCAGATAGCGTAAAACGCGCGCCGAATCAGTCACCGCGCCCGCCGCCAGCAGCGCCCCTGCCGTCTCCACCAGATCGCGTGGCCAGATCAGGTGATAGCCGCCCAGATCTTCATCGCCCTTATTAAAGCCCCATGGAATCGACAGGCTAGCGATGATTCCGCCCAGAAAATCCTTCGACTCGTGCGTGCGAAGCACCGCGGTCGAGGGGCGATACAGATCGTTCTGGCGCGGCGGATCGTCGAGCTTCAACAAACTGTCCTGCCAATTCTTCCACTGCATCACGTAATGACTGCGGAGTTCCAGCGCATCTTCAAACAGGCTGGAACGAGCATGCTGGCCAGCCTCCGCCCACATCCCACCAAAACCCAAAGCCAGGGCGAACTCTCCCTTGCACGCCACCAGGTCGATCTCGCCGGTACATGCGATGTTGCCGTTTTCCGCGCGCTGGTACTCCCACTCCATCTGGAAATGCTGCGATAGATCCTGCCAGCCGTCGGATGTGCCCGCGAAGCCGACCGACATTTTCTTCCACGGAATCGACGCGGCAAACGCCAGGCTCGTCGCGTCGCGCTCGGCGAAAAACATGGGCACGCCTTTGTAATCTCCAACCCAGCCGGTGTTGTGATTGCCGCAATTCGCCAGGTGCGGCGCCAGCAGCGCATACAACCGATAATCGGCCAGCGACCCCTGCAATGGTTCAAAGCGGATGTTCTGCAAGACCACATTGCGGTAGGGATCGGTAAGGAGTTCTTTATGGATGCGATAGCGGCCCTCGTTCTCGGTGTTGATTAATTCGTAAACGGGCACTCCGGGCTCGATAGGATGGGTTTCAAATGTGCAGTGCCGCTTCTCCTCGGAAAAAAAACTCCGGCCATCGGTCACAATAAATCCCAGATCGCGGGTGCAAGCCTGATCGACGCGCGGGAAATAAATCTCGTTCAGAATTCCGTGGCTCATCGTGAACCAGACTTTGCTGTGCTGGTTCAGAGCTGTGCCTGCGCCGCTCTTGGCGCTCGAGGTCCAGCGAGGTGGAATCCCCGGCCATCCGGGGGCGAAGCGCGTCGATGAATCACTCATAAGGTCTTTCCTTCAATGCGCCGGAATTTTCGGCGCCCTGAAACGCGGGATGAATCTCGCAAGATTACGATACAACCATGATTTCGAGACGGCGAAAGCGAAGTAACCGCCACCCCTGCACCAAAGTTTTGCATCAAAGTTACATCTTGGTGACGTAATTGTGATGTTGGCCGCGAGGCCGGATATACAATAACGCAACTAGGCCCGAGAGCATGTCGAACTGGAAATCGAAACGTGAGTTCACAACCAGATTGACCCGAACGATGCTAACTCGTCGATCAGATGCCCCGCGCGGGTCCGTGGTTACACTTCTTTGCGTTCCGCTTTGCGTTCCGCTTTGCGTTCCGCTTTGCGTTCCGCTTTGCCTTCTAATGTTCGCTTCGTTGCCGGCATGGGCCGAGCCCGCGAATGTCGCGCTCTCGTCACTGTTGGAAACCGGTTTTTCTGGTCTCTATAACCTGGACTTCGCGGGCGCGCAAAAAGATTTTTCCAATTGGGAGGCGCAGCATCCCGATGATCCGGTCGGCCCGGTGAGCGAGGCCGCCGGATATTTGTTTTCGGAGTTCAATCGCCTGGGCGTGCTGGAAGCGCAGTTCTATTAGGACGATTCCGCCTTCGCCTCGCGCTCCAAACAAACTCCCGATGCTACTGTGAAGAGCCGCTTCGAATCCTCCTGGACCGCGCCGAAAAACTGGCCAACGCCCGGCTGACGAAGGATCCCAACGACCACGACGCGCTCTTTGCCCTGACTTTATCCAACGGCTTGCAGGCCGATTACGCTGCCCTCATCGAGAAACACAATCTGAATTCGCTCCACTTCACCAAAGAAGCTTCGACGTGGGCGCAGAAGCTGCTCTCCGTTTGCAACAGTTGTTACAATGTGCTCGTCGCCACCGGCTTCAGCAAATACATCATCGGGAGCATGTCTGCACCAGTGCGCTGGATGCTGCGCATGGGCGGCTTGCCCGGAGACAAGCAAGCCGGAATTTCAGATCTGCGATTTGACCGCCGATCATGGCCACTATCTCGCACCCTTCGCGCGCATTCTTCTCTCCATCGCGTACGTGAGAGAGAAGAATAAGACGCAGGCCCTGCAACTGCTGAGTGGCCTCCGTAACGACTTTCCCGGCAACCCGCTTTTTCAGCGCGAGATTTCCCGCCTCGAAACTTCGCATTAGAGCGAACACTCGCGCACCAACCGTCATTCACCAGAAATTCACTCTTCTGTAACCATCCTGTAACATAGCGCCGATAGAACGGGAGCATCTAATTTCAGGAGGATTCATCTTGGCGATTCGCAGAGCCGTTCTGCTTTTGCTGTGCCTTGCATTGTCGTTGGCCGCATTCGGCCAGACTACGCTGAATGGTGCGGGAGCCACCTTCCCCAACCCCATGTATTCGAAGTGGTTCAGCGATTACCACAAGCTGCACTCCGATATTCAAATCAACTATCAGCCGATCGGCAGCGGCGGCGGAATTCGCCAGGTCATCGCCGGCACCGTGGATTTCGGCGCCAGCGACATGCCCATGACCGACGATCAATTGAAAGAAGCGAAGTTCAAAGTCTTGAATATTCCCACCGTGCTGGGAGCGGTGGTACCCGCCTACAACATCCCCGGAGTGACCGGCGAAGTTAAGTTCACTCCCGAAGCTTTAGCGGGAATTTTTCTGGGCCACATTACCAAGTGGAATGACAAATCCCTCACCGGCGCGAATCCGGGAGTGAATTTGCCCGACAAAGAAATTATCGTCATCCATCGCTCCGATGGCAGCGGCACCAGTTTCATCTGGACCGATTATCTATCGAAGGTCAGCGGCGATTGGAAAGGCCAGGTGGGCAGCGGCACCTCGGTGAAGTGGCCGATCGGACTGGGCGGCAAGGGTAACGAAGGCGTGGCGGGCTTGATCCGCCAGATGCAGGGATCAATCGGTTATGTCGAACTCATCT
>JGI12664J13189_1000042_pt1 | contig 16357 bp, 12 predicted proteins | sample BlaSpr_A8_OM1_O3_FD_13189 | JGI IMG/M metagenome (IMG submission 13189) | reverse complement strand
CGCCCGCCATACCTGCTTCCCCGTGCGCAGGTCGATCGCGAAGAGCCCACCGCCCACCAGCGGATTATCGAAGTCGTAATCCGACAACGGAAAATATCCATACCGCCGATCCGCCGCGCCACCCCATTCGATCCCGCCCAGCGGTCCGCCGCGTCCAATGCGGCTTTGCCAGAGCATCTTGCCGCGGCGTTCGGGATCGAGCGCGTAGACCATCCCCGATTTCTGCGCGAGGAGCAGAACATCTCGTCCACCTTGCAGCGATCGCAACACCGGAGGTGCGCCGAAATCGAAATCATCTCCGTGCTGCTGCGGGCAATTGTCTTTTTTCTCCGCCACGCATCCGCTGTTCCATAAATCCTTTGCCGTAAATTGCCGCGACCACAATTTCTTTCCCGACCGCATATCGAAGGCAATTACGGCATCCGAGGTGTTAGTCGCCGGATCGGAATAATTGTTTCCTGTGGAAACATAAACCGCGTGCCGCTTCAAATCCGCGGTCGGAGTCGACCAGACGGCCGCGCCCGAAGGCCCCCAGTACTGCACTCCCAGCGCATTTTTGCGCGTGGGTTTCGGTTCCGCCGCGATGGTATAGGCTCTCCAAATCTGGTTTCCAGAAGCCGTATCCAGCGCCACCACCGAGCCTCGAAATGTACAGCACGGATATGTCGGGTCCGCAGCCGCACCTTCTTCACCGGAAGAAATTGGGATGTATAGGCGCGTGCCGAGCAGCAGGGGCGAGCCCGTAATGCGCGCGGTGGGATGTTCACCCGGCCGCACCCTCCAAACCACCGAACCATCCGCAACTTTCAGAGCATAGACAAATCCGTTGGTGTCGCCGAAGAAAACCGTGCTGCCTTTTTCTCCCACCGAAATGGCGGTCTTCACCGTAGCCGAAGCCTTAAAGCTCCACCACAAGCACCCGGTAGCGGAATCCAGCGCATAGACCGTCCCATCTTCGCTGCCCACAAACAATTTTCCAGCGTAAGAAGTCGGCTGGCCAAATGTGGCCGCCGCTCCCGGAAATCCAAACGCCCATTTGAATTTCAGATTCTTGACCTGCTCGCGATCCAGTCCCGCGGCCACCGCCGGCTGAAAGCGGCTGTTGCCCGCGTCGCTTCCCCACCCCGCCCAGCCTGGCGGATTCGGCGGCGGGTCCAGATCCCGCGCGCACATTCCCGCCATCACCGCGGGCGCTGCGGCGTCAGGCTGTCCCAGATACTCAGCGATGGCAGTCTTCTTCGCCTTGGAAAGAAATTTCCCCTGCCAACGCATCCTGCCGGAGTCGAGCGCAGCCAATATCGTGGCTCTCGACATCTGGCGCAGAGCTTCCGGCTCCGGAGCGCGCATGTCATTATTGGCCTTGTGACAGCTCGCGCACTTCTGCGCGAACAGCGCCGCCCCATCCGGCACCGCCGCAACCTGCTTCCGCGAACATCCTTGCAAAGCAATCGCCGCCCCAAACCCAAGCAGCAGGGCAAACCACAAAGTCGGTGTGGTGTAACAAGTCGCCTGAAAACGCCAGGGAATGCTCATTTTTTGCAATCGCTTGCGCATCTCTTTCGCCGGAGCCTTGAGTGATCGCCGCGGCGGGGTTTATCCGGTCGCCATATTTGGATGCAGAAGTCCCGCGACCGACTGCAATCTCTAACCAAGAAAGACATTAAAAAAAGGTAAAGATTCGTCACGACCCATATAGAGTTAGCCGCCGGCTGTATAATTCCGCGTCTCAGAATTTCTGCCCCAGGAGCCTCCTGAATGGATCGGTTTTCCCGCCATCTTTGCCTCAGCATCCTAGTTGCAGTTTCCCTCTTCATTGTCCCGGCATGGCCACAAGACAAAGAGAAGGTCGATTTAGAAACCATGTCGCGCATCCGGTATGAAGGCTTCCACGATTCCAAGGTGATGGAATATGCCCAGGGCTTGATGGACTCCATCGGCGAGCGCCTAACCGGCTCACCCAACATGAAGCGCGCCAACGAATGGACTCGCGACCAACTCACCGCCATGGGCCTGAGCAACGCGCACCTCGAAGCCTGGGGACCGTTCGGCCGCGGCTGGGCCAACCAATTCATCAACGCGCGCATGACCTCGCCCGACATCACTCCGCTGCTCGTCTACGCGAAAGCCTGGACGCCGGGAACCAACGGCGTGGTAACCGGCAAGTGCATTCGCGCCGACATCACCGACAAAAAAGATTTCGACAAATACAAAGGCAAGCTGGCGGGAATGATCGTCATCTTCGGTCCCGACCCCGAAGTCAAACCGATTACCGAGGCGCCCTTCAAGCGCTATACCGATAGCGACCTGACCGGGATCGCCGATTACCAGATCCCAGGTGAGCGTCCGCCGTTCCGATTTGCCGACTTCGTCAAGCGCCAACAGTTCATCAAAGATCTGAACCAATTCTTCGCCGACGAGAAAGTTCTGGCCGTCATCGATCACGGCCGCATCACTACCGGCGGAGGCACCGTCTTCGTACAGTCCGGCGGCTCCTACAAGCCCGGCGAGACGACCACCGTTCCGCAACTCACTCTGGCCGTGGAGCAGTGGACCCGCATCGACCGCCTGATAAAGCAAAAGAAAGATGTGACACTCGAACTCAACGTGCAGAACACTTTCTACGATGACGATCCGATGCAGTACGACACCATCGCCGAACTCCCCGGCACCGACAAGAAGGATGAGATCGTCATGCTGGGCGCACACCTCGATTCTTGGCACGCGGGCACAGGCGCAACCGACAATGGCGCGGGAACGATCGTGATGATGGAAGCCATGCGCATCCTGAAAGCGCTCGACATCAAGCCGCGCCGCACCATTCGCATCGGCCTGTGGAGCGGAGAAGAACAGGGTCTGCTAGGGTCGCAAGGCTACGTGCAAAACCATTTCGGCGCCCGCCCGCCCATGGACGACCCGTTGATGAAAGACATGCCCACGCTACTGCGCCGCGAAGCCGGGCCGGTCGCGGTGAAACCGGAGCAGGCCAAAGTCTCGGCGTATTTCAACATCGATAACGGTACGGGAAAAGTTCGCGGGATCTATCTTCAGGAAAACGCCGCTGTGGAACCCATCTTCGAAGCCTGGATGCGTCCCTTCAAAGACCTCGGCATGGACACCATCACCATGCGAAACACTGGAGGCACGGATCATCAATCCTTCGACGCCGTCGGCATTCCTGGCTTCCAGTTCATTCAGGATCCGATGGATTATGAAACCCGCACTCACCACTCCAACATGGACGTCTATGATCGCCTTCAGCCCGAAGATCTAAAGCAGATTTCAGTAATCGTCGCCGGTTTCGTCTACGACGCCGCCATGCGCGACCAAATGCTTCCGCGCAAGCCCATCGAAAAACCGCTGCCGAGGGAGCCGGAGAAGAAGGAAGACTAAAGCACTAACATACTAGATTGTCATTCCGAACCGAGCCGGAGCAAAGCGACGGCAAGTGGAGGAACCTGCTTTTGCTTGCGGTAGCCCAATGCCGAGGGCTGCTACGCGGCTCGCCGCGCCCGAGTAGCCGCGGCCTTCTTCGCCGCCTGGCTGCGTGAGGCCTTCCCACGCGAGGCAGCGCTCTTCTTTGCCTGCCTCGATAACGCAGCATGCGAGGCCGCCGAATGTCCCTCGCGCTTCAATGCGCTTTCCGTGGCGCGCGACCGCCTGGCAGAAACTTTGTGCGGACTCTTCGCCGCCTTAGTATCCTGCGCCGCTTTCTTCCGAGTCGCTGCCGATCCCCGCGCCGGCAATTTCACTCCCGCGCGCCGCGCCTTCGAAAGCCCAATGGCAATTGCCTGCTTGGTTGATCGCGCTCCATGTTTGCCCTCCCGAATATGATCCATCTCTTCCCTGACAAACTCTCCCGCTTGCGTCGATGGCGACTTCCCTTCCCGCGCATCTTCTCGGGCCCGCTGCATGGTCTCACGCTCCGGCATTGCAATCTCCTTTCGTTGTTATTTCGTTTTCCACGACTGTTCGAGTTTCAATGGGACGAAGCGGTGTGCCAATCGGAAAATCGCTGTACTCCGCTGTCAGAAGCTGCTGTATTTCCTGCTAGCCCGAGAGCGCAATCGGCAGTTTCGAAGAAGCCGTCCAGCGTCATCCTGTTGAGTCGGATTAATTTCCTCATCCCGCTCCGCTCATCTGACAACTCTAAGCCTAGCCTTTCTTCTTCTCCAGTTCCGCCCATCGCGCATACAGGGTGTCCACAGCGTGTTGCGCTTCTTCCAACTCTGTCTGTGCCCGCATCAGACTTGGACCGTCGCTGGCGATTGCCGGGTCTTCTAATTTCTCGCGCCGGGCTTGCAACAATTCCTCCGCTTCCGTAACGCGCTGCTCCATGGTCTCGTACTCGCGCCCCTCCATATACGAAAGCTTTTTCTTCCCGGACGCGGCTTGCTTGGGCGGAGGTGACGTAGACATCCCATCGCGGTTACTCCGCTGTTCCGCCTGCTTGCTTTCTTTCTGCCAAACTTCCCACTGTGAATAGTCCGCAAAACTCTCGCCTGCACCCCGGCCGTCGAGCCCGAGCACAACGGTCGAGACGCGATCCAGAAGATAGCGGTCATGCGTCACCAGAACAAGACAGCCGCGAAACTCCAGCAGGCTTTCTTCCAGGATTTCCAGCGTAGGAATGTCGAGATCGTTCGTCGGCTCGTCCAGCAGTAGCACGTCGGCGGGTTGCAGCATCAGTTGCGCAATCAACACCCGTGCCCGTTCGCCTCCGGAAAGCCGTTCCACGGGCTGATTCAACTGCTCGCCGCTGAACAGGAACCTCGCCGCCCACGACGCGACATGAATCGAACGATCTTGATAAATCACCGAATCGCCCTCGGGAGCTAGCGCTCGCCGCAGCGTTACGTTCTCATCCAGCTTGCGGGTCTGATCGAAGTAAACAATGCGCAGCCAATCGGCTCGGCGAATCGTTCCGTTCGTCGGCGTCAGTTCTCCGCGCAGCAGCCGCAACAACGTTGTCTTGCCGCTGCCATTCGGCCCCACTAATCCCACGCGCATACCCGCCGTGATGATGAAGTTCAGCTTCTCAAAGAGCGTCCGATCTTCAATCTTGTACGCGAGGCCTTCCAGTTCGATCAGACGTTTTGTCTTGCGGTCGGTAGCGGAGAAATCGATTTGCGCGGTTACGCGCCGGGTCCGCATGTTTACATCCGCAAGTTCTCCCATCAACTCGAATGCGTTGTCAATTCTCGCTTTCGACTTCCGCGTACGTGCCTTCGCCCCGCGGCGCAGCCACTCGATTTCCCGGTGTACCAGGTTCTCCAACGCTTCCTGATGCTTCTCCTGTGCATGAAGGAACGCTTCCTTCTTCTCCAGGAACGCGCTGTAATTTCCGCGCACACGCAGCAGGCCATCGGGATATTCGCGGCTAAGCTCGGCCGTTTCGGTGGCTACGTTCTCCAAAAAATAACGATCGTGGCTGATCACTACACACGCGAATTCGGCCTGCTCCAGCAACTCCTCCAGCCACTCGATGCCCGCCAGGTCCAGATGATTGGTCGGTTCGTCCAGCAGCAAAACATCCGGCGACCTGACCACGGCTTCCACAATCGCAAGGCGCTTCTGCCAGCCGCCGGAAAGCGCTGCCGCTTCGGCTTCCAGGTTTTCAAAGCCGGCGCGGCCGAGCACTTCGGCGAAACCGGCGTCACCCTCCGCGTCCGGATGCGATGAATCCTGCACCGCACGTTCGACGACGGAGCGCACAGTTGCGCCCGCCGGAAACTTGGATTCCTGCTCAACGTAGCTGAGACGAAGACGCTTTTGCGCCGTAATATTTCCGCTGTCCGGCGTTTCCAGGCCGGCCATAATTCGCAGCAACGTGGACTTGCCGGAGCCGTTCGGCCCAATCACGCCGATGCGGTTGCCCTCGGAGATGGTGAAGGAAACATTCTGGAAGAGCATCGTGGCTCCAAAGGCTTTCGAAATTCCTTGTGCGTTGAGGATCGGCGGCAATGATGAGTAGCTCCTAAAGGTCTCAATCGAGATTATCAGCAATGCCAGTTCGGGCTGTGGTTGAACTATGCGTCGGAGTTCGGGGCGACGAGTACGAAGATTTTCGTTGACACTACGAATATCTTCGTAGTACAGTTTTTCCCATGAAGTTGCTGCCTCAGAAACCCACCACCTCGGAACTCGAAATTCTGCGTGTTCTCTGGACCCGCGGCCCTTCCACCGTTCGCGATGTGCATGATTCGCTGAAAGAGCAAAAGACTCTTGGTTACACCACCGTCCTGAAGCTCTTGCAGATTATGACGGGAAAAGGGCTGGTCCGGCGTAACGAAACCGAGCGTGCGCACGTCTATGTAGCAGGCGTGCCCGCGGCGCAGACCAAGCGGCAACTGGCCGGCGACATGCTGCAACGCGTCTTCGAAGGCTCGGCCAGCGAACTGATGATGCACGCCCTGGCCGGCAAACGCGCCTCACGCCAGGAGATTGACGAACTCCGCCGCCTGCTCGACGAATACGAAAGGAACCGCCGATGAATGCGCCGACAAATGCAATGACCGCCCTTACCCATTGGCTTTCTCCGCAGATCCTTCACGCACTTGGATGGGCTTTGCTGCATTTTATGTGGCAGGGCGCAGCGCTGGCGGCGCTCGCAGCTGTGGCCATGGCCGCCTGCCGCAATGCCTCCGCACGCTATTGCGTTGGTGTCACCGCGCTGGCGTTGATGCTGGCCGCTCCGGTCGCCACATTCTTCCTAGAGACGTCTTCGCGGCACGCGCAATCGCAGAGCACTGCTTATGCGGGATCGGGAGTTGCAAAAGCACGTCAACTTGTCGTTGGGGAATCCCAGTTTTCATCCTCGCCCGACGCTTTCGGCTGGTTGGTGGAGGCATGGCTCATCGGCGTAGCTGCATTCAGCCTTCGCTCCGCAGGCGGGTTACTGCTGATCGAGCGCGAACGGCGCAAAAGATTCGCCGCGGTACCAGATCCTGTCCTTGAAATCTGTTTCACTCTGCAGGAGCGGTTGGGCATCGGNCGACTCATCAATTACTGTCAGTGCGCGCGACTGCAATCTCCGGCGGTGCTGGGATGGTTTCGCCCCATCATAATGCTCCCGATCTCCGCGCTTACCGGGCTTTCGCGCGATCAACTGCAATCGGTCATCGCTCACGAACTGGCGCACATCAAGCGCCTGGATTCTTTTGTGAACGTTTTCCAAATCTGCGTTGAGACTCTGCTTTTCTACCATCCCGCGGTGTGGTGGCTGAATGGCCGCATCCGCGCCGAGCGCGAGCATTGCTGCGACGACATCGCTGTTTCCGTCTGTGGCAATCCTTTGGAATATGCACGCGCGCTCACTCTGATGGAGCAATGGCGCGGCGCTCCCGCATTGGCCATGGCCGCGACTGGCGGATCGTTGTCCGCTCGCATTCGCCGGTTGCTTGGACTGAGATCGACGCGCACAAGCTTGCACGGCACCGGAGTCGTCGCCAGCATCCTGTGCCTTACCACTGCTTTGATCGCGGGCAATGCATTCCTCGGCATGGCTCATCCTCGCGCCAGCCTGCACGCAGCGGTTCGCGCCGCTTTGCCGGCTTTCCACGCTCAAGCGGCGGTTCCCAGCGCGCCCGCGAAGAAACCGTCTCCTGCGCAAAAAACCGTGGAGGCGGAGCCGGTTTCCGCCTCGTCTTATGTTGATGGCCTCGAGTCAGCCGGTCTCACCAATCTCACCGCCGATCAACTCATCGCATTGAAGATTCAAGACGTGACCCCCGCCTACATTAGCGGGTTGCGCGAGCAGGGGCTTCATCCCGACGTGAGTGAGATCATTGGGATGCGCGTGCAAGGTGTGACTCCCGAATATATTCATGACCTGCGCGCGCTGGGACTTAACGCCGACGAAAACCACATCGTCAGCCTCAAGGTGCAAGACGTTACACCAGAATATTTTCGCGGCCTGAAAGAAGCCGGCCTCAACCCCGACGTGGACAAACTCATCGGGCTGAAGGTTCAGGGTGTAACTCCAGAATACGTTCGCGATTTGAAAGCCCTCGGCATCACCGTTGACGCCGACAAAATCATCGGCATGAAAGTTCAGGGCGTGACGCCGGAATATGTCCGTGACATTCGCGCGCTCGGCCTCAATCCCAGCGCTGACCAGATCATCGGCATGAAGGTGCAGGATGTCACTCCGGAATTCATCAAGTCCCTTCAGGCGGCTGGATTCAAGGTTGACGTGAACGACGTAATTCGCGCGAGGATCGAGGATCTTACGCCTGAATTCATCGAGAAAGCGCGCAAACATGGATTCCAAAACCTGGGTCTGGAAAAGCTGTTGGAGTTAAAACGGCTGGGCGTTCTGGAAGCACCCGCAGATATTTAGCAAGCTATCTGATAAATCGGTTTGGGGGGGCATGGCTTTAGGCGTGCGCCCGGAGCCAACAAAGATGCGGGCTTTAGCCCCATGAGGAGACTATGAGAGTACGTCAAGCTTTCGCGTTCACAGTTCTTGGATTCTGTGTGATTTTCGGCGTTCTCTCCAACCATGCTGCCGAATCGCGCGGCGGAGACTGGACCATCCGCAAGTCCGACGCCCCGGGAAAAGTCGAGTTCGCGCTGATCGAGCATCGCCACGGCGGAACCTCGGATCACTCTTCAGACTGGCCGACCAGTTATTTCGTAGGAGTCGATTTTTCCAAGGCTGGGCGGCAGGACGTTCATTTCACTGTCGCGCGCGACGCCGGCAAGATCGAATGCGAGGGCTTTCTTAATGATGGGGAAGGCGCAGGCATCTTTCACTTTCAACCTGACCCCAACTATGCGCGCGAGATGCACGCTCTCGGATTTTCCATTGACGAAGAAAAGCAATTCACGATGGCGGTGATGGATGTGAGCCTGGACTTTGCCCGGCAGATGAAGAACGAACATCTCGAGGGCTTGAATGCCGACAAGCTGATCGCGTTCCGCATCTTCGGGGTTACCGCAGAATTTATTGAGCGGCTACGGGCGGAGGGCCTCAAGATTTCCGACGCGGACAAGCTCGTTGCGTTCCGCATTCATGGGGTCACGCCGGAGATGGTCCGGGCGCTGCGCAAGGATGGATATTCCCCGGATGAAGACAAGCTTGTCGCGATGCGCATTCATGGGGCCACGCCGGAATGGATCGCGGACTTGAAAAAGCTTGGCTACGACCGCGTCGATCTCGATCAGCTCATCGCATTCCGCATTCATGGCGTGTCGCCGGAGTTCATCGAGAAACTGCAAGGCCTCGGCTATTCGCATCCCGACCCGGACGAACTGATCGCCATGCGCATTCATGGCGTCACGCCGGATTACATTGCTGCCATGAAGGGACGAGGCATGCAGAATCTTTCCATCGACCAGTTGGTTAATATGCGGATTCACGGCATTGATTAGTAATCACCGTGCGGACCCGGCTGTGTGCTTAATCGCCGAATCTCTCCGCTGCGCGAGCTTTGGCCTTGGCGGCTTCTTCTTCGCGATTCTTGGCGGGCGCGCTGGTTTCTAGCGAGTGCAGGAGACGCGCCGAGACTGCGGCGACTTCTTCGATCGCAGCCTGGAATGCGGCTTCATTGGCCTTGGATGGCTTGCTAAAACCGCTGATCTTTCTCACAAATTGCAGTGAGGCGGCGCGGACCTCATCGTCCGTGACGGGCGGATCGAAGTTGAAAAGCGTTTTGATGTTCCTACACATAAACCTGGACCTCTGACAAATTAATCTGCCGCCTGCCCCGAGGGGCGGAACGCTTTTTGAATAAGCGTATAGCGCGCGGCGCCGATGATGCCGCAATCGTCGTTGAGCACAATCTTGACCGGCATGTCCTTGAGCAATTCCGCCATGCGGCCTTTGTCGAGGAACGATTCCATAAAAACGTCGCTCTTCATTTTGGCGACGACTTTTGCAGCGATGATTCCGCCGATGAAAATCCCTCCGGTCGCCATGAAATTCAACGCGCAGTTCCCTGCCTGAGCGCCGAATACGCCCACGAAGATCGANAACGCCTGCTCGCAGATTGCGGCTTTGCCTTCCAATCCCAGCTGCGAAATCAAAGCTGGCTGGTCGCTAGCCGCACTGAGCTGATCGCGCAGCCAATCCGGTTGCTCGGCTTTGTTCTCATCGCGCAGAAATTCATAAACGTTCCTGACCCCCGGCCCGGAGAGAATGCGCTCGCAACTGATACGGCCGTAGCGATTTTGCAGATACGCCAGCAATTCCATTTCAACGGCGTTTCGCGGGGCAAAGTCGGCGTGGCCACCTTCGCAGGCGAACGGATGATGGCGGAAGCCGTCCCAGTAAAGTCCCGCCACACCGAGCCCGGTGCGCGCCGAGATCACGGCGCGATTCCCATCTGCGTCTTCCAAGCCTTCACTCAAGGTAATGAAATCTTTCGATTCGAGCGCGTCGATTCCATAGGCATAAGCTTCCATGTCGTTGAGCAGGCCGACGGAATTTAGCTTCAGCAGTTTCGCCAATTCCTTCGCATCGATGACCCAGGGCAGGTTGGAAATCTTGCTGCGGCCGCCGCGCACTGGGCCCGCGACGCCGAGGCATGCACTGTGAACGGGGATGCCCTCGCGCCGGATGAATTCCACCAGAATTGGTGGGAGGCCTTCGTGTTCCTGGCTCTTATAAGTTTTTTCGACCACACATTGCAGGCGGTTGCCTTCGGTTTCAAAGGCAGCCAGCCGGGTGCGGGTAGCGCCGATATCGCCGGCAAGAATCATGGCTCGATGTTCCTCCATTGGCGTTCGTCTTGTAGCAACAGTTGGTCGGAGTCCGCAGGCCCCCAGCTTCCACTGGCATAATTGGGGAACTTGCGCGGTGGCAGCGCCCGCCACACATCCATCACCGGATCGACCACCTTCCATCCTGCCTCAACCATGTCGGCGCGCTGGAACAACGTGGCGTCGCCAATCATGCAGTCGTATAACAAAACTTCGTAGCCGGTGTTGGCATCGGCGCCAAAATATTTTGAATATTCAAAACTCATGTCGACCGACCCGACCCGTAGCAGCGGACCGGGAACCTTTGCCCCGAAGCTCAACGAGATTCCTTCCACCGGCTGAATCTGTATCACCAGCGTGTTGGTGTGCAGCTTGTGAAATGGCGCCTTGCGAAATAGTTCGAAGGGCATACGCTTGAATTGGATGGCAATTTCCGTGTGGCGTTTGGCCAGCCGTTTGCCGGTACGCAAATAAAAGGGCACGCCCGCCCATCGCCAATTGTCGATGTTAAGCTTCAGCGCCACGAAAGTCTCGGTGCGCGATTCGGGAGCGACTCCGGGTTCGGAGCGATAACCGGGAACTTTTTCGTCGCCGAGGGTACCGGGCCCATATTGCCCGCGTACGCTGCGTTCCAGAACGTCTTCGGAATTCAGCGGTTGAATCGAGTGCAATACTTTCGCCTGCTCGTTGCGCACCGCATCGGCCTGGAACGATACCGGCGATTCCATCGCGGTCAGGCTGAGTAACTGCATCACGTGATTGGGAACCATGTCGCGCAGCGTTCCCGCAGTGTCGAAATAACCGCCGCGCCGCTCCACGCCCACCGTTTCGGCATTCGTGATCTGCACATGATCGATATAGCGGCGGTTCCAGATGGGTTCGAAAATGGCGTTGTCGAAGCGGAACACCATGATGTTCTGCACCGTCTCTTTGCCCAGGTAGTGATCGATGCGGTAGATCTGATTTTCCGGCAGCACGTTTTTGATATCGCAATTCAAGGCTTTCGCCGAATCCAGATCGTGCCCGAACGGTTTTTCGATGACCACGCGGCGCCAGCGGCCGTCTTCCTGATTCGACAGCCCCGCTTTTCCGATCTGCTGGACAATTGAAGCAAAAAACTTTGGCGCGGTCGCGAGATAGAAAAGATAATTGCCTTCCGTATGCTGTTCGGCGTCGACAGCCTTGAGGCGCTCACGCAGTTTCACAAAGGTATTGGGATCACTGAAATCACCGCCCTCATAAAACAGCCGCTGCTTGAACCATTCCAGATCGCGTTGATCGCTCTCTGTGGTTGGCAGGAATTGGCTCACTTGGGTGCGAAAGGCATCAACGCTCAGGTCGTCGACCGAAACACCGACCACGGCAAAATTGTCGGGTAAGAGTTTGGCCTTCACCAGGTTGAACAGTGCCGGAATCAGCTTGCGCTTGGTGAGGTCGCCGCCCGCGCCAAAAAGTACGAACACGCACGGGCCGGCCGCTTTGCCAACGGGTTCCAATTCGCGCTCTGGAGTCGTCGCAGTCGTCGCCATAGAAAGTCCCACTTCTCTCATCGGCCCAACTTCAGTAAGGCTTGACCACGGGGAGAAAAGCCCCACCGTAAACCCGCGTCCATGAAGCCGCAAGCGAAGTGGCCCATATTTTAGGCGAAGAGCAGCGGTTTTCATAATTCTCGCCGATGAGCAGTTCTGAAGGCGCAGCGACCCGCCTCGAACTCCGACCAACGTGGGACAATGCTGATTACGTCAAAAAAGAATTAAAACAGGAGATGCATCCACACATGCCATCCATCCAACAGGCTAGCCGCTGGAACAGAATCATTACTACTTTGATCGTGGTCGCTGGCCTGACTTCGTTTGTGCGGAGCCAGGCCTTGCCGAAGGCTCCCGGCGCCGAGATATTTTCGCTGACTCCCGACCCCGGCTCATTCACCGAACCGGGGATCGCGGTCAATCCGCAGAACCTGCAGCAGGTCGTCGCCGTATTTCAGGACAACGTACACGCCTCTTATTCTCCAGATGCGGGCCGCACATGGAAAGCAGCAGAGGGCGTGGCTCCGGAGAATTACAAAGTTTCCGGCGATGTCTCTACGGCCTTCGACAATCAGGGCCACGCGTTTGTTTGCTATATCGCGTTCGACAAATTGGGAACATTTAATTATTGGGGACACAACGCGTCGCGCAACGGAGTGTTTGTCAGGCGTTCGCTCGACGGCGGCAAAACGTGGGAGAACAAGCATGTGCCGGTGGCCGAGCAGGTTACCGCGCCGGGGATTCCGTTTGAAGATAAACCCTACATTGTCGCGGACACCAGCAAGAGCCGCTATGCCGGAAATCTCTATGTGGGCTGGACGCGTTGGACGCTGACCAATTCACTGATGGTGGTGTCGCGCTCCACCGACGATGGGCAGACCTGGTCTGCGCCGGTTGAGATCGACAGACATCCCGGCTTGCCGCGTGACGACAATGACGGCGCCGAAGGCTTCTCCGGCACGGTTGGCCCGGACGGCCGTCTGTATGCGATCTGGAGCCAGGGCGACGACATTCTGCTCGTCACTTCACGCGATGGCGGCAAAACATTTTCCCGCGCTCGTACCATCCTCCACACCGCGCCTATCATGTTCGCCATAGACACGCTGGAGCGCGCCAACGGCTTTCCCCAGATCGGTATCGATGCGCAAGGGCATCGCCTCTATGTGACGTGGAGCGATTACCGCAACGGCGATCTGGACATTTTCTGTTCGACCTCCACCGACGGCGGGAAAAGATGGAGCGATCCCGTGCGCGTGAACAACGATCCGGTTCACAACGGCGCGGAACAATTTTTCCAGTGGCTCGCGGTCGATCCGATTGACGGATCGGCGAATGTCGTTTTTTATGACCGGCGCGGCGACCCGCAAAATCGCAAGCAGACAGTCACACTAGCACGCTCCACCGACGGTGGAAGCAGTTTTCAGAATTACGCATGGACCACCGAACCCTTCCAGGTGGGTGAGGTTTTCTTTGGCGACTATTCGGGAATCGCCGCATCCGGCGGCCGTGTTTATGGCATCTGGACGGAGCAGCCGCCGACCGCCCAAGAATCTGAGAATAAGCCGACCGCTGAAACTAAGGCTGCAGTTGAAGCTAAGAAAGACGAGAAGTCTAATCCGGCAAAAGAACCTCCCAAGCGGCGCGGCACTGTGGTCAAAGTCGGAGTAGCCGATTTTAAAGCTGCCTCCGCCGCAGATTCGCCGCGCTGAGGCCGCACCGCGCGACTCATGATTCGGCGGCGTGTTCCGTATTCCGGACAAGAATCATTTTGTTGTTGCCTTCGGCAAGTTCGAGCGTATACTTCGCCGTTATTTCAGGGTCCAGCCCAAGCACAACTGATTCGGGAGGCAGCGCGGCATGCCGAGCACGCCTGTAGTCCTGCTGCACGATGCGGCGGTCGATGAGTACATGGTCACGGTGCTGCTCACCGTGATGCCCAACATCGATCTCCGCGGCATCGTCATCGTCAATGCCGACTGCATCGCGGAACCGGCGATGGATGCCGCTTCCAAGCTCCAACAATTTCTAGGCCGTGAAGATATTCCGCTGGCCTTGAGCCGCGCCCGAGGATGGAATCCGTTCCCCTGGCCCTACCGCTCCGACTGTGTCGCTTTCGGCGAAATTCCCAGCCTTAAGCCGTATAAATCCAAAGTGACCACTCCGCCTCCTTCGGGAGAAGCCCTGCTTGCGCAATTGCTGGAGCAGGCTATCGCAACGAAGTCTCCGCTCACGGTGTTGAACACCGGACCCATGACGCCGCTGACCGACGTGCTGCAAGCCGACTTCCGGCTGATTGAAGGAATTGAAAAAGTGGTGTGGATGGGCGGCGCCATCAAAGTCCCCGGCAATCTCGATCCCCACACCGTTCCGCCCGCAGTCGCCAATAAATATGCGGAGTGGAACGCGTTCTGGGATCCTTACGCGGTTGACTTTGCTTTCCGCTGGTTCCAGGGTGTCAACATTTTCCCGCTGGATATCACCAACAACACGCCCCTGACCAAAGATTTCATGAACGCTCTGCAACAGCAGGGCAAGCAGTATTCGTATTCGCAACTTGCTTTCGAAGCCTACAGCATCGTTGCGGCAGAGCCTTTTTATGACATGTGGGACGTGACCGCCGCATGCTGGCTGACCAATCCTGCTTTGTATACGCAGCCTACTTTAATGGGACTCGGCATTGAAACCTGGGGCTTCGACCAGGGCTGGATCAGAACGCCGGTTGGGCCGAATCCTAAATTGAGAAACGCGCAAAATGTCTTTCTGAGCTTTCAGAACAAGCCGGGCTTTTATTCTTACGTGCTCTCGCTGTTACAAAAATCGAACAAATGACCGCGAAATATCATGGCGACTTGCGCTACTTGATTCACACTTTGCGCAGTGCCGAATTCGGTGGGACCGAATCGGTGGGCCGACTCTGACGATTTTTTACGATTTGAGAAACGAGGACGAGGAAGTTCAAACACATTCAAGGAGAAAACGGAATGGCTAGTCTGGCCGGGTCTTCGAAACGAATCGCTGTAGCGCTTTCACTGCTGATCGTGGTAACTCTCGCATCAGCACAACGCCCCCACGGCGGAACCGTTCCCAACGATGCCGGCACACCGGCCACCGAAGCGGCTCCTGGCGCGATGATGATGAAACGCTCGGTGAGCCAGAGTCCGGCTTACTACGCTTTCCGCAATGCGGCCACGGACCCTCTGCCCAACCCCACCACTCCGGTCTTTCAGTTAAGCCACGATTATCCTAAGGTGGCTCCGCCGGCAACCTGCACCGAGTGTCCATGGCTAAAGGTGAAAGTTAATTTCGATCCCGCGTTTCCACCCACGGTCAACTCGGACAGTTGGCACACCGGCCACTGGGATGAATACATCAAGAGCATCATCGACTACGTGAAAGAAGGCCAGGATCCCAACCTCGACAACAAAATCGGATTCCAGACTAAGGTCAATGGTCAAACCCGCTGGTACAACGTCCCGTGGATGGCCTACGACCCCACAGTGGGACGCGAATATGTTCACGGCACCACGAATGAGCGCACGACCTACCTGAACGCTCTCGTCAATGGCGTGAATGAGCCCACCCGCGGTGTCGACTTAGTTTCGGGAGAGACGCCCGATTGTGAAAAGAAGTTTCCCCACGGTTTTGAAAGCTGGTCGGTGGGCTTTTATAACGAGTACGGCGGCTATGCCATGGGCAAAGCCATCCCGCCCACCGGCGTTCCTCAAGTTGGCGAGTGGATGGGCAGCGCTATGCCCGCCGGTCTGCCGTTTCCCACCGGTACAGTTGTCATGAAGATTCTTACCACCAGCGCGCCTCCGGAGTGTGTTCCCTTCCTCAAGGGTTCGCCCGAGTGGCAAGTGGACCGGCACAAGGTCGATCCCAAAACGAAAGAATATCTGTGCTCGCGCGAAGTGCAGATTTCGCGCGTGGTGCAGGTCGACGTCGCTGTCGTAGATCCGAATTCGCCCACGCGGTGGGTTTATGGGACTTACGTTTACGACGGCGATCTGCCTGGCAACACCTTCTGGGATCATCTCGCGCCGCTGGGAATCCAATTCGGTTCCGACCCGTGGACGTTTCCGGCCGTGCCTCCAGCGTCCAGCATCGGCGTACAGCAAACCGTGCTG
>JGI12664J13189_1000039_pt1 | contig 16588 bp, 15 predicted proteins | sample BlaSpr_A8_OM1_O3_FD_13189 | JGI IMG/M metagenome (IMG submission 13189) | reverse complement strand
GGCGTTGGGCGTCATTCGGTGGGAATCTTCGGCGTGGATCTAGAAACAAGTTTGAGCATGAGTGAAGATTTTATTTTGCTTAAGCTGCGGGCCTAGCCACTTCTAATTGGACACTGGCGTTGGCCTGCTGCATAGTGAAACTGCTTCGAGGGCGAGGTGTACGGAGCCGGATGTCTATCGAAGCAATTGGTCAGCCCTCATTTGAAAATCTCCTGTTCTCGTGGTTCGACGACTGCAATTTGCAGGTGCGGCTTAGAGCGAAACGCTCTCGGCGCGCCCTGAACTCGAATCATTACACAGCCCAAAACGACATTTAGAACAGGAGATCACCATGAAATGGATTTGCAAACTTGCTTGCACCGGCGCATTCATCCTTGGCTCATTCACTCTTATGTGCATGCCTGCGTTCAGTCAGAACGCCCGTGGCGTATTCACGCTCAATCACGAAGTTCGGTGGCAGAACGAAATTATCCCAGCGGGAGAATATAAATTCTCGGTGGAGATGCGGGGATCGGTGGACATCCTGACGCTGCGCAATGCGAGCGAAGCAGGATCGGCTTTTATGCTTCTGGTAAATGACGCCGACGGTATTGCGCCGACAGTCCAGGGCGCTTTTAAGGACGGCAAGCTGATTTTGACGTCCCAATCGGGCCACAGATACGTGAGTTCCATGGAAGTGCCATCGATTGGGATGGTCCTGCATTTTTCCGTTCCGGCGGAAATGGATCCACGGGAAGGCTCCAGGAGCGGTTCAGCGGCGGCAAAGTGAACGAGCGAGATTTAATTATCGGGAGCAGATTTGTCCTCGTATCTGCGTATCTGCTCCCGATTTGGGCTGGCGTACAGGGCCAGGGACTTTAGTCACGAGGAAGATATTGCCTACTTGTTTACTAATGATTCCTATAAATACTTTGAATTGGACTCTGGCGCGGGTATGCCTAATACTGGAATTGCTTCAAGAACCAGCACCGCAGCTGTTATCGCGAAGCACTCTTTTGTAGCCCGCTCTGTTGCTGAGCTGCAAATCTTCTGACCTCGTTGTTCTTCACTGCAATCTGAGTTCACATCGCCGGCGTTGCGCCGACGTATGCCCGCAGAGTGCTTGTCCGCTCAGTTCCATCACAAAGAACAGGAGATCACATTACTATGACTATGAAATCGATTTGCAAGTTCGCTTACGCCAGCCTGCTCGCGCTTAGCTTGTTAACCTTAATGCCCGCTCTGGCTTCGGCTCAGGACGCGCGGGGCGCTTTCACTCTCACCCATGATGTTCGCTGGCAGAACGTCGCGGTTCCCGCCGGAGACTACAAGTTTTCGGTGGAATTGCGTGGACCTTCGGAAATGCTGATGCTGCGCAAAGTCAGCGGAAGCGGCTCCGGATTCATGATTTTGGTGAACGACGTCGACAGCATTGCGCCGGCAACCGCGGCGGCTTCGGAGAACGGCAAGCTGACGCTGGTGTCGCAGTCTGGCACCCGGTACGTCAGCGCGATGGAGCTGCCTGCGATTGGGACGACGCTGCATTTCGCTGTGCCGGCTGAGACGCGCGAAGTGGCTATGGCTCGCGGCGCTTCGGCTTCATCCAAGTAACGGTGGAAGAGCGGCCGGTCGTTAAAAACTTTGGGAGCAGATTCGCAATGAATCTGCTCCCGTTTTCGTGCGCGACACTCTGGGATCGCTCGCTAAATGTGCAAAAATCAAAAGCTTTAACACAGGGGACACAGAGGGTCACGGGGTAAGTCGCCCCATCGTGAACGTCAGTCTGTTTGGCGCTCTACTAGCGGCATGTTTAGGAAGGGCTTGGTTCGCGGAAGTTTCCTTTCACCTCGTCGCTGAGAACGATAGCCTCGGCGATTTCTTTCATGGCGATGCGCTTCTGGCGGCTTTGCCGCTGGAGCGCCAGGTAGGCTTGTTCTTCGTTCAAACCCAGTTCGCGCTGCAAAATACCTTTGGCGCGTTCGACGATCTTGCGCGTGGCCAGTTGCAGAGAGAGATTGGAGTTGACCTCTTCGAGACGCGCCATCTCGATCTCGGCCCCGACTAGAAAGCCGATGGTCGAGATCAACTGAATCTGCCGCTTCTTGTAGACGTGCGGTAAGCGGTGTTGCAAGTTGATGACACCGACGACGCGACCGCGGCACATCAATGGAACCGAGAGAAAACCTTCATAGCTGTCTTCCGGCAGCTCGTTGAAGAAGCGAAAGCGTGGATCTTGCGCGGCGTGGTCGGAGACTGCAACCGGCTCTTGATTTTCCGCGACCCATCCCGTGATGCCTTCGCCCACGCGCAATTTCAGGCGATCGACGGCTTCGGGGTGAGGATTCTTGGAAGCTCGCAAGACGAGTTCATGACCTTCGAGCACATAGATGAGGCAGGAGTCGCACTTGACTAAGGCGGAAGCGAAATCGACGATACGGGTCAGCACTTCATGAAATCCGTCTGCCGTGGCCAGCCGGACGCCGATCTCGTGCAGAACCTCGACATGTGAGTCTTCCATCGACAGTAAGGTGTCCATACGCTAGATTACGGACACCCGCCGCACCATGTCTAATTCCAAATTTTGATTGCCGCGATAAAAGAATACCCGGCAAGTTGTTACCAACTTTTAACATCGTTAGGAAAGTTAAAACATCAACAGTCAGACCTACGCGTGAGTTTGCCTGTGCCTAGTCCAGAGCCCACGAGCTTAAGGCTTAAGAGCGGACAGCCAAATGCGGCTCTCCCCACATAGACCATTACTTCGTATCCAGATCCATCATTTTGATCGGAAGGTCCCAGTGCGCTTCGAGGATCTCGAAGCGGCGCTGTTCTTCGCGGGCGTAGGCGTCCTGATCGGGATAGAGCTGCTTTTTGATGGCGTCTTCGTCGAAATCCTGGTTAGCGACAGTCGCATTCTTGAAGATGATGGTCACGCGGAAATCCCAGCGGCCGTCTTCTGTTGTGTGATAGCGGGGCTGGTCCATCCAGACTTTCAGCAGGCGACCCATCTCCACTTCTTTTTTTAGCAGCGGGTAGTGATTCTTCTTGAAGAGCTTCAGAAACTCGTCGGCGTGGCCCCATTTTGTTTTGTAGTAGTACTCGACGATGAAGGGCTTGTCGGAGGGTGTGGGCGGGGCTTGAGCGTGGAGGGCAGCGGGAATGGATACAGCAAAGAAAAGCAGAACTGCCAGGGTGCGGAATGCTTTGTTCATCGGTCGCTCGTGAATAGGGATGGTCCAGTTTGTACAGCAATTGCGCGAGGAAAGAAAGCGAGCTGGTTGCTGCGTAAGCAGGGTGAGAATTCCCTGTTGCGCAAGTGGGGGAATTAACGCAATAGGGATCTTTCGACTGCTAGGAGGGAGTTCGTTTCACGAATTCCTCCCTCGCATGATTGCATAACGACGTTGGCTCGATCGCGGAGTATGTTGGAGGCTGGGAAGACGACCAAGGCTCGAGAGGAGCCAACGTCATGCTGATTATAGGCTGTGATTTTCATCCTGGTTTCAGCAGGTCGCGATCTTTGACAATTCGACGGGAGAGTACGAAGAGAAACGGTTGTTGCACCGCGGGGAAGCCGAGCAATTTTATGGTTCGTTGCGGGGACAGGCGGTGCGGGTGGGGATGGAGGCTTGCGGGCACTATCCGTGGTTTGAGTGGCTGCTGGCGGAGCTGAAGTTCGAGCTGTGGATCGGGGATGCGGGCAAGATTCGGGCGGCGGAAGTGCGGAAGCAAAAGACGGATCGGCGGGACGCGGCGTTGTTGTTGCAGTTGCTGCGGGAGGAGCGGTTTCCGCGCATCTGGGTGCCGAGCCTGAGGAGCGGGATGTGCGGCAGTTGCTAGTGCATCGGCACAAGCAGGTGCAGGCGCGGACGCGAGTCAAGAATCAGCTGCAGGCGCTGATGCTGAGCCAGGGGGCACAAAGGAAGCGCAAGTTGTGGACTCAGGCGGGGCGGGCGGAGTTGAAGCGGTTGGAGTTGCTGCTCTACGCAGCGCTGCGTAGACAACGGTTACTGGCCGCGCTGGGGCCACAGGAAGCGGAGATGGTGGCGCTGAACCGGCAGGTGGAGGAAGAAGTGAAGCGGCGGCCGGCGGCGGTGCGGTTGATGACGCATCCGGGAGTGGGTCCGGTGACGGCGCTGGCCATGGTGCTGACGCTGGGGCCGGCGGAACGATTCGAGAATGCGCGCAAGGTGGGCAGCTATTTTGGCCTGATTCCGAGCGAGCATTCCAGCGGCGGGCGGCAGCAGTTGGGGCGCATCAGCAAGCAGGGCAGTTCGTTTCTGCGCTTTTTGCTGGTGGAAGCGGGACAGACGGCGGCGCGTTACGACGCGGAGTTGGGCCGCTTCTGTCGGCGGCTGGCGGTGCGCAAGCATCGCGCACTGGCCAAAGTGGCGGTGGCGCGCAAGCTGGCCATGAGGTTGTACCTGATGTTGCGCGAAGACTGGGACTACCGCGCAACTGTGCAAGGCCATGTGCAGGCAAGCCTGAGTCATCCTGTGGCGGAAGCATCAGCCGACCGCTTGAGTAGGCCGCCTGCCTCCCCGAACAGCGGGGAGTTCGAAGCAGCAATTGTGGCAGTAGTTGCCGAAGAGATGAGTGGTGAGACCTTGCGTCCACCGCCCGATTGAGAGAACACAGGGCTTTGGTCGCATACGCGACGGAGCTTTTAGGGAGCGGGATGACAACGGTGATCTAGCGCAGGATTACTGCGCCGCGGCCGAGAGAGGAGATGGTGTGGGGGACGTCGGGCTGGACGGATTTGCCTTCGGGGTGGGTGGCGATGGTCCAGGCTTTGGAAAAGGTTTGGCCGGATTGCATTTGGGTGAGGAGATTGTCGAGGAAGAGCGAGGTGTTGGAGCCGAGGCGGCGGAGGGTGAGTACGACGTTGAGTTTGAGGCCTTTGGTTTTGAAGCCGATGTCGTAGGCAGGCGGCGGGTTGTCGTTGCCGATCCAGAGGAGTTTGGTGTTGGCGTCGGTGGCGGCGGAGAGGAGGTCGGCGCCGCTGATGCGGGTGCCGGATGCGTCGGAGATGGAGCCGTCCGGGTTCAGGTCGCAGAAAAGATGGAGGATGTCATATTTCTGGGCGAGGGCGGCGCGCAGGTCGGCGATCGATGTGAAGGTGGTGCTGGTGGTTGCGGGATAGAAGCGCTTGTAGACGCGGAGGTCGGACTTGAAGGGTTCGTCAAAGTTCGCGCCGAGTTGGCAGACGAGGACTTTGGTGGCGGTGATTTCTTCTTTGCGGAGAGAGTCGAAAAGGCCCATGAGTTTTGGAGGTTAAATCTGCGCCTGAAGGCGCGCATCGATGCAGACTGGTTCATCCTATTTTTTGTATTGCGTGGGTTGCGGGCCTTGTTCCAGCGTTTTGCGGTCCCAGATCCAGCCCTCGCGGCTGTAGCTGGCCAGTTCGAAATCCTGGGTGAGTTCGAGGGCGTCGACGGGGCAGGCATCTTCGCAGAGGCCGCAGAACATGCAGCGGCTGAGATCGTAGGTGAAGTCGGTGAGCTCCTTGCGGCGGGTGTGCTCGTTGCGCGCGCTGGAGACGACGATGAGATTTTCCGGGCAGGCCACGGCGCACAGGTCGCAGGCGATGCACATGGTCTCGTCGGTATCGGGATTGACGTTGAGGCGCGGCGCTCCGCGATAACGCTCGGCAACTTGCGGACGCTCCAGCGGATATTGCTCGGTGTAGATCTCTTTGGGGTCTTGATAGAGAAAGGTGACCTTCAGGCCCTGAAGGAGATCGATGAGGAAGACTTTGCGCAGCAGGCTCGGCATGCCCATGACGGGGGTAGCATATCAGGTTTTAAAGTTTCAGGGTTTCAGAGTTTCAAGGTTTCAAAGACAGCGCTGTTTCGTAAATTATTTGCCGGGCTGAGATTAAGCTATCGTGGACGAAATCTCAATGCGGAAGGGATAGGACCTGCGATGACGGGAGGGTCAAAATGAAGGAAACTCCGCAACAATACACGCAGCGAGTTGTGAGCTACATGGAAGGCAAGAAGCCGCTGGTGGTGCAGGCCGCAACGGTGAAGACGCTGGAGCGGCTGATTAAGGGCGTGCCGATTGCCAAGCTACGCAAGCGTCCGGCGTCGGATAAATGNTCGGTCGGCGAGATTCTGGCGCATCTTGCGGAGGCTGAAATTGTTGGCGGCTTTCGCATGCGGCTGATTCTGGGCGCGCCGGGAGCGCCGATTACACCGTTCGATCAGGATGCGTGGGTAATCAGTGGACACTACTCGAAGCGCGACCCGCGAAAATCTTTGGAGCAATTCCGGGCGGTGCGCGAGGCAAACCTGGATTTACTGAAGTCGTTGACTCCNGAGCAATGGAAGCATCATGGGATTCACGCCGAGCGTGGCGTGGAGACGATTGAGCATATTGCGCGCATGTTTGCCGGGCACGACATCAACCACACGCGGCAGATTGAAGAGATATTGGGGCGGTGAAACTGCCGGGCTTCACCCGACCGGACAGAGAGCGCGTCCGTCCCAACATGAGCCCTTCTGCCGACAAGCTTCTTGTGAAGAAAGCCGCTACCGTCTAAGCTGGCTGCTTATGCCAACTCTGACTCGCCGTTCCCTGTTGAAGTCTTCTCTGGCTGGCGCCGCCGCAATACGGTTTTCCGCGACGGACGCGAAGGCTGACACCGCCGCGCCTGTACGCAAAGGGCGCATTCGCCAGTCTGTCAGCCGGTGGTGCTACAAGGACATTCCTCTCGATGACCTGAGCGCTTATGCCGCAAGCATTGGATTGATGGGCGTCGATCTATTGAAGCCCGAGGAATATGAGGTTCCGCGGCGGCATGGATTGATCTGCACCATGGGCTACGGGGGCGGTGGGGACATTGGCAGCGCACTGAATCGCACGGAGAATCACGCGGCCATTGAGGAAGGACTGCGCACCAATATTCCTAAGGCAGCAAAGGCGGGCGTACCCAACGTGATTACTTTTTCCGGGACGCGACACGGAATGTCCGATGATGAAGGCGCGCGGAACACGATTATCGGGCTGAATCGCATCAAGAAGATCGGCGAAGATAATGGCGTAAACATCTGCATGGAACTGCTCAACAGCAAGCGCGACCATCCGGACTATATGTGCGACCACACGGTGTGGGGAGTGCGCGTGGTGCAGGAGGTGAACTCTCCGAATGTGAAGCTACTGTACGACATCTACCACATGCAAATTATGGAAGGCGATCTGATTGCCACCATCCGGCAGAATATTCAATGGATTGGTCACTTCCACACCGGCGGCGTTCCGGGGCGACACGAACTGAATAATACGCAGGAAGTGCAGTGGGACGGCGTGATGCGAGGGATCGCGGAATCAGGATTCCGGGGATATGTGGCTCATGAGTTCGTACCGACGGGAGATCCGCGGGTTTCTCTGCGGCAGGCCGCGGATCTTTGCGACGTTTAACGGTGACTGTTGACGATTAGCCGGGAAAATCCGAAGTTGAGAGCTTCCCTGATAAAATCAAAGATGAACTAGTGAGCGCGGAGAGATGGCCGAGTGGCTGAAGGCGCGCGCCTCGAAAGCGTGTATACCTTTACGGGTATCGGGGGTTCGAATCCCTCTCTCTCCGCCATGCAGTCCGGAATGCAGAAAAATTTCACTGGCTTTCACCCCGAAATCCGCGAAAATTGCCCATTTGTCAGGAGATTCCTCGTCAAATCGGATTGAGGAGACAGACTGCTCAAGTCGGATGCAATGCAATCAGAAAGATTTGGAATTTCGGCCTAAAGCCCTTTTGTCGGCATCCTTGGAAATCATTAGCCGCTTCTCATAAGCCGTTTCTGGACTGCCAGCACGAGACCATCGAAGTATGGCGGTACAGTTCACCTGCTCGATAGTTGGGATAACCTATCACTGTCGCGAGACCCAACCAGGTTGGCGATAATGCTCTGCACCTGCCGATTCCTAGGGTCGTTCGGAGCCTCTCGCAGGAATCGGCTGAACTCCTCTGCGGCCTCCCGCTTGCGCGTAAGACCTACCAGCACGTTGGCCCGCACGAGATGGACGTCGGGAAAATCCTTCTTCAATTCATCCAACTCACGCCAAGCCAGGACGAACCTTCCTTGTCCCAGCCACGCCTTGGCCAGTTCCAATTGGCCCTGCCAGAAATCGGGGCGGAGGAGAAGCGCCTGGCTTGACGCTTCCTCGGCGTCCTGGAATTGCTTCGACGAGTTATACGCTGTGGCCTGCGCCAAATAGGCGCTTGCATCGTAATGATCAAGCAATGCCGCCCGTTTTGCGTCGTCGATGGCCCCACTGAGATTTCTGGAAGCGATGTTTAGAAAAGCGCGCATGGAATAGGCCGCAGCGCAGGAGTGATCGAGTTGTAATGCGCGTTCCACTTCCTGCTGAGCTGCGGGAATATTCAACTGGGCAAACCGCTGGCTGGCCAACTTTAAGTGCATCCGCACTTTTTCAGGAATGCGCAGTTGCTGAACAGAAACCGCATAATCTTGCTGCCCTTCTGCGGCAACCATCGTCGAACCGGCGGGCAACGCGATTTTCACTTCGACATCGGACTGGTCAAGCGAGATTCGCTCATCGCTAATCTGCAGCTGCTTCACCGCGAGGAGAATGTATTCGCCCGGCCCAGCCTGAGTAGAGATGGCGAAGCTTCCGGTACGGTCAGTTATGCTTATCGCCATCTTTATGCCGCGGAGATCACACATCTCAACCGTGGCCAGAGCCACGGGATCGCCGTGAATGCCGGTAACGTATCCGTGAATGAGGATTCTGTCGTGTCCCCGGGTCAATTGCGCGGTTGTAGCGACGGAAGTCAATAGAAGAATCGGAAGAACAAGAAGAAGGGCGGGGGTCGCTTTCAGAAGGTAAAGCCGAGCAGCCTGATCTACTTTCTTACTATAGAAGGTAAGCTTACAACTTGCGGCAGCAATTCCTGGATCGTTAGACCGGGCGTTCGTGCCCGCCTCGCAGTCCGGTTCGATTTTGGCTNAGGCGCAACATCGGCATCTCCAAGCTCACAACGAAATCAGTATAGTCCAAGTTTCCATTGGGCGCAGAGTTGGCTTTCGACCTCACACCCTGGGAGTTAAGACTTCCCTGCAGCGGGTTGTGCCTTCAACTCATAGTTTCGAAGCCCCCTGGTCGAAACCGCGACCACGTCGATCTTTCTGCGATAAGGACTGAAGTTGTAAGCCTTTCTTCTTCGGCGGGGCCGCATAAGATTTTTCGATAAGGACGAGAATTATTATCTCTAAAATGTCTATTGACATACTAGACATAGTGGGATATTGTCCCTCTTGCGCGGATCACGCGGTCTGTGAAATCCGCTCCCGTTAAGTTATGCCCACCCCCATCACGCTACTGCTGTGTTGTATACCGACTGGGCGCGTTTCGTAAGCGGCCCGGTCTCCAGGTAACAAGTTCGGCAGTTTCGTGCGTTCGTGGTCCCAGAGATTTGTTAGTCGGTTCTGATTCCAAGCAGTAAGCCGTGGGTGTTGCCTGCTCTGAAGATGTGGGTCTATTCAGTACAAAGTTATTCGCAGCACAAAGGGGATTGTTATGAAGAAATTGGGGCGATTGTTCATACTGATGACGCTATTGGCAGCAACAGCGACAGTTCAGGCGCAAATTGTCGAAACCGGCACCATCACTGGTGTTGTGCGGGACAACTCGGGAGCAGTAATCCCGAAAACTGAAGTGACCATACGGAATACGGCGACCGGATTAGCGAATGCGACTGCCACGGACTCCGATGGAATCTATGTTTCGCCGCCTCTGGATCCGGGAGATTACAACATGGAGTTTGCCGCCCCCGGATTTGGCAAAGTTGAGGAACACGTACGGCTGGAAGTGGGCCAGCGAGCAGCGGCGGATGCGGTGCTGGTGGTGGGCAACGCCGGGACACAGACCGTTACCGTCGAAGCCACCAATCAGCTATTGGAGAGCGAAACCTCGACTGTTTCCAATCTGCGCACCGAAGAGGCCGTCAAAGACCTTCCCTTGAATGGCCGTAACTTCGCGGAGTTGGTCGGTCTGGGCGCGGGTGTAGTGCCCGCGCAAACCCAGATCGTGAGTATTCCTTACACCCAGCAACGGGGACCGACCTCCTACGCGTTCAACGGTCTTCGCTTTCAGGAAAACCGCCTGTTACTGGATGGTATCGGCGACAACGAAAACCACAACGGTCTCGCCGTGGTGATCTTTCCGCCCATCGACGCCGTGCAGGAATTTTCGGAAGAGACCACGGACGCCGATGCGCGCTATGGTCGCGGAAATGCCGGCACCATCAACCTGATTTACAAGTCCGGCACCAACCGTTATCACGGCGAGGTATTCGAGTTTCTGCGCAACTCGGCTCTGGACGCCAGAAATTACTTTGACACCGCCGCGAAACCCGGCTTCCGGATGAACGAGTTCGGTGCGACCTTCGGCGGCCCGCTCTTCACCACACACGAACCCAAGACCTTCTTTTTTGCCGATTACTCCGGACAGCGCACGCGGCAAGGCTTGACCGACGTCGATACCGTGCCGGATTTCAAGTTGACCCCGAGCGGCTACGACTTTTCCGCCTATTCGCAAACCATCAAGAACCCGATCACAGGAGTTCCTTACGCCAACAATTTCATTCCCCTGAGTGACGTAAACCAAACCGGTGCAAACATTTTGAATTTGTATCGCCAATACGCAGCACCTAACATTGCGGGCGCGACCACCGCGAATAACTTCCTGTTCAACCCCACCCGCGGAGTCACGGAAGACGCCTTCGACGTGAAAGTCGACCATCGCTTCTCCGATATCGACAGCGCCTTCGTGCGCTACAGCCAGGCCCGAGACAATATCTCGCAGCCCGGCATTCTACCGGTGCCCTTGGTTGGCACGGTCATCTGCGGACCCGCACAGGATCCCGCGCATCAGGCGGTAATCGGCGAAACCCACATCTTCTCGCCGACCACGATTAACTCAGCCCGCTTAGGCTGGTCTCGATTCTTCGTTTACGCGGAGAACTGGGATGCGGGACTGAATCTTCCGACGCAGCTCGGTATCCCGGGCGTAGACATCGCGGGCAATCGAAACTCCGACGGCTTGCCCGTGATGAACTTCGCGGGGGCCACCGCAATCGGTGACGCCGGCAACAGTCCCACGCATATAGGGACCAACAACTATCAACTGGATGACAACGTCAACCTGGTTCGCGGCAAGCACTCGCTCGATATCGGTTTCGAATTAGTCAAACTCGAGTACAACATGTTCCAAACCGCTGACGAGCACGGCGCGTTTTCATTCGGCACGGTCTACAGCGGGTTGACGTGGACCGATCTTCTCTTCGGAGCGCCGAAGACCGGGGTCTACGCATTCCTCAACAATCAAGGATTCGGATTCCGCCAGACCGACCTGTCGTTTTACGTACAGGACAACTACAAGGTGACGAGCCGGCTTACGTTAAACCTTGGCGTTCGCTACGAAAACTTCCTGGGATGGCCCTGGAACGAAGTCGAGAACCGGATGTACAACTTCGTCCCCAGCATCTCGACGACTCAACTCATCCAGGTGGGCACGCACGGTGTGCCGCGAAGCGGTGTGAGCGGGAACAACGCGAACTTTATGCCGCGCGTGGGATTTGCCTACAAGGTGACGGCCAAGACCGTCTTCCATGCGGGGTACGGACTTTATTATTCGGCGCCCAACGTCACGAATTCAAGCGGCCTTTCCAACAATGCGCCGGCCATCGACTACTGGGCGTTTAACAATTCATCGGTTTACGGTGCGAATGCGACAAACGGCACGCCTTTCAACTTCGCGTCCAATGGATTCGTTCACACTCCAGCGACGAACGCCAGCGCGCTGCCGGCAGGCTTGCCGGTCTTCGCCCAGGATCCTCAGGCCAAGACACCTTACAGCGAACAGTGGCATGCCAGTATTCAACGGGAGGTCGCTCCGTCCACCACCGTCACGGTCGCTTACGTCGGAACGCGCGGTCTGCATCTCGACACTCTGGACGATATCAACGCCGGTTCGCCGGGAACTACAAACGTCACGGTGAATCGTCCTTATCCGTTCTTTGCGCAGATAAACCAGCTTCAGACGAATCAACTTTCCAGCTACAACGCGATACAGATCTCGGCCGAGCGCCGGGCGCGCGATTTTAGCTTCCTGGCGTCCTACACCTACAGCCACGCGCTCGACGAAAACACGAACAGCCCCGGCGCGGTTGTAAATCCCTACAACATCCATGCCGACTACGGAGATTCGGATCTAAACATCCCCAACCGCTTTGTAGCAAGCGCGAATTATCAGCTTCCCTTCAAAGCCGACGGCAAGCTGAGACCCGTCATCCAAGGGTGGCAGGTGAATGCGATTCTCCAATACTTCGATGGCTTGCCGTTTTCCGTGACTTCGGCCAACGGAGTGGGCGACGGTCTTACGCCTCGGGCCGAACTCGTCCCCGGCTACGGCAATGGATCGCTGCCGACGGACAAGCGCAACATTCATGAGTGGTTCAACACTTCTGCCTTTGTAAGCATTCCGCTTACGGGGCCACTGGCCAACGGGCAGTGGGGAGATTCGGGACGCAACATCCTTCAGGGGCCGGGAACGAAGAACGTGGATTTCTCAGTCTTCAAGAACTTCCAGGTAGCCGAATCCAAGACACTGCAAATCCGCGGAGAGTTCTTTAACCTGTTCAACACTCCGCAATTCAATAATCCGTCGGCCACTGCCCCCAGCCCTGCGGCGACCAGCACCACGCTTGTGCCGAACATCGCTGGTTCGCCGGCTATCGGAACCATCTCCTCGGCGGGCTCTCCCACGACGTTCCAGCGGATCTCGCGTGAGATTCAGGTGGCGGCAAAGTTTACTTTCTAGCCGGGCTGTTTAGTAAACGCTAGGGGTTGAGATTTTGAAGAAGCGATCAGGAGCGAATGGCCATGCGATTTCAAGACGTGACGCTGTTAGTCAAGAAAATACTGGTCGGAATTGTCGCCAGCGCCGTACCTCTTTTGATTCTGCTGGGCGGTCTGCACATTACGCGCAAAGCACTGACCAGCAAATCCGCGGCGGAACAGGTTTCTTCGCAAGCCAAATAACTGGAGAACGTTTTTATGAAAATGGATGCCGAGGTTCGGAAAAGCGTCATTCGCAACGGGTTCGCCAGCCTGCTGATCTACGCGCTGCCGGTTGCGCTCATGTTTCTCACGTTTTATTTGACGGGTCAGAGACCGTGGCAGCAGACGGCGAACGCTTCGGTTCCGCTGCTCCGCTACTATCGCTCCTTTGAACACGCTCTCGGTCCACTGAACAACTACGGGCTCACGCTCTTCGTGTTCGTTCTGGGGATATTGGAGTTCTCCTTCGGCCTATACGAAGGCCGGTGGACGAAAAATGAAAGGGCCACTGACATCGCCTGTTTCGCCGCGTCCTACATCGTCATAAGGCCGATTGTGACCTATTTTGGCCTGAAGGTTTTGCCCTTTGTTCTGCCCGGACTCAAGAACCACTTCGCCTGGGTTCCGTTCTTCTGGGGAGTATTCATCATCTGCGTGGCCGACGACCTGACCCAATACTGGTATCACCGTCTGCATCATCAGGTCCCATGGCTGTGGAGATTCCACCGCACTCATCACTCCGCCGCTTACATGGGCATGGCCATGGCGAGCCGGCAAAATGTGATCTACACGATTTTCTTTTCGCAGATTTACCTGACCGCGGCCCTTGTGTATTTAGGTTTGGGTGGTCCGGCGCTGATTGTTCTTGGCTTGAAGGGCATCATCACGACGCTGGCGCATTCCAGCATTCCCTGGGACAAACCCTTTTATAAGTACAAGGCTCTGAACCCCATTGCCTGGGTGCTGGAGCGGCTGATCTCCACGCCCGCTACCCATCATGCCCATCATGCCGACACAACCGACGACGGCATCGGCTATTACAAAGGTAATTTCGGAAACATGTTCTTTTTGTGGGATGTCATTTTTGGCACGGCGCATATCTCCCGCCAATTCCCAAAGTCTTACGGGATCACACATTACGAAGGCGATCAGTGGTACGCGCAATTGCTGTGGCCAATTTTCAAGTCGAAGGTCGAAGGCAGCGAACTCGCAGCCAATGGACCGATGGTGAAGTAAGCAGTTGCAGCGCAAAAATAATTCCCTGGGGGGACTTCAGTGAAAAAGAATAGTGTATCTAAGGTCTTAATACTGACATTAATACTTGCATTGAGTGCGGAACTCGCACTGGATGCTCAAGAGGCGCAGCCATATCAAGGCGTCGCTGGCAGAACCCTCGCCGAGTCCAAGGAATGGTGGCCGGAACCTGTGAAAGCGCCTGCCGGCGCGCCCAACGTCGTCTGGATTCTCCTCGATGATGTGGGCTTTGGCGCTACCGCATCCTTCGGCGGAATCATCAATACGCCCACGTTCGATACTCTGGCTGCCAATGGTTTGCGTTACACGAACTTTCATACGACCGCAATCTGCGCCCCGACACGTTCAGCACTGCTGACCGGCCGTAACAGCGCGTCCGTACACGTATCTGGGTTTTCCCACACCGTCATGTCCGCCGGATTCCCCGGCTGGGACGGCAGGATGCCCCCCACGGCCGGCACCATTGCAGAAATTCTTCGTGACAATGGCTATAGCACTTTCGCGGTTGGCAAATATGGCGTGACTCCGGACGAAGAGGCGACCGATGCTGGCCCATTTGATCATTGGCCAACGGGAAAAGGCTTCGACCATTTCCTCGGATTCCTGGGTTCGCAAACCGACCAATACAAGCCAGACTTGGTGGAAGATCAGGCTCACGTCCATCCCGATGGCCGGCACCTCAGCGCGCAGATCACCGATAAAGCTATCTTCTATATCGATCGCCAGAAGAAGGCAGCTCCAGACAAGCCGTTCTTTCTTTATTACGCGCCGGGCGCCACACATGCTCCGCACCAAGTAGACAAATACTGGAGCGATCAATACAAGGGCAAATTCGACAAGGGCTGGGACGCTTTCCGCGAAGAGGTTTTTGCGCGTCAGAAAAAACTCGGCATTATTCCCGCGAATGCGATACTTCCCGACCGCAACCCGAACATCAAGGCCTGGGATCAATTGTCAGCGGACGAGAAAAAGCTGTATGCACGCTTCATGGAAATCTATGCGGGTTATCTGACCTACACGGATTATGAAGTCGGCCGTTTGATCAATCACTTAAAAGAGATCAACCAATTAGATAACACGCTGGTTTTCGTCATGCTTGGTGACAACGGCGCAAGCAAAGAAGGCACGTTGAACGGGGATATCGATCGTCCTCTGTGGGGCAGCAAGCCGTTAACGGAACAAGAGAATATTGACTACAACTTGAACAAGATTGGTGAGATCGGCACGCCCGAGTCCGTGCAGGGCAATTATCCCCTCGGCTGGGCACAGGCCGCCAACACTCCTTTCAAATTCTGGAAGCAAGATGCGAACAGCGAAGGCGGCACGCGCAACGGGCTCATCGTTTTTTACTCGAAAGGTATCAAGGACAAAGGCGGAATTCGCACTCAGTACAGCCACGTGATTGACATTCTTCCGACGACACTCGAGCTTGTGGGTCTCAGGGCGCCCGAGCAGGTCCGGGGAATCCAGCAGCAGCCTATTGAGGGAACATCATTCGCATATTCGATTGACGACGCCAAGGCGCCAACTCGTCACACACTTCAGTACTACTACATCTTCGGTGCGAGATCGATCTACCACGACGGATGGAAAGCGGAACTGGCTTACCCCAGCAGCTTCATCACGGGAAACTTCGCCAGCAAACAGTCTTTCGATGAAAACGCCTGGGAACTCTACAACCTGAATGAGGACTACACAGAGCGAATTGACTTAGCCAAAAAGTATCCCGAAAAACTGGCTGAATTAAAAGCTCTATTTGAAGAGCAGGCCAAATCTCATCATCTCTACCCCTACATCACATGGGACGATGTTTTTAATGGGCGAATTCACCGCACTCCGGGATCCAAGTCATTTCTCGATGCTGTGAAAGATGTAACCAAGAGCGGCGATGACAAGTAGCTACGCCAGAGACACGGGATCGGCCATCTTTGCTGCACCGTCGATCCCGTTCTCTGGAACTATTAGCACGTAAAGGATTGACTGGTGAAGTGATGATGATGGCAAGAGAAAAATCGCGCAGTTCATCATTGATTTCGGCGGGACGCATTCTGCTACTCATCCTGTGTTTTTGCGGGATCGTTATGAATCGTTCTGCCGGAACTCAGCATGCCGCCGCACAGAGCAGCGGTTCCATGCAATGCGATAGCGCGGTGTCTCGTCACTCCCTGCATGCAGCGGCATTGGAGAGTGCGGCGTACCCGCTCACGCCCGCAAAGTCTGATCACTCACAGGACACTCCGGCAGGCATGGTATGGATACCGGGCAGACGCTTCTGGATGGGAACGGAGCACATGGAAGACGCGCAGCCGGTTCATCAGGTGGAAGTGAAAGGCTTTTGGATGGATCGCACGGATGTCACCAACGAAGAATTTGAGCGATTCGTGCGAGCAACTGGTTACGTGACGATTGCCGAGCGGCCGCTCGATCCGAAAGAATTCCCCAACCTCGAGCCGGACGAGCTGGCTCCCGGCTCGGTTGTATTTACGCCTCCC
>JGI12664J13189_1000038_pt1 | contig 16844 bp, 16 predicted proteins | sample BlaSpr_A8_OM1_O3_FD_13189 | JGI IMG/M metagenome (IMG submission 13189) | reverse complement strand
GATTAGCAAAATCGCGGGTGCCGTAAAGACATCGCTCATGCTGGCCGTCGCGCCGGATTTTCCTCGCAACTGTGCCGCCAGGGCAGGGAAGTCGGCGGTCCGGTGGTGATCGATATTGTTCGTCTTCAACACTGCACGGGAAAATTTAGAGAGTAAATAAGCTTCCTCGTTCGTAATGCGCGTCGATCCCACCACGCCAATCGCTTGCCCGCCATCTTTATCCCTCACCTCGGCAAACGTCTTCCCAATCAGCTCAAACGCCTCTTCCCATGTTGCAGGAACCAGCTTTCCGTCCTTGCGAATCAGCGGCTGTTTGAGGCGGTCTTCATGATTGGCGAAATCGAACGCATAACGTCCCTTGATGCAGAGGAAATCGCCGTTCGTTCCGCTCTTATCGCGATTGTCCCCGCGCACAATATCCATCCCCGTATCCGCGCGCCGCACGCCCAGAGTCGTCTTGCAGCCGTCGCCGCAGTGCGTGCAGATCGTGCCCACGTGCTTCATCTCCCAGGGCCGCGTTTTGTAGCGGTATGCCCCCGAAGTCAGCGCGCCTACCGGGCAAATGTCGATGCACATGCCGCACTCTTCGCACTCCAGATGATCTTCTTTATTGGGCGCAATGATCGAACCCACGCCGCGGTTCTGCACGCCCAAAGCCCACACATCCATGGCCTCGCCACACACTCGCACGCAGCGGAAGCAAAGAATGCAGCGCGGCCGGTCGAAGAACACCACCGGCGACCACTGCTGTTCGTCTTTATGGTTTTTCGCCTCCATGAACTTCGATTCCGCGGCGCCATAGGAAAAGGTCATGTCCTGCAATTCACACTCGCCGCCCGCATCGCACACCGGACAATCCAGCGGATGATTCCCCAGCAGCATTTCCACGGTCGCCTTCCGCGCTTGCCGCACTTCCTCGCTGTCGCTGATAACCACCATACCTTCGGCCACCAGGGTGGTGCAGGCGGTCTGCAACTTGGGCATCTTCTCGATTTTCACCATGCACATGCGGCAAGCGCCACATAGAGAAAGATTGGGGTAATAGCAAAATGAAGGCACCTCGATGCCGACGCTCTTGCACGCCTCAATGAGCAGCGTGCCCGCCGGAGCCGTAACCTTCTTGCCGTCAACAGTAAGTACTACGAGTTTTGCCGCGTCAGTCATGTGATTTTGCGATTCAACGACGAGCGATTGGGCGATTGAAAATCCAGTGGTTTCGGAATATTTCCAATCGCCAAATCACCCGATGGCTCAATGACTCAATGCCGCCATCTGTTCAGCCGCGTCTTGTTTCTCGTACGGGCACGGCTTGCCATCCAAATGATCTTCGAATTCTTTTCGAAACTTCTTCACAAAGGCAATCGTTGGCATCGCGGCCGCATCGCCCAGCGGACAAAACGTCCGCCCCAGCATGTTTTCCGAGAGGTATTGCATGTTGTCGATGTCTTTCATCATGCCGCCGCCATTGTGGAAGCGAGTCAAAGTTTTCTCCAGCCAGTCGGTGCCTTCGCGGCAGGGAATGCACCAACCGCAACTCTCATGCTTGTAAAACTTCATCGTCCGCAAAGCGAACCTCACAATGCACTGCGCATCGTCGACGACGACCACTCCGCCGGAACCGAGCATCGAACCAGCCTTCGCCACCGAATCGAAATCCATTCCCACATCAACTTCATCGGCAGTCAAAGCTGGGCACGATGATCCTCCCGGCACGACCGCCTTTAACTTACGTCCTCCAGGAATCCCGCCGCCTACTTCGTAAATCATCTTCTTCAAGTTATAGCCCATGGGCAGTTCATAAACGCCCGGCTTGGCAATGTTGCCGCTCAAGCAGAACAACCGGGTGCCACCATTCGTCGGCGTGCCAAGTTTGGCAAACCACTCGCCGCCACCAAGGATAATGTGCGGCACGTTGGCCAAAGTCTCCGTATTATTAATGACCGTCGGTCCACCCCAAAGCCCGACCACAGCCGGAAACGGCGGCCGGATCCGTGGAATGCCGCGCTTGCCCTCAAGCGATTCCATCAGCGCCGATTCTTCGCCCACTTCATAAGCGCCCGCGCCGCCATGCCAATAAATGTCGAAGTCGCGCCCACTGCCAAAAATATTCTTGCCGATGAATCCTTTGGCGTAAGCGTCGCGAATCGCTTTCTGCATGATGATCGACAGGTATCGATATTCGCCGCGGATGTAAATGTAGCCACTCTTGGCTCCCACGGCGAGTCCGGCAATGATTACGCCCTCGATCACCGAATGCGGATCGTGCTCGAAAATCAGCCGGTCTTTGCAAGTGCCCGGTTCGCTCTCATCGCCGTTGCACAAAACATACTTCGGCTTGGGAGCCGTCTTCGGCACGAACGACCATTTCATCCCCGTCGAAAATCCTGCACCTCCGCGCCCGCGCAGCCCGGAATTCTTTACCTCGTTGACAATCGCGTCCGGCTCCATCGCGAGAGCCTTCTGCACGGCTTTGTAGCCGTCCAGTTCGAGGTAGCGGTCGATATTAATCGCACCTAAGCCAAATCGTTTGGATACGATCTTTACCTCATCGGGATGGGATACCAAGTCAGCCATGGGAAATTGAGCGATTGTGCGATTGAGTCATTGTGCGATTGAAAAGCCTGAGCTTCTAAATTGCTCAATGGCCCGATCACTCCGCTAAATCTTTTTTCTGTACCTTTCCAACACGGCGTCNATCTTCTCCGCCGTCAAATTCTCGTGAAAGTCGTAATTCACCTGCGCCGCCGGCGCCCAACTGCACGCCCCGATACACTCCACTTCCTCCAGGGTGAACATTCCGTCGGGAGTCGTCTGTTTGTGCCCCACTCCCAGCTTCTTGGCACAGTGATGCAAAATCTCTTCTCCGCCCCGCACCATGCAACTGATGTTGGTGCAAACCTGCACGTGAAACTTTCCCCGAGGTTTGGTGGTCAGCATCGAGTAATAACTGATTACGTTGCGCACTTCGAGTTCAGTCAGATCCAGCCGTCCAGCAAGTTCAGCGATAACTTCATCCGACAAAAACCCCACTTCATCCTGCGCATAAAGAAGAGTCGGCACCAGGGCCGATCTCTTAGTCGGATAATGCGGCACCATCTCCACGAACCGCGCCTCGAATTCCGCCGAAAATTTCATAGGTCGGGTTTAGTGAAAATCGATTCCAGCCTTATGCAACTGCACGCTCTTATTGTCGATGACATAGTAATCGGGGGAGACGGCATCAAAGACCGACCGTTCGCTCCCAAACTCACGACAATCGCTCTGCCCAAAGCCCCTTCGCTCACCCTTTCGCGTCGGAGCGCATCGATACTCGAAGCACCCCCTTCGGTCCGAATCTTTTCAGCGGCATCGCTTAACTGCTTTAATTCGTCCGAACTCCATCCGTCGAATGGACAGTAAAGAGAGCCGAAATAATGGCCGCTATTGCAGCGCCAGTACACTCTTTCATCCATTACCACCCGAATATCAACGGTCGATTTCTCCCAACACAATATCAATCGACCCAATCGCCGCGACCACATCCGCCAACAATCTGCCCTCGCACATGGTCGGCAGTGTCTGCAAATTGGCCAAACACGCGGCCCGCATATGCACTCGATAGGGCTTTGCTGTGCCGTCACTGACCACGTAATATCCCATCTCTCCGCGCGGAGATTCCACCGCCTGATACACCTCGCCCGCCGGCACCGCAAATCCCTCAGTAATAATCTTGAAGTGATAGATGAGCGCTTCCATCTCCGTCTTCATTTTTTCTCGATCCGGCAGCACTACTTTCGGCGCATCGGCCTTGATCGGTCCTTCCGGCATCCCATCCAGCGCCTGGCGCACAATTCCAATCGATTCCCGCAACTCCGCAACCCGGCACGCGTACCTGGCAAACACGTCGCCATCCTGTGCCACCGGCACCTTGAACTGAAATTTCTCGTAGCTCGAATACGGCATGTCGCGCCGCAGGTCGAAATCCACGCCGCTGCCGCGCATAGTCGGTCCGCTCGCTCCCAGAGCAATCGCGTCTTCCTTCGTAATTGTGGCTACGCCCTTGGTTCGCATCAGCCAGATCGGATTGCCCGTCAGTAGATTCTCGTACTCATCCACCTTTTCCGGAAAATACCCCGCGAAATCCCGCACGCGATCGAAAAATCCCAGCGGCGGCTCCAGCGCAATCCCGCCCACGCGGAAATACGAAGTCATCATGCGCTGTCCGCTCACCATCTCGAACATGCGCAGAATTTCTTCCCGCTCGCGGAAGCAATACAGGAACACCGTCATCGCGCCAATATCCATGGCGTGCGTGCCCAGCCAGACCAGGTGCGAATTGATGCGCGTCAGTTCATTCAGCAAAACCCGCAGCCACTGCGCCTTCGGCGGAATCTCCAGCCCCAGCAACTTCTCCACCGCCAGCACGTAGCAGAGATTGTTGGTCATCGGGCACAGATAATCGATGCGGTCGGTCAGCGGCACGACTTGCTGATAAAACTTCGCTTCGCAGGTCTTCTCAATGCCCGTGTGAAGAAATCCAATGTCAGGCATGATGCGCACTACGTTTTCGCCGTCAATTTCCAGCAGCACCCGCAGCACTCCATGCGTCGAGGGATGTTGGGGCCCCATGTTCAGGATCATGGTTCGATCCTGTCCGGGTTCCAGCACGGGAGTGGGATTCAGGTGGGCCATGCGACTAGCGGTAGCCCTCCACCGGATAATCTTTGCGCAGAGGATATCCTTCCCAATCCTCCGGCATCAGCATGCGCCGCAAATAAGGATGTCCGTTAAAACGAATGCCGAACAAATCGAAGACTTCGCGTTCAAAATAGTTGGCGCCCGGCCACACGGAAGTCACCGATTCAATCGCCGGGCTGCCGCTATTCAGCCGCACCTTGAGTCGCAGTCTTTCTTTGTTCGGAATCGACAGCAGGTGATAAACAACCTCAAACCTTGGCTCGGCTGGATGCCAGTCCACGCAGGTAACATCGGCCAGGAAGTTAAAACCGCACACCGCATCGTCACGCAAAAGCACGCAGGCCTGGCGAATGTGTTCCCGCTCGACAAAAACCGTCATCTCGCCGCGGTCAAACTTCGCTCCCTGCACAGCGCTCGCATTCCAGGCCAGCAGACGAGCCAAAGCAGGATGCCCTTTAAGACTTTCCAGATCAGTCACGGCAGGTGCCAGCGCCATCAAAAATTCCCCCGTTTCGAATCCGCCGCGCCCCAATCGAGTACTCCTTTTTTCCACACATAAAAGAAGCCGACCAGAAAGATCCCGATATACACCAGCATCTCCCACAGGCCAAAATGTTTGAGATCGCGAAGAATAATAGCCCAGGGATAAATAAAAACCGCTTCCACGTCGAACAGGATGAACAGCATGGCCACCAGGTAAAACTTCACGGAGAAGCGCTGCCGTGCGTCGCCGACCGGGGTCATGCCGCATTCATAGGCTTCCATCTTGGCTCGGGTCGGTTTACGCTGCCCGATGAGCCAGGAAAGGGTGATAATCGCGCCCGCAATACCGCTGGCCAGCAGCATATGAATCAACAGTGGCAAGTAGCGTGCGAAATAATTGTCGGGCATAGGACGAGGTATATATAATTCGCGCCAGTGCTGCTTAAACATTCTAGGTTAGGGTTTGCTTCGTGGAGTGTCAAGCGAACGGCAACACAATTTGCCGATTCGGGAAATTTTTTTCAAATCTGTAATCGGAAACATTTTGGTAACAGAAAACCGCGCTCGGAATGAAGTCTGCTACAGTCGGACTCGTGGCCAGAGCGGTTTTCAATTACAAAATCACCCAATGACTCAATCACCAAATTAAGAATCCTCATGATTTTCGGCTTCAATACCGACGTTAAGCACGGCGACACCATCTACCATGTGCAGAGCGAAGCCCGCGAAGGCGAACTTCTGCTGCAAACCCAGGTCTTCGTTCGCGGCCGCTGCATCGGCAAAAAAGCCGTTTCCTACGCCGGCTGGGCCTCCGACCCTCAGATCGGCGACACCCGGGCTGACTCGGAAAAAGAGCAGCGCCTGCGCGAGCAGCATCGCGACGTGCTCGAAGCCATCCGCGAAGGCAAGCTGGAAAATGTTCTCGATCACCCGGAACCCGAGTCGCTGGCCGCAGTAAAGGAACTCGAAGTCCAGTGGCTCAACGCCGGCTCCATCCACCACGACCGCAACCTCACCATGCAGTTGCGCGTCACCGAAGGCGGTTCAGCCGCCCCCGGAGCCCGGTTGGTTTTCCGCTTCGCCCGTCCCGACGCCGCTCCTTTTTATACCCAGGCCGTAGCCGATTCCGCCGGCGGTGCCGAAATCAAAGTGGAAGTCGAAGAATCCTCCCTCCCCGATTCTTCCGTGCTCGTGCAGGCCAACTACGAAGGCCGCACCGCGACCCGAAAGTTCCTCCTGCGCAAGGCGGAATAAACATAGCCTGTAAACTATCGCTGAAGAGGGTTGCGGATGGGAAGGGCAAGACTTAGGCCGCGCTGTCTTTAACGTTACTTGCGGAACCTACTCCCAACCCTCAGGCAGCCCTAACATAGAAGCTGCGCCTCATCTATATCGCCCCGATCTTTGCCCGCACTCCAGTGGGGTGACAGATGAACGATAATGGCACCCGGGAGAGAATTCATGCGCCGTAGCCGTTTGCAGAGTTCTACTGGAGTTCTCCTTGGGATGTTCGCTTGCGTCGCAACTGCGTCGCTCGTCGCCTGTGGCGGAAGTGGCAGTCCGGGCACGACCACGACTCCGCCTCCTGCAATTTCGGTCACGCTCACCGGTGCGCCCACCTCGCTCCTGATCAATGCCACTGCGGCCCTTACCGCGACAGTGGCCAACGATTCCGCGAATGCCGGCGTGAAGTGGTCGGTCACCTGCGGCAGTTCCGGCGCGTGCGGAGCATTCACCAACCCCACCGCCACCACCGCCACTTATACCGCACCCGCCGCCGTTCCCACCGGCAACACCGTAACCGTTACCGCGACTTCTCTGACCGATTCCACGAAATCCGCCTCAGCCACCATCACCATCAAAGCGATTTCCGTCACGCTTTCCGGCGCGCCAGCTTTGCTCACCACCAATGCTACGGCAGCGCTGACGGCAACAGTGACCAACGATTCGGCGAATGCAGGCGTCACCTGGTCGGTCACCTGTGGCAGTTCGGGCTCTTGCGGCGCATTCGCCAACGCCACAGCAACCACCGCAACCTACACCGCGCCCGCCGCCGTTCCCACCGGCAACACGGTCACCGTCACGGCGACATCCGTGACAGACACCACGGCATCGGCCTCAGCGACCATCACCATCGAAGTTATTTCCGTTTCGCTTTCCGGCGCGCCTGCTTCGCTCGCCACGACCGCCGCGGCAACGCTCACGGCAACTGTCACCAACGATTCGGCAAATGCCGGCGTCGCTTGGTCGGTCACCTGCGGCACCACCGGAGCTTGCGGCGTATTCACCAACACTACGACCCCCTCCGCCACCTACACCGCGCCCGCCACGCCTCCCAGCGGCAACACCGTCACGGTCACCGCAACATCCGTGACCGACACCACAAAATCGGCCTCAGCCACCATCACTATCGTGCCGGTCCTCGCCGTCACGCTCGGCCCGGCGCCCACTTCACTTCAAATCTCCACCGGTGCAGCCTTCACCGCTTTCGTCACCAACGACTCGGCTAATGCCGGAGTCACCTGGACCGCTACCTGCGGCAGCGCCAATTGCGGATCGTTCAGCGCCGCCAAATCTCTCGCTGGCATCGCGACCGACTTTACCGCGCCATCCGCCGTGCCCACCGGCGCAACCATAACCGTCACCGTCACGTCGGTGACTGACACCACCAAATCCGCCACCACTCAAATCACCATCACAGCGGCAAACACAGTCTTGGCCAATGGAACTTACGTCTTTTCCCTTGCAGGCACCAACGCCAGTGGGCCTTACTATGTGGCCGGTGCATTCACCGTGAACGGCACATCGATCACCGGCGGCGAACAGGACTACATCGATCTCGGCACGATTGCCGCCGACAAGATCGACTCTGACTCCAATGCCATCTCAACCACCGCCAACGGCGATCTGCAAATCACCCTCACCGCCTGCAACGGCGCGAATTGCTCCGGCACAGACACTAATGTCGGTGTGAACGGCGTCGAAACCCTCGACGCTGCATTGTTCTCCACCACCCGGGCCAGAATCGTCGAATTCGACAGCAGCGCCACGTCCAGCGGAAGACTCGATCCCCAACCCAGCCCCGCCGCACCCTCGGCGGGATACTCCTTCTTCGCCTCCGGCCTCGACGCGCACGCCATCCCCCTCGCCATTGGAGGAGTGCTCAACATCAACGGCCCCGGGACGATCTCCGGAGCCGGCAGCGTTTTCGATATGAACGATTCCGTCTTCGAAGGCGCAATCGTCCTGCAAAATCAATCCTTCGCCGCCAGCACAGTATCCGCTCCAGATAGTTTCGGCCGCATCGTCTTTAGCCTCGTACCCAGCGCGGCCTCTGGAGTTCCCACCTTCAATCTTGTGGGATACATCGTCGACTCGACCCACATTCGCCTCATCGAAACGAGCGATTTGTTGAATGCCACGCTCTCTGGAATTGCTCTCGGCCAAGGCGCGAATACAGGTACCTTCACCTCCGCTGGCGGCAACAGTTACGTCGCGGCCTTGAACGGTTTCAACGGCACCGGCGCATTCCAAGCCGCTGGCCTGCTCGTTGCGGGATCTAATAACTCTCTAGGTGGCCTCATCAACTTCAACGATCTCACCGGAACCTGGACTGAGGCTCCGCTAGCCATCAGCAGCGGAAATAACTTCCCAGCGAACTCCAACGGGAGGGTGATGCTGAATGGTGTCGCCGGCGGTCTTTCGACGCCCTTCTCGCTCGTGCTCTACCTAACCAGCACCGGCCCCGGAAGCGAGGCGACGATGATCAGCGTGGACTCGAATGACGTCCTCGCCGGCCTTGCCTGGCAGCAAACCGGCCTTGGTTCCTTCACCGATTCATCTTTCTTTGGAACCTACGCTCTCGATGCCACCGGCGCTGCCGGACCTCTTACCAGCATCAGTGAACTCGATGCCGTCGGTCCCACCACTGCCGACGGAGCCGGAACCGTCACGGGTTCGGTTAACCTCAACTGGATTCTCGGCAGCAATCCCAATTCAACCTTTCCGGATTCTCCCGTGTCCGCTACCTTCACTTCCAATTCCAACGGCGTTTTCACCGGAAATATCACCGGCCTCGACGTCACGAACTGCCCAATCTACAGCGCATCCGGTTCCGGATGCTCCGCCGACGCTTTCGTCTACTATGTGATCGACGCGACGAAAGTCGTGGCCATCGAAACCGATCAAAATCAATTGACGCTCGGCCTCTTCACGCTGGAACAATAGCTGGACCAATAAAGCTTAAGAAATAATTAAGGAAGCTTCAGATTTTCTCGGCGCTCTCTGCGTACTTGGCGTTGAACGCTTCTTAGGTCCGCCAGATGCGCTGCTGCACGTCGAGGGACGAAACCGTAACGGGCTCGTGGTGGATTTTGGTGGCGTGCTGATTGAGGTTGGTCGCGGCCTGTGTACGGAGGTTGCCGTCGCGGGCGTCGAACTCCAGCGTGGTGACGCTGTGCGAGCAGTGGGTGCAGGTGAACTGCATGCCTCCGGGGATGCGTTTGGTGGTGTAGTTTCTCACTCTCACGATTGTAGCGGCGGAGGCGCAAATTGAATCCACACTGCGGTTGCGGGGCGAAGGTAACGCGTCTCCAAGCTAAAGTTTCCACTGGAACCGCCTAGTCGAAATGCACCCGCCCAATAATTTGTCATTCCGAGCCGAGCGAGGAATCTGCTTTTCACCTGTAGCGGCCAATCCCTACTTCGCCAGCCGGTTGTATTTCTTCAGCACCTCCCGCAGCCGGTCGTGTGGCAGAGCGATGGCCTCGTGATCATCAATGCCCTTCATGGTCTCCGCCGCAACCATGGCATTGACCACCGCCTCTTCCGTCGCCTGCACCGTGGCCAGGAAAATCGGGTCGAGCGAATCGTTGGGCAGCATGGTCAACTGATGCAGGCCCTTCGTGCCCACCGCGCCCGGATTCGCGCTTGAAAAGGCGAGAAAGATGTCGCCCGAGCCATCCCCGGAATAGCTGCCATCGCGACCCAGGCCTAGCGAAACTTTCTTGGCGATGCGCTTCAGTTGCGTGGGAATCAGCGGTGCGTCGGTTGCCACGATGACGATGATCGAGCCTGTATCTTCCCCGTATGCAGGGTGTTCGGGGATTTCCTTGCCCACCGGAACCCCGGCAATTCGCAACTGATCGCGCCGTCCGTAGTTGCATTGCACGAGGACGCCGACGGTATAGCCTCCTTCTTTTGCATCGAGCACACGCGACGAAGTTCCGATGCCACCTTTGAATTCGTTGCACACCATGCCCGTGCCGCCGCCCACGTTGCCTTCCTCGACCGGGCCGGCGTGAGCGGTATCGAGCGCATGCCACGCGTCTTCTGGTTTAACGTGAAAGCCGTTGATGTCGTTGAGCCAGCCGTCCCAGGTTTCGGCGACCACAGGCAGCGACCACCAGTAGCCTTCCATATCAGGCTCGCCTCGCTTCACCTTCCAGGCGATAACGGCGTCGCGCACCACGCCCACGCTGTGAGTGTTCGTAATCATCACGGGGCCGTTCAGGAATCCGGAGTCGTCGACCCAGGTCGTTCCGGTCATTTCGCCATTGCCGTTAAGCGTGAACCAGGCACCGAATACCGCGTCATTGCTGGCCTTGCCGCGCGGATGAATGGCCGTGACTCCGGTGCGAACCGGACCTTTGCCAACCACAAGTTTGCCGCTGCCGGAAATCAGCGTTGTATGTCCAACTTCAACGCCGGCGACATCGGTAATGGCGTTGTTGCGTCCGGGCGTGCCGTCGAAGGGGATGCCAAGGTCGCGTGCACGAGGCTTCTGTGCGTAGGCAACCAGGGTAAGGGCTAGGGTGATTACAGCGAGGCGCCGCATGATAGGGATCATAGGTAAACCGAGGAAGTATAAGCCCTGTTCGGAATAACAAAATTAATTTCTCCACACGGGTGCGAGAAGACGCATCGAACAGGAGCGGAAAACACGTTGCCGGGGTACAATCGCTGCGGGAAAATTGCTGGAGGAATAACCTGGAGGAAGTCATGCAAAGCTGGAAGAAGGCAGTAATTATGGGGTCAATCAGCGCCGGAGCGCTTCTATTTATGAAGCGGAAACATGCAGCAGGAGTCTTGGCCACGGGCGTCGGATTGGCGGTGCTGGCTGCCGAATATCCGGAAAAATTTGAAAAGGTGCGTGACGCGCTGCCCGATTATTTCGATCGCAGCATGAAGGTGATGGAGATGGCCGCGCGCGCCGGGAAACGAATTTCAGACGCCGCTGGCAAAAGCGCGGTCGAGGCCTGGGAAGAAATCGGCGGGTAATTCGGTTCGCTCCGCTGTCGGCGTCGCGTGCGGCGAGCCCCGTGTCCGGAAGCCGATTCTGATAAAGTCTTGCGCATGAGTCCTGAAGCATGAGTCCTGAGGGAAGACAGAAGATACAACTGGCATTGGCGCTGGCGATTGCGATCGCCGGCCTGCGCGCGGGCTACATTCTTTATGTTCGCCACGAAGAAAATCTGGCCGCGCAAAAGAAGGTGCAGGCCAAAGACGTCGGCTATGCGAATGCGGATTACTATATTTCGCCGAAGAAACTCTATCCCTTCGATTTGAAGTCGGCGAAGCAGTTGACCCGGCAGCCGGTCTGGGTGAAGGAAGGATACCGGTATACGTATTACCGCTATAATCCGTCGGCAAAAAGCGTTGATTTTAGCCATGACTCTGGGCTTCTCGGGCCCATTGAGCGCCTTGAGATTAAGGATGCCGCGATCGTTCCCGGGCCGAGCGGGCAGAAGCAGATGGTCGCAGTCTTCGAGAAAGATGGCAAGACTAATGCCGTGCCGATCGGAGTCGAGGGTAACGGCGAGTGGAAAATCTATTCCGATGAAATGTTCTTCATCGAGGATCCGCACGACTTGTACAAGCACTGGCCGGCCGATGTGTGGCAAGCAGTGGAACAGCACGAAGTCAAGGCGGGAATGAATGAGTTGCAGGCGGATTTCGCGGTCGGCATGGGCGTGCCGGATGCGGGAGGATCATCGGACGACAAGACGGTGAGGTACCCGAACGGAGGAAAGCCGCTGGTGGTAAGTTACAGTGGCGGCAAAGCGACGGAAGTCAAAGCAGGGACGCAACCAGCGTCCTGAAAAGCGCCCCGGAGGGGGCGCCCGACAATAGCCCGGCGCCTCCGCTTCCCATAAAAATGCCCCGCCCCGCCCGATCTGGCCGAAAATCCCCTAGCCGTCGTATCATAAAAAGAAGCATGGCTTTCCCGATCAAAATCTGCGCTGTTTGTGGGGAAGAGTTCGAGCTGAAGCCCAACAAACCGGGCTTCGCCAACCGCTGCCCCGAGTGTAGCGAGTCCGACGACACTACTCCCGCAGCCCAGCGCCGCATGGATGCCGACGAGCGCAAGAGCATGAGCGAAGCGAACGAGGCTCGCCGACGTGCCATGCGCGATCTCTTATATCGCAAGGACAGTTGATGCGAAGTTGTGATCCGGTTTTGTTTTTTGATACCTGCTTGTTGCCGCAACCGGCCCGGTAGCGGTTCTCGTAATCCGCTAAGCGACGCGGTGCAGGGAAGCGGATGCGCCCGCTTCAATTCCGTACTTAGTTTCCAGAAAGGTTCGCAGCCCAGGAGTTGCCGCCTGTGCCAGTTCCTGCCAGGTCGCAAGTCTCAGTCTGGTTCGCAATTCCACCGGCATCACGGACCTCATCACGGCGTACCAGAGGTTGATCAGATCCGGCCTGCGCGCGTCCAACAGAACACAGAAAGAACATTGCAGCGCATAGGCTGCCAGCACGTTTCTCACAAGCTGATAAGACTGGTAGCGGTCGGTGGTCTGTGGCAGCAGTTTAAGATCGAACACAGCCGTGAAATCGCGATAGGCGTGAAGCGCGCTTTTCTTCGCACTCTGAAAATCGCTCTCCGTGAGTTTCGCTTCCACCAAAAGGTCTCCCAGCCGCAAATCGATTTCCGTGCGATCGAATCTTCCGTTCGCCAGTGGAACCCGCGCCCGGTAGCCGAAAGATGGTGAGCACCCGAAAGCGCCCAAATGCGCCGCGATGCCGCCATCTCGCCCCGCGGCCGGATGGCAGAAGATATTCATCAAGAGCGCGTCGGAACTGGTGCAGGCATCCAGTTCCATCCAGCGTCCGCGATCGTTCGCGGGGAGCGAACGCCGTCCTTGCGTGTGCACCTTCTGCAATCGCCGCCGCCACTCCGGGCTGGCGAGGATGGCTTTATAGCTCCCGGGCAGAAAGTTGCCATGCCGCGCATCTTGGTCAGACGGCGCGAAGCACACGGTCGGGGATTCGCCGTAGCTCAGGCAATATGGCAGCCCGTGAAGCTCCGCATATTTCCTGGCTCGGTCTGCCAAGTCAAGACGAAGCATCGTGGCAAAGTTCATGCGAAATTCTCCAGAGGCATTTCATAAATGGCTCCGGGAAGGGGTGTTTCCGGGAAAGGCACGACTTCAGTCGTGCCGCTCAGAACCCATAAAGACGCGGGCTTTAGGCCCTGAGGATCCCGCAGTTTACTTCTGCGGATCAATTCCGCTTGCGCCCGCCGGAACGCCGCCATATTTCTCCAGCCACTTTAATTCTTCCCGCACTTTGATTTTTCCGTGCCATGGATTCTTGTCCAGCGAGTGCCCTTCACCCGGAAAGATCAGTAGCGCATTCGGAATCCCGAGCGAATACAACGCATGCTCCAGCAAATAATCTTCCAGCACGGCAACGCGAATGTCATCGGCTCCCGCAACCATATGCGTCGGCGTCTTTACCTTGTCAATCTGAAAAATTGCCGCTTCGTCATGATATCGCTGCTGCGCTTCCCAGGGCCGTCCGCCAAGGAAGTAGGCATCGTCGTAAGTCGTATCGTCGTTGCCCCAGTTGCCCACATGCTCCACCGCCCCGGCTCCTGTGACCGCAGCCCTGAAGCGTGTGGTCTGTGTGATGAGCCAGTTGGTCATGTACCCGCCATAACTGTATCCGCCGACGGTGAGCCGCTCGGGATCGGCGATTCCATCTTTTACCAGCGCGTCCACTCCTTCGAGAATATCTTTCCCGGGCCGCGAAACGATGACTGGAACAATTTGCTGAAGAAACTTGTCGCCGTATCCGGTAGACCCGCGGTAGTTGGGCTCGAAAACCAGCCAACCGTTGGTTGCGGCGAGCGCGGACCATTCATACCAATCGGCTTCAAAGTGGTTGCCGTCGGCATCGGCCGGCCCTCCATGAATAAATGTCAGCATGGGCAAATGCTTCGCTTCGAACTGCCCCGGCGGATAGATCAGCATGCCTTCGATAGTCGTACCGTCGTCGGCGCGCCAGCGATAAGGCTTGCCTTGCGGCAAATCTTTTTCGGTGAGGGCCTGGTTAAACGACGTGATCGGGCGGGCTTGGGATAGAGCGCCCGGATTATCGGCTAAATAGACCTCCGGTGGCTTGCCCAGCGCCGTGTAGACGAACGCCAGCTTTGGAGAATGTTGCGCCGTCGCGATCTGTTCGTAAGTTCCAGGCCAGTTGCTCAATTGGTGCAAAGAGTCTGTGGGTTTAGCGGCGGAATAAAACTGGACCTCCGTTCCCAGCCGAGCGGAGGCAAGAACTTCATCGCCAACGACGGCGAAGTGGTCGACGGTGCCGATAAAGTTTCTATTCCACTGTTCGACGCTCCCAGTTCCGCTGTCCACCGAATACAAGTGCGGTTGCAGATCGCGATAGGGCCCCGTTACATCGCCCACTTCAACCGTGAAAAATATGTGGCGACTGTCATCGGCCCAGCGCAGTTTGCCTTCGGCGGCTTGGTTGTGGGTCACCTGCCGCGCCAGTGAGGATTGGCCAGCAAGGTCAACCGCAAAGATTTCCACATCTTCATATTTTTCCTGGCGTTGGTTGATGGCGTCGGTGGCAAACGCGAGCTTGCTGCCGTCAGGCGAAGTCACAAGTTCTTTAATCCGTAGCGGTGACGTAGCCACAACACGAGCGCCCGGAGTTAAATCTTCTTTCTCAGTATCTTTTGCCTCAGCCGCGGGAGCCGCAGCGTGTTGGGCCAGAGCGGTTGCAACATCTAGCGCAAACAGGGTATCGCCGCGCTCGGCCGCACGGTATTGCAGCGCGTCCTTCCATTGTTTGCGGTAGTCGTCCTTTTGCGACTTAGTCCAGGGATTGCGCGTCGCAAAATAGAGCGTGCGAGAATCGCCGGACCAGGAAAACGCATGAACTTCTTCTTCCCCCTGCGTCACTGCAAAAGCCTCGCCCCCATTGGGAGAGATGAGATATATCTGGCTGACTTCGTCGTCTTTGTCTTTCGCTTTGCTCTTATCTTCACCAGCCTTGCTTTTCTCGCCTTCCGAGTCGGCGCCTTTTTCCGCAGCAACTTTGCGGTCGGATAAAAACGCAATCCAGCGTCCATCCGGCGACCATTGCGGGTCCGTGTCATGCCCCGACTGAGTCAGTTGAACGAGAGCAGGACGAATAAGAGACTCGGGCTTGGTATCGTCACGATACAGCCACAAATCGTGTCGAAAAATTTGCCGGTCCCAGTCCGCGCGCTCCACCACAATGACCACATAGTTTCCATCTGGAGACAACGCGACGTCAGGAAAACTCACGGCGTTGAAAAAATCGTCAAGAGTTAGCTTGGGTTTTGTTTGAGCGGAAGCAGTAGCGACGAGAGCGGAGATGCCGATGAGAAGCAGGGCAGAGAAAAGTTTTGGCCGTGGCATAAGGGAAACAAGCGTTATATAACGATGCATTCCGCTTTCGCAAACTAGAAAGCTGCTCAGGACCGAGACCTACTGGGCCGGTTCGGCGTTCTTCAATGCATCATCCAGAGGCTGGCCGAAGTGCGGTGCGGATTGCAGAACCCGCCAGCCATCGTCATAATCGCGAAGTCCCACGGTCGATCGATAGCGCGCCTCGCCGGAATAAAGCGCCGCCCCAAACTCGTTCATCGGATTCCATTTCCAGATGAATTCAACGTCAGCAACATTCCCCTGCTTGCTGACGCCGGTAATCGCTACCAGATCGCGGCGCGCCGCGGAGATAGAGAACGACGTTTTTGCTGCGTCGGCCGCCGGCACCAGAGAGCGAACCGTCTCAACCCCGGACGGAGTCAACGCCACATCCCAGCACGGGGCCGGCGTAAGATTCGCCGGGCACGGCGCGTCGGTGGCCGAGATCCACCCCTTGTGTTGCAGCGCGAGATATTCGGGCGAGAGATAGTCTTTGTTCGAAAGCACGCCGGTCTGCATCCAGAATGTTTGCGTAGTCTTGAATGCGCTGGAACGGCCAATCAGATCGGCCGCCAGCCGCCGCGTAAGAAAATCGCGCGGCGACCACGCCAGCGAAAAAAACAGCAGCAGCGTGATGACGAATGCTGCAACCGTGAGTGCGCGCATCGAATCGGATCGGGTTAAGGGCTGCCGCTTTTGCTTGTTCATGCTTCTATTTATTCACGGAAGACTGCGCCAATCGCGCATGCGAACCCCCCCTGCAGTCGCTCTCAGTCCATTCTTTCGCCAGATCGGTTACCGATTGAGGATTGTAACCAAACGCGAGCGGCTGTGGGGCAGGAAAGGAAGAGAAGCAATCTGCCCCTCGAATTTTGTGGACCACCGGCCCGGAATGAGAACCGCACACTTCGGGCACTGGCCCTCAGGTGTCAGCCGATAATCTTCAATGCCGAACCCCCGCCGATCAATCAGCGTCTCTGCACAATTGGGA
>JGI12664J13189_1000036_pt1 | contig 17778 bp, 15 predicted proteins | sample BlaSpr_A8_OM1_O3_FD_13189 | JGI IMG/M metagenome (IMG submission 13189) | reverse complement strand
TCCGACCGCGCGCATAATACTCGACTATGTTTTGCTCCAAGCGCGGTTTCCCGTTTAAAACAATTTCAGGAATTTCTCAGGCGATACAACGGGAAGGGCCGTCGGGAAAAGTCAGATCGGGTGTGACGAATCACGAAGAATTTGGAGGCGCGGGTCGGAATCGAACCGACGCATAAAGGTTTTGCAGACCTCTCCCTTACCACTTGGGTACCGCGCCTCTGGCCACTGCAACCAAATTTCCATGCGGAAAACACCAGCCGCCGGGGAGCGACGGGTGTGAGAACCGAGAATCTGGAGCGGGAGACGGGGGTCGAACCCGCGACATCGACCTTGGCAAGGTCGCGCTCTACCACTGAGCTACTCCCGCTCGTCATCACATTCTACAGCATTGGCTACGCGCTGCCAATTTAACACTTCGTCCCTAGGGCCATGGCCGTAAGCTACTCCGGTTCGCCGAAATTTTCGCCAGGCGTGTTTATCTGTGCTTCGCTTGGCTTCGCAATTCCATGGCCGGGGGGCTCCAATCCTGCCTCGTTTTAGTTAACTCTCTAGTAATAACGTAATCCCTGTATACCGCCTGTTGCAAGGACTTGAAATGATACAGCGCCTTGAGTTTACCTTCGTCTCCACTCCACGAGTTGCCGGCCCAGACTCGCGATCAGCGGGTGCTCTGCGTAGATGACGATTTCGATACCCTGAAGGTCAGGAAAGTATTGCTCACCTCGGCTGGATATTCCGTTCAGACCGCGATCTCTGGGGTGGACGCGCTGAAAATGCTGGAGGAAGGAACTGAGGTCGATCTGGTGCTGTTGGATTACCGGATGCCGGGAATGAATGGCGATGAACTCGCCGCGAAATTGCTAGAACGTTATCCTCATCTGAAGCTCATTGCCGTTTCGGCAGTCGGCCAGTTGCCGCCTGCTTTTTTGCAGATGGTCGACGCCAGCGTGCAAAAGGGACACGATCCGGAGACACTCCTTTCCACCATTTCGACGGTTCTGGCGCGACCGCCGGCCGTGCGAACAAATGTGGTGGCGGCGCCGACCAAGGTCGTTCTCTGCGTTGAAGACGAAAAGATGCAGCTTCAACTGAGAAAAATGTTGTTTGAATCGGCAGGCTTTGTGGTGCTTGAAGCACAGTCTGCCGCCACGGCCCTGGAACAATTTCGCTCGCAGCGAGTCGATGCCGTCGTCATGGATTACTGGCTGTCCGGCACAAACGGGACTGCCGTTGCCGAAGAGATGAAGCGCCTGTCTCCGAGGACTCCAATCGTCATGCTGTCGGGTTTTTCATCGTTACCCGGCGAAACCGCCATCGTGGATGCGTGGCTGCGAAAAGCAGAAGTCGAACCAGAAGAGCTCATCGATGAGGTCCGACGCCTCATCGATCGTGGCTCCGATTTGCGGCCAGCGGCCATCTCGTAAATGAAGACTCGAACCGTCAACCTTTCGGCACAAGCAGGGTGGCGGATCTTTTCTTCCGTGGTGCTGTTTTCGACATTCATCGTCACTCTCTCCGCACAGGCCGCTTCCATTCCCGATGAGACCGCCAATCCTGTAAAGGGCATGACGCTGGAGCAATTGGGCAATGTGGAGGTGACGACGGCTTCCAAGGAACCGGAGCAGGTCTGGAAGACTCCGGCAGCGATCTTCGTGCTCACAGGCGATGATATACGCCGCTCCGGCGCAACCAGCATCCCCGAAGCTCTGCGATTGGTTCCTGGGGTTGAGGTAGGACGAATTGAATCGAATGGTTGGGCCGTGGGAATCCGCGGTTCGGAGACCAACTTTTCGAAAGCTGTGTTGCTGTTGATCGATGGGCGCAGCGTCTACACTCCGCTCTACGCGGGCGTGTACTGGGATGTTCAGGATCTGGTGTTAGAAGACATCGACCGCGTTGAAGTGATTCGCGGCCCCGGCGGTACGGTATGGGGGCCGAATTCGGCCGATGGCGTTATCAACATCATCACTAAGTCGGCGTCAGAGACTCAGGGCGCAATGGTTTCTGTTTTAAGTGGAAACGTAGATCGCCCGATCGCGGAGGCGCAATACGGCGGCAAGGTTGGCGACAATCTGAGCTATCGGGTTTACGGCAAAGGATTCATTCGCGAACCCGAATATCACACCAGTCACAACAATTTCGATGGATGGAATCAGGAGCGCGGAGGATTCCGCCTCGACTGGCGCCGTGACGACCACAGTAACTATATACTGGAGGGCGACGTTTACGGCGGTAACTCACCGGCAGAGACCGGGCCCGCGAGCTTCAACAACTCAGTTTCAGGCGGAGATATTGTCGGCCGCTGGCGGCGCACGTTTGAAAACGGTTCCGACATTTATCTGGAAGGATATTTTGACCGCACTGTTCGCGGAGGCAATCTTTATGGTGAGACTCGGAACACCTTCGATCTCGACTTTCTTCACCATCTAAAAATCGCCGAGCGGCAAGACGTCAGCTACGGATTTGGACTGCATTTTAGTCCCAACCGTTTTGTTCAGCGAAGTCCCGGGGTCAACGTCTCCCCCAATACAGAAACCGACTATACCAACACCGGTTTTGTGCAGGATGAAATCCATTTCCTGGACAATAAAGCGTCCCTTACCGCGGGGGCGAAGTTTGAAGACAACAACTTCAGCGGCTTCGATGTTCAACCTACTTTGCGGGCTTTGTGGAATGCAAACCCGCACCAGAGTTTTTGGGCCGCGGTGACGCGCGGCGTCACAACTCCATCGCGTATCGAAGAAGGTTTCGATCTGTCGGCTCAAATCTCCGTGAATCCCCCGCTGTATCTGGCGGTTGTGGGCAACCCACTTTTCCAGTCCGAGACCGTCCTTGGCTACGAAGGAGGGTATCGGCAACTACTCAGGAAAAATCTATACATCGATCTGGACGTCTTCCATAACAACTACGACCACTTGCAGAGTTTTGGCGTCCCTACCCTGATAGGGAATACACTCACTATCTTTTACGAGAACGCTATTGCCGGTTCCACCAACGGGATTGAGATTGCTCCAAACTGGAAGCCCAGAGCCTGGTGGAACTTGTCAGGTTCCTATTCTTTCGTCGGAATTAACTTTCACGCCGATGCGCCGGGATCGGACATTAGTTCTACCGGTTCGGTCAGAACCTATCAAGGCTCCAGTCCCTCGCACCAGGTGAAAATTGAGTCCAACATTGACCTTGGGAAAAAATTCGAATTCGACCAGAGCTACTTCTACGTAAGCGCGCTGCCGGCCCAGAAGGTCGCCGCCTACCAGACGATGAATGGCAGGCTGGGATGGAAATTTCGCAAAGACTGGAACCTCTCGCTGGTGGGAGAGAATTTGTTCCAGCCCTATCACTTCGAGTGGGGCACCGGCGACCCAACCGAGGCAGCCATCGGAATCCGGCGGGCGGCGTATATCAAGCTGACGTGGGAGTTTGCGCGGTGACAAGAAGGATTAGGGCCGGGAGATCGACATACGCAAGCTACTGAGAAACCGTGCGGGGAATGATTGCTGAGTCCAAAAATTACTTAATGCGTCACGCCCGTATAGAGATTTTTCGGGCTGCCATTCTCGTTGTCCTGCTACTTCCTCTCTGCCCCACGCCTGTGGCGGCGCAAAAAGCCGGCGCCACCGAATCCCAGGTTAAAGCCGCCTACCTGTACAACTTCGGAAAATTTGTGAGATGGCAGACGGACCGCATTGGAAGCCCGCAGACTCTAACGATTTGTGTCCTGGGGAAAGATCCGTTCGGCGCGGTGCTCGACGCCACCGTGGAAGGCGAAAGCATTGATGGAAAAAAAATCACCGTAAAGAGATTGTCCACAATTCAGAATTTAACCTCTTGCAGCATTCTGTTCATCGCTACGTCGGAAGAGAGCCGCCTGGGACCGGTCCTTTCCGCCGCCCAGCATCAGGGATTGCTTACGGTCAGCGACATACCTCACTTTGCCGAGCACGGCGGAATTATTGGATTCGTAATGCTGCAAGACAAGATTCGCTTTGAGGTGAACCGCAGCGCCGCCGAACAGTCGCATTTAACGCTCAGTTCTGAACTATTGAAGGTTGCCAGCAGAGTGATCGAAAAGACAACGCCGCAGGGCTAAGACATGAGTGCAATGCGCGCCAGATCGATTTCGACCAGGCTCACCGCCATGAATGTGCTGGTGAGCGGCGCCGCATTGCTGCTGGCCTGTGCGGCCTTTTTCGCCTATGACCAGATTACTTTTCGCCAGGGATTGCTGCGAACGCTTTCCGCGCAGGCGCAGATCGTCGGTTCCAACAGCGTTTCTGCGTTGCTGTTCAACGATCCCCAATCGGCATCGAACACGCTGGCGGCGCTCAAGAATTCTCCACACATAGCCTCTGCGGGAATTTTGACGGCTGACGGGCGTCCCTTTGCGAAATACGTGCGCCAGGGTGAAGGAGAGATTCTGAATGTCCCCGCGCTGGGGAATGATGAAATTGAGACCTATCGTTTTGGAAGTACGCATGCCGTCCTGGTCCGCAAGATTCTGTCGGAAGGAAAACTTGTTGGCTTTGTCTACATTCGCGCGGACCTGGGCGAGATTGACGAACGCTTATGGCGATACGGTGTTATCGCTGCCGCGGTGTTGCTGCTGTCTCTGATGTTCGCTCTGCTTGTTTCGTCGCGCTTCCGGAGATCGGTTGCCGAACCCATTATTGGGCTGGCCGAAACCGCGCGAAGCGTGTCGCGGGATAAGAACTACGCGGTGCGTGTCCCCGCCAGCGGAACGGGAGACGAATTAGCCACATTGATTGCTGCGTTCAACGAAATGCTGCGCGAGATTCAACAGAGGGATGGCGAACTTCAGAAAGCTCACGACGAACTGGAACAGCGGGTTGCAGATCGCACACGCGAGTTGGTCTCAGCCAATCGCGAGATGGAAGCCTTTTCCTACTCAGTTTCCCATGACCTGCGTGGACCACTGGATGCCCTCAGTGGATTCAGCTACGTGCTGTTGAAGAACAACGCCAGTCGGCTTGACGAGAACGGCAAAGAGGCGCTTTACAGCATTCGCGCCGCGGCCAAGCGCATGTCGGAACTGATCGACGACTTGCTGAACTTGTCTCGCGTCACCACCAGTACGATGCATCGCGAAAAAGTTGATCTGAGCGCGTTTGCGCGATTGATCATGGAGGAACTGCGCCATGAGGCGCCAGAGCGCAAGGTGGAATTTGTGGCGCCGCCGACGGCCGAAGCCTACGGAGATGCGCGCCTGTTACGCATCGCCATGGATAATCTGTTGCGGAACGCATGGAAATATACGTCCCACCATGAGGGTGGCTGCATTGAGTTTGGCCAGGAAATTTCCAATGATCGCATAATTTATTTTGTTCGCGACGATGGCAGCGGTTTCGATCAGCGTGCAGCGGAGCGACTGTTCCAGCCATTCCAGCGCCTTCATTCCGTGGCGGAATTTCCAGGAAACGGTATAGGACTGGCTACGGTACGGCGGATTGTGCAAAGGCATGGCGGCGAGATTTGGGCGGAAGGAGCGGTCGAAAAGGGCGCGACCTTCTACTTTACTTTGCAATCGAGCCGAAGTAGCGCTTCCTGAAGCGGCGTTTCCTAAAGCGCTGTTTTGTGAAGATCAGTGCGGCGCCCATTGCGGGTCTTGCTCTGGAGGCACAATCTCGCCGTCGCGCATGTGGATGATGCGGTCGCCATACTTCGCCGCTTCGGGATTGTGAGTAATCATCAGCACGGTTTGGCCGAGTTCTTCTTTCGACTGCCGCAGCATGCCCAGCACCACGTCTGAATTTTTCGAATCAAGATTGCCGGTGGGTTCGTCGGCTAAAACAATAGCCGGTTTGTTGATGAGGGCGCGAGCCAGGGCGACGCGTTGCTGTTCGCCGCCGGAGAGTTCCGAGGGACGATGATCCAGGCGCTTGGTCAACCCCAGCAGACCTGTGATGCGATCAAAATGCGCGGGGTCGCCGTTATCGATTCCGGAAATTTCCTGCGCGATCAAAATGTTTGACCGTGCGCTGAGCGTGGGCAGCAAGTTGAATTTCTGAAAGACGAAGCCGATTTTTCGCTTGCGCATGCGCGTGCGTTGGGCGTCAGATAGCGCGGCAAAATCGTCGCCATCGAGCACTACGCTGCCGGAATCGGCGCGGGTGAGTCCGCCGAGCAGGTAGAACAGTGTGGATTTGCCGCTTCCCGAGGGTCCAACGACGCTGACAAATTCGCCTTTTTGCACGCCAAAGGAGATGCCGCGTAGCGCTTGTACCTCGATCTTTCCTACGCGATAAGACTTTCGCAGATCTCTGGCTTCAATGAATTGTCCCGCACTCATGCGTGACATTGATCTTACACGAAGGCACGGGGAACCAGCGGCTTTCCCCAAATCCGATCGGCGGGATTTTTTCGAGGGAGACTTCTTGCGCGTGGATCCTAGGCTACGCCGATCTGGCTTCGAGATTGTGAAGCCTGATCCCGCTGCGTGCGCTTGGGACCGCGTTTTCGCACCAGAAGCAGGCGAACACGTTCCAACAATTCTGCTGGAGTGTACATTCCCTTGGCGAGAAATACGTCGGCTTGCGAATCGTGCGAATAAAGGCGTGTGCGGCTGGAGATCAGAATAGCTGGAGTTTGCGGCGAGAGTTGTTTAATGGCAGCGACAAGCTTGGTGCCATCGAGTCCGGGCATGGCCAAATCAGTGATGACGAGGTCAATGCCTCCTTGCTTGAAGCGTTCCAAAGCCGCGTCGCCGCTGGAAAAGCCCACGACCCGGTAGCCACGGGTCTCCAGCATGATTTTGCGGTGAGAAAGCGACTGTTCGTTATCGTCTACACACAAAATCATGCGCTTCGGTTTCATCACGTGCCTGCACTCCGCCGGTGCGCCGGCGGAAGAGTTTCTCAATATGAAGGATGACAGAGCGAAATGAATCGTAACCAGAACTTCGTGCCCTGTAAAGTGGCGGGGCTGCTAATGGGAAATTTGAGCTATTGATCTTTATTTCGACTCGTGCGTATTACGGATTTTCAACGGGTCTGCGCAGGTGCTCACAGCAAGAATTCTCCGCGCATAACTTCGACCGCATTGCCTCCCACGCGTACGTTAACCACGCGGTTATCACGGCGTGAGGCGCGGACGAAAATGCGGCTTGGCCGCTTCATCTCCATGCCCTGTTCGATCAGCACTCGTTCGTCAGGCATGGCCACGCCGTGCTCCACCATCCAGGCTGAAGCGCAACCGGCAGCCGAGCCTGTCGCCGGGTCTTCTCCGTTGTAAAACAACATGCGCGCATGGAGACGAGCGTCGCGATCGATGGTCTCGCGGGTCACAAAGTAAAAGAACTTCGTGCCCGAGGCTTCGAGATAAGCGGTTGCTCGATTGAGATCGATACGCAGATTCTGCATGACGGCGAGCGACTTCAAGGGTGTGATCGCATACGGCAAACCGGTCGAGATGGTTTGAATTGGAAGGGAAGCGTCGAAGTCTTCAAGTCGCAACCCCGTTGCGTGCACAAAGGCTTCGCGGTCGTGCTTGACGCCAAACGTGGGATCCATTTGCGTCATTTCGCCAAATGCGGGCTGACCGGCCGGGTCTTCAAAGCGCACCGGCACTTTGCCGACGTTCAATTCGAGAGCTACTTCGCTCTTGCCGCTCTGCCCGCGCAATGCGAAGGCGGTGCCGAGAGTCGGATGCCCCGCAAACGGCAATTCCTCCTGAACCGTGAAGATTCGCACGCGAACGCCCTGCTGCCGTTCCACCGCCGCATCGCGTGGCAGGATGAATGTGGTTTCCGACAGGTTCATTTCTTTGGCGATCGATTGCATTTCGGTATCGCTCAAACCTCGTCCGTCAAAGAAAACGGCCAAGGAATTTCCTTCCAAAGCTTGTGAGGAAAAGACATCCCACTGAGCGAGAGTCAGCTTGCGTGTTTGCATGGTCATAACGATTCGTGGAAATCGTTCTTCGGAAGAGATGCTTATGATGTGCGACTCGATGCGGAAAAGGGCGAAAAACTGTTGTTGCGTAACGCCGGCATCGTGCCGGCTACGCCCGGCCTCGGAACATCAAACACGGCAGTACGCCGGTTTGACAGTCGGCGGCCCGGCTTCTATTCTTGTTGCATGTCGCTCCCCACTCTCGCTGCCGAATGTTGTTGTATGCGCGCAAGTGCATGTGGGTAGGAGCGCGTAGTTTGTTCTCTAGCCCACCCACAGCCGGGTGGGTTTTGTTTTATGGGGACAAATCAAGTTTAAGCGGTTGCGGATTAACTCTCGACGCGTCGAGAGAATTGAGTTCAAGAGGAGAGACACATGACGACTGCTGTTGCCAACGAGGCCCAAAGAATTCCGCGCATTAACGATACCGCGCCTAACTTCACCGCTGAAACCACGCAAGGAAGCATCAACTTTCATGATTGGATCGGAGATGGTTGGGCGATTTTGTTTTCCCATCCCAAAGATTTCACTCCGGTTTGCACCACCGAGCTTGGAACCATGGCCGGCCTGCAACCCGAATTCGCTAAACGCAATTGCAAGATTATCGGGCTCAGCGTCGATCCCGTAAGCAGCCACGGCAAGTGGGCGGTCGATATTGAGGAGACGCAAGGACACAAGGTCAACTATCCCATGATCGGCGACCCATCGCTGGAGATAGCCAAACTCTATGGAATGCTACCGGCAGAGAGCGGAGCTACGTCCGAAGGCCGCACTGCGAACGACAACGCCACCGTGCGCACGGTGTTCGTCGTGGGTCCCGACAAGAAGATCAAGCTGCAGCTTAGCTATCCCATGAGCACAGGCCGCAACTTCGACGAAATACTGCGGGTGCTTGATTCGATTCAGCTCACGGCGAAACACAAAGTGGCCACGCCAGCGAATTGGAAGCAAGGCGACGACGTCATCATCAGTGGCAGCGTCTCTAACGAAGATGCGCAGAAACAATATCCGGGAGGCTGGAAGTCACCCAAGCCGTATATCCGGATCGTGCCGCAGCCGAAGTAAAGCATCTGCCACGGATTCGCACGGATTTACACCGGCCTGTTTTTGACGATTCTGTTTTATCCGTGCAATCCGCGTGAATCCGTGGCGCTTTAGCTGATCCCGGCCTTGTATCGCGGCCACAACGACCGGATGGCCTCATGATCGATGGCTGGGATTCCCTCGCACTCAACCTCGATCACGGTCACGGGATCGTCCGGCGCCTGGGTTGGCAGTCCGGTCAGGCGCAATGCGAAATCATCTTGCGTGAAGGACACCCTCTGTCCGGTCTTGAGCAAGCGCGCCGATTTCGCTTTCGTCTTTAGGCCGCCGATAGCGACAACGGTTGCGGGTTGAAAGAAAGGCAGCCACTGCGCCGCCGGAGTGTTGGCCGGCCAGTATTGCTGATGAATGTAGAGCGTTGTGCCGCGACGAGTATATTGCGCGTTCGAACTCCAACTGAACGATCCGCGTTCAGTGCCGTAAATCGATTTGCCGTTAGTGTCGAGCCACTTTCCCACCGTTTCCAGAATCTCTAGCGATTTCTCCGGCACCGAACCATCGGGCAGGGGACCGATGTTCAGTAAATAATTTCCGCCGCCCTTGGCGCAGTTCGCCAGGTTGGTCACAATTGTCTTTGGCGTCTTCCATCCGTCGTCGCCGCGGTTGAATCCCCAACTGTCGTTCATAGTCATACAGCTTTCCCACGCCCGTCCAGCCTCAGCCGCTGCAATCTCCTGCTCGGGAGTGGAAAAATCTCCTTCCAGCCCATTGCGGTTGTTCACGATAATTTCCGGCTGAAGCTCGAAGACCATCTCATTCATGCGCTCGGATTCCCACTGCTCTGGGGTCAACGGCCAGTCGACGTCGTACCAAAGCACGTCGATCTTTCCGTAATTCGTCATCAGCTCGCGAATCAATCCATGGGTATATGCCACGAACCGTTTGCGCGCGGCTTCATCCGTCTGGCAGCGCACGCCGTCGGGATGATGCCAATCCATGAGCGAATAATAGAAGCCCACGCGCAGTCCCTCAGCCCGCGCTGCATCCACAAATTCGCGAACCAAATCGCGGCCCGGCCCCTGGCGCGGGGCGCAATAATCTGTCAGTTTGGTGTCGAAGTGGCAGAAGCCCTCGTGATGCTTAGTGGTCATCACCATATATTTCTGGCCCGCGCGCCGAGCCAACTTTGCCCACTCACGCGCGGCGTTCGGTTTGGGCTGAAAGTGTTTCGCCAGCAATTCATACTGCGGAATTGGAATCCCTTCGACCTCCATGGCCCACTCATGCTGGCCAATCACGCTGTAGAGTCCCCAGTGAATAAACATGCCAAATTTCGCTTCATGCCACCACGCCATTCTTTGCGCGCGTGTCGCAGCTTCCTTGCTTTGGGCCGGGGACTTCTGCGCGCCCGCGCCGGCCGCTGTCAGTGCATTAACACTCATGCCGCCAGCAGAGTGAGCCGACGAGGCCATCGCGCCCGCAACCCCGAGATGCTTGAGAAATAATCGCCTGGAAACCGCAGAAGTCTTCATGGTGTTTTTCTGATTTCTCCTTTTGCCGCAACCCGAGACCGGGACGTCGCTGCCTTCGCCGAAAAGTATACGCTGAGAAGATGCGTGAATCCTTGAAGTCAATGCACAGCGCCAAAGCTCCCACTATTTGACACTGATATGAGTCGTGCCAGGAGTTGGGTCAGATTACGTACGTCTCTGATACATTCGGTAATGCTCCGCAACGGATGGGCAAAGAACAAAACGGAAGCGCATGCGGTCCGGTGATCGTCCCGGTCTTCAAAACCGGCGAACGGCGGGCAATCCCGTCGTTGATGGGTTCGACTCCCATTCGCTTCCGCCATTTAGAAAGAGCATTTAGCGATTGAGCGATCGGGTGATTTTGTGAGTGGATGCTCTTAGGGGCAACGCGGGCCTAGCCTGCCGTCGATGCCGAGTTTCTTATCCCTTCACCGCCGAGCGGATTTTAGGCGTACCCGAGACGGCCGCCTTGAGCGCCGCGTCGGTTTCGATCAGTTGCAGAACTTTTCTTGTCATCTCCTCGTCGATGTCTGGAGCCTTCCGAATCTCCACCGGATAACGCACCAGAAGTTCCAGCCCCGCATCCACAAATTGCAGACGAGCCTCGGGCCGCGGCGCCGCTATTTGAATGTCAACACGGCGTTCGATGGTGGCGTGCTGGCGCTCGATCTCCTCTCGATAGGTCGAGTAGACCTCGTTAACCGTCGCCGTGAGCTTCTCTTGTGCCGTCTTATGATTCCCATCCGGAGCGATCATAATCACGACTTCGTGCCATGCGTATTCAGTTCCCGGGATCTGCTTGAAGAGTGGCGTGCTCGTCTGGAATAAAACGGAATTCGAAAACACGACGATGCGCCCCGTGGGATAGAGATCCAATCCCGAACCACCCAGTTCCATCAGGTACAGGCGCACCAGTCCGATATCGACAACGTCGCCGGTAATGCCGGCAACGCTGATGCGGTCGCCGACGCGGATGCCGTAGCGGCCGATGATGAAGAAATAGGCGGCAACCGAAAGCAGGACAGCTTGCAAGCCGACGGCGATGCCCGCAGTGATGAATCCCGCAAACGTCGCGAGCGAGCTGAACTCGCTGACGAAGCCGAGCGTCAGCACGATCACGATCAGGAAACCGATCACCACGCGGCGCATGACCAGAAATTGCCGCCGGCGGCGCGGGTCGCTCACATAGCGGAATGTGATGCGCCGCCAGATCTCCGACAGAACCAGAATTACAGCCAACGCCAGAAGAAGTCCGCACACACGCACCAGCACCGAGCGAAGAACGTATTTCGATTCGCGGGCAATCGAACTGCGCCACTCATCGAAATTCGTTTTGCTGTCGTTGAGGACGATAATTTCCTGGCTGAGCGGAATAAGCACGCCGGAGAGCTGTTTGAAGCGTTCAGTTAATTCTTCGAACTCCTGCCGTTGGGTTTGAAGCTGCTGCGGATCGGTGGAAGCAGTCTGGTTGGCGAGCTTTTGGCTCTGCTGAATCGTGGCGCGCAGCGCATCGTGGAGCGGGGTGCGCAGCCGGTCTACGAGATCTCGCGTATAGGCGGTTTCATTGGCGACTCCCTCGATCTGGCGCACGGCGCTCATGTAGTCGTAGAGCGTCATTGCCTGACTGATCAAACCACCGGAGTTGGCCAGTGACGGTTTGGCAGGCGCGGGCGCTGTAGACGTTTTTTGCATAGCCGTACTCGAACCCAGAACTTCAGGGATCGATCGCGCCAGTTGATTGATACCACCCTCCAGGCCACTGGAGATCTCGCCGTTAGTCTCCACAAATGTAGCCATCTTCTGAACGGCATCGAGCAGAGCTTTCTGTAATTCCAACTGGCTCTTCAGTGCGTCTCGTTGCGAAATCAGGTCGCCTCGCTTGGCGGCCGGAAGCTTCTCAATCTGAGTATTCAGGTCATCGATCTGCGATTGCAGCGCATCGATCTGGGAAGATGTTCTGGCCTGCATCTGGGCCAGATTCTGTTGCTGGGTCGTCTCAGTGGACGTAGCGGCGGCGCCGCTGATTTTCTGCTGCGCTTTGATTAATTCGGACTCCGCCTTGGCTGACTGAAAGGCCAGCCGCACGGCCTGAGCACCAAGGGTCTGTGAATTGTCCTGATAGATGGCGTCGCTGGGCAGCCCCACGGATTGAATGCCGGTTGTGGCATGGCGATACCAACTGATGATCTGGTTCAGGTGATGCAGCGCGCCTGCGCTGTCGAGTTGAACCGCCGGCAAAATGTTGGGCGTGTTTTGTGAACTCTGTTGAATTGGGGCCTTAGGCTGCGCCGTTGGCTGTGGATTCTGTGCCCACAAAACTAATATTCCAGTCAGCGATAGCGCGAAGACTCCAGCCATGCGCCTCCCGGCACCGTGCAAGTGCTTCAAAGGATGTTTCTTAACGATCTTTTGCATTTCGCTCCGTAAGATTTTGCGCCCAATTACTCTAACAATCCAAATGGGGTGCTGGTGAATCAAATGCAGCATGCGAGGGCAAAGGCGGTTGATCGGTTTCATCGTAACTATCCAAGCGGTTCTCTTTCTGACGCATTTTTTACTCTATGCGACGTGGACATTTTCACCGGCCGGGGGTGTTTCACACGATGCGCTCTGGCTCAAACTGGTTTTGGCCTTCTTGTCTGTAAGCTTTGTCGCTGCTTCGCTGCTTGCCTTTCGCTATACCAACTCCGCCGTGCGGGCGTTTTACCGGGCTGCCGCGGTCTGGCTGGGCCTGCTGACTTTCCTTTTCCTTGCCAGCGTTTCCTCTTGGATTCTCTTTGCGCTGACGCGGTTGGTCGGCCTGGATATGAACTTCCATCGAATGGTGGAAACGCTGTTCGCCGCCGGAACTGTGGCCGGACTCTACGGAGTCTTCAATGCAAGTTGGACGCGAATCACGCGCACGACAGTACGGCTCGCGAACCTTCCGGAAGCATGGCGCGGACGAAAGGCCGCGCTCATCAGCGATGTGCACCTGGGGCATGTGCGCAATGGCAGCTTTCTGCGGCGCATGGTGGCGAAGATTCTCAGGGAAGAGCCGCACGCGATTTTTATCGCCGGAGATTTGTTTGACGGAACGGCAATTGATGCTAGCCTGGCAGCCGAGCCGTTGAACAAGCTCACTGCGCCATTCGGCGTTTATTTTGTCGCCGGAAATCACGAGCAATTTGGGGACGACAGCAAATATCTTCGGCCCATCGCGTTGGCGGGAGTGCGCGTGCTGAATAACGAGAAAGTGGATGTGGATGGTTTGCAGATCGTTGGCGTGCCTTATAGGAATGCGACGCGGGACACGCATCTGGCATCGGTTCTCAAAGGCGTAGGGTTGGATCGCGACCGCGCCAGCATCTTGTTAGTTCATGCCCCCGACCACCCGGAAATCGCCGAAGCCGCGGGCGTTTCGTTGCAGCTATCCGGTCACACGCACCTGGGGCAGTTCATCCCGTGGAGTTGGATGGCGCGCCGCATGTATCGCCAGTTTGTGTATGGCCTGAGCCGGATTGGGAAAATGCAAGTGTTTACTTCCAGCGGCGCAGGCACGTGGGGACCACCGTTGCGGCTGGGATCGAATCCCGAAATCGTCATGCTGGAATTCGAATGAGCTGTTATTTCTCGCTCGCTGACACTCTCTGGCGGTACAGCGCCGGATCAAGCTGGCTCGCCATCGCTTCAAGGTCAAGGTCGGCGGATAGGAACTCTTTCACTGACGCGCAAACGCGTTTCGCATTTCCCAACAAGTCGTGATGATGCACATCGAGCACGGAGATATTGGGTTTGTCCTTGAGCCAGGACTTCAGTTGATTCAAGTGACCCTGAAGAGCTGCCATCATCTGCGCGGCCGGCACTGCGGGCGCCGATTGGCTGCGGCGGCGAATCATTTCCGCCTGGGACGCAACGACTTCCTGGAGCGGACGGCGCATGAAGAGAACCTGATACTGATGCGAAGACGGAAGCGCGAACAAAAGCTGCGAGATGACCTTCACTACCTTGCCCTCGGCTTGATCGATTAAATCAGGATTCTTGGGCAGCAGCTTCGCCGGCTCCCACTCGCAATATCCGCGGGGATTGTCGGCGTCAGGTGTGCGCTCTCCGTCGGTGAGAATGGGCATCCCACCGGCGGAAAGCATCTGCATCATGAGCGAAGTGCCAGAGCGTGGCAAGCCGGAAACAATTGTGATCACGCGGGCAGCGCGCTCCGATCATTCTCATGGGCGACTTCCGCATCTCTGCGCCAGATGGCGAGAGTATCCACGCCCCGCGCCAACATGCCCAGGCTCGCTTGAGCTGGATTCGTATGCGGATCTGCCAAACATTGTCGCGAACCGGGTTGCGAAGAACAGGACGTTTCCACGGCGCCTGTTTCCTGTCCGGCAATGATGGCAGTGTTCGCTTCAGTCTCATACGCGTAGCCGGTAATGAAAGCGTTGAATCCGTTCTTTTTTGCATTCGGAATGTGGACCGATATGCGCAGCCAGCCGTAGTGAGTTTGACCGTGGATGGAAAACTTCAATCCGAGGTAACGGTCGCGAACGCCCTTGCCATCATTGGCCAGTGGGCCAAACCAGTTGGGAGGCTTCGCACTGCCGGAAAAGGGACGCTCCCAGTTGGAGGCGATGATCTCGCGAGCGCTGAATTGTCCGGCAGGACCTATCTTGGCTCCGGCCCGCAGAGCCGAGGCAAAACCCGGAGCCCCCATGAATCTGCCGCCAGGACTTGAGGCGTTGAGCGCTTCGCTCCCCCCGCACAGGGAACTATATTGGCCGCTTATGCAGAAACCGTATCCCCGGATGGGAAAGTCCACGACGCCGTCGTGGTTGATATCGAGAAACGTATCGCCCAGCGTTGTGTAATACGACGTGTAAATTACCTTGGCGCTGACCGGTTGTGCCAACGCCAGCAAGGAAACCCCAGCCGCGCCCGCGGCTGTCACGTAAGCCGTGAGGTTCTTGTTAAGTTTGGAATCGATTCGGGCTGATCCCCGGCGCAGGTTGGACTTCTTTGCCGATTGAGTCACTTCGTGGGCCCCCTTCTTACCAGAGTCTTTCTTTAACCGTCTTTAACCGCTAAATGCTAACTACCGCTCACGCTCTCGTCCTTGCGCCGCCAGATCGCGATGGCGTCGGATCCTCTGGCGAGCATTCCCAAGTTCGCTGGTCGNGGNGCCGGAGCGANCAANTCAGGTGCGAAATANCTNGCNTCNNCTGGTCCGGAAGTCTGTCCCGCGAGGATCGGTTTATTGGGAATGGTTTCATATGCGTAGCCGGTGAGCGTGGCGACGATGCCCGTCTTCGCATTCACCGTCATGCGCGCCCATCCATAGTGGGTTTCACCGTTCACAGAAAATTTCAGTCCGAGATAGGTGCTTTGAGCCTGTTTCCAGGGTCCGTCGCTGCGCGAGCTTATCCCAGATAGACCTTCCGACCAACCGGCCATGAACCAAGCCTTGTCCTCGTCCTCATTGAAGGCTCCTTTAGGACCGATCCGGGCTCCGGAAGGCAAGGGGGCAGCATTAAAAGTAGCGGAATTAAAGACCAGGTTTTTCGCATCCTGTTGCAGGATGAAGAGGCGAGATCCGTGCCCGTAACCCCCACGATAAAACCTAAAATCGTTCACCCCGTCGTTATTGATATCCAGCGGAGTAATGCCCTGCTTGAGCGTGAGGTTTGCCGGCGTGTACACCACCTCAGCCCAGGCGGAAGGCGCGGCGAGAATTCCCATTCCCGCTACGGCGCCTGCGGCAGCCACGTAGGCAGCCAGGTTCTTTTCCAGTTTGGAGTTGATCTTTGCGATTGCTCGGAGCGGATTCGTCTTATTTTTCATTGAGCATCCCCCAGTAGTCCTGTTGATTCTGAAGTTGTTCGGGCGTTCCTATAGCGCCATGCTCTCCTCATTCTCGCGCCGCCAAATTGCCAAACCGTCCGCTCCGCGCGCAAGTATTCCCAGACTCAAAGCCTGGGGAGCGGGAGCGAGCAAGTCGGACGGCGCGAAGTTATCGGCTGCCTCAGGTCCTGAGATGTGGCCTTCGCTGATGGTCTTATTGGCGACGGTCTCATAGGCGTAGCCGGTAAGAACTGCCTTCAGACCTTTGCTCACCGACAAGCGCGCCCAGCCGTAATGAGTTTGTCCGTTGATCAGAAATCTTACGCCGAGATAGCGGTTGCTGGCGTTGGCCCAAGGCCCAAAGAAGGCGGTGTTGCTGCCGTAGCCAAAACTTCTCGCCATTGAGACGCCGGGGCCGTAGGAGGGCGTGGGGTTGGAAACGAACTTTTCCCCTGCACCTACCGGAACGCCAAAAAATCCGGCGGCGGCTCCGAAGGGCTGGCCTGGCCGAACGCCATTGCCCTGGACCTCTGGAATAACCACCAGCACAATCGAGTGCGAGGCCTCTTCGCGAAACGTGAAGGAGAAATCGGCGGTGCCGTCGTTGTTCAGATCGAGAGGAGTTGATTTGTTGTACTCGATCGAAACATTCGTTGGCGTGTACACCACCTTGGCTTCGGCGGTTTGCGCGGCCAGCATGGAAACCCCTGCCGCACCGGCTACGGCCATATACGATGCCAGGTTTTTCTCCAGCTTGGAATTGATCCGCGTTGCCCCACGGGGCTGATTTGTTCTTCGTTGCTGCTGCATATTCGGGCTCCAGTCCTAATCGAGTGGGCGCCTGCCTATCGGCTAAGACTCACTTCCTCGCGCCGCCAGATCGCGATGCCATCGGAGCCCCGCGCAAGCATTCCCAGATTCATCGGTCGCTGAGCCGGAGCGAGCAGGTCAGCGGGCGCAAAATTGCTGGCCGCCTCCGGTCTGGAAGTATACCCTTCGATAATCGGAGTATTGGGAACAGTCTCGTAAGCGTAGCCGGTCAAGACGGCGTCGTGAATGTTCCTGACTGACATCCTCGCCCATCCGTAGTGGACTTGACCGTCGATTAGGAACTTGAATCCGAGATAGCGATTGGTGACACCGGCCCACGCTCCGGTGAAGCTGCTGTGGGAATACTGAAAGAGTTTTGCCATCTCAACGCCGTGGCCGAAATAGGAATTCGTGGCAAATTTGGCGGCAGGTCCGACCGGCACGCCGAAAAACCCGGCTGCACCATTGACGGCGTTGCCCTTGACCTTCGGAGTTACATCGAGCAGTTGCGTGTGATAGTAGCCAGGGTATAGTCCCACCGAAAAATCGACGGTTCCGTCGTGGTTAAGATCGATGGATACCGGAGTCGTGACCACCGAATTTGCGGGCGTGTAAACAATTTTGGCTTCGGCCGCCTGCGTGAGCGCCAGCGCACCCACACCAGC
>JGI12664J13189_1000035_pt1 | contig 17825 bp, 14 predicted proteins | sample BlaSpr_A8_OM1_O3_FD_13189 | JGI IMG/M metagenome (IMG submission 13189) | reverse complement strand
CATGTTGAGATCCCTGCGGGCGTCGATACGCTTGAGGTTTGGCTGGACGCCATCACTACGCTGGATAGTGCGGGTGGCGGCGGGCCGGCGGCTTCGAGTAACATTCTCGATTTGAATTGGAATGCGGTGGTGCTTTATCCGCAGGGGGCAAGCTCTGATGACGTAGAGTTTTCGCCTTCGGTAAAGTTGCCGAGCGGTTGGAAGTTCGGCACGGCGCTTCCTGTGGCCACAGCCGCGGGAAGTGAAATTGAGTTCTCTCCCGTTTCTCTGACGACGTTGATTGATTCGCCGCTTATTGCGGGCGTTCACTATCGTCGCATCGAGCTTACGACGCCTGGTCTTGCTTCGGGCAATCCGCCGGGAGCAAAGAGTTCGCCGCCGCCGCACTTCATGGATCTGGTTGCCGATAACGAAGGTGACCTCGCGATGTCGCCGGAGGACTTGGCGGCGTTTGAAAAGCTGGTGGCGGAAACCGGAGCGCTGTTCGGCGTGCGCCATTATCGGCAATATCATTTTCTGCTCACGCTCAGCGACCAGGTGGGCGGGCACGGGCTGGAGCATCACGAATCGAATGACAGCGTCGCCGCCGAGCGCATGTTGCTTGATCCCGATGTGCACATGCTTTACGCCGACCTGGTGCCGCACGAATTCACGCATTCGTGGAATGGCAAGTACCGGCGCCCGGCGGGATTGGCCACGCCCAACTATCAGGAGCCGATGGTCGGCGATCTGCTGTGGGTTTATGAAGGGCTCACGGAATACCTGGGAACGTTGCTGGCCGAGCGCAGCGGCCTGTGGACGCCCGAGCAGTATCGCGAGGAGTTGGCCTATATCGCAGCGGCGCTCGATCATCGCACTGGCCGAAATTGGCGGTCGCTCGAAGATACGGCGCGCTCGGTGCAGGTGTTGCGGACGATCGCGCAGCCGGAGTGGCTGAGTTGGCGGCGCGGTCTGGATTATTATCCCGAAGGCCAGTTGTTGTGGCTCGACGTGGACACAACCATCCGGCAGCAAACTCATGGCAAGAAATCGCTGAACGATTTTTGCCGAAGTTTTCACGGTGGCGAAAGCGGCCCGCCGAAGGTCGTTCCTTACACGTTTGACGATGTGGTGAGCGGATTGAACGCCGTGACGCCGTTTGACTGGGCGGGATTTTTGCGGGCGCGCGTGGAAGCGGTCACCGCGCACGCGCCGCTGGGCGGCATTGAGCGGGGTGGATGGAAGCTGATCTACAACGACCAGCCCAACCTGTTCGACAAAGCCAAAGAGAAGGGCAAGCCGATGAAGTCGTCGGACTTTTCTTACTCGATGGGATTCCGCGCGGACGAAGAGGGCAAGCTCGATGATGTGATCATGGATTCGCCCGCGTATAAGGCTGGCGTTGGTCCGGGGATGAAGTTGATTGCGGTGAACGGGCGGGCGTTTTCGCCGGAGATTATGCGCGCCGCGCTGAAAGAGGCGCATGAGAATCATCGCGCGATTGAGATGCTGATCGAGAATGCGCAGTTTTTCCAGACTTACTCCGTGCCGTATTTTGATGGGGAACGGAATCCGCATCTGGAGCGCGTAGCGGACCAACCGGATATATTGGGCGAAATTTTGAAGTCGCTGTCTGAAAACCGACCTTAACCCTTGGACGTTGGACTAACAACCCACCTACGTTGAAAGTGAAGCGTGGGGTCCAAGGTTTGAAATCCAAGGCCTAAGGCCCGATCTCCGCTTCCCGCTCCCAGTGCGGCGTTCGGCGCGGTACTCTCGTTACTATGGTAAGCGGCGAGGGTGCGGAACGCTGGTACAATCCCTTTATCCACACTTTGTAACTGCGAAGGTAATTTTATGGACCACATCCGCCAGATCGGGATTTCGGCGATTGTTTCCGCAGGTTTGTCTCTGGCGGCAGTCGCGGCACAAACCGCTCCCACTCCAGTTGCTGCTCCCACGGCTCAGGCCGCTTCTGCCGCGCCGTCTTCAGCTAGACCAGCACCGAACGCGCCGTCTCCTTTCACGCCGTCAATGTTGCGCACTTCCGCGACCTCGGCTCCGTCGGCTGCGGTGAAGCATGTGCAGGTTCTTGGTGGCANGAGCGCGGTNGAAATCGAAATTGAAGGCAGCGAGCGGCTGGTTCCGCAGACGCAGGTGCTCACGGGCCCCGACCGCCTGGTGATTGATTTTCCCAACACTGCGCTGGGTACCGAAACGCGCAGCCAGTCGGTGAATCGTGGAGAGGTCAAAGATTTTCGCGTAGGCCTGTTCCATTCCACGCCGCCGGTCACGCGCGTGGTAGTGGATTTGAAGTCGCCACAGTCGTTCCAGATTTTTCCGCAGGGCAAAACTGTAATCATTAAAGTCAGCGGCAAGCAAAGCGATGCCGCGCAGGGCGTGGAAGATTTTCCGGCGCAGCCGGTGACACGCCCCGGCCTGGTCAGCACCAATTACACGGCAGGCTCGGCGCACATCAACACCATGCCGCTCGCGACCCCACCGGCAGCACCTCCCGCGCCGCTGCTGGATGTAACTTTCCGCAACGGCATGCTCACCATCAGGTCCACCAGCGCTAGCTTGTCTGAGATTTTATATGCCGTACACCAGCGCACCGGCGCCGACATTACCCTTTCCGCCGGAGCCGAGCAGGAGAAAGTTGCCGCCGATATCGGTCCCGCGCCCGCACCCGACGTGCTGACGCGCCTGCTGAATGGATCGAAATTCAATTACATGATCGTCAGTTCGGCCACCGATCCGCGCGTGCTCGACAAAGTGATTCTCAGCCCAAAGGCAGTGGGCGCGGTGACGCCATTGCCGCCCATGACGCCCTCCAGCGATTTCGACGACGACGCCCCAACCCCGCCGCCCGTGCCGCAGCGCGCGGAGCCGCTGGGCGAAAATGGTCCTGCTGTCACGAACGCTCCGCCCACCAACATGCCGCCGCAGTCGAACCCGAATATGCAGCACACACCGCCTCCGGGCCAGATCCCATCGACTCCGCCACCGGATGATAACCCGCAACAGTAAGCAGCTTAGCGTTACGGGGCTGGCTGGATCAATCGGACCGGGACCGGAGAGCTGCCGCTCACTCCCACTTGCGTGGCATTCTTGCTGCATCCGGAGACATTCAGTATTGTTCCGGTCAAATTTCCACTTGGCTGGATGTTCTGGATGAAAACTTGCACGAACCCCACAATTGTCACTGGAGGCTGTACGCTGTTTCCCAGAGGAACCGTATTATCCATAATCGGCACCGTCACGATGCTGTTGCTCGTGGTGATAATCTTTCCGGGCTGCACCCCAACGGCAGCCAGGGGACTCCCTAAGCCAGCTTCGATTTCATAGGGATAGGTTCCGTTATTAAGCTGGTCGTTATTCGGAAAGTTAATCAGACACGACGCTGCCGCAGCTGATTCCGCACTGCGGTTTAAGCTTAAATCCGCAGTCGCGGTTATTCCGTTGGGCGACCCGCAGGAGTAGACAGTGGCTTGATCGCAGCCCCCGATTGCTTCTTGATAGGGGTCCGACAGAGCGCACGAAGGAACCGCCACAGGGGCAGGCGTGGTCTCTATAAGCGCCGGGACATAGGAACCAGCGGTATTGACCGACTTATTTTCTAGGCTCGTACAAACGCTCGATCCGGTCGGGCAGGCCGATTGCAAGACGATTTGTTGGCCAATCTCCCCTCCCGTATTGATGCCGTTAAGTTCTATGCCCGAGCTTGAGAGCGACCCATCGGCCGTCTGAACGAATGTGCCTCCCTGCGGGGCCACGTTCGGAATAATCCACGGCTTGACGCATCTGGGCTGCACGGGGACCATGGAGCCCGCGTAGACTCCTGAACCGGAAGGATTAAAGGCTTCCGCGCTGGCCGTCGCGCTTACCGCCGCGCTTCTATTGCCCCATATACGGGAAAAAAAAGTCGGCAGGTTTGTTCGCGAAACATGCACCTGAACAATCGGATTTACGCCGAAGGCTGTGCCGCCGGTCGAGCAGTCGCCGGTCGTGCCATCGGGTAGTTGAAACGTCACAGTCACTGTGCCTGGGGCAATCCCGCCTACAACGTTCTGGCTCGCCACACTCTGCGCGACGAGCGAAGCAGTATTGCAGGCCGTTTGCCAGTCGCCACTGCCATTCTGTGGATCTCCCGTCATTCCTGTGAGAGAGAGGATACGGACCCCGGCCAGTGCAGCAGCGTCCGCTGATCGTTGGGCTTCAGTGTTAGCTAGATAGAGCGTAACAACGTCAATCGAAAGCGCGGCCATGGCCAGAACGGCGACCATGGCAGCAGCTACCAAAACGATAGTAACGCCGCGCTCATCTCGTCGGTCGCGGGTGCTGGATATCGGCTGCAGGTCAGGCTTCGGAATAGCTGGGTGCTTCATATTCTGTTAGTTCTCATTCAGCGCAACGGCTGACGTACTCAGGACGGTCTGTCCCTTATAGGTGGCACCCGGAACGAGCACCGTAATCACGCTGTTGAAATGCCAATTGTAAGCATATTGAATGTTGACTTGGGTTTGCACCACGTTTATCGTTGCTGGTCCGACCGTTACTTGTGCGATGTATCCGCGATTGATGGCCAGCGAGAAGATGCAGGGCGGAGGCCCAGCAGTGTTCGCCGAATAAGTCCAGGTAAGCGCGCTTTGAGTCGCGCCCGTTGGATTGACGCCGCAGTCACTTAGCTTTTCCGCCTTCAGATAATTATCAACCACTTGGAACGCATCACTCACGGAAGCCGGTATGCCGCCATTGCCGAGGTCGGTGGCTGGATCGGCAGCCGCCGAACGCGCACTGTCGCGAGCTGCGTTCGCCAGCTTTTGCTTCAAAGTATAGGCGCCGCTGAAATCAAAGATACCCACAACGAAGACGATGAGCAGCGGAAGAGAAACAGCGAACTCCACCATCTGCGAAGCGCAATCGTCAGTCCACAGCCGTCTCGCCGAGCGCGCAACGTATGGTAGTGCGTTCAATGCGTTTCCTTCCTCATCTCGGCTGCGCCCGGCAATTGAATAAGTTGCTTATTGAGCGAAGTGCCGGGGAACCAGAACTGGTAGGGATACTGGAAGGTGACGGAAACCCCGCAAACACCCGCGCCGCCTGAGCCAGTATTCGAGAGCTGTACGCTATCCTGCACGCATACATTCGTTGGGCTGCCGAGGCAAGGCACCGCCGCGCCGTTAATACAAGAAACAAGCGCCGGCGTGATGGTTGGCGGATTCAGTTTCGTCGGATCTAAGTGAGCGGCCGCAAATGTCGTCTGAATCGCGTTGTAGGCATTTTGCCCAACAGTATTGCCGGCGGCACAGGTCGTACAGCTCGGATTCGCCGCGGCCCGCGCTCCAACCCGCGCGGCCTGCGCCAGCGTGCCGTAGATGCTGAAGGCCTGGCCGAACCAGAAGATTCCGATTAGCACCATGAAAACTATTGGCAGCACTAACGCGGCTTCAGCCAACTCCTGGCCGCGACTTTCTTCGGCCAGAGTTTGCCAGCAGGATGCGGCTAGCTTCTCCGCTAGCTTTTTAAATAACCCAGCGGCGACGCGACTCATGCGATTTCGATTCGACATGCTTCGATTCAACATATCAGCCCGCTTCCCCAACTAAGCTGCTGCCCAAATGTGACCGGCTCCGTAGGCGACCACCGTTAACGCCAGCGCCACGCCGTACGGCACTTTCAGCGACCGCGGATTGTCCAGCGAAACCTCCGGACCCGGCATGCGCAACGAAAGCAGCGATTCCACCAGGTGAACGATGTTGCGCAGTGTTTCGCCCAGTCGCCGCTTATAAATTATCAACCCCAGGGCCATCAATCCGGCGACAAAAATCGAAGCCAGCAACAAATCCGTCAGCAGGCCCGGTCCGACAAACGCCCCCAGCGCCCCTGCCAGCTTCCAGTCGCCCGCACCCAGAGCCTTCAGCAGAACGAACGGCAGCAGCAGCAGCAAGCCCAATCCCGCGCCCAGCAGAGCAGTCTTCAGGCCGACCCAGCCTCCCGTGGCCGCCCGCAGCGCGATTCCCAGCAGCAAACCGGGCACTGTAAGCCAGTTGGGAATGCGGCGGCTGCGCAAGTCCATCCATCCCGCGGCGCAGGCCAAAAGCACCGCACAACCGAGGACCACGCGCTGGGAAATAATCCTGATCTCCTGACGGCTTCGTCGCCTACCGTCTACACGGGAAGCGGCGATAGGCGGATTTTCACACGGTTAGCGCGCGAAGTCAACGCAAGCTTTAACTTTATGAATTGGCGGTAACATGCTGAAACATAAAGGCGCAACACCACGGTACGATGCTCGGGCCAATTTAAGATGCGGTCCGGTATTGCCGTTGCTACAATAGCGAATGAGCCAGGGAGAATTATATGGCGACTCGTGTCGTAACATCGACTGAGAAAGAAAAGAAATTGTCGCGGCAGGAAGCGGCCAAGCGGATCGCCTCGCTGGTCGAGAGCCACATGACAGAAAGCGGTTTTTCCGAGAAAGAAAAAAATCGCCGGGTCGGGCAGTTTCGTAAGCGCGTGGAAGCGTCTATCGCGCGTCTCGCCAAATCTTAAGAATCTCGTTGTATCGTGGATGCTCGGGAGAGATTCCCAGGTCTGCCAGCCCCTCCAGCAACTTCGCTTCGTCGTCCATCTCCAGCAGTCTTGTAATCAAGCGAGCAACCTCCCGTTCGCGCTTTCTGGCATCGGCCGTCCCGCTTCGGCTTCTATGCTCGTCGAAAATCTTCATTTGAATTGGCGGGGAGGGTTTAGCAATTCAAGGGCGCTCAGCTTCGATAGAACAGGGTACTCCGGAGTAGGCACGAAGCAGAAGAGTAAAACGCCGCGCGGCGGCACTACGCTCCATTTTGGGATCAAGCCTTCAAAAATTAAGGGCGCGACCGGGTGGCCGCGCCCTCATCAATCTCGCTTGTATTTCTTTACCGATTAAACGCCGGAGCCGCGTTATGCTCGGCCACAATTTTGCGTGCATTTTCCATCAGCGCTTTGGCTTGCGGCAAAAGCTCCAGTCCTTTGATAATTTCCGGGTCGGCTTCGGCGCGAACCTTCATGCCTTCATCCTGGCCGAAGGCGTCGACAAAAATCTCCGCCTTGATGTTCGAGCGTAGCCAGTCGTTGTTATCGATCAACTCGGCTTGTGTGTAAGGAATGTTGGCCTCGTCGAGCGACTTGCGGAAATCCTGCATGGTGGCATCGTCGACTTCAAAAATCTTCGACGGATGGTGCGTGACCACGTAGCGCTTGGCGAAGTTGAAGAACGCGTAGTGCTGGAGCAGCGTGTCCTGGAAGTGATTGCTCTTGACGTTGGGAATGCTCACATCGGGAGCGATGCCGCCGCCGCCGTAAACGGTACGGCCGCTGTCGGTGAGCTTGACCTCGCGGCCCGCCATGCTTGGATTCTCAGCGGTATCGCGGCCGTAATAGTAATCGTAGAGTGAAATGTTGGTGTAGTCGCGCTGGATGAGCCGGCCGCTAGGCGTGTAGTAATGGGCCGTGGTCAGGGCCAGTCCGGTGTTTTCCGACAGCGGATAAACCGTTTGCACCAGGCCTTTGCCGAACGTGACCTCACCCGCAATCAGGCCGCGGTCATGATCCTGAAGCGCTCCGGAGACGATTTCCGCCGCGGATGCGGTCAACCGATTCACCAGCACCACGATCGGATAGTCCCTGCCAGCATTGCCGTGCTGCGCAACGTAGCGTTTCTCTGCGGAAGCGCGTCCGTGGTGCGAAACCACGACCTGGCCTTTCTTCAGGAACTTGTCGGAGACGCCGACGGCCTCGCTCAGCAGCCCGCCCGGATTGCCGCGCAGGTCAAGAATCAGGCCCTTCAAATCCCCCATTTGATCCAGCGCATCGGAGACTTCGTGCTCGGTAGTCTCGTTGAAGGCATTCACGTGCATATAGCCGATGCCCGGCTTGATCATGAAGTGAATGTCGACGCTGTAGCGCGGAATTTCGTCGCGCACTAGCGTGAACTCCATCGGCTTCTCGACGGCCTCGCGCGAAATGCTGATGTGAACTGTCGTGCCCTTGGGTCCCTTGAGCAGATCGGCCACATCGCCGGTGCTCATGTTCTCGGTCGACTTGCCATCGACGGCGATAATCACGTCGCCGGGATGGATGCCGGCTTTATAGGCGGGCGTCCCGACGAAGGGGAAAATTACAATGACTTTATTGTTGCGCGGTCCAACGGTCATGCCTACGCCGTAGTAGCGGCCGCGCTGGTCTTCGCGCATCAGCGCGTAAGACTTGGGATCGAAGAAATTGGAATGCGGATCGAGGGCGTGCAGCATGCCCGGAATCGCCCCGTTATAGATGGCTTTATCGGCGTTGACCGGCTCGGCGTAGTTATCCTCGACGAGTGAGTAAACATCGGTAAATTGCTTGAGGCTGTCCTTAACGTCGGAGTCGCCGGTCATCGACGACTGCTGCCCGTTACGCTCGGCAAACATAATGCCAAGGAAGCCGCAAAGCAGCAAAAAGAAAACTACCAGGAAAAGCGATCGGCGTGAACTACGTGCCATCTTGGATATTCCTTCGATTGAGGGCGCGGATCAGCGAAACCGTCACCACCGCGCGGAATAAGTGCAGTATATCACTTGGTTAGATGCGCCAGAACCGCGATGGTTACCAACGGCACACCGATCGTTTTGTCGAATCTTGCGGGCAAAGCCTGCCCTGCGGAGGGCTACTCCTGGCTCCATAGTCCCGTTGACCCCAGGCCAGCGAGGATATACAATTAAAATGTATATCCAAAGCAGGAGAGCGCCATGCAGGTCTCAAAATGGGGAAACAGTCTGGCGGTTCGCTTGCCCACCGCAGTCATCGATGCGCTCAAGCTGAAAGATGGCGACCGAATCGAGATCCGCATCGCCGCCGCGCGCGTTTTCGAGATCAGCCGCGATCAGAGCCGCGAGAGCGCGCTGGCCCGCTTGCACAAACTGCGCCGTCCTCTGCCTGCCGGTTTCGTCTTTGAGCGTGACGGCGACCGTGACGACGCGAATGCCCGCTGAGCATTCAGTGACAAATACGAGTGACCGCAATTGGGCGTTAAGAATAGAGCCTTCTTCGATACCAACGTTCTAATCTACGCCTTGGCGCAGGACGATCCCCGCAGTGTCGTGGCCGAGCAGTTGCTTAGCGCCGGGGGCACGTTCAGCGTGCAGGTCCTGAACGAGTTCGTGTCGGTCACCCGCCGCAAGCTGCACATGCCCTGGAAGGAAGTCAAAGAAGCGCTGGAGGCATTCCGCGTGCTCTGCGATCCGCCCGTCCCCATCACGATCCATACGCACGAAACGGCGCTTAAGCTCGCGGAGAAATCCAACTACGGAATCTACGACGCCCTGATCGCCGCTGCGGCCCTCGAAGCTGGCTGCGTAGTCCTCTACTCCGAAGACCTACAGGACGGTCAAGTCATCGATGGCCGGCTGACGATCCGTAACCCCTTCAAATAATCCCCAACATGCGCGTGAAGCTTTGACCAAACTTCCTGTGCGCGGTAGGATTTCCGCACGAATGCCTATGAAAACCGAATTAGCGGACAGAAACCGGCCGGGCGAAGAACTTCTGACGCCACGCGAGGCCGCCTTCCAACTGAAGATCAGTTTTCCGACGATTAAGCAGTGGATTTACGCGCGCAAGATCAGCAGCAAGAAGACGCCCGGAGGCCACCATCGAATTCCGCAGAGCGAAGTGGACCGACTTCTATTTCGCACTCGGGCCAAGACCGGCCCCGAACGGCAGCAAGTTACACGCCAGGTGAGCGGGCGCAATCAACTGGTTGGGCGGATTGAAGAGGTGCGCATCAGCGGGCTGATGGCGGAGGTAACGCTTTCGATCGGGGACCAACGCATTACGTCGATCATCACTTCGCGGTCGGCGCGGGAAATGCATTTGAAAGCAGGCCAGTCCGCGGCGGCACTTATTAAGGCTACGGAAGTGATGATTTTGCGGGTGTGAGAAATCTGCGTGAGGAATGGCACAACTGAACTAATCAAAAATTGCGCGCGGGAGATTGGTTTCCCGCGCGCATTTTTTGTTTCTAAAGTGTTCGCGGCGAGGTCCATCGTACGGATAGAACCTCGCCGGTTTCGTTACTGGGGCAGGTAATAGCGGAACGAGGTGAAGACCATGTTGTCCAATCCCTCGGGTTCGAGGCCGCTCTTGCCGCTCCAGGTGCTGCGGTCGACGTAGGAGTATTGCAGGCCCCACTGGACGCGTCCGCGGTTGACCTTCTCCTTGGAACCGTCGTATATCCGGTGCCAGAATCCGGCGGTGCCTTCGATCAGAGCCCGCGTATCCGCCGTGCAATTGGCGAGACCGCCGGGAGCGAAGCCATTGTTGACCCCAGGGACGGTTTCGCTATAGCAACCGGAATTGCTGAACCCTGGCGCTCCGTAGCCGACAACCTTGCCGGTGATGGGATCGAAATCCGCTGCCCGGCCGGCATATTCGGATCCCGCGTTGAAGTAAATATCCACCTTGGGACCGTGCCATTCCAGGGTAGCCAAGCCTTGCAGGCTGCGAATCAGATCGACGGTTCCATTGGCGTGGATGGAAGTATCGGCAAGACCGCCGGTACCATAGCGGCCGATTCCACTGCCGCCCAGGCCGTGCAAGCCGAAGTCGATGCGTTTGTGGTCGAAGGACCAGCGCGCGTTGGCTCCAATGCCGCCACCGTTTTTCGAAGCGTTGAAAGCGCCCAAAGCGTTGGGGCCGGCGGTCGCGCTGCCGCCGCAGAGCGTGGTGGCGGTTACATCGTCGCAGGGAAATATGCGGTCGCGGAAGCGGGCGTAAATACCGAAGACTTCATAGTGTCCGAAGCCCGGTTCAAAGGCCAACTTGGCAATGACATCCGGCGACGGGTTGAAGGCGTAGCTGGCTGCCGGGGAGCAGGTCGTGGTGGCGCTGACCGTGCCGGTGGCGCTGGTCGTGGTGGCCGTGGCGCAAGTGGTGATCGCACCATTGTAGAGGCCGCCGCCCGCGCCCGCGGAACCAAGCAGGAAATTAGCCGCATTGGAGTGAGTGGAAAGAGTGGCCTGGGCATTTTCCACGGACAAGCCGAACCACACCTTATTGTTGAACGCCTGAGTGAAGCGCAGTCCATACTGCCGAGCCCAACTGAAGCCGACGGTATACTGCGGGTCGATGGTCATGGGAAGAGCTTCGGCGCGGTTTTCGAGGCCGTGCCTGGTTTCAGTCGCCAGGCTCCACATCTGGCCGCCGGTGATGGTAGAGCCGTTGTTGAACGCCGCTTGACCCCATGCCTGGCGCTGACGAAGCGTGTAGCTGTTGCTCTCGTTGTTGTTGGAAGTAACTCCGGCCGAGAGGAAGTCAGCTTCGTAATACCCGCTTAGTTTTACGTTGGTCAACTGTCCCTGACCTAACATGGAGATACGCGACTGGCGTCCTGATCCGTAGAATTCCGACATGCTGCTTTGGGAAGCGCCGGGCATGGTCAGCGAGTTGAATGGAGTGTTGATGTCGGCTCCCAGTGCGCGCTCTCGCCACACGGTTTCAGCCGCCAGGAATCCGCCGGGCGTGATTGTGATTCCCTTGAAGTGAAGCGCAGTTGGAGGCTCGGCAATGCTCTTCTGCGTTTCCTGAAGAGTGGTGGCAGTGTTCAGGAGGTTGGCTTTTACATCGACCATGTCCGTCTTGAGTTCGCCGACCTGCTGCTGCTGCTGTGTGGCCGTGGCCTGGGCGGCATCGGCTTTGCCGGCGGCGTCGGTCGCGGTGGCCTGGGCCTGCTGCAAGGCCTGATCCTTGCGCTGCACGATGTCGCGCAGTTCCTGGATCTGTTGTTGTTGCTGGGTCAAGGCGGCCTGCTGTGAAGCAATGGCGTCCTTCAGCGCCTGCACGTCGGCCGCGGTGATGGCTGCGGGCTTGGGCTTCCTGGGTTTAGGCGCGGTGCTGGTTTGCGCCACCAGCGCCGTGGCCAGAGACAAAATTGCGCACAACTTCCACGCAGACTTCATTCCACTCTCCTCTTATCCACAGAAATTTGATCAAATTCTGAATACGGCAGTCCCACATGCCTTAAGACTTTGCCCTGGGACTCCAAACTTTCAGGTACTTCAAACCACGGAAGCAAGACCGAACCGGAATATCGGTGGACACACTTCCCAATCTGGAATTAAAAGATGTTCTGGTTCTATCGGCGCTCTGTTACAACAGGGTTACAAACGGGTGAATTTCTGATGAATGACCGGAGGGAAATCGAACGCCGGTCTGGAGGAAAGAAGGATTCGAAAACCTCGACGTTTTGATTCTCTACGATGTGCTCGCGTCGGAACGCGAAGGCTGCCTCTAATTGAAATTAGTTAGTGAAACTGTTTTCGACGGCGTATCCCCGGTTTCCCGCGAAAGCAGTACAACCAAGACTGAAGCTTCCCTTATCTAACTGCATGTAGCGATCTGGATAACTTGCGTCACGTTGCGGCTGGTTAATTTTCTGTGGTAGAAACAATTGAGTTCCCATCGCACTGAAATGTCACTGTTCATAAGCCAAGAACGACGGCGCCATATCTGGTGTGCGATGGTGGTGTTGGTGGCCGTGTGCGCGTTGACGGTAAGTTTAGCGACGCGTTACGGTGGGCCTTGGACGGCCTCGTCCCACGTGGTAAGCAGCGTCCATGGGCATTCCTCCGTGGATGCGAAGCGCCAGCACCTCACCAAGAACGCAGCCACATGGGTGCCTCCGTTAGTCTGCTTCGATCCATTGGGTTCTCCTGATTTCCATCCTCGAATTGCGCCCGCGGGACCTCCGGTACCGGGCCTCCTGCTTGAAGAGAGTCTCTATAATCGGCCTCCTCCGTCTTCCTATTCCCTTTCATAAGCGTTTTTTCGGCAACATGGCGCGGGAGTATCGGGATCATATTGGCGTTATTGATTGCTGGAATTGACCCCGGTTTTCTTGCGTCTCTAAAAACCCGCGGTGTGATTAACTTTGAGCCGGAGAATGCAACGTCCGCTCCATCTTGCGACCAATTGGACGTGCGGCTAAGTGGATATTCATCCGATATCCCGAAAGGAAGTCTCCATGGCAAGTGGGCCCTGGCTGACAACGGAAGAGTTCGACGCTCTCCGGCAGATCGACACCTGNATGGTCGCCAATGCAATTGAGTCGTTCCACGTCCGGCTGCGAAATACGGGCTTTGCCGACGCCAGCATTCGCTGCATGTTCAAGGAAGCGGAACCCATGGTGGGTTACGCAGTGACGGCGCGTCTTCGCAGCGGAGAACCGCCAATGGTAGGCGGAACATTTCGCGACCGCGCGGATTTCTGGAACGCGATTCTCGACGTTCCGCCGCCGCGCGTCCTCGTCCTCGAAGATATGGATGATCCGCCGGGACGTGGAGCTTTCCTGGGTGACATGCACGCCGCAATTTTGAAGGCGCTGGGTTGCGTGGGCTATGTGACGAATGGCGCGGTGCGGGAACTACCGGCGGTGCGTGCGACGGGCATTCAGTTGTTCGCCGGCAACGTTGCCGTGTCGCATGCCTACGCCCATATCTTCGAAGTTGGCTCCGCGATCAGCGTAGGCGGAATGCAAGTGCATCCCGGAGATTTATTGCACGGAGACCGTCACGGAGTACTCACGGTTCCGGCAAATGTGGCGGCGAAGATTCCAAACGCGGCGGCCCGATTGCGCGCGGCCGAGCAAAAGGTGATCGATTTCTGCCGGTCGAGCGATTTCTCTGTAGAAAAACTGCGCGAGCTTATGAAACGGTGAGTTAGGATGCGGCGCACTAAGGCCGTTCAGGAAGACAATTCCATGATGCAAGTTAGCAAAGAATCCAGACAAACACGAACCAACAGACCACGAGTCGACAGACTAAGAGAGATTCGGTTGGGCGCGCTTGCGGCACTCGCTGCGGCGATAGCGATGGGTTTGTCCTCGTGCTCTGGCAAAGGCGAGCCGGTTGAGGCCAGCGGACCGGCGGTCACGGTCGGCGTCACCAAGGTGGTGAAGAAATCGCTCGGGCGGCAACTCACTTTGTCGTCCGAACTCGTGCCCTTCCAGGAAATTGATGTGTATGCGAAGGAATCTGGTTACGTGCAGAAGCTAGACGTCGACTACGGAACGCACGTGAAGGCCGGCCAGGTAATCGCAACTCTGGAGATTCCGGAGTTAGAGGCGCAGCTTCAGGAAGATCAGGCTGAGATCAAGAACGCCGCGAACCAGGTGAGCCGGGCGCAGCATGAGTTGGCGCGCTATCAGGCACAATATAACGCGCTGCATCTGCAATACACGCGCCTCAACGGAGTCTTTCAGAGCCAGCCGGGAATTGTGGCGCAGCAGGAAGTGGACGACGCGCAGGGCAAAGACCTGGCGGCATCTTCGCAGGTGGATGCCGGGCAGGCCGCGCTGGAAGCGGCGCAGAGCCAGATGGCGGTGGCCAAAGCGAAACTGTCTCACGACCAAAGCCTCTTCGACTATTCCAAAATCACCGCGCCGTTTTCCGGAGTGATCACGGACCGCTACGCGAACCTGGGCACGCTGGTGCAGGCGGGCACGGGATCGAGCACACAGGCGATGCCCATCGTCCGCCTGTCGCAGGACGATCTTTTCCGGCTCGTGATTCCTGTGCCGGAATCCTATGTTCGCTACATCCATATTGGCGATCAGGTGGATGTGCGCGTGCCTTCGCTGAACCGAACGTTTCCAGGCAAGGTGGCGCGCTTCTCCGTGGATGTGCGCGAGGACACGCGCACCATGCACACAGAAGTTGACGTCGCCAATCCGCAGCACATTTTGCTACCCGGTCTTTATGCCGACGCCGAGTTGGTGCTCGACCGCAAAGAGGGTGTCCCGACAGTGCCCGTCCAGGCGCTGACCCACCAGGGCGACAAGACCACGGTTTTTGTGGTGAACGGCAACGGTATGCTCGAAGACCGCGGCGTCCAACTGGGATTGCAGACGGCGACCGACGCGGAAATCGCCTCGGGACTGAACGCGGGAGAAGAAGTAGTAGTCAGCGACCGCAGCGGATTGAAAGCGGGAGAAAAAGTTCGCGCGCAGGAAGTACCGCTGCTGCAATACCACGAGGAGAGCGCGCAGTAGAAACGTAAAGCGGAAGGATTATGCCAGGATTCTCAATTCGTAATCCGTATTTCATCATCGTCATCTGCCTGACGCTGCTGGTGATGGGAGTGACCAGCCTAGCGCGCATGCCGGTGGATTTATTTCCGCCCATCAATTTGCCGGAAGTGGTAGTGGCCACGTTTTATACGGGCATGCCGCCGGAGGATGTTGAAACCGACATCACCGATCCCCTGGAGCGATTCTTTACATTGGCTGCCGGAGTCGATCACTTTGAATCGCGGTCGATGCTGGGCGTCAGCATCATCAAGATCTACTTTCAGCCGGGAACCAATGCCGATGCCGACGTCAGCGAGTTGTCGAACCTGGCTCTCGCCGATTTGAAACGATTGCCGCCGGGGACGCTGCCGCCGGTCGTTCTCAAGTTTGATGCGTCGAGTCTTCCAGTCGCTCTGGTGACGGTGAAGGGCGAAGGCCTCAACGAGACGCAGCTTCACGACTTCGCCCAGTTCCAAATTCGCAACCAGATCACGATCGTGCCCGGGGTCTCGATTCCCGGTGTGTTTGGCGGAATCTATCGCCAGATCATGGTCTACGTCGATCCTTACAAACTGGCATCGCGGCAATTAAGCGTCATGGATGTGGTGGGCGCAGTCAACAACTCCAACCTGATTCTGCCCGCGGGCGACGTGAAGATGGGGCCCTACGACTACTTTGTTTACTCCAACAGCCTCGTCGACAACATGAAGCAACTGGGCGAACTTCCGCTCAAAGTAAAGGGCAACTCGTGGGTCACGGTAAACGATGTAGGCAAAGCGGAGGACTCGCACCAAATCCAGTACAACATCGTTCGCATCGATGGGCAGCGCTCCGCCTACATTCCCATCATGAAGCAGGGCGGCGACACCAACACCATCGCGGTGGTGGATGGCGTGCGTCAACTCATCAAGCACCTGTATGACATCCCGCAGCAGATGAAGACCAGCATTGTCTTCGATCAGTCCGTGTACGTGAAAGAAGCAATCAATACGGTGCTGCACGAAGGCTTTCTCGGGCTGATCCTCACCAGCTTGATGATCCTGATTTTTCTGGGCAGCTTCCGCGCCACGTCGGCGGTGCTGCTGTCGATTCCGCTGTCCGCACTGGCGGCGTTTGTGGTGCTGGCGCTGATGGGCGGGACGATCAACACCATGATCCTGGGAGGCATGGCGCTGGCTTTCTCGCGCGTGATCGACAATTCTGTGATATCGCTCGAAAACATTTACCGCCATCTGGAAATGGGCGCCGCACCCGTGGTCGCTGCCGAGATTGGCGGAGCGGAAGTGAGCCTGGCGGTGTTGGCCGCGACGCTGGTGGACGTGGTCGATTTCTTCCCCGTCGTTTTTCTTTATGGCGTCGCCAAGTTTTTGTTTTCAGCGCTGGCGCTGGCGTTCTGCTTATCGCTGTTGGCTTCGTTTGTGGTCGCGATGACCGTCATTCCGTTATTTTGCTCGCGCTTCCTGAAAGCCGTTCCGCACGCTGGTGAGCACAAGAAACAAGATGATGGGACGGAGAACGAATACGAAGTTGAACCTACATCGCCGCTCAGCCAATCCCGGATGGACCGCTTTAACGCCCGCTTCAACCGCCTGTTCAACAAGCTGCTCGATTATTACGAACACTGGGTACGACGGGCGCTGCTGCGTCCAGGGCTTACGGTTTTAATTTTGAGCGGCGTTTTTCTGACCAGCCTGGCGATTTATCCGCTGTTGGGGCTGGCGTTTTTTCCTAAGACTGACGCCGGACAATTCACCATCAACCTCAAAGTTCCAACCGGCACGCGCATTGAGCTGGCCGATCAATACGTCGCCAAGGTGGAGGATTTGATCCGTCACGAGATTGAGCCTGGGGATTTCAAGCGAATCGTTTCCAACATCGGCGTGGTGCCGGATTTTTCCTCGCTCTACACCAGCAACTCCGGCCCTTATACGGCAACCGTGCAAGTCGCATTAAACGAACCGCATCACATCAGCAGCTTCGAATATATGGACCGCGTGCAGAAGGCGATGGCTAGCCAGTTTCCCGATATCCGGACATTTTTTTCCAGCGGATCGATGGTCGATGCGATTCTGAACATGGGCATGCCTGCACCGATCGACGTGCAGGTGAGCAGTCCGGATTTGCACGAGATTTACGGCATCGCGCAGAGCTTAGCCGGCCGATTTCGCGAACTGCACGGCGTTGGGCAAGTCTACATTCCGCAGGATATGAACTATCCCGCGCTGCGGCTCGATGTGGATCGCGTACACGCGGGCGAACTGGGGCTGACGCAAAAAGATGTAGTCGATAACGTCATCACCGCGCTGAATTCCAACTATATGATCGCGCCCAACTATTGGGTCGATCGCAAAAGCGGCAACGATTACTACCTCACCGTGCAGTACTTCGAGCACGGCGAGGGCGCCATTCACAACATGATGGACCTGGGACAGATTCCGCTGCGCGATCTTGGCAGCGGCGAAGGAATGAACTGCGGCCCATCCGGCCCGCCGCAGCCGGGCACGGGCCATGCTTCCTGGGCGTGCATGGGCGGCGAACGCGCGACCACCGTGCTCAAGAATGTTGTCAACGTGAAGCAGGTTCTGACTCCGACCGAAGTCGATCATTATCAGATTCAGCGCGCAATCGATATTTATGTCACTCCGAGCGGAGAAGATCTGGGGCGGGTGACCAGCGCGATCCGCGACATTCTCGCCAAGGAAAAAATTCCCGGCAACGTGCGCGTGAATCTGCGCGGCATGGTGCAAGGCATGGAAGCGTC
>JGI12664J13189_1000033_pt1 | contig 18417 bp, 14 predicted proteins | sample BlaSpr_A8_OM1_O3_FD_13189 | JGI IMG/M metagenome (IMG submission 13189) | reverse complement strand
CGCAACGCCCGCGCGCGCAATCGTTAGACAAACGATAACCGCCCGCTTTTGCCTTCTAATGGATTGTCCCGATCAAGCCTCGCGATAAGATGTCAGGTGCATCCTCTTCTGCAATCCGTCGCTCACCGCCCGTGGCCATTGCCCGCAGGCGAATGGGTCATGCAGCAGACGTGGCACGACCTGCTCTTCGCCCACTGGCCGCTTCCCGTTGAATCAATCCGGTCGCTCGTCCCGCAGCCAATGACTCTCGACACCTACGAGGGCAAATGCTGGATCGGAGTCATTCCATTCCGCATGAGCGGCATTCACCGCCGCGGATTTCCGCCGTTGCCTGGCCTCTCGTGTTTTCCGGAACTCAACGTCCGCACTTACGTGAAACATAACGGCAAGGCGGGTGTGTATTTCTTTAGCCTTGATGCTGCGAGTCTTCCCGCAGTCTGGGCTGCGCGGAGGTTTTATCATCTGCCCTACTTTCATGCCTCCATGACTTCGCAAGCTTCGGACGGAAGCATTCATTACTACTCCCGCAGACATGGCTCGGCCGCGGAGTTTCGTGGCCATTACGCTCCGTCGGCTGAGGCGCGCCTTCGCGATAAAGGAACAATCGAACACTGGTTCACCGAGCGCTACTGCCTCTTCACAACTTTTCAAAATCAAATCTACCGCAGAGAGATCCACCACCGATCTTGGCCTCTACAAGACGCGGAAGCTGAGATCGAGATCGACACGATGGCTGCGGCCGCGCAAGTCTCTCTGCCGGAAACAAAACCCTTGCTTCATTTCGCTCGCAAACTGGAAGTGTTGATCTGGCCGCTGACGCTCGCGGAATAAACCAGCGCGTATAATTCAGCGTTCGGAACAACTCTCGAACGAACAAATCTCGATCCGAACAGGATCGGCCCGAACAAATGAGAGGAAATTGAATGTCACTTGCTGGACGAGTGGCTCTGGTGACGGGAGCGTCGCAAGGAATCGGCAAATCGTGCGCGTTGAAGCTGGTTGCCTCTGGCGCCACGGTTGCGCTCGCGGCACGCAATCAAGAAAAGCTGAACGAACTGGTCAACGAAATCGCCTCGACCGGCGGCAAAGCCGCGGCGTTTGCCCTAGACGTCGCCGATGAAGAGCAGGTCAAGTCCAACGTCAAAGCGATCATCGCCCAATTCGGCAAGATCGATATCCTGGTCAACAACGCCGGCATCACTCGCGATCAACTCGTGATGCGCATGAAGCGCACCGATTGGGACGCCGTGCTGCAAACCAACCTCACCTCCGCCTATCTCTGCATTCAGCAGGTCATGAGTTCCATGCTCAAGCAGCGCTGGGGACGCATCATCAACATCACCAGCATTTTCGGCCAGATGGGGCAGGCCGGGCAGGCAAACTATGCCGCGTCGAAAGCCGGGCTGATCGGGCTGACTATGGCCATCGCCCGCGAAGTGGGGTCGCGCAACATTACCTGCAACGCCGTCGCCCCCGGCTTCATCGAAACCGCGATGACTGCGAACCTGGGCGACGACTTCAAGCAGACCGCGGTCAAACAAATTCCGCTGGGCCGCGTCGGTTCGCCCGAAGACGTAGCCAGCGCGGTCGCGTTCTTAGCATCCGACGAGGCGTCCTATATCACCGGCCATGTGCTCAACGTAAATGGCGGCATGCTGATGGGGTAAGCGGAATTCAACGCCGAGTGCGCCGAAGCCACCGAGATTAAGACACTCATGAAGTCGAACTCGAAAGAATCGTGTGATGCTCAGAATTCCTCGGCGATCTCTGCGTGCTCGGCGTTAAAAAGCCTTTCGATTTTTCCCGCGCAAACACCGGCCCAAATCACCCAGGCCCGCGAACTCTTTCTGGAATACGCGCAATCGCTAGGTTTCAGCCTCTGCTTCCAGAACTTCGACCAGGAACTGGCAAACCTTCCCGGCGCCTACGCTCCTCCCAAGGGTCGGCTGCTGCTGGCCGAGTGTGAAGGCGAACTTGCGGCCTGCGTTGCCTTGCACAAGCTGGAAGCGGGCACCTGTGAAATGAAGCGCCTCTATCTGCGTCCCCAGTTCCGCGGCCACGGCCTGGGCCGCATGCTGGCCGAGCGTATCATCGCGGAAGCCCGCCAGATCGGCTACCAGCGAATGCGCCTTGACACCGTTGAGCCGGTGATGAAAGATGCTGTCGCCATGTATTGCAAACTCGGCTTCAAGCCAATCGCGCCTTATTGCGCGAACCCCATGGCGGGTGCGATTTACATGGAATTGGAATTATGATTCTGGGGGACGGAAGATCGTGAGGTTCAAATTATGAAGAATGCGTTGGTCACGTTGCTGCTAATGTTCCTGACTCTCTCCGCTTTTGCTGCTGACGGCAAGCCTGTTTCCTACAAGAGCGGCGACGAAACCGTGCAGGGCGTGCTCTACACTCCCGCCGGCAAGGGCCCATTTCCGGCGCTCATCGTCATTCACGAGTGGTGGGGATTGAACGACTGGGTCAAAGACCAGGCCTCAAAATTTGCCGACCAGGGCTATGAAGCGCTTGCGATTGATCTCTATCGCGGCAAGGTCGCCACCACGCCCGACATGGCGCACGAAATCATGCGTGGCGTGCCGGAAGATCGTGCCAAGCGCGACCTGCATGCCGCCTTCGAGTTCCTTGCATCTCAATCCAACGTCAAAAAGAACCGCATCGGCACCGTCGGATGGTGCATGGGCGGAGGCTATTCACTAGATGTCGCGCTTGATGAACCAACGCTTGCCGCTGACGTCATCAACTATGGCCACCTCGCCACTGATATCGATGCGCTTAAGAAAATCAATGCGCCGATCTTGGGATCATTTGGTGCGCAGGACCACGGCATCACGCCTGACGACGTGCACAAATTCGAACAGTCTCTCAAAGGGCTTGGCAAGAAAGTCGATATCAAGATCTATTCCGATGCCGGCCACGCCTTCGAGAACCCAAACAACAAAGACGGTTACCGCCCCGACGATGCCGCCGACGCCTGGAAGCGCACTACGGATTTTCTGGCGCAAACGTTGAAGAAGTAACTCACTGGCAGTAACCGTTCGACCGTACACATCGTGCCGGGAGGATCGAAAAGATTTTCAAGGCAGAGGCCGCAGAGAACGCCAAGAAATTTCTTGTGCTTGGCGATCCAGGTCTTTCTCTGTGTTCTTAGCGTACTCGGCGATTTACCCCGGTTTCACGCCGTTTTTCTCTGGCTCGAATTTCCACTTGCCAGAAATTGCCGCTCTGGTTACTATGTCGCATCCTGCAATGCTTCCTGCAATCAACATTGGCGAGACCATACGCAACTACCGCTTGCAAAGAGGTATGTCGCAAGGGGACATTGAAAAGCGTACCGGTCTGCTGCGCTGCTACTTATCCCGGGTAGAAAATGGCCACACCATCCCCTCGCTTGACACGCTGTCTAAGATCGCCGGAGCGATGGAAATCGCGCTGTCGCAGTTCTTCTCCGAGTCGAACCACAACAATGGCGCCAAGGGATTGCCCCAGCTCTCCGACGACGAAGTCCGCTTCCTCAGCCAGATCCGCCGCTACGCCACCAGCCTGAACGACAGCGACCGCAAACTGGTGCTGGCCATGGTGAAAAAGATGGCGTCGAATTCTAAGTGACAGCTTCTAGCTCCTAGCCGCTAGCTAAACCTTCTCATCTCTTCGCTTTTGGATTGGGGCCTGAAAGTATGTCGGCGGACGGTTGGCTAAAAGCTAGGAGCTAGTGGCTAGAAGCTGACTGCTTACTTTCGTACCATCACCTCGGTGACCGCCGGGTACCTCGCCGCCAGCTCCGCCAACTCCTACACTATCTCTTGGAGACTCCTGCGTGACCACCGACGAAGAACTCAATCTTCTCGATTCTCAACTACGGCGGCTGAAGATCGACTACGAGATCTATTTCAGCAATCCCACGAAACGCCCCCCCACCGACGTCGAGTGGAAGGTGCTGTCGCTGCTGCGCAAATTCTCCGACGGCGGGGGCCGCATGAATTTCTCCCAGCGCTTCCGTTACAACGAAATGGCGCAGCGCTACGCCATCTACAGCGATCTGTGGCGCAAGAAGTCGCGCATCCGCGAGGAAGGCTACCGCCGCCCGCAAGACGCGATTCTCTCCGTGCAGGGCGTGCGCGTAATGGAGGAGAGCAAGCCGCAACATCCGCCGGTCTATGGACTCGCCAAGGCGGCCGCCGCGCCGGCGGGAGCCGCCGCCGCCGCCCCCAGCGAATCGCCAGCGCCGCAGCCGCAGCCGTTCACGCTGCAAAGCGTCGAAACCGAGCGCGAACAAGTCGAGCGCCTCTACAACACCCTGGTCGCCGCCAAGAAGAAAGCCGGAGAAAACGTCTCCGGCAACTTCGATTCCTTCACCACCTTCGTGCAAAAAAAGACCGAACAGATTCGCAAACAGTACGGCTGCCAGAACGTGGAGTATTCGGTGGAGATGGCTGGCGGGCAAGTGAAGCTGAAGGCCAAAGCGAAAACCTAGCCTGCGCGTGTCGCAGGACTCATTTGATGCGCTTTATAGCTCCATCCGTCTGGATCTGGTAAAACATGCTTGTCGGCACCCCCTACAATTTCCGGAATTGAAGGCCTTTCTCGTCAGCACGTGAAATACATCGCTGTCCTCGGGGAGATTGCTGAGGACATGTGTATGATAACTAGCCGCCGCTGGCTGGCCTATGTTGGGTTCCAGAATGGTATTGTGCATCTGTCTCTTTTCAACAATCGAACCTCCATCCGCGGCCATGGTATAACGCACATCACTGCCCAGTGGGTAGACCCCCTTCACAGTCTGAGCAGGTAGAAGATAGACGTAAAGCAGACCGCTCGCGGCTGGTAGAACATAAGTGTTGTAAGCTCGACCCGGCTTGCCAAAGTCTCGCGACGCCGTTTCGATCGCGTTGGCCGCCGCCAAATAGAAGCCGCGGTCTTCGATAAAAGGATCAACTTTCTTGACCGCAAATTCGCCTGTAGGCCCGCTCTGAGAGGCCAGATAAACAATCAGGAATATATCTCGACCCGCGCTTAACCGGCCAAACGCGACTTCCCATCCGCTAGATGTCTTCCTCGCGATGTAGAGCGGAGCGGCAGACTTGTCAGGTTTCAGTGCTTCCACGGCGTCAGTCGCGTGCCAGGCCGCAACGTCGTACTCTTGCAGCATTCGTCCGCGCTCTGTGATTGCCGCCAGTTCAGCGGCAGAGGGCAAGGCCCTGGTTTTTGGTTTCTTTTGCGCTAAAAGGCAGGAGGCCAGCAAAATTCCAACTAAAGCACTTCGGCTGATCATCGACACTCTGCTCCAAGTGCGAGCATTTTACAGCGGTGTCGATCTCGAAGGGGAGTGATGTTCTGACCCCGCTTAGGCGGGGAACCCATGATGCCCTTTCTGCTGATAGAATCTTCGGTCACTTCGCGCCCATCACTCATACCCGAGGTTGATCATGTCCCGCAGCAATTTGCAAATCCAGCGCGCTCTTCTCAGCGTCACCGATAAAACCGGCCTGGCCGACTTCGCCCGCACGCTTTCAACCCTCGGCGTCGAACTGATCTCCACCGGCGGCACCGCCAAATTGCTGCGCGACTCCGGCATCGCCGTCAAAGACATCTCCGAACTCACCGGCTTTCCCGAGATGCTCAATGGCCGCGTCAAGACTCTGCATCCCAAAGTTCACGGCGGAATCCTTTACCGGCGCGACGATCCCAAACACACTGCAGCTGTCGCCGAGCATGGCATCGCCCCCATTGACATGGTCGTGGTGAATCTCTACGCCTTCGAAAAAACCGCAGCCAAGCCCGGGGTCAAACTCGAAGAGCTAATCGAAAACATCGACATCGGCGGCCCCTCGATGATCCGTTCCGCCGCCAAGAATTTTCATGACGTGGCCGTCGTAACTTCCCCCGGCGACTACGGCGCGATCGCGGACGAACTTACTAAATCCAACGGCCAACTCTCGCTCGAAACAAAATGGAACCTGGCCCGCAAAGCCTTCGCCGTTACGGCCACCTATGATTCCGCCATCGCATCGACTCTCGAGCAAACCAGCCTGACCGGCCCACCGCCAGATCAAAAAGCCTTCCCGCCAACTCTCCGTCTCTCATTCCGCAAAACTCAAGACCTGCGCTACGGCGAAAATCCTCACCAGAAAGCTGCCATGTACTCCGATGGTTCCAGCACCGGCGTCGCCAACGCCCGCCAACTCCAGGGCAAGGAACTATCGTTTAACAACATCGTCGACCTGCAAGCCGCCTGGGATTTAGCCCAGGAATTTACTTCGCACGAATCCAACGAGAACGAATTCGACGAGCCCGTCTGCGCCATCATCAAGCACACCAACCCCTGCGGCGCCGGCACAGGCAAGACTCTGGCCGAAGCTTTCCAGCGCGCGCTGGAGTGCGACCCCGTCTCCGCATTCGGCGGGGTCATCGGAGTCAATCGTCCTGTTGACCTCGCCGCCGCCGAAGAGATGCACAAGCTCTTCGTCGAAGTCATTGCGGCACCTTCCTTCGACGAAGCCGCCAAAACCAAATTCGCGACCAAGAAAAATCTTCGCCTTGTTGAAGTCGTGCCCGCGAATCAGAAGTGGGTCATGAAAAATATCTCCGGCGGAATGCTGCTTCAGGATTCCGACCTGCGCCAACTTGAAAACTCAGACCTGAAAGTCGTCACCAAGCGCCCACTCACCGCCGAAGAAACCCGCGCCCTGCTCTTCGCCTGGAAAGTCTGCAAGCACGTCAAATCGAACGCCATCGTCTACGCCCGTGACGGACAAACCGTCGGCATCGGCGCCGGCCAGATGAGCCGCGTCGACGCCGCCAAGCTGGGGGCCATGAAAGCTCAACTGCCGCTGAAGGGAACCGTCGCCGCCTCCGACGCATTCTTCCCATTCCCTGACGGCGTAGAAGAAATCGCCAAAGCCGGTGCCACAGCCATCATCCAGCCCGGCGGATCGCAGCGCGACCCCGAAGTCATCGACGCCGCTGACCGCCTCGGCCTGGCNATGATCTTCACCGGCATCCGTCACTTCCGTCACTAGACAACGGATTTTTCGGCACTCCGAGGACAAAATCAGGGCATAATCTTCTATTGCCGTCCCGCGCCGTGGTTCGCAGTCCCCACTGAGCCGAAAACGAACTAAGAATGAGTGTGGAGGAAGCCGTGAAATCAGCTTTCAGAATTGCTCTCTGTGTTGCAGGCACCGTTGTAGGCTTCANTGGAATTTCGGCGTTAGCCGCACCCGCCCCGCCCCAGGCCAAGCGCCCTGTCGTCGGCCAGAAGTACTGCACAGGCTCTAACCCCTGCGTCCTGACCTATCACAACGACGGCAACCGCGACGGCGTCAACCCCAACGAGAGCATGCTCAAAGCCTCCACGCTCAACTCCGGCAATCATCCCGTGCCGCAATGGCTGGCTACGACTGACGGTCAAATCTACGCGCAGCCGCTCTACGTCCACCAACTCACCGTCAACGGAACTGCCTACAACGCCGTCTTCGCCGCCACCGAAAACAACAGCGTCTACTCCTATAACTCTGATGCCACAGCCAGTGCGGGCTCGGTCTTGGCCCAGGTAAATCTGAACGATGCCAGCGACCTTAGTGCGGGATCCACGGAACTCGCCGTGCCCGTGCCCGATATCCCTGGAAATTGCGGCGCTCCTAACCTGACGCCCGAAGTCGGCATCACTGGCACGCCTGTGATCGATGTCTCCGTCACACCACCGGTCCTCTACGTCGTCACCAAACACGAAGATGTAGACAATCAGGGCAACAAAACTTTCCGGCAAAAGCTGCACGGCCTGTTCGCCGATACGCTTCAGGAAATTCCCGGTAGTCCGCTGGTTCTCGATACGAATTTCGGGACCAACTCTGCTCCCGGCTGGAGCCCCATTTATGACAACCAGCGCGCGGGCCTGGCCCTTGTGAACTCCGCCAAAGGCGTGAGCCAAATCTGGGTCTCATGGGCTTCGCACTGCGACAACAATCCGCACTACGGATTCGAAATCGGTTTCACCTACAACTACACCGGCACCGTGGGCTTCGCCAGCACTTACACGGTCTTCAATACCGAAGCTCTGTGTACCAAGCAGCCCTGCATTGGCGGCATCTGGATGGGTGGCGCCGCCCCCGCCGTCGACGCTGCCGGTAACGTCTACTTCGCCATCGGTAATGGATCGTCTATCCACCAGGGCTCCGGCTCTTATAGCAATAGCATCGTCAGACTTTCGAGCGCAGGCTTTCAGGATTATTACTCGCCGCCGGATTACAACATTCTGAATGGCGGCCACAGCACCGTTGCCTGCGCCAATCCCAACGTCACAAAGTGTCCGAGCCCGTGCGTGTTCGATAACACCGGGCAGTATTGCCAACTGGCGCTGACCAATGGCGATCTGGATTTAGGCGCTGGCGGCGTAGTTCTCCTCGCGCCGAGTTTCAAGCTGAACAATCCCGAGATCGTCGCCGCCGGCAAGCAAGGCATGGTCTACGTCGCCTTCTCGAAAAGTCTGGGACACCTCGACGCCCATACCGCGCTCCCCAACGAATACGCCTGCACCACTTCCACTGCGCCCGCCGCCGGATCAGTCGCGCAGTGCTTCCTGGGCCTCGCCAGCGAAGTCTCCGACGTGGACCACGGCAGCCGTGGCGCGCCAGCCTTCCTTTCCGCCGGGTCAGGCACCGCGCAATACAACTACCTTTATTTCGCCAGCATTTCCGACACGCTCAAAGCTTTTAAACTGCAAAACGCCAGCGGCCTGGGAACGTTCGCCATCACGCCCGCCACTCCCACTTCGCCCCACAAATTCGCCTTCCCCGGCGCGCCGCCTTCCATTACCTGGAACAAGGCGCAAGCTACCAACATCACCGACGCAATTGTGTGGACTCTGGACACCGGTGGTTTTGGACAGGCCGGCCAGCCCGCCACGCCCGCGGTTCTCTATGCCTACAAAGCGATTCCTACTGGCTCGGGTACCGGCTCACTCGGAGCGGCATTGTGGGACACCTCGGCCTACAACGCAACCATTCCCGGCAATCCGGGAGCGGTGAAATTCATGCCGCCGACCATCGCCGACGGCAAGATATTTATCGCCGGCGGCGCGCAAGGTTACGAGCCGGGCAGCGCGAACTGTCCCACGCCCAGCACGACCGTGCAGCCTACGGCATGCGGCGGATTGGCGATGTATAAGTAACGCCGCACAGAAGTGCCGCCGATCTTGCTCGCACTCTTTAGCGTTCGCAAGGGGTTGCTCAGCCGCGCACCTCGAAGAGCGATGCCCTTAGCAACTCCCGGATTGCTCTTTACTCAACTTGACAATCGCATCCCTAAGCCCCTGTACTTCTGTTTTGTTTTTGGCATTGCAGCGCGTACTGTTTTTCCGCGCGGGCCGTCCAACGGGGTAGAATAAAGGCACCCCATGCCTGTGGCGTAGCATCCAAATCGCTATGGTTTCGGGTACGCATTTTTATTCCATCAGGTTAAGCATGAGAAGATTTTTGTGTTTTGTTTTCGTGATCGCCGCGGCCTTCGCGCCCGCCGTACTCGCACAGTCGAAGCCCACACAAAACGCGCCCGCACAGAACGCGGTCGCGCAGCCAGATTCCAAGCCGGCTCAGTCGTCCGCGCCGCGCAAGCAGGATCGCTCCGCGGCCTACTATCACTACGCTCTCGCCCACATGTATGAAGAGCAGGTCACGGTCTATGGCCGCAGCGAACTGGCCAACAAAGCCATCGAAGAATATCGCCAGGCCATCGAGGCCGATCCTTCCTCCGAATTTCTGACCTCCGGCCTCGCCGAACTCTATGTCAAGACCGGCCGCATCCGTGACGCCGTAGTCGAAGCGCAGGACATCATCAAGCGCGATCCCAACAATCTCGAAGCTCACAAGCTTCTCGGCCGGATCTACCTTCGCTCACTCGGAGACATGCCCGGCGGCAACGGTTCCGACAACGTGCTCAAGCTGGCCATCGAGCAATACGAAACCATCGTCAAGATTGAGCCCAACAGTGTGGACGATCACCTGCTTCTGGGCCGACTGTATCGCCTGAACAACGACCTGCAAAAATCCGAAAACGAATTGAAGACCGCGGTCAAGCTCGATCCCACTTCCGAAGAAGCCGTAACCACGCTGGCGATTCTCTATACCGACGAAGGCGACACTGCCCGCGCCCTGCAAGTGCTCAGTTCCATTCCTGACGCTGGCCGCTCCGCCAAGCTTTATTCCGCGCTGGGCACGGCCTATGAGCAGCGCAAGGAATACAAGGCCGCAATCGACGCGTACAAGAAGGCGATTCAATTGGATCGCGATAACCTCGACGCTATTCGCGGCCTCGCCGAAAATCTTTTGAACGACGGCCAGACCGACGCCGCTCTCGAACAATACAAAGTCATCGCCGACGCGAATCCCGAAGACGCGCAAACCTATCTGCGCATGGCCGAAATCTACCGCCGCCAAGGCAAGTACGACGAGGCGCTTGAGAATCTCCGCAAAGCCGACACCATGGTGCCGGATTCGCTCGAAGTTCCCTACAATACCGCCGCCGTCTATCAATCGCAGGGCCGTTACGACGAAGCCGCCAAGCTGCTACAGGACTTGGTCAAGAAAACCGAGAAGCCCGATTCCAGCTACAGCCAGTCGGATCGCAACAATCGCGCCATCTTCATCGAGCGCCTCGGGCTGGTCTACCGCGACGAAGAGAATTACACCGCCTCCGTTGAAGCTTTCCGTAAGATGCTGACTCTCGGCGACGACAACGCCGAGCGCGGATATCAAAACATCATCGATACCTATCGCGAAGCCAAGCAGTGGTCGCAGGCTACCGCTGCCGCGCGTGAGGCCGTGCAGAAGCTGCCCAACGACCGCGACCTGCGCATGGTCCTCGACTCGCAACTCGCCGACACCGGCGATTCCGATAAAGCTCTAGCCGACGTGCGTTCGCTGCTGAAAGGCAATGCCGACGATCGCGCTGTCTACATTGCGCTCGGCCAGATGAATACGCGCCTCCGGCGCTTTCCCGACGCCGACAAGGCCTTCGACGACGCCGACAAGCTTTCTACCAAGCCGGAAGACAAAGAGTACGTTCACTTCCTGCGTGGCTCCGAATACGAGCGCCAGAAAAATTACGATCAGGCGGAAGCTGAATTCAAGAAGGTTCTTGAGGCCGACCCGCAAAGCGCCGTCACTTTGAACTACCTGGGATACATGAACGTCGATCGCGGTGTTCGTCTCGACGAATCCATCAACTACATCAAAGAGGCGCTCAGCATCGATCCCAACAACGGCGCTTATCTCGATTCATTGGGATGGGCTTACTATCGCCTCGGCAAGTATGATCTCGCCGAAGAGAGCTTGAATAAAGCGTCAGCCCACATGGGCTCCGATCCCACGGTGCAACAGCACCTCGGCGATCTCTACCAGAAAACCGGACGCCTGAAGCTGGCCGCAGCGCACTGGGAGCGCGCTCTGGAAGAATGGGGCAAAACAGTTTCTCCCGAAGTCGACACCGATTCGCAAGCGAAAGTGCAGCAGGAACTCGACGCCGCCAAAGTGAAACTGGCGAAGGAAGAAAAACAGTGATGGCAGTGGTCAGTGGTCAGTGCTCAGTGGTCAGTACGCTAGAGTCATTTGCTGGCCACTATGCACTGACCACTGGCCACTGATTCCGAATGCTCTCCGGCTGCGCCGTGCATCTGGAGCAATCCCGCGGGCGCCGTTTCCCTGAACCGCCTCATCCTTACCGCAACGATTTTCAGCGCGACCGCGACCGCGTCATCCACGCCCGCGCCTTCCGCCGCCTCGAAGCTAAAACGCAGGTCTTCACCCGACGCTACTCCGACCACTTCCGCAACCGGCTTACCCACACCCTCGAAGTCTCGCAAATTTCTCGCACCATTGCGGGCGCGCTGAATCTCAACGTAGATCTCGCTGAAGCACTGGCCCTGGTTCATGACATCGGCCATCCTCCCTTCGGACACGCGGGAGAAAAGGCGCTCGACCATGCTATGCGCGCCCACGGCCTCTACTTCGACCACAACCTGCACGCCCTGCGCATCGTCGAAGACTTCGAGCAGCGCTATGCCGGCTTCCGCGGCCTGAATCTCACCTTCGAAGTGCGCGAAGGCATCATCAAACACTCGCACGATTATTCTGCGAAAGATCATCCCGAACTGGCGGAGTACCTGCTCGATCAGCGACCGCCGGTCGAAGCCCAACTCATCGACCTGACTGACGAGATCGCCTACAGCACCGCCGACCTCGATGATGCCTTCGAAGCACACATCCTCTCGCTCGACGAAATCCGCGAAAGCGTTCCGGTTTTTGCGCGCTTCTTTTGCGAAGTAGAAAAAATCTATCCTGACGCTCCCGCGAAATTAAAATTCAACGAAACCATCAAGCGCATACTCAACCGCTTCGTCGGCGACGTGATTACCAACACGCAAGCCCGCATCGCCAATGCGAAGATTCAGACTCTGGGCGACGTCCGCAATCATCCCGAGCGCCTGGCCGCATTCAGCCCGGAAGTCGAAGCCGAACGCCGCGCGGCCAAAGATTTCCTCTACGAGAACGTCTACTTCAGCCCTTCGTTAGCCGGCGAAAAAGACGATGCCGAGCGCATCGTCGGCGAGCTGTTCGATTTCTGGATGAACAACCCTAAGTCGCTGCCGGCCAACTACCAGGAAAAAGCCGCGGAAGAATCGCTGCCGCGCACGATTTGCGACTACATCGCCGGCATGACCGACCACTTCATCTTCGAGCAGTACGAGAAGCACTGCGGCTGAATGCGAACATTGATCGCGTAAAGTGGATTACCTTCCAGAACTCTCTTGCGTAATAGAATCATAGACTTAACTTCAAAAGTCCACGATTCGGGCCCAAACGCGCAAAATACGTCGAACAAAGGACTTAGAGGTAAAATCCGAGACCGGAGAACTAAACGACCGAGAACTGGGAACATCATCACCCTTAGCTCTCAGAATTTCTGTAAGTCTTTTGCTTTTCGCTAGGCCATGATGAAGGATAGTTGGTGTGAGGCGCAAGGTCAGTCGTCACAGTAGGTTGTGGATTTCTCGATTGCGACGAGACACACGTTTTTGCCAGCGAAGGATCCTGCGCGCAGCGAAATGCAGATTTAGCAACACGCGAGATCCCTCCCTTCGCCGGAAGAACGGCTCCGGTCGGGATGACGCCGAACTTGGAGCGTGGAGAAATGGCAGTGACGAAAGACGAAGCCTTGAAGCTGGCCGAGCATTGGGTTGCGGTGTGGAATGCTCATGATTTGGAAGCGCTCATGACGCACTATGACGATGCTGTCGAATTAACTTCGCCGGTTGCCGCCCAGCTCCTGGGAACACCGGACGGCAAGGTTGTCGGCAAGGCCAGCTTGAGAGCTTATTTTCAGCGAGGGCTGGAAGCCTACCCGGATCTCCACTTTCAGCTTGTGGACGTGCTGTGCGGCGTGAACAGCGTTGTGCTCTACTACACCAACCAAAAGGGCACGCGCACGGCGGAGTTCATGGAGTTGTCGGCGGCGGGGAAGGTGGCGAGGGTTGTGGCGAACTATGGTTCGTAGAAGCGGAGGCTGCCTACTAGTTCACTGTGCGGTCCAGAGAGGCAACTATGTTATGGGAGTCTTCAAGGAGATGCATGAAGGGAGGCACTTTGAATCAGGTTATAAGGCCGATGTGGTCCTCTCGTGGCGAGGAGTGGTACCGAGATAGGGAGACTGGCGAGCTGTATTACCTGGTTCCTCCGGGAGAACGGAGCCAAGGCCGGTGGGCAAGAATCGATCCGGAAGACCTGGTACGCCCTGGCGAGACAGTCCAATAAGCGTGGACACTCGATGTAGCACCCGGCTGGCTGCAAGAAGTCTCCTGTGATACCATCTGCGCGCCGCCGAGTAACTGGTTTGTTACTTCACCGCAACTGCGAGGTTCTTCCATGAGCGCAACCAGTGGCCATGCTTGGAAAGGCCTGTTCCTGATCGGTCTGTCTATGGTCGTCATGCTGACCGGTTGCGACCAGAGTCTGACGGTAACAGTTCGGATCGGAGGTTCTGGTGCTGGCTCTGTCGCAAGCTCTCCGACTGGGATCAACTGCGCCAGCCCTTGCCGCGTGGGGCAGGCGACCTTTACGGCGAGGAACACTGCGCCAACCGTTGTTCTCACTGCAACGCCGAATCCTGGAACAGTCTTCGCCGGTTGGGGTGGAGCATGCACCGGATCGGCTCCTACATGCACCGTTTCGGCGAGCGGAAGCGCCACAGCGGTTGCGTTCTTTCGTACTCTTTCGGTTTCCGCAGGGGCATTTCATACCTGCGCCCTTCGCATTGATGGCACGGTCGCCTGCTGGGGAAGAAACGACCACGGCCAAATCGGCCAAGACCCCAGACAAAGGGCGTCAATAAACACGCCGGTCAATGTTCCCGGACTTCAGTCCGTCGTGCAGATTGCTGCTGGCGCGTACCATACCTGCGCCCTTCTTGTAGATGGGTCGGTGCAATGCTGGGGGCTCAACCGGGATTACGAACTGGGCGCGCCAGGCGTGCCGGACGCCGGCGACTCATTCACTCCCATCACTACGCGAGCTTCCATTTCAAATGGAGGTCACCTGGCGGTATCTGTGGCCGCGGGGGGCTACCACGCGTGCTCCGTACTCGATAATGGTCAGGGTCTGTGCTGGGGATATGACGCCAATAATCAAATCGGGGCTGGATACACTTCCTCGGCCCCGACCCCCTATATCGTTTCGTCACCGGCAAACTTCATCGCATTTACTGCCGGCGCCTACCACACCTGTGGGCTGGACAACTCAGGTTCGGTCTGGTGTTGGGGATACAACGCGGATGGCGAAGTGGGCGATGCCCAAACCACGCAGCCGCCGGGGCCGCAAAAGTTGTCGCCTTTTTCTGCGCCCGTGGCTGGTTTGGGTGGCGCACTTGGTGCCGGACAGGTTGGACTCGCTGTTTACGGTGGCTACCACACCTGTGCCGTCGTTTCAGACGGAACGGTCTGGTGTTGGGGATACAACGGACACTTCGAGCTCGGCAGAGCTGGTTTCTCGAGTGGATACTCGCCCGTCCCCTTGCAAGTTTCCGGTATTGATGGCACGACCCGAAGAGCGATCTCAGTTACAGCCGGGGCGTATCACAGCTGTGCACTTCTCAGCGACGGCACCGCGGAGTGCTGGGGCAACAACAAGGAATCTGAGATCGGGGCTGGATTAACTACGAACTTTGTGGAGGTTCCGACCGCGGTGGCGGCCAATGGAATTCTCGCGATTTCCGCCGGCGGAGACCATAATTGTGCAATCTTCGGAGGTACGTCTGGGACAATCAAGTGCTGGGGTTTGAATGACGACGGCGAAGCAGGGGTCGGCAACAACAACACGGTCCCAACCCCAACCGACGTCCGGTTTTTCTGATCCGCGATACTCGGCGTGAACAGCGTCGTACTCTACTACACAAACCAAAAGGACACGCGCACGGCGGAGTTCATGGAGTTGTCAGCGACGGGCAAGGTAGTGAGAGTGCTATTGCACAACTAATGTCAGCTTCGACGTGTGAGCCAGGCTGGTAGAACCCGAGGTGAAGGATCCGGTCAACGTCAAATTGTAGGTGCCAACTGGAGTCCCGTCGGTATTGCCATTTCCCTTGTTGCTTGATCCGCTGCCGCAAGCTGACATAGCCATTCCTGCTGAAAGCAGGCAAAGCATCGCGAGGCCGTGCAATATGCGCCCACGCCGCTTTCGCGACCAGCCACCGCAGACGCCGACCAGCGCGATGCCTGGCAGCCCAGAAAAGGCAGCCCAGACCGCGAGTTTACTGCCGCTGCGCGGAGTAAAAGCGGGGTAAAGATTCGCCGAGCTTCCGGCAGTCGAGACTGTCACGTTCACGGATGCCGATGTCGAACCGTTGAGGGTTACGGAAGTAGGGGAAACAGAGCATGTGGATTGCGCTGGTGCTCCGCTGCAGGAAAAAGCAACGGTCTGATTGAATCCGCCGAGCGCAGCAACGGCTACTGCATAGGTCGCGGCGCTCCCGGGCATCACCGTAGCGGTTGGCGAGGATGGAGTCAGGGAGAAGTCTTGTCCTGTTCCTGCCAGAACTATCGTCGAGGGGGCGCCGGTGCTCGCGGTGACGGTTAAAACTCCGGTTCGCGAACCTGCTTGCGTGGGATCAAAAGAGATACTGATCGAGCAACTCGATCTGGCTGCTACCGTGCTCCCGCAACTGCTAACCGAGCCAAAATCTCCCGTGCTCGTAGCCACGCTTGAAACAGTAATGGCGGAAGATCCCGTGTTGGTCAAGGTCACCGTTTGTGAAGCCCCAACGGTGCCAACATATTGATTGGGGAACGTAATGCTTGACGGCGACAACACAACCGGCGTCGAAGTATTCATCAGGACGCCCACCAGACTGTGTTCTGCAGAGCCGGTACTGCACGAAGCATCGGCGCACCAGCTCGTGACGATGAGGTCAACGTTGCCGTTACCGGTCAGGTCTGCTGCGGCAAGGCCCGGAGTGATTCCATAGGAATAGCCTATAGAGCCGAAGTACTGCGCGGTCTGAAAGGTGCCATCCCCGTTGCCCAGCAACACGCCCGCCGCGCTGGGCGCACTTGTAGTACTGATGCAACCGCCAGCCGTGGCACAGACAGCCGACACCACAAGATCGGGTTTGCCATCCCCGTTGACGTCCTCAATTCTCACCCTGCCAGGGCCCACGCCGAAGATCTCGTATCCCGCACTATATTGAAATGTCCCGTCGCCATTCCCTAAGAACACCGCGGCAACGCCCGCCAGACCGCAGTCTTGGGATCTTGGTCCCTCACAGGTGCTGCTGACCGCAATATCAGGCTTGCCGTCACCATTTATGTCAGCGACGGCGACGGCGTTGGTCCCGTACGTGCCCGAACGATAGTTAGTGGTCTCGGTAAAGGTGCCGTCGCCCATGCCGAGAAGAATGCTCACCGAGCCGGATTCATCACCAACAAGATCGCAAGTGCCGACTTGACACATGTTCGCTACTACTAAATCCGGCTTGCCATCGCCGTTTACGTCGGCGACGGCGACGGCTTCGCTCTGAAGGGCACCCGTGTCGTAATTCACTGCGGCTTGAAATGTACCGTCGCCATTGCCCAGAAGCACAGCCACCGTGCCGTCGCCGGAACCATCAGGGGTGCTGCCATACCGGTTGACCACCATCAGGTCCGGCTTGCCGTCTCCGTTCACGTCCGCAATTGCGACTGACTGAGCCAAAAAACCACCGGAATCGTAGGCCACTGCCGCATGAAACGTCCCATCGCCGTTGCCGAGTAGTACGGCGACGTTTCCGTCAGTCGAGCAGCTTGCGTTGCCGGGGTCCGAAGCACAATTGTTGGACACGACGATATCCGGGCTTGCCGTCTCCGTTAACATCTGCAACAGCCACCGCCGGCGCCAGCCAACCATTCGTAGCATACGTAACGGCTGTGCCGAAGGCGCCGCTGCCGTTGTTCAAGAGCACGCCAACCGTGCCGCCGGCGCAACTGGAATCGCCACCGCATGCATTCACGACAACCAGGTCTGGCTTACCGTCTCCATTGAGATCAGCCGCGGCGACTGCTTCCGCCTGAAAACCGCCAGTGTCGAAGGTCACGGCATTCGCGAAGCCGAAAGTAATCTGGGAACTCTGCCGTTGGACGCCTGCCGCAAAAGCTGGCATTCTCCAGGAATTTTTCGGCAGGGGAGGAAACGGCCGGCGAGGAGTATTCTTTGGCACCACAGGTAGATTCGGCGAGGCTGGGATATTCGACTGGCTAAGCGATCCCAACGCAAAAAGAAGCAGGAAAGCGGGAACGAAGTGGGCGGGTTTCAAAGACTCCCCCTGAGCTGCGTTTCGCAGCGAGACGTGGCTGCTGATACGGACGGATGCCGGAGCGTTCAGCGCCGAGAATTATCTGTGGTTTGTGCGAACCGGTCAAGGAAGCTCATCGTCTATTCTCCCCTGCTACCGTGGCCAGCACATCGAACATAATCCTCGGACCGCGGCGCACTTCGTCGATCCGTATGCGCTCGTCGTTGCCGTGTTCTGTCGCGCCTTCTTCTTCCGTGGCCGAATAGGGATTGAAGCCATAGGCGTTGATGCCTAGCGGACGGAAGCGCTGGTTCTCCGTGTATCCGCTGGTGATGTGCGGGACCACTGGAGTGCCGGGAAAATATTTGGCTGAGACCTGGCGTATGGCGGCGAACAGCGCGTTGTTGGTGGGCGAATAGTTGGCCACGCGAAATTCTTCTTCCATCGGCTCGACGGTTACGTTGGGATCGTCCACCACGTTGCGCACGGCTTGCAGCAAGGCTTTCGGGTCGCCGCCGGGAAGAATGCGCACATCGAGATTGGCCCACGCCTCGGCGGGAATCACGTTGGTCTGGCCCGAGCCGCCCATCATGG
>JGI12664J13189_1000030_pt1 | contig 18538 bp, 16 predicted proteins | sample BlaSpr_A8_OM1_O3_FD_13189 | JGI IMG/M metagenome (IMG submission 13189) | reverse complement strand
AGAAGGACATCGCAGCGACGGACCAGATTGAACTCCCACAATCACATCGACGCCGCATCGTTCCATCTCCAATTTACGAGGCACGACAGCACCGTGATATCCGCATCGCGCAACGGGCGGCAACAATTGCGGATCTCGCGAAGATCATCGTCGAACGGAAAGTTCAGAAGGGCTTGCGCCGAACTCTCCACTTTCAAGCGATTCGCCTTGAGGTTCTGGCTAACGAGCGCTTCAACGAAGTCGGTGGAGCGGTTGAGGTCGAAACTGGAGAAGACGAAACCGGAGATGATGCTTAAGAATGGTGAATTTGGGGCAGATGGGACGCCGCCCAATTTATTGCCTCCATCTCAAAGAAATCCACAACCTAAATGTGACATCTGACCTTGCGCCGCACAATTGACTTGTTTCATTATTGTCCCAGCACAGGCCATACACGCTCCTCACTCCCGGCGCACAATCGGACCTAACTGCTTTGTTTCAGGTATTTTGACCTCTAAGTCCTTTGTCCGACGGTATTTGCGGATAAATTCGCGTAGTAGGCCAGTAGTCGGCAATACGAATTTGTGCTAACTCCATGATTCCAAAAGGGAGGAAGCTCGTGAGGGAGGAAAAAAGGGGGATGGGGGGGGTAGGTACTCGCGGCTACGGTTTCATCAAGTACGCGAGGCTTACTTTCGGATACCCGATCAGATAGGTGACTGGCATCTTTCCACCTGCAAGCTCACCGATCTCCCATTGGTATTGGCAAGAGGGCGGTTTCAGTTTTTCTACCATCTCACGCAGTTCCTGTGGGCGATAGGTCCGCAGGCAAGACACTACTCCATCGAATAGGAGGACCAGTGGAATGACCGGAATCAAGTACGTCCACAGCAATCGGGACCAGCGGAACGGACGAATCCGCGGAGTGTGCAGGAACATCAGGAGGATGCCGACGAAGATTAGGCCGATCGTCGATGGAGCGCGCTTGGTGGCCTCAAATATGCCGATGCTTTCGCCGGCATCGACGGCATTTTGCAGAATGGCGCGAGCGTCCTCCGGCGAAAAATGATGGAACGAGGTAAACATCGTGCGCAGTCCCTTCAGTGCACCGGGAACCTTCATCGCGTCCACCGGCTCCGGATAGAAAGTAATGTGGTGGTCAGACAATGCGCTGACACTTTGGAATGCCTCAAGATTCGGATATTTATCCGTGAGCCAAACTTGAAGGCCCGCGGAATCTTCTTCGGTGTCCCGGCACCGAAGCTGCCGAGCAAGGTCCAGCCACGGACCGCCTCCGCCAGAACACATATCGACAATCGATTGTGTGGCGTTGGACCCATTCACACTGGAGTCGATCACGTTTTGCAGCAGCGGAGCGATGGGCTCATACGCGTGTAAGAGGTTGAACCCAAACTGAAGCGCATCCGTAACGTCCGCTCGCAGCGAGGACGGGAACCACGGTTGTTCATGGAGTTCGATGAACTGTACGCGACGCATAGCAATTTAATTTGGTAAGTACCGTGTGGACATTCTCATCCACATCCGCGAAAAAGGTTTTTCAACGCCACAGTGGTAGTGGTTTAGTTTGAGTTTCCACCTCGATAGCGTCATCCCGAAAGCCGGCGTACTTCAGCCGGCTGAGGGATCTCGCGCGGGCCATTCCGCTTTGCTACACGCGAGATCCCTCACTGCGCCTGAAAAGCGGCTCCGTTCGGGATGACTTCCAAAGTAGAATTTTCAAACTGAGCCACTACCCTAGCAAGCTTTCACGCTCGGGCAATCGTTACACCCCAGGTGAAGCCGATCCCGGCCGATGCGAACAGCAACAATTGTCCGGGACGAATCAGCCCCTCGCGCCGCATATGCACATAATTGATCACCAGATCGCTGGCAAAAGTATGACCATATTCTTCCATAGGAGTTTTCGGCAGGCTGCCCTTGGGCAGTCCCACCAGCTTGCAGAAACCTTCGCGGTCCCGCCGGCTGATGTTGGAATAAATGAAGTGGTCAATATCGTTCAAGCTCAACGAAGACGCGGCCAGAGCCTTATTCACCATCACCAGCATATTGAGAAAGTAGACCGGCATGACCTCGCGCTCCATGCATAGAGCGTCAACAACAATATCGAGGTGGCCATTCGTTCTGACCATAGTAATAGCATTCTGGAGATGGCCGAGCGTCATGGCTTCGACGCCCAACAGCAGCGGGCCATTCGTGCCTTCGCGGCGAAGGATCACGGCGCTGGCGGCGTCGCCATGCATAGTAATTGGAAGCAGCGAGCGGTTGCCTGGAGGCGCGGCGTCGCCGGTGATCAGCAGGACAGTCTGAATGCTTTCGTCCGTGGCCATCCAGCCCAGTGCGGTCTTGATGGCGACGTGAAGTCCTGCACACCCGCCGACTTTGAAACTCAGGATCATCGAAGTTTCAGCACCCAGATCGGCGCTGAGTTTGTGCGCGAACGAGAGACCTTGTGAGCTTTCGCCGGGCAAGCTTTCGCTGGACCAGCTTTCGGAGGACCAGGTGCTGAAATCCAGGATGAGATTGATGTCGCGCGCGGTTATCCCCGCTTCGGCTATTGCCTTGGAAGCGGCTTCGAGAACCAAGTCATAAAGTTGCTTGTCGCTGCAAATACGGACCCGATTCAGTCCGAGACCGTCCATAGCCTTTCGTCTCACCTCCGGGCACAACGGAGAAAGTGCTGCCTCCACTCGAGTTCTTTCCCGATCGAAGACCGCTTCCACAGCCTCATCGTCGGGAGGAACGGCGTAGGCCGCGGCGGCAATGCGCACATTCATATTCAAGGCAATTCCATATTCAAAGCAGCTCGAGTTCAAGCGCCGCAAATCCATTGTCGCCGGCTGTTCCTAATAACAGGGCTGGCCCACTCTTTAGCTGGCTGCTCAAGGCGAGGATCAAGTGAAAAAGAGCGCCTGTACCGGTCAATCCCTGGGCAAACGGCTGTGCAGGCATGATAACTGCGTCCTCGCCCAAAACCTCGCGAGCCAAGGCGGTTGTAGAACTAGTGGCACAGGGCGCACCATTCCCTGCACAGATCGTAATACTCGGGATGGACCCGCCGAACATTTGCCGGATGATCTCCACCGGTTGACCGCCTGCGGCCCAGCGGCCCGAGAGGATTCGGGCATAAGAGCGGGTGCCGGAGCGAACATTTTCCCGGACGGACGATTCCATTACCAATGCCGCTACGCCTTCGCCAGGAATAAAACCGCCGCTGGGGATAAAACCGCCGGCTTCCGGCAAGGGATCCGAGTTGTAGCACGCCGGCGAAAGCAGGTCTGCAACTTCATACCATGAATAGAGGCTTTGCGTCAGCGCGTCACCCGCGAGAACAATGGCTAAATCAGCCTGGCCGTGGCGAAGCAGAGACGCGGCTTGCATGAGTGCGTTCTCGCCGCCAAAGTGCTTATTGCTGACCGTGACATTCGGGCCACGCAGGCCGTGAAACAAAGACACGTGACTGGCCGGAGCGCTGGCAAGAGTTTCCGGGAAGGTACTGGGATCGGTTCCGTTCCAGCCATTTGCGGCGGCGCTGAGGTAGAAAGCTTCCGTCAGTTCAATACAGCCGAAGGCGGTGGCGAAGACCACTGCAACCCGGGATCGGTCTATTTGGCTTAGGTCGATCCCAGCATCCTTAATAGCCAGCGAAGAAGCTACTAAGGCCCAGGCCGACAGGCGATCGAGACGCCGGGTCTTCAGGCCCGGCACCACGCTGGCTGGACGAAATGGCTGTACTATAAACGCCCGACGCAGCCCGGTGCTTATCCAGGCGGTGATAGCACTGGGTTCCAAGGCACACTGTGGAATTAGTCCTGCCACCGGGCCGTAGGGACTCACAGAACCGATACCGGTAATAGTGACAGGCGAAAAATTCGGAGTCATATTCGAAATCATGGGCGGCCACTTCCGAATATGAGCACGGTGTTGCTGCCGCCAAAGCCGCTGGAAGCCGACATGGCGAGCGGCAGAGGTTGGCGTTTGACTTCTCGCCGCAGCCAGTCAATGCCAGGGCTCTCGATGGGATCGGTGAGCCGCAGCGTCGGAAGCAGCGTCCCTGAACGAACGGCCATGATCGTGATGGCTGCCTCCAGAGCGCCAGCCGCACCGAGACAGTGTCCGAAATATGATTTTGTCGAAGAGACGGGAATGGGCTGGTGACGTCCGTGGAAGGCGGTTTCGTAGGCGTTCGCCTCGGCACTATCGTTCAGCGGAGTGCCCGTGCCGTGAGCATTCACATAGCCGATGTCATCGCCGCTGACCTCCGCCATTTCCATGGAAAGTTGTATGCAATCGGCCAGGCCGCTTCCTTCTTTATGTGGTGCGGTGGTGTGAAATGCGTCATTGGTCATAGCCCATCCGCGCAGCACAGCGAGAACGTTGGAATTGCGCGCGATGGCCCCAGCTAGCGTTTCGAGGATGAGAACTGCGGCTCCTTCGCCAAGGTTCACCCCGTTGCGATTCTGGTCAAAGGGACGGCAAGGGCTTGGGTCCAACGCTCGCAGGGAGTTAAATCCGCTCAACGTGAATGGGCACAGTGGGTCGCTTCCTCCGGCCAGGATTATGGGCGCAGCCCCGTCGAGCAACATGTTGGCGGCGAGCGCGATGGCCATCGCTCCGGAGGCGCAAGCCACGGAAATAGCACAGCGCGGTCCGCGAATCCCAAAATGCTCACCGACCGCGTCGGCAACGTGTGCCACCGGAAATGAGGAGCCCCGCAACAAACCGCCGGGACGCCGAAACCAAGCGGCCGGATCTTGGGCGATTCCGGTGTCGATCTCGGTCAGACCCCCGACCGTGTTCGCCATTAGGACGCCGCTGTCACGAAAGACAGAGCAATCACAACCCGAGTTCGCGATTGCATCCTGCGCCGCCAGCACCGCGAGTTGATCGGTGCGCGAGTATCGGGAACTAAAATCTTCCGCATGGAGCACCGATCCCGGGACCTGGGCAATTGATCCTTCGAAGCCGGGATACACATCCTTCGTGGGCTTCAGACAACTCTTGCCCGATAACATCGCGGCCTGGAGGCCATCCAGCCCAATGCCATAGGGGCTGACGACTCCGACACCAGTAACGACGATGGTTTTATGGGGATCAGTCAAGCGAGGCAACCGGCCAAGAGTTAAAAGCAATCAACCACCAATCATGATAGGTCGTCAACGTGTTTTCCAGAAACCGGTTGGCTTGGTGGCGCATTAAGCGAGCCGTTCGCGTGCATTGGGTAAACATCGCTTTCACAAAACGGACTCGCTGCCGCAGCGCCGATTGGCTGATGCCTTGAGATGAAGATGGACTACAACCGCAGTAATCGCCGCTCCAATACCGCCAGCCAGTATACCCAGTGCCACGCTGCCAATCACCCAGATGAAAAACTGCTCCTTATTAATGTGGGTGCCCGCGTCAATCATGTTGGACAAGTTGAGAGGCCGGAACGAGCCGACGCGCAGCAGACAGCCCAATTCCACCGANGCGAAAATAATCAGTGGCAGGAGTATCGGGTTGTTGATGAGAGTGCCGGCCACGGTCAGCGGCTTGTTCAGTCTGAAGAGCAAGGCCACACCCACCGCCGCCAGAGTTTGAAGTCCATAGATGGGCACAATGCCAATGAAAATTCCCAGGAATACGGCTGCGGCAGCGCGGCCTGGGTCGAGCCCCTCTTTCAGCAACGGGGTAACAAACTTCCGCGCGCGAGCCTCAAATCTTCGGATCATCCGGGAGTCTTTCCATTGTGCGTGATCAGGCCGATACCATTCACGCTCCCAAAAAGCGAAAGGCCAGGGACCAGAGACAGACGCGCACCGTGTCTCGTACCGGCTTCATCTTGGAGCGCGCCTGGCCATCGTCGTAGATCATACGGACGGGAGCATGTGCAATGGTGCAGCCCGACCGGGCCATCTTAATCAGGATCTCCATCTCGAGTTCATAGAAACGGCTCCGCAGTTTGGCCCCAGCAAGCTTGTCCAATCGGAATAAGCGGAATCCACTCTGGCTGTCCCGGATTTTGCAGCCGACGAGGGCCGAAGCCAACCGGCTGCCAACGATGTTCGAAAAATAACGCGAGCGAGGCATGAGGGCGCGATCGAAACAGCGCGTACCGATGACCAGGTCCGCTCCGGTTTCTTCGGCGACGCGAAGCATGACCGGAATATCTTCCGGCAGATGCTGGCCGTCGCCATCGAGGGTGATTAGATAAGGAAAGTTGTGTTCGCGCGCGAAATCGATGCCAGCGCGCAGGGCCGAAGCTTTGCCGCAATTTCTTGGCAATTGTAAACAAGTAGCACCGGCAGCCCGGGCAAGCTCCGCCGTCCCGTCGGTCGATCCATCGTCGATTACCACAACCTCTTCCACATACTGCCGCGCCCCCTCCACAACCTTGGCGATGTAAGGGGCTTCGTTGAATGCCGGAATTAGAGCACAGGTTCGCATGCGGCCGGTTGCAGTGTTCCGCCGGCATCCTCACGTGGGCCGGCCAGGACGAATTCGAATCCACGTTTCCTGAGCTCATCGATGACCCCAGGGAGGGCTTCCAGCATGGCATCCGTTCCCCCGGGCAAACGGTCGTGCAGCAGGATGATGTCCCCGCTTGCAGCCTTATTCAAGATGCGCCGGGCAAGAACGCTGGAATTTGCAGTGAGTGTATCACGCGTCCGAATCGTCCAGGAAACATACTCCAGTCCCGCATCCTGAAGATAGGGCGCTAGAAGAGGGTGACGCAGGCCCACTGGCGAGCGGAAAAAACGCGGCCGGAAACCACAACTGCGGCGAACGCTCTCCGTGCCACGCTCGATCTCAGCCCGCAGACGACGGGGCATGAGAAAACAAAATAGAGAATAGTGCGACCATGTATGATTGGCGATCAGGTGCCCTTCTGCCCAGGCGCGGCGCACTATTTCCGGATACTGGTCCGCCCGCTTCCCCACCACAAAGAACGTTGCTTTCACACCTTTTTCCCGTAGTAGATCGAGTAATTTGGGCGTATCCACCGGATCGGGGCCGTCGTCGAATGTCAGGGCCACGCAACCGAGGCCATCTACCCGCGACCGGTTAGCTACCAGCCATTGGTTGCGCGGATGAAACAACATGTAGAGGATGAGCAGCGTGACGGCGCTCAGGATTAAGAAAAAGAGCCGAGGAAGGTCAAAAATATACAGTAGGACCAATAAGACGCTGATCACAAAAACCAACAAGAAAAACATCACCGATCTCGCCATATCGGTTATCCCAGGCCCCCGAGAAGCTGCGGGAATTGAACCCATTTTAGTATCTGTTACCCGCGCAGGGAAACGCAACAAGTGGCGCCTGTGGAGCCGAAGACTTTTAAGCAAAGCTTCACAAGAAGGCGACTTCCTGCCCGGAACATCTACTGGACTAGGTTGTTGATTGGCAGGCTTGGCTTTCCAAGCAGGCGCGGCATATGCGGTGCCGGTGAGAGCCTGTTACTTCGTATATGCCCAATGATCCCCGGTCATGACCAACGTCGCATTGTCCGAAGGATTCGAGCCGAGTGCAGAGGAAATTCCAGGATAGGCGGTCTTCATTTCGGGCGAATTCGCCCACCCCGCGACATTCGCGATCTGGTAGTGATAGGAAACTACGACGGTTTTCGCGCCTTCACCGTTAGTGCCTACGGTCGAATTGTCGATCGATGTGACCTCGCGGTTTCCGTAGCAGAAGTTGCCGTATCCGGGCTGTGTGGAATCCGGTGTCCACGATGTACGGCCCTTCTCCGACAGGTCGTAGTTGTTTACCTGCTTCGAAGCGATGATAAGCACTTTCTTCTCAGCGGTCGTGCGCGTCAACAAGCCTTCCTGAGTGAGCGCGTCGTATCCCTCTGTCTTGGCATCATCCGAAGTTGCGGCTTGGACAGGAAACTTCTTTGCCTGCGACCATATGCAAACGGGAAATGCCTTGTAATGATCGTTAATTGCAGCTTTATAACTCATGTCTGTATTGCTGCCGTTGTTGCACGCTGTGACCAACGCAAACAGGCCTAATACAATTACACAACCACAGGTTCGATTAAGCGGCATGGATCTCCCTAAGAGCAAAGTGATGCGCGCCCGGTTAGGGTGCGCGCATTTGAAGTGTGTCGTTCCTGAAACTGTCGACTTATGCGAAGCCGGATCAATCTTCAGTGGCTGAAAGCCGGATCAATCTTCAGTGGCTGAAAAGAGCTATAAGAATCACGATCGGTATTGGCACACCCAGAAGCAAAAGCAAAATTGAACGCATACGGCCTCCTTAATTAAGTTCCTCATGCAGAATCTAAGCAAGAACGTGATCCCGCTGCTTTCCACCGATCGTACCCGCATAGCTCGCACAGAATGCGCCACTAAGCAGAGCCACAAATAGCCAGAGTGAGAGATGCGCGATCGCTTTTCGCACACGATCGGCCGATTCCTGAGCTTGGCCGAAGACCTCGGTCACTCGCTTCTCCGCGTCAGATGCATTGAGCCCAGTCCGCGCCGATACCAATTGCGCCAGATACGACTGGTCCCCACTTGCCAGAGATCCTTGCTGGAGATCGTGAGCAAATATCCGAGATACCTCAGCTCGCTCGGAACCATCTGGCTTCTCGATGCCCGAACCGTTGCCACGAAGTAGCGTGTCGACGAAATACACGGTGGGATCGATCGAGGATTCCTGAGTGGCACTGGTCACGCCCACACTCTTCTGGGTGCCCGCGAAAGACGCTGCTGAGGATGCCAGGAATCCGGCTGTTATCACCATTCCGACCGCCCACACGAGCAACCCGTGCGCGGTATCACGAAAATACACTTCGTCGGTATGAATCCCAGTCCATTTAGTTCGCAGTCGGCCTCCGAGATACCCGCCGAGAGCAGAAGCCAGAATCTGAGTCAGGATGAGCCACACAATGGCCCCGCTTCCAATCGCTGCTACAGAAACTCCGTTATTCGACCAAGGTGATACGGCCGAGAACCCAAGCCCCGTTCCCAAGGACAACAGGATGAGCGAAAGAGCTGCGGCCACAAAAGCTCCTCCAACTACCGCTGCCCATGACACGCCCGAAGAGTAGGCTTCGTTTTTCGCGACGCTTAAAGGTATCTCCCGATCTACGGCCGAGCGCGGTAAAGATTGTGCCGCCAATATGTGCCTCCTCAATTAAGTACGACACTGAGACTCCTTTCAGTCAGGATCAGTTGCTCATTAACTTTAGATTTGTCAGTTATTTAGAGGAAGATTCTCTAATTTCAATTGAAACAGGCGAGGGGATATATGATGAAATCCGATGAAAGCTCCACGAAATGGCATCTGCAAACCCGAGGATCGAGAGGCGATGCTGACCGAACGGCGAAGACTGAAAATGGCCCGCTCGGCTCATGCCTATGTGCGCGGCAATACTCTCAAATTCTACGAATGGCTGGAGTCCTCGACAGCGCGGACGCTTCCGCAGGGTCCGCCGGTCTGGATTTGTGGTGACTGCCACTTGGGAAACTTAGGCCCTGTCGCAAACGCCAAGGGGAAAGTAAAAATAGCCATCAGAGACCTCGACCAGACTGTGATCGGAAATCCAGCTCATGACCTCATTCGTCTCGGACTATCGCTGGCTACTGCAATTCGTGGTTCTGATCTGCCTGGTGTTACCACGGCTCTGATGCTGGAGCAGATGATCGAAGGATATGAAAGCCAACTGGTATCGAACAAAGAAACTCACAAGCAGCCTGGTGGAGTGCCTGCATCTGTACGCGACGTTCTTAAACGCACCGTCAAACGCAGATGGCGCCATCTGGCGGAAGAGCGCATTGAAGATGTGACTCCAGTGATTCCATTAGGCCGGTGCTTTTGGCCCCTTTTCAAAGCAGAGCGATCGGAGATCGACAAACTCTTTCAAGCGAAAGATGTACGGCGATTGATCACTTCACTCAAGGATCGCGAAGATGACGACAAAGTGAAAGTCCTTGATGCTGCGTACTGCTACGCGCCAACAATGGCGAAGAGAACTCGGGCGCAATCGCACCAAGAGTCTGGAGGTCCCGTCATGGCTGTGGAGGAGTGTGGTTCAGCTCGTCGCCAGTCACGAACTAGCGTACCTCGAACATTGCCGACAGTATGCGATGGGAACGCAGCCNGTGACTCGGTCCTAATCTNCTGGTTCTTGTTTAGAAGGATATTCAAGTGTCACCCGATAAGGGTGCTTATGGGACGCGCCGAACTCGGCGTAAGGCGCTGACAAAAGTCAACTCGCTGAGGTCGAACCCCCGCTTTGTGATCGCCTTGCATTCGCCTTGTGCCCTCCGTGAAACCAGACCGCGCATCTACCTTCGAAGAAACGCCGGGACGGTGACTCCCTTTACTACCCATGCGCGAAAGAAAATTCTGAACCGGGCGAGTTTTGTCCTGAAGAACGCCGGAACGTATTGCAGCGATCAGAAAATTTCACCCTCTTGGCGCCGTCGTTTAAGGTAGCTTTGCAGTAGCCAGATTCCGCGAGAGCCTCGGCCCCTTACGCGTTTGTAGCGAGAACGAGCCGGAATCTCCAGCCATTTTGCTGCGCGAGGGTGGATGAGTATACAGGTCGGTCTCAATCACAGTACAAAGTACCGCTACGAGAAACCGGTTTCTATCGGTCCGCAGGTTGTGCGGTTGCGCCCGGCCCCGCATTGCAGAACGCCGATCCTTAGCTATTCGCTTAGCATCGCACCCTCCTCGCACCTTCTCAACTGGCAGTTCGATCTGTACAACAATTACCTGGCGCGTCTTCTTTTCCCGGACAAAACTGACGAGTTTGTGGTGGAAGTAAATCTTGTCGCGGATTTGTCTCCGTTCAATCCGTTCGATTTCTTTCTGGAGCCGGGAGCCGAAGATTTCCCGTTCGAGTACCCTCGGGAGCTTGCTGCGGATATCGAACCTTATCTTTTGCTCGATCCGGCCGGCCCTCTGCTCCGGGCTTTTCTGGGTAAACTTCCCCGCGAAAAGCGAGGAACGATCGGATTTCTTGTTGATCTAAATCGGAGGGTGAGGGACGAAATAGATTACGAGACTCGGCTGGATCCGGGCGTGCAGACGTGCGAGCAGACACTCGAAAAGCGCAAAGGATCGTGCCGCGACTCGTCATGGCTGCTGGTGCAGATTCTCCGGCATTTGGGAATCGCGGCACGCTTTGTCTCTGGATACCTGATTCAGTTGTCGCCGGACGAGAGATCGCCGGAGGATCGATCAACGGAAGGTAACAGGGCTCCGGCAACCGATTCTGCGGCTTTTCATGCCTGGGCAGAAGCGTTCTTACCGGGCGCGGGTTGGATCGGCATGGATCCGACCTCGGGCTTGTTCGCCAGCGAAGGTCACATCCCGCTGGTTTGCACCCCGAACGTTTCCACCGCGGCGCCCATCGATGGAACAGTCGAACCGGCCAAGGTGGATTTCGATTACTCCATGTCCATTCGCCGGTTGCATGACGATGCGCCGCGGACGTCCAAGCCGTTCACCGATCAGGCTTGGAAGGAAGTTGAAAAAGTGGCGCATCGCGTTGACTCGGACCTGGAAGCGCAGGATGTGCGCCTGACCATGGGAGGCGAGCCGACGTTCGTTGGCATCGACGAACCCGAGAGCCCGCAATGGAACATCGATGCTCTGGGGCCGATCAAGCGAACGCGCGCGTTAGCTCTTATCCGGCGCCTTCGGGAAAGGATGGCCCCGGGCGCAGTGCTGCATTACGGACAAGGCAAGTGGTACCCTGGCGAACCTTTGCCGCGCTGGGCTATGAGCTGCTCCTGGCGCGCCGACGGCGTTGCTATCTGGGAAAATGTCGAACTCATCGCTCGGGAGAACAGCGAGCAGAAGTTTGACACGACAGATGCGTCGAAATTCATGGAAGCCCTCACGCGCCGTCTTCAGGTGAGCATCGAAAACATACTGCCAGCCTTCAACAGCGAAGCTGGGACCGAGCCCGCCGGGTACATTTTGCCCATTCGCCGCCGTCAACCGGAGGGCCGGTTAATCTGGTCGAGTCAATTATGGTTCCCTCGCCCGCAACGTTTGCTGCTCTCGCCGGGCGATTCCCCCATCGGATACCGTATATCGACCGAGTCAATGCCATGGGTAGCGCCCGACGAGATCGCATATGAGCATGAGGCCGCGCCGTTCGCAGATCGAATCAAACTTCCGTCACGCACAACGCGGCGGATGGATCTCTTCCAGAAAAATCCCGCAGCCGATCCGCTGCCCGCTTTATCGAGCACGGCTGAAACCGCGCCGGAGCTGATCCGGCCGGCGCTTTGCGTGCAGGCTCGTGAAGCCCGCCTGCATGTGTTCTTGCCATATGCATCCAAGCTCGCGGACTATCTCGACCTGCTCGCCGCCGTCGAAGATACGGGCCAGTATCTGAACCAGCCAGTATGGCTGGAGGGCTATCCTCCACCTTCCGATCCGCGGTTGCGATCCTTCAGTCTCACTCCCGATCCAGGCGTCCTGGAAGTGAACCTGCTGCCCGCAGGCAGTTGGGACGAACTCGTACAAATCCATGCAGTACTCTTCGAGGAAGCCCGCCATAATCGGTTGACGGCAGAAAAATTCGCCTATGACGGGAGCCATATGGCCACTGGAGGCGGCAGCCATATCGTGATGGGCGGAGCGACTGTGTTGGACAGCCCGTTCCTGCGCCGCTCGGATCTTTTGCGCAGCATGTTGACGTTCTGGCAAAATCATCCATCGCTTTCCTACCTGTTCTCCGGCATGTATGTGGGCCCGACCAGCCAGTCTCCGCGCGTAGACGAGGCGCGCACGGATGCCCTGTACGAACTGGAGGTCGCTTTTAGTCACTTGCCTGTNGGCGGATGCCCGCCCAACATTGTGGATGGGTTGTTTCGCGACCTGTTGGTCGATGTCACGGGAAACTCGCATCGCGCCGAGTTCTGCATCGATAAGCTTTATCCGCCCGAGGGCCGCGGGTTGCGCCTGGGTTTGCTCGAACTGCGCGCTTTTGAAATGAGTCCACATGTCAGAATGAGCCTGATCGAAATGCTGCTCATCCGCGCTTTGATATCCATCTTCTGGAAACGTCCGTTCGATGGCAGCCTCGTCCGTTGGGGCAGCGCGCTGCATGACCGTTTCATGTTGCCGCATTTTGTCATGCGCGACTTTTCCGATGTGCTCACTTACTTGCGCGAATCTGACTACAATTTCGAAGAGAAATGGTTTGCCGCGCAATTTGAGTTTCGCTTTCCAAAAATCGGATCGATTGCCGCGGAAGGGGTCGAACTCGAATTGCGTCAGGCGCTGGAGCCCTGGAATGTGCTCGCGGAAGAAACTTCCTCCGGCCGAACGGCTCGCGCTGTGGATTCATCCTTCGAGCGAATACAGGTGAAGCTGTCTGGGTTCAACACGGAAACTCGTTACGTGGTTACATGCAATGATCGGCGGGTGCCACTCCGTCCCACGAGCGAGCATTCTAACGGTGAATCGGGAGAGTTTGTCGCTGGCATAAGGTTTCGCGCCCGCCAACTCTCGGCGCTGCTACATCCATCCATTCCCGTGCATGCGCCTTTGATCTTCGAAATTATTGATCGCTGGAAAGAACGTTCGATCGGCCGATGCGCCTATTATGTAGGATCACCCGACGGTCGGGGCTACCCAGCCCGCCCGGTGAGTGCAACCGAGGCAGCCGACCGACGCAGGCAGCGCTTCAAAGAATTTGATCCTGCGCCCGGGCCGATCGCGGCTCCCGAGGAAAGACCCAATCCGATCTTTCCTATGACTCTGGACCTGCGAATGTTGCCGCTGGAAAAGAAGATCTCAGTGAAACCGGGGCTCGTCCGATGACTGTGGATTTACACCAAACTCCACTCCGCTACGGCAACGCCTATGACGAGTTATCGGCTGATGGTGTAACTCCCCGGCCGCATTGGGCCAAACTGATGGAATCGCTGCAATCGGTCGGTCCGGAGGAACTGGGACGGCGCTGGGCCCGTGCCGAGCGTCGCATCCGCGAGAATGGGATTACGTACAACGTTTACGGTGATCCACTCGGGGCTAGCCGCGCCTGGCAGATCGATATCATTCCGCTATTGATTCCGGCGGACGAGTGGCGCCTCATCGAAGCGGGCATCATTCAGCGCGCACGGTTGCTCAGTCTGCTGATCGAGGATCTTTACGGTTCCCAAAAGCTGGTGGCGCAGGGGCAATTTCCCGCCGCGCTGCTCTACGGCAATCCCGCATTCTTGCGCCCGCTCGTCGGCGTGCCGGTTCCCGCGCACAGTTATCTGCATATGCTGGCCGTGGATCTTGCCCGTTCGCCCGACGGCCAGTGGTGGGTGCTGGCTGATCGCACGCAAGCGCCTTCCGGCAGCGGGTATGCGCTGGAAAATCGCACTATCGTCTCCGATATTCTGCCCGATCTTTTTCGCAGCTCGAATGTATTGCGCCTCGCTCCATTTTTCCGCGCGCAACGAGAAGTGCTCACCAACCTTGCCCAGTGCGACAATCCCCGAATCGTTTTGTTGACTCCCGGTCCGCTCAACGAGACTTATTTTGAACACTCCTACATCTCCCGCTATCTGGGGTTCACTCTAGTCCAAGGAGCGGACCTTACGGTGCGCAACCGCCGCGTGCATCTCAAGACGGTCGATGGACTAGAGAAGGTCGATGTGATTTTGCGCCGCGTGGACGATAGTTTTTGCGATCCTCTCGAACTTCGGGGGGATTCGCTTCTGGGCGTTTCCGGCCTCGTCGACGCCATCGTCGCGGGAAATGTAAAGGTGGCAAATGCGCTGGGAAGCGGTCTGATTGAAACGGCAGCGATCATGCCTTTTTTACCCGGCCTCTGCAAACAATTGCTGGGCGAGAAGCTCAAAGTTCCCTCTGTCGCGACTTGGTGGTGCGGGCAAACGTCCGCCCTTGATTGGGTGCTCGACCATCTCGACTCGGTGGTGGTGAAACCGGCATTCCCCTCGCGTGGCATGGAACCCGTGTTTGGCGCCGAACTCCCGCACGCCGAGAAGGGCAGCTTTGCCCGGGAATTGCGGGCGCGTCCGCACGAATATGTTGCGCAGGAGCAAGTCGCTTTGTCGACCGCGCCGGTGTGGGATAAGGGAAACCTCAACTCGCGCAGCGTGGTTCTGCGCACATACGTGCTCAATACCGGCAGCGGGTGGGTTGCCATTCCCGGGGGACTGGTACGCGTCGCCGAATCCGAGGGATCGGTCGTCTCCATGCAGCGGGGAGGCCACAGCAAAGACGCATGGGTTCTGTGGGACAGCCCGGTCGACACATTCAGTATGCTGCGCCCGCGGAACGAGCCGGTGGAGTTGCGCCGAGTCTCGCGTGTTGTCCCCAGCAGTGTCGCCGACAATGCCTTCTGGTTGGGCCGCTACGTCGAGCGAGCTGAAAACGTTGCCCGCATATTACGCGCCATGATTCCTCGCGTACGGCGCGCAGAGGAAGCCGAGCTTGTCTGCCTTATCCGCCTGCACAGGTGCCTGGAGTCGCGGCACAGCAAGTTGCCAAAGGCGAAACAGAAGCGTCCGACCTCCGTTGAACTGGAACAGGAGCTAACCTCGCTCTTGACCGACGCCAAGCGGCCCGACAGTCTGGTCTGCACTCTGGTGGAGGCCTCGCGTATTGGCGGCAACATTCGTGAACGCTTGTCATCCGATATGATGTACCTGCTCGGCCAGCTCCGAGACTCAACCCAGATCGGACAGGGCACACGATTTCTGGAATTTCCTGCAATGCTGACCGATTGTTTGGAACTGCTTTCTGCTTTTTCCGGAATGGAGCGGGAAAACATTAATCGCGGACTGGGCTGGTTGTTCATGACCATTGGTCGGCGTCTAGAGCGCGCGATTTATCTGACCCGGCAACTGCGAGAGATCACCCCGCCTTTGACGGAGCAGGACTGGTCGCTTTTAGAATGCGTGCTCGAGGTTGCGGATAGCTCAATGACCTACCGCGCTCGCTATTACACAACTCTCCAGCCTCTGGCCGTAATGGACGTGCTCCTGGCGGATGAGACGAATCCCCGCTCCCTGGATTTTCAATTAAGCCATCTTGCCGATCTCTATCAAAAGCTTCCCCGGCACCTTCCGGTCGACTTAAAGGCGATGCGGGCTGCGCTGGCATTGTTACGCAGTTTCGATTTGCGGAAGTTAAAGTACCCACTGCCAGGCGCCGCAGCGAACTCCGATGGCCTTTCGCGGCTTGCGAAGTTTCTCCGGGAGCTGGAAGGGTTGCTGCCTTCCTGGTCGAATAACTTATCCAGCAGATACTTCAGTCACGCCCGGACCTTGCCCATCACCATAGGGCAATAATCTTGGTTACATAATCCTGGCTAAATGAACTACGAATAATGATCTATAGAATCGTTCATCGGACCACATACAAATACAAATATCCGGTTACTGTCGGAAACCACGTGGCGTGCCTGAAACCGCGGACCATGCCGCATCAGCACCCGGCGAAAAGTGAGTTGCACATCCAGCCGCGCCCGGCGACCCGCACCGATCGCGTGGACTTCTTCGGCAATCTTCTCTGCTTTTTCACCATTCAGGAACCGCACCGGGAGTTGGTGGTGGAAGCGCGGAGCGAGGTGAGAGTGCAAGAGAATCCGGCGCTTTCAGCTAAAGCGCAATTTCCTTGGGAAGAAGCAGCAAAACTAGTTCCCCACGATTGCAGCGCCGCAGGTCTTGATGCCTACCAGTTTGGATTTGAGTCGCCGCGCATCCGCGCACGGCCGGAGTTTGCCGACTATGCGCGGCAGTCGTTTACCCCCGGGCGGCCAATGCGGGAGGCGCTTCTGGATCTGACCGCGCGCATCCACAAAGACTTCCGCTTCGATTCGAAGGTGACCAATGTCCGGACGACGCCGGAAGAGGTCTTCAAGAAACGGCGAGGCGTGTGCCAGGATTTCGCGCACTTGCAAATTGCCTGCCTGCGCTCTCTGAATCTCGCGGCTCGTTATGTCAGCGGATATCTTCGAACCTATCCGCCTCCGGGAAAGCCGCGGTTGGTGGGAGCTGACGCTTCCCACGCCTGGGTGTCTGCCTATTGTCCTGAAATCGGATGGCTCGATCTCGATCCTACAAACAACCTTGTTCCCTCGAACGGCCATGTGACGCTAGCGTGGGGTCGAGATTACGGCGATGTAAGTCCGTTGCGCGGTTTGATCCTTGGCGGCGGATCTCACACGCTCAAAGTCGGCGTCGATATGGAGCCGCTCGATTCCTAGTTGTCAGCTGGCCTGCGGCACACTTTCCGGGATCTCATCGGTCCAAACTTTAAAACTCTCAAGTATATTTGGGCCGAAGGTGGTCGCGATGGCAACATCAGTCGCGTCGCGGCCGCGCGCAATGAGCACTCGTCCAATCCTGGGCACGTTATTCCGAGGATCGAACGTGTGCCAGGCGCCACCCAGGTAGACTTCAAACCATGCGGCAAAATCCGGCACGCCGTAAGGTGGCGGTGTTCCCATATCGCCAAGGTATCCGGTACAGTATCGCGCCGGAATATTCATGCAACGGCAGAGCGCGACAGCCAGGTGCGTGTAATCTCGGCACACGCCCACACCCTCGTTGAAAGCCTCCCAGGCTGTGCGAGTGGGGCGGGCTTTCTGATAATCGAAGGCGATATGGTTGTGGACAAAATCGCAGATCGCCTGCACGCGCGCCCATCCCGGCGCCGACTGACCGAATCGTGACCAAGCTACGTCGGACAGCAGATCCGTCTCACAATACCGGCTGCCCAATAGAAAGACCAGAGTCTCTTCCGGCAAGTCCTGCAAAGCGTGCTGCTGAGCGCCCGGAGTCGAAACGTCGGGTTTGGCCGAATCTCGAACCACGGCATTGCTTTTCAGGCAAATCCTTCCGCTTGGCGCAACAATCCGGGTGCACCAGTTTCCGAAGCCGTCGCGATACGCCCTGATTGGCGTTTCCGGATCGGTGGTCAGGCAATCGGGAGTGACGAGATCCGAGGCGCGTGAGTAATGGACGTTGACCATTAGGATCATCGGCGTTTCTTGTGGACAATAAAAAACTAATTCGTAACCGACCTGAATCAACATCCGGGGATTCCTTCCGCCAATGAGAGCGGGACTTTAATTTTCGCATGTCGCACTGATCAAGTTTAAACCGAAATCTAGGGAATCACACGTCGATGTAAAGAGTACCTTCCTCGAATTTGTGCTCCACCCAATCCACCACTTTTCCCTGGACTCCAGGATATTGTTTGTCGTGCTTGCCGTATACGAGTGGCTGGGGATCAGGTGTTTTGCTCTTCTCAACTCGTCGTTTCTTCATTTCCTGGCCTCAATTCTTTTGCATGCGGGATCACGGCCGTCGCAGCACTAGAAAATTCGGCACGGGTGCAGGTCCAATCGAAGATGCTTTTGGTGCCCTGCACCACTGACCTTCAATCGCGGCGATCCGGACCCTATCCTCGTCTGTAACCGAGATCGAAGAGCACTTCCGAGTGACGTCCGCAGGGTGACTCGGCGCGCCGGATTGTGCAATACGTTTCAGGCGTCATACCGCGCTACTTTTCATTGCTTCTGACGGCACCGCCCTTTCAGTGGGCCAGCCACATCTGCGTG
>JGI12664J13189_1000028_pt1 | contig 19261 bp, 16 predicted proteins | sample BlaSpr_A8_OM1_O3_FD_13189 | JGI IMG/M metagenome (IMG submission 13189) | reverse complement strand
GCTCGCGACGGGACAATAGCGTTTGAAGCACTTTTGGGAGCCCTTCCGAAGCCGAAGAAACAGTGGAATTAGGCATACACATTCATCGGCGCGGAATCGTAGGCAGTGAGCTTATTGCTTTGTTGGAGGCTCGACCTTGCGGACGGCACTGTCCGCAGATAAGACCATCAGTACACTGGTCAGAAACTTCCGGGAGGATCGGCCTGCCGTGTGCACGTTCTTTCAGATTGACTCGCCCCTCTATGTAGCAGACAATACTCAGCGCGGTTGAGAGGTTCGCCACCGAAGAAAGCAGCAATGGAAGCAGCACAAAGTCTTGGGCCCGTGAAGACAACTTCGTTTCAGGAGAATTCAAATGAGTAAGCCCACGCACAGTTCGCATTCGCTTCCCTCCAAACTCGAAAAGCAACTTACTCTCTACGCCGCCGCAGCGATGGGAACCCTTGGCCTCATTCAATCCGCCGAAGGCAAGGTCGTCTATACCCCGACCAACACTCCGCTCACCAGCCATAATGTCGTTCTCGATCTCAACAATGACGGTGTCGGCGATTTTTCTTTTTCGCAGTTCTTCTATGGCCATTGGCAGCACTTTTACTTCTCCCCAAAGGTCACCGGCAACACCATCGAAGAAGTAGATAACTTTCCTGTCGCCCTTCATGCCGGTCTCCCCATCGGTCCAGAGAGACAGTTCCGCGGCGACGGGATTCAATTGCTTGCCAAGGCCGGAGGTACCTCGGGCTTTTCCTCGACGACCGGTAACTGGAATGAAGTCAACAACCGTTATCTCGGCCTGAAGTTCCTGATTGACGGCAAGGTCCACTACGGCTGGGCCCGCATCACCGCGACTGGGAAAGGCGGGACTGGCGCGACCCTCACCGGCTACGCCTACGAAACCATCCCCAACAAAAGGATCATCAGCGGCCAAATCTCAGGCACCGACGAAGTAGCCGGCTTCGTGAGCCTCGAACCGCAGCAGCCCAGCCTCGCCCTTTTGGCTCGCGGATCCGACTCGCTCAACATGTGGCGCCGTGAAGAACAAGATTCAACCAACTAACGGCCCGCGAACGGATAGTTGGCCTAACATCGCCATAGCGCTCAAAACCCCTCAATGAGCGAAATGGCCTGTGGGTGTTGAAAAAGTCGCTCAACGGAACACTTTTCATCTGCGAGCACACCGTCGCCAGTTTTCTTGACTCGGTTCGACTAGGTGGTGGCCGGCAGAACCGGTGCTGTCGGCTGACTGAGGAAGCGCACCAGTCGCTTGATGTTCTGAGCTACCGCTGCGGCCACCAAGTCTGCACTGCACGGAGTATCTGCGGTGCTTCCGCCGAAATACGCGAACAATGCCAGTATTTCGCAATTATTCCCAGACAAACCGGACCCGGAGAACGGACCCCTCGCCATCGAATTGCAGTCGTTGTCCAGGCTTTTCTCTGGAGGGCACATAGGCAGTCCGGTTTCGAGGTGTGCGTCAGGCGAAGGCAATGCGATCCCTCTTGCGTAGCCGGAGAATATCCGGAGCGGGCGCTCAGGTGTGAACACCAAGTCACAAAATGATGGTGCTGATTGTAGATTGATGGTCTGTAGAAGCGGCATGTAGAAACCGGTCTCAACGCCATTCACCAGAACAGGGCCCCATACCCTCACCATTCAGCAACAACGCGCGAGAAGAAAAGGCCCCAGAAGAAGTAGCTGGCTAAGCAGTTGCACCAGTGCCCCTAAGAAGGGTTTGCACGGTCTGTAAGAAATCTTCCGGTGTGAGTGAGTAGTGATCAAAGATACGGTGATCAAATCGGACTCGCGGCGGCTCGCTATCCCACAGTTCAATAATGGGACATTGGCAAAATTTGAGGGTCTCAGCAGCAACCCGGCGCTTGTCGGATGGAGTCAGTGAATAGCCGACTAAGACCAAACTTATTTTGTGGTTCCGGCACGCTTCTTCGATCCGCTCTGGTTCACTAATGCACGCCACCTCAAAACCCGCCTGCTCTAGCACATGTTTGCGCACGTCCGCTAGTTCAGGATGGCGCGAGACGACGAGCACTGTTTTCTTGTCCATGGTCAATGGAATGACCCTACCCTAAGCCGTTGTTTTTTTCGATACAGTACATTCCTTAAAGGATCGCTCCCCGCTCCCAAAGACTTTCATTTGCTAAGGATATTATCGCCATGACTTTGTTGGCAGACTGTGCATTTCAGACCAGCAAAACCACTCTTTCCTGGCTTATGCTTTTACCTATCGACGAAATAAACAATCGCAGCGCAGGCCGCTGCTCCGACCTCTTTGGAAAGAAGCAAGGAAACATGACTCATATTGCTGATAATCAGATAGCTAGACTACGTGAAGTTCCCCAACCACCCCTGTCTTATCCCGGCGCAACCCATGAGGCGGATCGTACAAAGAGGCCACCGCTCGGCCAGCCCTGGCGTTGGGCCGATGACGCCCGCCGAGGGTTGCTACATACGCGTTGAGTGCCCCTTGCAGGTTCGTGAAATCCGATACCCCGAGATCCGGATACCACGATCGAAGGTCGCTCTCTGAACACGTCGTGCATTTTGAGTCCGCCACCGTAGTCTTAATGGTGGGATACAGCACCTGGCTGAAGGTCTGATAGATCGTGGCTTAATTGCCCGAAAACGGCAACGGGCCGAACGGCGTACTCGGAGCCTGCACCACCACGCAGTCTCAAGTGCAGACAAATTCCGCTCGCTTTGCGCCCAAATACACGAATAATGCCCCTATTTCGCGATTATTCCCAGACAAACCGGACTGGAGAGAACGGATTGCCCAGCAGTGAAGGCGGTCAGCTCCTAGCTTTTCTCTGGAGGGCACAATCGCAGTCCGAGTGGAACTCTGGAATGCAGATTCCAGCTTCTCAATCTCGGCCTTGATCTTGGCTGTTTCCACATGAGAAGACATGCCCACATTGTACGCTACCGCACACTTGAGAAGGGCAATCTATGGGCAACACTTTTGCCAGCCGCGTCTAGCGCAAGAACCTAAATCTGCAAATGTTCGACGCTTTACGGCACGCACCTAACGCCTTCTCAAATGAGATTCGATTCCGACGATTGTGAGCAATTGTGAGCAGGCACATCCTGAGTAAGCGCTTATTCTTACTTCATTGGGAATCAGACTGCAATTAAAGAGCGGCCCAGGTTTTTGTCGTTTCCCTGGCTTGGACCCGACCGAAGCGGAACGACCGTCAGGTGAGTCACGCTTCCCAATTCCCGGTTGGGCGATTCCTCAAGGAGTCGCTAGCCGGAATCCACGTTAACGTCGAAGCTATAGAGGAGGAATCACGTGAATCAGAGCACGAAGGACGAAATCAAAGGCAATCTGCATGAGGCGAAGGGTGCTGTCAAAGAGAAGGCGGGTCAGGTCGTCAACAATCCCAATTTGACCGCCGAAGGCCAAAACGAAAAGCTCGCCGGCAAGGTCCAAAAGAAAGTGGGACAAGTTGAAAAGGTGTTCGAGAAGTAGAACGGCCGAACGCATCGGTTCCCATTCCCAGCATCATGCGATTCGTGCCAGGCAGAACGCCATGACTTCTGGCGCTTATGCGGTTTAACGTTCGTACGAAAGGAAAACGACGATGTTGATACTGATTATCATCCTGGTGTTAGTTTTAGGGGGCGGTGGAGGGTATTACGGTCATAGCCGCTGGGGGTACGGCGGTGGTGCCGGCATAGGGCTGGGCACCATACTACTGATTCTCCTCGTGGCGTACTTGCTGGGGATCTTCCACTGAGAGAAGTCCGCCTGGTGTGGTTGGCTGCTGCCCGAAGGAGTCCCGTCCTGATTCAAACGGGCTTGTCGAAAGCCGAGAGTCCGGCCCTCCGATATCCCTTTAGCTTTGGAAATACGGCTTGTCCTGGAGGATGGCCTCGATCCCTTCGACGACGCATTTGATATCGGCTTTTCCGCATACCCCGCGAATTCCGACCTTGCGCGCCTCTTGCGCGAGCTGGGGCGAGGCGTGCATGGTGACCATCAGGATGGGCGTGCCCGGCGAGCGCCCGGTAATCTGTCTGGCGGCTTCCAGCCCGTCCATCACGGGCATCTGGAAATCGAGTACGACGACATCGAATTTCTCGTGACTGAACTTCTTTACAGCTTTCTGGCCATTTGAGGCCTCATCGCACACTTTCCAGTGGTGCTGCCCCTCCAGCAGAGTCCGCAGGCTGCGTCGCATCAGATCGCTATCATCAACGACCATAATGCGGATTTCCTGCGGCGCGGCCTGAACAGCTTGCGGCATCATTCTCTGATGCCGTTTAGGCTGGGTACGGTCACCAAGAAGTTAATTTCCCGCGCCCAGTAACCCTCGATGGACCCGACATTTGGGTGTGCAAGCAGGCGGCGGCGATCCTGCAAAAGCGATGGCACTAGATGCTGGAGTGCGAGTGACCTTGTGCCGGATCTGTGAGGAGAACACTGTCTGTGCCGCCTTGGGCAGCCTGTGTTAGGTTGACGCACCGGCTTACCTGACGCCGCAAGCGTTCACCATAAAGCGATCCGTTTTGACCAGCTAGGTGCATGACGAGGTGGGAGAATGCAGCAAGAGCATATGGAGGGCCACCATGAAGCAGGGTATACAACCGAAGACAGTAAGGAGTGTCGAGGCCATACTTGAGAAGGAACTGGATTCTATGATCAGTGAATGGAAAAGGCAGGTAAATCTGGTTCCTAGCTTAACCACTATTCTGCTTAGCGATGCAGACCGCACAGGTCATTTGCCTAAGCTGTTCGACGAGGTGCTTTGCCGCCTGCGAGGTAACAAGGACACCGAACCGCTGGTTTCTGTCGCCGCATTCGCGCATGGAAGACTGCGGTTCGCGCAGGGCTACTCTCTCGCCATTTAGTTGACGAGTCGCGAATATTGGAGGTCACCACATTTGGGACACTACAGCGTCATCAGGGCGAGCTGGATCGGAATCAGGTGCTGCTAGACGTGGGGATTATTGCGGACGAGGCGGATCGGCAACTCGAAGAAACGGTAGTTGGCTTTGTGGCGGCCCGAGCCGCAGCCTAGCCGCTTTCCTAGCCCAGTCGGTCAGGATGGCGAGATCTTGGAGTCAACATCCAAGCGGAACGCTTTTAGATAATACGGAATCGATGAGGCTGGGCTCACTCATGAGGCCATTGCTGACTCCTAACCTGCGCGGGCCGCTGCCGTGACAGCAACAACTTACAAGACCCCGAGGACTCGTACAAGACATCGCATTTTGTGGGTTGGGTTGTAGGTCGGATTTTTGCTCGGCAAAGCGGCGGTTCGTTGCGCTAGTTCGAACGTCCCGGCAGAATGTGGTTGATCGCCTGGGGCAATTCGGTGCTGATTTGGGTTTTGTCTATACAACCGTCCGCACCAGCGCCAATGGCAGCCGGCAGCCATTGTGCCGAATCGTTTTGGCTCATGATCAGAATTTTTACAGTCACTGATTCTTTACGAATACACCGCGCGACTTCCAGTCCGTTCATGCCAGGCATGCTTATATCCATCAGGATTAGGTCCGGCTGAAGCTCTCTTGCTCTTTCGATTGCCTCTACTCCATCTCGGGCTTCCCCGCACACTTCCCAACCGTTTCCGGAAATCAGGAGTGCTTTCACTCCTCGGCGCATTGCTTCATTGTCATCCACAATCAGTATGCGCATGCGGTTTCCTTGCAGCCTTAGCTTGTGGCGGCATGATATGTAACAACCCGCTTTTCAGTTTAGAGTTGTGGTTGAGACAATTTTCTCATTGGTCATACTAGGGATTCGGCTTCATTTGGTAGCGCTTCTTGCAAAAAGCGACGAAAGCTTTGCAAGGAAACCCAATCTCTGGCATACCGCTGGCGACCCACATATCACGCCACTCTGACTCCAGGTAGTAAATGTCGTAGCCAGGCGCAACGAGTTTTGCGTCGTGATAGGCCTCGGGATCAAGCACCGGATACCGAGGTTGTTCTTTGGGCGCCTGCCAGTTCATTCTGTTCCTGAAAATCACCATCTCGTCTTCAAGGGATACCTGGTAGTCCGGCAGGTGATCGTTCTGCACTAGCTCCCTGATCATCGATTTGAATTCCCGATAGTGACTGCTCGCTCCCGTCTTCTTGTGGAGGAGCTCCAGCGATATTTTCCACTCGTCCTGTTCTCCACAATGCTTGCGTGCCAGTTCGTAGACGCGCCGGTCCACCGGCTTCCTCAGACGAAAATAGTCGCGGCTCAAGGTTAAAACCTCAGAGCCCTGAATAATCCGATACACCCAATCCGAGAGCCGCACCTTTAGCTCGCTCATGCGTCCTGATTTCGTCTCCCTCACTACGCGCCAGCTTTCAATCAGGCCAAATCCTTCCGTAATCTCCTCCCCGTTCGCCTTGATGTTCGTGGTGATGCGGGTTCCGCCAAGACGCTCGAAGGCATCTTTGAGGCGACGGTAGCCATCCCCACTGGTCTCGCGGTTTGTCCAGACCAGAAGTTCGTGCGTGTTCAAGTGCAGCGTTTGCGCCAGGGGCTCGCCGGCATTCTTCTTGGCCATCAGCTGGGAGATACAGTAAATCAGGATGTCCTTGTCATGAATGGTCGCGAGGCCCCTGACGCTTGGCGCAATCTCGACGACCACATTCTTGTTCTCATAACGCAGCACCCTGGTGTCCGCCTTTGTCGCGAGCGAAAAGATTGGATGCTCCATGCTCGCCATGTCGTCCTTCGGAATCGCATCGAGAACGTCGCAGATGAAGAGATCGTAATTGGGGTGCCGCTGGGGCAGTAAGGCGGACTTCCCTGTTGCCCTGTCATCCCGGAGCTGCGATTCTGCGGGGGCGTCTGCAGTTGTCATCATGCCCTGCTCACATGTTCGTGGTTTCCTTGACGACGCACCCTACCTTCGTGGTTTTGTTGACGCAAGTGTTATTTCGTGGTTTCGTTGACGGGACCTCACTATTCGTGGTTTTGCTGACGGGTACTTCGCATTTTTTCTGGCACCGATACTTCGTGGTTTCGCTGCAAAATAAGCTTGGTCTTAGTCGGCTATTCACTGACTCCAGCCGACAAGCGCCGAGTTGCTGCCGAGACCCTCAAATTTTGCAAATGCCCCATTATTGAACTGTGGGATAGCGAGCCGCCGCGAGTACGATTTGATCACCGTATCTTTGATCACTACTCGCTTACGCCGGAAGATTTCTTACAGACCGTGCAAACCCTTCTCAGGGGCACTGGTGCAAGTGCTTAGCCAGCTACTTCTTCTGGGGCCTTTTCTTCTCGCGCGTTGTTGTGAATGGTGAGGGTATGGGGAGGGTATGGGGCCCTGTTCTGGTGAATGGCGTTGAGAACGTTTCCACATGCCCGCTTCTACAGACCATCAATCTACAATCAGCGCCTCATCTTTGACACGAGCAGGGCGGAGTGAACGCAAACGATTTGGTTGGGGTCTTCTTTGAGACGACCCGTAACAAATCATCAGATTGCATAAGATACCGACGCCAAGGTGGAGGCAAAGGGGCGGGATGTGTAAGTGACTGTCCAAAGTCTAGTACACGTATGTGCGGTACCGTACCGAAACGGAAATGTGACGTAGGGCGAGTCAAGCGGCAGCAGTCTCACTAAAATATGTTCCGCCGTCGATGACGGTTTCGACCGCCTTCAATAAACATTGCATCTCGTTCTTCGCACAGAGACCCTTTATTCCAACTCGTCTTGCCTCTGTCTCTAGTTGCGTCGACGGGTCAGTGGTCACCATCAAAATGAGAACGCCGGGATGTCGAGTAGTCAAGTGACGCGCCGCCTCGATCCCATTCATCTGAGGCATTATAAAATCCATCAACGTGAGATGTGGCATGTGAAGGTGAAATGTCGCCAAAGCATGATCGCCGTTGCAGGCCTCCCCAACGACAAGCCAATCAGAACGTTGCTCCAGTGCCGCTTTGAGAGCGGCCCGCGCATCAGCACTGTCATCGACTATGAAGATACGGACCAAGCGCACTCTTCCAGATGCCGCAGTTCACGGGTAGTAACCGTGCCCACTTCACTGGTATGAGTTTTGGCCGCTGCACGCCATACCTCTGAGACCTGACTGCAACCCGAATTGGGCCGTATGCGGTGACTGCCTGATTTTGACAACATGAATTTTTTAACAACGCAAGCTTAGGACACTACCCCAACTTCGGCGGTTAGCAACGCACTAGTAGGGCCTCCAAGTCGATCCAAACATCTCAAGCAAACCTGCGTGCGCTATCGGGCAGACTTGTCCTCATGCCATTGCATACACTCTCTGGAAGATGACTCCCGAAGAACGCAAACGGATGAACGGGCTGTGCAATCGAATCCAAGAGGAAAAAGACCCAGAAATTTTTGACCAACTGGTACGAGAGCTAAACGAGCTTTTTGAGGTCAAACACGAACGCATCCATCCAGAGCACCACCTAGCAGCTTACCCATCAGATCCTTTACGGCCAGACCTTAGAGACTATCCAGAAGACATACCGCTAGCAGAAAGGGAAAGTCTCGCGGGAGAAGCGCAACTTGCTGCCCAAAGGAAAAAACGGGCAACGCACTAATAGGGCTGACAATCCCCCCCATAATCGATCCCCTTCGGCTTCAAAGGTTGTACTATGTCCGTGTCCGCTCGTTGAGGTCGTATGGTTCACACGAGTCCGGAAAGTTGCTTTCGAAAAATGGTTTGGCTCGAAAGGGCGGATTTTGGAAGGTGGGGTTGCTCCCAGTGTGCTTGGTCCTTTTGGTACGATGCGCCACCCGACGCTGCATCCCTCGATGAGATAGTACGCAGTCTCCAGCGACGACTAGACGCGGAGTTCGATTCCCACGTTTGCGCCAATTATCCTCGGGTCGAAGGTGCGACGACTTCCTAGCAACGCACTATTACGACACTACCCAGCGTTGGGATGATTGTTGTAACATCCCCATTTCACTCATCTGGCCGAGCCGGGGCGCACTTGAGTGTATTCGCCTGTGGGTGTTGGAAAACTCGTTGCCCGTAATTCGCAAAAATAAAACGCGTCAAGATGGCAGTGCGGAACACTATTTCGCCTGAAAGCTCTTGCAGCTGCACAACTCTTGCGTCAGGTTAGGATTCGTCTCTTCACTTCTGATTGTGGCTCCAGCGCATGTGTCGTTCACGTGCTCTAGCCGACGATGACCGCACGCACAATATTCATTTGGACACAAATGCTCAGGCTCGAAGATCTCACCAAAATACATCTGCACTGATTCCCACCCGCATTGAGAGCACTTCCAACGTACTCCCTCTTCTGACGAGCCTTCCTGCTTGTGTAGGTGCGCCACCTAGCAATTTTCTCATCCGAGGCCGCCGCTTGGGTGGTTTTTCTGTCGTAACACCGCATGCCAGCAACCGTTCATTTAACAGTTCTTTTAGGAACGTTAGAATTGGCGTTGTTCTCGGTTGTGGCTCAGCCTCATGAGCGCCGCTCAGGATGGAGCTTTTTGGAACATGGACCCGAAGCTACAGCTCGCATGAGTTGGTATCTCGCGTCGCCGGAAATGCAAAAACCCGCTCCGGGTAAGAGTATCGGAGCTGCGCACAGGGGCTCGATGTCAAAGAAATACCGCTCCCTGCCCTCCGGGAATAGTGTTTTCTCTTGACATCCCCTTTATAGAACCCGTCCTCCGTTTGGAGCCGACACCGTTATCCCACCAGCCATCGGGATGAACGCGGAGAAATTTGCCTCCCTCTACGGCAGTTCGAGCTCCATAGCGTAGATTTCGTCGGTACTCAGGTTACGTGACGTAAGCACCGAGCCCTCAGGAGTTACGCCAGCCCATCCGAAAGCAGGCTGTGAGGAGTACAGGGTAATTCCTTTTAAGTCGGCAACCATCTGTGACCGAGTCTCTCCGACTTTGATGCGCCGAAAAGTGGGATGACCGGTGAAACGGCTGTCATAGTAAAGGTATTTTCCGTCCTGCGACCAACTGGGAAAGCCGATGAGTTCACTGGTCCAGTCCGACCACTTCAGGGTTTTGAAATCGTAGATCAGAAGCTTGGCTGAGTCTGAAGTCATCGCCGCGAGGTATCGTCCATCCGGGGACCAACGCGGGCTATACAAACCCTCTGAACCCGGGATCAGCGCCACTTTATGCGTGTCGAGGTCAATGGCCCGAATGAACACCCGACTGTCGTCAGGGGTCACTCCTAAAATGATTTTCTTACCGTCGGGCGACCACACGGGATCGGCCTGGTTCGTAGCATCGTCAAGAACTGCGCGTGCGGAACCACCTGAGGACGGCATTACGAAAGCTTTCCAAAGTTGACCCGGTCGGACATCCAGATATGCGATCTGGGTACTGTCGGGAGACCAGCGCGGCAACGACGCCGCAACCGGCGGATAGGTAAGTTGAAGGCGGTCGCTGCCGTCGCCGCGACATCGCCAAAGCGTACCGTCCGGATAGGACACGTAGGCGATCCACTCTCCATCGCGAGAATAATCCAGTTCGCCCGCCGAGATGCCCGAAAGAAATGGCCTAAATTGCTGAGACTTGGAATCGTAACGAACGAGTTCTGCCCTCCCCTGTGATGCATCGACAAATAGTTTCTTGCCGTCGAGGCTGGGTGCTAAAAAATCATACGATGAAGGCCCCACGATTAATTGAAGGGGCCGCGGCAATCGCCACTGCGCCAGAGTACTGTGCTCGCGCATGACCCAAAGAGTGTGACCGGTTCCAATAGTGCTGATAAAAAAATAGTAGCGGCCATCCGCAGACCACTGGCCGCAGCACGCGTCGGAGGGGCCGCGTCCCTGCGGAAATAAGGGATGCAGACCGGTGCCATCCGCTCGAATCTCCCAAAGAGTGTTTTCTGACTGAAAGGCGCTGAAGCGAATCCGGGATCCATCGGGAGAGAACCGAGGAACCCAAACCCGCCCCGGTACAGTCGCCAGTTTGCGGGGGCCGGTGCCGTCCGCGTTTGCCACGTACAAATCAGATCCACGGCCGAAGACCAAGCGTTGCTGGTCCGGAGACCAGGCGGCACCAGCACGATTTGCAATTACCTCGCCCAAACGGCGAGCCGTTCCCGTGGGAAGGGGAAGACTCCAAATGGGAGCTTCCGCTTCCGTCGTCAGCGAATTGGATACGAGTAATTTAGTATGATCCGAAGCAATATCGTCGGCATACATGTTGATAAAGGGTGTGACAATTGGCGAAACTTCGCCACCTGCGATAGAAACCTGAACAACCTGCAAGTTTTTTCCAGTTTCGTCTATGTAGAGCCGGGAACCATCCGTCACCATGCCGAATTTCGCGACGCCGTCACGGGTTAGTTGTGTGGTGTTCAGTACGCGGGGTGCAGGCGGATTGGAATTAAGCCAGAAGAAAACACCAGCAATGACCATCAGCAGTCCGGCCATGCCCGCAATTCGGAGCATGCCGGTATTCCTCGCAGGCGTCGGTTCGGCGTTGATTTGCCCGGAGGTGCTGTCCCGGCGGAGGCGTTTCAGATCGGCGCACAACTCCGCCGAGCTCTGAAACCGGACTTCCCGATCCTTTTCGAGCGTCTTACGAATGACGCGGTCCAGTTCGCCCGGGGCCTGCGAGTTGAAACGTAAGACCGGTTCAGGAGGCTTGTTCAGGATGGCATTGAAGATTGCCGCAGTCGTCTCGCCACGAAAAGGAAGCATTCGCGTGACCATCTCATAAAGAACCACGCCGAAAGAAAACAGATCAGTGCGGCCGTCGAGATCTTGGCCCAGCGCCTGCTCGGGTGACATATAGGCCACTGTGCCCAGCGTGCTGCCGAGGCTGGTGAGATGGCCTTCGCTCATGGTACGAGACGAGTCTGAACTCCGGATGACGGGGTTAACTTTGGCCAACCCGAAATCGAGAATTTTGGCATGTCCGCGACTGGTGACGAACAGGTTTGCCGGCTTGATATCCCGATGAACGATTCCTTTGGCATGAGCCGCGTCAAGCGCGTCCGCGATCTCGATTCCCAGCGATAAGACGGTATCGACCGCGATGGGTCCGGCAGCGATCTGGTGCTTCAGCGTCTGTCCCTCCAGAAATTCCATCACTATGAAGGGTTTTCCGCTGTCGTCGCCGACTTCGTAGATGGTACAGATATTGGGATGGTTCAGGGCGGAGGCCGCTTGCGCTTCCCGCTCGAAACGGGCTAGTGACTGTGGGTCCCCGCCACACTCGTCCGGTAGAAACTTGAGGGCCACAAAACGGTTCAACTTTGTGTCCTGTGCCTTGTACACCACACCCATGCCGCCGCCGCCGAGCCTCTCGACGACACGATAGTGTGAGATGGTTCGACCGATCACTGAAGCAGAATCCTACGTCTGCAAGACGGGCAAGTCAACGAAGGCCAGGTGTTGTCGTCGCGTCGAAAGGGCAGATGGTGAAAAATCGCCATAGCGCTCATCGAGGGTCAAAACGTGTAATCGCCTGTTAACGACAATTAGCGGAAGCGATGCGAGGAAAAGCCGCCTCGTCAGCGGCCCGGAGCTTACGTCTAAACTGTGATTCTGGTTTGCATGATGTATCCAGAAAGTCCAGCCGATCTACTGCGGCGTCAACAAGAAAGCCTCGGTTTGGCCGTTGAGCGTACCATAGCCTACGATCTGGCCCTTGTCATTGATGGCGTTCGCTAATTGCAAAACCCATCCCGAATTCGCCGGGATGAGATTGTTCAGATCGAGCATTCCTGTGGACGGGCTCCAGACGAAGGCGTGCAACTCATTGGTCGCGCTGTAATCGGACACGCCAACAACCTGACCGACGTTGTTGAGGCCGAAGGCAAAGCTATCCGGTGCCCCCGGCAGCACGCCCAGGTCAAGCATGCTGCCTTTGGTCTTGCTCCAGAGCGTGGCATGCCCGCTAAGGCTGCAATTGAGGCACTGAGATCCGCCAGCGACCTGGCCGAGGTCATTAATCGCGTAGGCGAAACTGCTATCGTAACCTGGGAGCTTGCCGAGGTTCTTCGCCTTGCCGGTAGTTTTTGACCAAATGAAAGCGTAGGAGGGTGTGTGAGCAAGGTCAGGGGCGTAGCCGACAACCTGGCCGAAACGGTTGATCGCTTGGGCCACGCTGCCACCTCCTCCCTGCAAGGAGGCAAGACCTTGCATGCCCGTGGCCTTGCTCCACAGGAAAGCCTCGGTTCTTCCGTCCAAAAGAAAGCAGTATCCGGCGACTTCCGCGGACGCATTGATGCCGGTGCCCGCGCAGCCCGGGGCTCCCAGGTTGCCGAGGTCGAGAGGCACACCGTTCGTCCATAGCGCCGCGGCGAAACCCTGGCCGTTGCTGGACAATCCCACGACAAGACCTTGGTTGTTGATGCCGTAAGGTGTAGTCGGATAGCCTGCGGTTAGCGGGGTAAGCGAGAGCTGTTTACCACCAGGACTCCAGACGAACGAGTTGCCGCTGGGGTATGACTGCACGACGACGTCGCCGAGGCCGTTGATTGCGAATGCTTGGCCGGGGCCGAGATCGGTAATGGTATAGGACTGCGCCGCGGCGAACGATGCGAAGGAAAGAACAACAAACACCGAAAGCGCGAGCCGGTTAGCTATTGCCATGGGACTCCTCAGAATGCGAGCAGAATCACTTTCGCGGCCTGTTTTGGCCGTGCCGCATTCTACTCCGTGTGGCCAGTCCCCTCTCACTTTTTTCTCCCCTTATCCCTCTCGAAGCGCGGTGACCTGAATCTTCACAGCAGTCTGATGCGTGTTAGTTGGCGAAAAATCGCCGTTACACTCAAAACCCCCGCATCCATGGTTACGAGCCATGAGTCGGCTTCTGGGACCTTTGCCTAGAGTGATTCAGCCAAAACCAAAGCTGCCCACAATCCCTCTATCATCGACCTTTGCAAATACCTGAAACTAAGAGATCGAAAAAGGCGCTGCTCTCCTGCCCAGATATTGATGTTTATGGGCCGTCCCTATTTATGCATTCGAGAGAATGGCACATCTCCCGCACATGCAGGAGCCCGATACTCAAGGATTTTGATCCTTGATACTGACCGACAGTAAGTCGTAATCGAGGGAAGGGCTGCCGACGTGACAGTTGGGCAACAGCTCCGCGGCTCAATGATTTGTGGAGAAGAATAACCGTTCGACTGTGTCCTTCTCCCACGAAGGGAACCCCACGGGGTCCGACCAAAATTTCTCCCAGGCAGCGTTCATCTCGCACGCCACAGTTCCGGTGTCACCGCTCCGATCTCCGCGATCTGCTGGCGGAGTCCATCATCGAGATTCGTTTAGGAAAGATGGATCCAAAGATCGCCAACGCACTCGGCTACCTGGGAGCGAGCTACATGAAGGCAATTGAGGTCTCGGAAGTCCAACAACGATTGGACGCGATTGAATCGAGACAGCGAATTGAAGAGCGCGCCTTCCTACAATCGGTTCCCGCGGACAGCGCACACAAGGAGCAAAAATAGATGGGCATGGCGTCCATTCGAAGCCGCCTCGTGAAGCTGGAAGATAAACAGCGCTTTCTCGATTGGTTCGTAATGGAGCGCTTTCACGCCACCCTAACGCTAGAAGAGCTTTCTACATTCGCGTGCTACGGAGAATTACCGAATCCCCTACAGGCCCGACCAAGCACGTTTCCTGGTGCGTTGAACCGAGAGAGTCTTATCAAGAACTGGGAAGAAGACGAGCGGATCTTCAGCGGTCGAAGTGGCGAAGCACTCGAATATTACGCCAAGAATGGCATTTGGCCGGAGCAAAAGGGCGAACTCCATTATTCGACGCAAGATGGAGATTTGATTGTTGAATGGCGAGTCAGGCGTCAGGAGGAAAACACTCCATAACAGGGGATGACTGCTTGCGATGGAGCCGGAGAAAAGACACAGTTGAGAGCGCCCTGAATCTGGACATTCTTGATCTGCAAAAGAAAGGATTCCTGGCTCTTGAAGCGGGGTTTTCCTCGCAGATCCAGTGGATCAGCAATGGTAAGCAATGCAGCATCGTTGGCTACGAACTTAAGAGAAGTGATGGCGTCCCGGTCTCAATGCGTCTCCAGTACACAACCTCCAACGCAAACCCGAGAGCCTGTGACTACTGGATTTCGATCACCGGCACAGCTTGCAACTACGGCGGAATTCGACTCTGGTTCATCTGCCCCGGCTGGAAGAGGCGACGCCTTCTACGAACTGATCGAGCGCCCGATGAAGATCCACGACAAAGCTCTTGCAGCTCTGAAACGTTCCCGCCGATCGCGGAAGCAGAATCGGACGCTTCAAAAGAAGGAATGATCGGAGTGGGGATTGAAGATCGGCTTCTCGCGTGTGCCCGCCGCGGCAGAAATCCTGGGACCGATCATGGATTGGAAGATGGCCCAAGACTCTTGGGGCCGACGAGGACGATCATGACGCTCCGGAGAATGCTCGCAAATGCGTCATTTCGTTCCTCAGAGAGCGAGGTGACGCATGGGACAGTCTAGAGATAGCCAAGTCGCGTTCCGAGCCTGTGACGGCTGCGGAAATCGATTCCGCCCGAAGCGCTCCTGGCAGAAGCAATGTAGTCCGCGGTGCCGACAGCGGGTCTACATCAAACGTCAACCGATGAGCACTCCGCCTTACTACGGGGCATGAAAATCTCTTCCCGTTTCATGAGTGCTGGGGACCANCCAGTGGCATCGCAAGCGGATGGCAAAGATCTGGCAACGAAGATACCTACCAATGCCAGGACTGTGGAAAAGANTGGACCATCCAGTGAAAACACGGCTAAAGCTATTGTTCGCGGTACTGCNGGGAGCAACTATATCTCAGTTTTCGACCACAGCGAATGCCCAATACGCGACAGTGAATGCCACACTGTCAGACATTGGTGGAAATACTCCCNCGGAAGCCTTTGGTCGCCTGTTCAGTAGGCGAACGCCGNAGGGAGAAAACACAAAATGGGGNACGATTTTCGATGGTTCTCGGAACGATGTTTTTGATGGCTGCAATGTCGTTTGGACAAGCCATCGCCAACCCCACTTTCCGGCCAAACTTTCCCGCCTCGCGCAACCATGAATGAAATTGTGGGGCCGGGCGGAAGGTACACGTGTCCACGTGTGGCGGCAGCGACTCAAAAACCTTCGGAGCGTGCTGGACGCTGGCTGGAAATAAATATCAGCGATTTATCGCTTCTTGTTTCGTAAGCCTTTCGGGACACTAGTGACGTGGNGTCCGGTCTTGAACCGTCCAACCTTGCCATGCGTGGGACATTCGATAATGTAATGCCGCCCCANAATTCCGAGCGGGGGTTTGCGTTCTAATGACTTTCCAACCTCGGCGTCGGGAATCAGGACTTCCTCGCCCAGAAATCGAACGACTGGAGAAAGCGTCCCGCACTGCGGACATGGATATCTATCCATGGCTACGATTATATCTTTCCACAACTCGCGACCGTCCGTATTGAGAATGGTCGTGAGGCGAACGACTCACGTAAATCTTGCCCTTGATCGCATTGGTCGCCGTGTCGATCAGCGTGATAGACCCTGACGGGCCCACCAGCGAAGTGAACAACTCAATAAGTACCCCGCCTTACTATGGGGGCATGAGAATTTCGTCCTGTTTCATGCGTGCTGGGGACCAGCCAATGTCGTCGCAATCCGAGGGCACGTTGGCCATGAAGATACCTATCAGTGCCGGGACTGTGGAAAAGAGCGGACCATTCAGTGAAGACGCGGCTGAGAGCACTGTTCGTGGTACTGCTGGTGATAACCGTGTCTCAGTTTTCAACTACAGCTTTTGCACGGCCTCGCTGGCGGAGACGGATCTCCCTTTCTAAGTAATTCTTTGCTATGCGCAGTGAGTTCGGACGTGCGCGATGGGGTGGCACTCGGGGCAGATAAGAAACGGTATCTCCCAAGTTTGGCCGCCGTAGGAAAAGACGAAGTTCCGGTATTCCGGGGGTGACCCGCAATCAGGGCAGGAGATCGTGGACAGAGGAGTGGTTGCAGCGTCAACGAAGTCTGTGATCGCTCGGTGAATGGGATTGTCGATCGCCATTTAGCGACCTTTCTCGAAAGCGCAGATCATTCCGCACAAGAGGCCGCTGTCGGCAGCAAGTTTTGTGTCAAGGCTTTCTTCAGTATGACCAGGTGAGTCTTAAGAGAAACTGTTCAATACGGCACATTACGCCAGTTGCATGAAACGGAGGGGGGTGTCCAATAGTGCATTGGTGGCTCATTTGTCACAGTGAGGCAGCTCCGGCAGTGTGCGGCGTCTCCATACGGCGTCCACGAGCGATGTATTTTGGGGTGATACAATTTGCCGCATGAACCTCTTACAACTAGCAAAGCAGGAGCGGGACAGGCTCAACAAGGTTATCGCACTCCTGGAATCGGACACGCCGGCAGCACCCGCCGCCAAGCCGACCAAGAAAAAGAAAAACGGGCACCAGTGGACAGAGGCAGAGCGCAAGGCAATGAGCGTGAAACAAAAAGCCCTGTGGGCTGCTAAGAAGAAGTCTAAGAAGGCATAAGTCCACTCGTCCTAGTTGGCGGCAATCAACGCAAATCTCTGCTGTTGAAACCAGGAACGCCAATGTCGGCACCGGCTGCCATCCTCTTGGCTCAAGGAAACGTCATTTCCATAAAGGCCGATGATACCGCGCGTGCGTGAAGAACTGCTTACTCTAAGAGCAAGTGATCGGCAAATAATCAGCTAATCTCTGCGAGCCACGCGCGAACCGCACCGACCTCACGACAGGCCGCGAGAACTCTGTTCCAAACGAAGGCGAGATTTCGATAATGCTCTCCGGGGGGAGAAGAATGAGGGATTCTTGACTCTCAAGCGAAACTAGACGAGAATTGCTTCCTTCCCCTCGAACGAAAGATATCGGCCTAGGTTCTGCTCCACGATTGTTGGATTAGTACAGATAACTAGGAATTATCTCCTCGAAACAATGGCGAATGAAACGCCAGAAACGATCCTGATTTTCGCGGCAAACCCGATCGAGACGCATCACCTACGCCTCGACCAGGAGGTTCGGGAAATCCAGAACGGCCTGCGCCACTCGCGCAAACACTTCGAGATAAAGCAGCAATGGGCAACTCGACCTATGGATCTTCGTCGAGCGTTGCTCGACAATAGACCGGCCTACGTCCACTTTTGTGGACATGGGGCAGGTGAAGCTGGCATCGTGCTAGAAGGGCAACTCGTGCATGCCGACGCACTCGCGGAGCTCTTCAGGCTCTTCTCCAGCTACACCAAGTGCGTAGTCCTCAACGCATGCTATTCAGCGATTCAAGCGCATGCGATTGTCCGCCATATAGATTCCGTCGTCGGAATGAACAAAGCGATTGGGGATTCAGCGGCAATCGAGTTCTCAACGGCGTTCTATGATGCCCTGGGGGCTGGCGAATCAATCGAATTCGCTTTTGATCTTGGCCGGAATGCCATTCAACTTGCCGGGATTCCGGAGCATTTGACTCCCGTGTTACTCACCCGTTCAAATGCCGGACCTCCCCAACAATTTTCCCCTAGGGCTCGACAGCCCGAGTCCTCGCGGCATGATTGGGATGGAGCGCCGGCAGTGTCACTGCTGTATGGCCGAGAGGCGACAGCAGAACTGCTCAAATCGTGGATATTGGGTGATTCCTGTCGAGTCGTACTTATCACTGGCCTGGGCGGAGTGGGGAAGACGGATCTAGCTACTTGTCTCGGGCGAGGAGGCAATCGAAGTGAGAACACCTCATCGACACTGGCAACCGGTATTCAAGGCCAGTTCGACTATGTAATGTGGAGGTCTCTCCTCAATGCGCCTCCTCCCGAGGATCTCTTCAATGACGTGTTGGATTTCTTGCTAGAGCATCGTCGTGGGGCTACGCACTCGCAGAGTCAGCAGATCGAGCATATCTTGGCTTGCTTGCACGATCAGCGATGCCTGCTGATCCTTGACAACGTTGAGGCTGTTCTAAAACCCGGCGATCCCACGATGCGCTACCGAGACGGTTACGAGTCCTACGGCGCATTCTTCGAGCAGGTGGCGAAGACAACACATCAGAGTTGTCTCCTGCTGACAAGCCGCGAGAAACCGCGGGCGATTGCGGATCTAGAAGGCGTAAGAAAGCCAGTGCGTTCGCTTGCTCTCACCGGAATCGGCCCATCCGAAAGCCGGAGCCTCTTCGCGCAGATCGCAACCTTTTCTGGTAACGACGCCCACTGGAACAGAGTTGTCAAGCTCTACAATGGCAATCCCCTTGCTTTGGAACTCGCGGCGCGTCATATCGATCAGGTGTTCGGCGGCGATCTGTCAGCGTTTCTCGGCGCCGGCCGGCCAGTCTTCGCCGATTTGCAGGAACTCCTTGACT
>JGI12664J13189_1000027_pt1 | contig 19420 bp, 15 predicted proteins | sample BlaSpr_A8_OM1_O3_FD_13189 | JGI IMG/M metagenome (IMG submission 13189) | reverse complement strand
CCACGGTGCATGGACAGATGCGCTGGGTTGTAGGGTCGTGCAGCAGGATTTGGGCGTTGGCTTCCTGTCCACTTCCTGTCCATTAACCCCCGGAATTCGGTTATATGGGGTGGAAATGGTTGACACAGGCGACTCTATGGACAGTAAGAAAAGACAGGAAAATCAAGGGTTTCCAGCTAGCCCGATGAAAACAAGTAGGGGACGTAGTTCAGTTGGTTAGAACGCTGCCCTGTCACCGACCGCCAGTAAAGAACCGATCAGACACCCGCTGTTTCTTCGAAGAGCACACCTTTTAGCGCGATAATTCTCCCTTACATTTGTACACCCTGCTTCACCCAATTGGGACGCCTGCCTGTCACGCTGGAGGCCGCGGGTTCGGGTCCAGACTTCCTTGCGGACGCTGCCAAGCGCTACCGCGTGGATGTCGAAAAACTGCAAAAGGCCGTAGCAGCGGAGTTCGCCGCCAAGAAGGACAGAAGGAAGGCAAAAGCAAAAAGCCAACCCGTGGCCGAGTAGAACATTTCAATCTATGGCGGGGTGCCGTGAGCACTCCGCCTTTTTCTTTTTTAGGCGGGTCGCGCCTAGCGCTGTCAATCCGCGGATCTGCTCCGAATCGCCCGATTGAGGCTTCCATTCTGCTTCACAATTTGACCGCAGTTGACCTCCAATAACGAGACTTCTGGCGGCAATCGAAATATTCTGCGTATATCTGGAAGGTCCAGTATCTGCGCTGACATTTCTGGTCACAAAGTCTCTCCTTGTGCTGACATCTCGTTATCGAGCGAAATCGTCAGACTTGCGATTTTCCGGGACAACGAGAGAAATCCACCAAGCTGTGCCGTAAGCGCCTCTTGCGACTTTCCCGAATCGTAGGTCTGAATTGTTTTTTCTAGATCCTCAACCGAGATTCTGAAACCATTGTGTCTATCCGAGTTTTCCCCCGACATCCGATTGGCCATACCATCCAGCACATCAGCGAGACGTTTATCGAACTCTTGTTGTGCTCTAGCCACCGGCGCGGGCATTTCAAAACCGGGGACCTGGAGGCGGTATCTCCACAAAGCAACCCGCGTTATGAAAAGCATCCGCAACCGCGGCTGCCAGCGCAGGATTCGACGGCGCAAAGTAAGGTCCTGCTGCCGGGAAACGCCGGTCTCCAATAGCACGGCATCGGCGAGCGCTCGCACTTCGTCAAAACTACTGTTGATCATGTCACGCAGCGAAAAGGTGCGTTCGGCGGCAATTCTCAGATTCTTCGAAAGGGGTTCTCGTGAAAGTTGAGCCAGTAATCGCAGGCTTGAAATAAACGCCATCTTCATCTCCACAGCCACGGGTGCACTCCAGAGCCGATCAAATGCAAGCCACATCATGCACAGTCCCAAGCCAACCCCAACGACTCGGTCTCTTGCCGCTGCAAGCGATGTCTGTCTCGCGAACTCCTGTAAATTCATGAGGCAGAAAATAACAAGGAGCTGAAATCCGAAATATGACAATCGCGGGCTTGATGTCATGAACCAAGCGGCGAGTGCTATGACCAGTGTGAAGAAAATCGTGAATCCAGGAATCGAATCGATGTGCGGCAGAATGAATATCTCCGAGCCTATCCCGATAAGAAACCCGCCCACCACGAAGGCAGCGAAGCGCACGATCTGCCTTTGACGAGACGCTCCGACCGTTGAAACGGCCGTCAGCAGGCACGTGGCCATCGCGGGCGCGCCGATGCCCGGCCAGGCAATGGAGTTGTAAATGATGTAACAGCCACTAGCTGCCAAGCACCCTCTCAGTGCGAACTTAAGGTGTTCGGTATTAACGAATGCGTCCTGATGCATAAGTTTCGATCGCGACATGTCGCGTGATGCCGGCAGGTGCACTTTCATTGACTCAGAGTCCGTAAACGCTTGAGGAATGAAGGAAACTATATTCTGCATTTCGGTCAATAACGGAACATGGGAGAAGGCATGGTCATTATCAAAGTGAATGGAGCTTGAAAGTCGCCCGTTCATTAGATCAGTGCGAATGATCGCGACGGTGGCTCCCAAAGCACGCAATTGCTTCTCATCGCTCTCGGTAGGCTCGAAGCTAAGTTCAGTCAGGGCGGCGGTAATGTCGACGAGCCTTCCAACCAGCGCAACAACACCACTCATTTGCACCCTGTATTGAGCCGAATAGTCAGAGCGCCGGAGGAGGCGCCGCAAGCTCGATGTTCCAAGCATCCCGAACCTGATGACCTTATTTTTGCTTGCGTTGTCTGGGGGACAGCCCTCGGCGTAGCAAGCTAACAAACTCTCTACTGCGGACAATCGTTCGGCGATGGGCAACACAATATCGTCGCCCGGATTTACACGGGCAAACGCCAGTTCTACTGCGACCGAAATCACGGCTCCTATCGATACCGCCAATGTGAGCCAAAGCGTATCTTCCACATTAGTTTCGGCAGATACATGGCGATCCCATATAGGAACGGCGACCGCGATCATAATGGCGAACGTCGAGGCTGCGCCGTAATTGATCATCGCACTGAGGGCATAAAAAGTCAGAAAGAACGAACCAATGACCCAGAGAAAATGCAGGATCGGAACGCTGATAACAAACCCGGCCGAAATCAAGACGTAGGCTGCGCCAATCCCCACAGAGAGGAGTGCTGCTCCAGCTGATTGCAGCGTGGCCCTGGGGCTCTCGCGCAAAACGATAAATGTATAAATCGCGCCTTCGAACGCATAGGGAATACGAAAGGTCACGCAAATAATCATGACCAGAGTCGCAGCCAGCACCATCCGCGCTATTGTTCCTGCTCGCCCCGGATATGGAGCTAACTCCTCCTTGAGAAATTCCAGGAACCAAGTCAGAGCGTGGGGTGATTCGTATAGGCTTTGTGCAGCAGTGGCCATTTTCAATCTCCGCGAATCGTGACGATGGCTGACTCACCAATTCGAAACAAATCAGAAGGTGGGTTGGATACGCGCACACGAACGGGGTATCTTGAGGCCAAATGGACCCAGTTCAGAGTTCTCGGGACGTCCGGGAGACCGGGTTGTAAGGTGCCAACAACGTCCGGGTCCGGTGTGACGCCGAAACCTACGCTGTCAACTACGCCTGAAAAATGCAAGTCGGGCCTCGACAGCACGTAAACCTCAGCGTGCATTCCAGGTGTGATGTGCTTGAGCTGGCCTTCACGAAAGTTGCCGATTGCCCACCAGGTGCGCGCGTCAATCAGTGTGAACAATTGCTGGCCCACGTGGGCATAGGCGCCTTCAGAAATTGTGAGATTCGTTACACGAGCATCGAATGGTGCGTAAACGCGACAGTTGCCCACATCGTAACGAGCTTGCTTTACCGCCGCAGACTTTGCTCCACGCTGGTTGATGAGGGGCTCGAGCGTGGTGACGGCGTGCTGTGCTTGCTCGTGTTGCGCGAGAACAGCGTTTAACTCGGCCCGCGACAGTTGCAGCCGTGACTCTGCCTGCCTCAGGGCCTCTGCCTGCGCAACTTCCGAGGTCTTTGCTCTATCCACTTGATCTACTGTGACAAATTGTTTGGTCAGCAGCGGCTCTAGCCGATGCAGATTGTTGCTTGCATATGTCCACTCGGCNCGCACCCTGTTGANACCCTGTTCCGAATTCGCGACGTCAGCCTCAGCACTATGGATCTTTGCTTGCGAAACAGAAACCGCGCTGACCAATGCTGCTATCCTTCGCTGCTCGTCGACAATTTGACCTTCGAGCGCCTCCTGGTTGGAAATGGCTGTTTCAAGGGCATACTGGTACGGACGATCGTCGACCTCGTAGAGTAGTTCGCCCTTTTTCACGAACTGATTGTCACGCACGTTCAGGCGGATGACGGGTCCATCTACTTGGGGCGCAATCCCGATGAAGTTTGCAAAAACTGCCGCATCATCTGTGCGTGGATAGTGATTCGTGCGATAAAGGGCCACTGCGCCGAGCACCGCTGCCGCCAGTGCGAAGCCGATACTCAGTCGGCGGCTGAGCAGCCTTTGGGGTTTCGTATTCGTGTCAACGGCCATAGTTGCTCTTCTTGACTAGTGAAAGAAGACTAGCCACAGTGCGAATGTGAAAAAGGCGGTAAAGCTCGGATAGAAGATGACGGGTAAAGCAACATTCATGTTGAATCGCAAAAGCACAAATCGGCCGACAGCGGTAAACAAGATCGCCACCACTAAACAAATGAGCCAAGCGGGAAAGAATGAACCCAGGATGTCCACGGCGGGCGCTCGTCCACAACCTGTAAGCAGCAAGGGAGCGAAGGCGATTGGATAGCGCACAAATCTTTGGTTACCGTCTCCAGTCATGGTAGAGACCTCGCCTTGTTGGGCTGAATGGAATCCCCGGTTCGGAAAGCCAAGTCTGCGAGCGCGGTGAGCACCTGCGTGCGCGCCAGTACGTCGGCCGAGCGGGCTTGCGCAAGTGTCCGCTGGGCCGCGGTTACGTCTAACAAGCTGCGTACACCATAGTTGTACGATTCCAGTGCGGCACTGTAAGACTGATCGGCCGCTTGCAAGAGAGCGAGCGCTGCCTGCCGCTGCCGAAATGCCGTGTTCAGATTCGAATAAGCGGTCCAAACCTCATCGGCGATTTTGTTGCAGGCAACAATCGCTTGTGCTTCTGCCGCGTGACCGTTGGCCCGCGCTTGTGCCAGTCGGTTCCGTCTTGCGCCTCCGTCAAACACCGTCCATTGGAGATTCAAAGTCACTCCGCCGACCAAGTCTCCGGTGTGCGTCCACGGGTTTGGCTGTTGCAGCCCGTACACGGCTTGCGCGGCTGGCGTGGCATTGACGCTCAGCGCAGGATAGTATGCAGCCCGCGCTTCCTGCACCTTTGCATTTGCGGACCTTATTGCAGCCACCTGTTGCATCAGGTCCGGACGTTGTTCGAGTGCCCGGTTGATCGCCTGATCGGCCGTATCGCCAATCGACTCGGGAGTCGGGACCTGATCGAGCGGTTGGGCGTGAATTACAGCAGGCGCGGAAGTCCCCACCGCAGTCGCCAGATCTCCGCGCGCGATCTCCTCAGCTCCGAGTACAGCTTGCAGATCATAGTCTGCCTGCGCCGTCGCACTCCGAGCTTCCAATGCGTCGGGCAAAGTTGCGAGGCCGTGTGCCAAGCGATCTTCCGCGGCTTGTTGCACTGCTTGCGCGTTGGCAAGGCTCGCTCGCGCAGCGTCTTCCTGCCCCATAGAACTCACCAGGCGGTAATAAGCTTGCTCTACTCGGTAAATGATGCTGCGATGTGTGTCGTTGAATGCAAAATTGGCCGCGAGAAGCTCCGCCTTCGCCGCACTGATTCGACCGGATCGGGCACCGAAGTCGAAGACGGTGTAGTTAAGATCGAGCCCGACCTGAAAGTCTTGGATCGTCTGCGGGAAGAATTCATTTCCAAACAGAACATTTGAGCGGCTTGTCTCAGAGAGAGCAGCCGCCGCCACCGTGGGATACAACTCACTGCGTGCAACGCCTAAAGCTGCGGCTTGAGCACGGGCACGTTCCCATGCGACGCGAGTCTCGGGATTGTGCGCTTCAGCCAAATCTATCAACTCCGCTAGTGAATAAGTCCTCGTCGGATCGACGTTGAATCTGGAATCATAAAAATTGCGCGCATCGACTTCAAATCTTTGCTCCTCTGCTGAATGCCACGGCTGGCTGGGCAAACCAGGCGCACTCTGAGCGAGAGCGCAGCTCGCGAACGCCAGAAGAAAGAACGAAATCGCCGTACCCGCTCGAATTCCCACCATAAGTCCTCGAAAGAGTGACGCCAGCGTTGGGTTCCATTCGACACCTTTGCGACATCGAGCACGCTGATTTCCCTTGTACTCAGCGCCCGAGATTTGTTTCGGCCAGATCAGTGATTTTGAACTCAAACTCCCGGGCGTGAAACGGTCCCAGTTCAATCACGAACGCCAGCTATTCCATCAGATCGGCTGGAGGCGGTAGAAATGGGACCGTTGCAACCGATCATGCGATCGGATTCTCCTCGAACAATCGGGCGACCATCGCAGAGTCGAGGTACGCACGAACCCGCACAATGACTCCGTCGCGGAAATAGACTACCCAGCAGTAGCGATTGTCGAAGCGCAAGCCGTTCTTCGCCGTTGCTAAAGAGTGAAGTTCGACTACCGCCTCGTTGTCCTTTACGAGCAAATCCTCCACATGGAGCTGCGCGCCATTTGGGAGAACCTGGCTCAACTTGGTGAAGGTGCCCTCTATGAATGCCTTCTTGCTCAAGTAGTGACCAGCGAGTGGGTGGGTCCCTTCCACAATCCAGTCCACGTTGTCAGCCACGTGCTCGAAGAAGGCAGCTCCGTCGCCATTTTCAAGTCCCTTGAAGATTTCGCGAACACTGTCGGATGTAATTTCCATTTGAATCTCTCCTTGTCGGTTTGTGATCTGTCTCTGTGGTTTTATTAGGCTACTTTCCGTGAGGATGACGTCCCTTGGCCCGCCTTGACGGAGCCGAGCAGTTTCATCAAGTCCCTCACCTGGATGTTTTCCACCGAACGAGCGGCATCCTTGATCTCGCCGGATAGCCCCTTGTCGACGCGACCGGCCACGAGTGCGTCGAACTTCTGGACGGCGTCTTCCCAAGTGAACGGATGAGAAGCGAGGCCTGGGTAGTCCTGGACCTCATGCTCAATCACTCTCCCGTCCTGCAGCCGCACGATGATTTTGGCAGGCATTTTCTTGGGATATTCCTCCGTGTATTCATGATTCGGCCGGACCGAAACCTTCTTCAGCAGGTTCTGGACATCGGGCTTGACGATGCGCTCCGGGTTAAATTGCGCCGGCATCACGTTACCGTCAAGCAGGGCCACCGCGAGCAGATACGGCAGGCTGTGATCCGCCTGCTCCTTGATACGGATGACTTTGTCCACGCCGTAGAGACCACCGCCGGCGAAGTCGTATGCAAGTTGGAACACATCTGCCTCAATCGAGACAACCTTGTCGGGGTCGATTTTGTTCTGCCCGGCGAGTTCGACCATGCAGTGGACCGCGGACTGCGTATGGATCATAGAGTTGTATTTTTTGATCGTGCTCTCCACGACGCCCTCATATCCCTGCTTGTCCCAGTCGATGTTGATCTTCATTCTCAGGAGGTGATCAATGCCCAGCGGGCCCTCGACGACCTGGAGCGGCCCTTGCACTCCGCGACGAGCCAGGAACAAAGTGTTCATGGCACCGAGCGCGGACTGCGCCGAAGCAAGACCCTTCCATTGCGACAGCGGCTTCGCCCGAACAACGGCGAAGGACGCATCGCTGACCGCAGCCATCGCGATAGCGTTCGCGATCTGCTGCTCGCTCAGACCGAGCAGCCGGCCGGCGGCGGCGTTGAGCGAGAAGGCCAGTTGTGAGGTGTGGTCGAAGCCGCTGCTCATGAAGTTGGCATGATCAACCAAACGGGATTGCACCGTGTAGCCTAATGCGACTGCGAGCATTAAATCGCGTCCGCTACCGCCCACGTAGTCGGCGATGGTCAGCGCCACCCCGAAATTGTCCGCCGTGTGGCAGGTTTCGGTTGGGGCCAGGAAATTGTCCATGAAATCGACGTAGCGCACGAGTGCGGTGTGCCAGAACGCAGCGTAGATAGGGTTTGCTTGTCCCCCGCCAATCAGCGTACTGGGGCCGGTACCGCCGAACTCCGTGACCTGCGCGCGACATGCGTCGACCGGGCCCGCGCCCAGTGCAGCGATGCTGCAAGCCAGCGAGTCTAGAATATGAATTGGTAACTGCCTGCGCGATTCGGCCGAAAGGTCGGCGAAGGAAGCGCGGGCGGCATACTTGGCGAGAGATTCAACTTGAGTCATGATTTGTATCCTCCGTTTCTAGTTGGTGAGTTCATTTGTTTAGTGGGTTAGGGCGATGAAAACCCCCATCGTGACCACCGAGCCCATCACGCTGAGGAACACGGCGGAGGCTGCCTCCGCTTGTGCGGTGCGGTACTGCAGAGCCAACATAATCACAATCGGCATGGTCGGAATGGCCGTCGTCAGAACCGCCTCGCTGGCAATGGGATTGCCATAGCCGATCCATCGCAAACCACCCAGGACCAGGGCCGGTTGCATGATGTTTTTCAGGAATACGAATAACAAGATGTACCGGTTGACTTTGATTTTGCCGGATGCAAGCACAATCCCGCAGGCAAACAGGGCGACGCCCCCGGATGCTTGTCCTAACAGCGAAAACGCGTGGACGATGAGTTGAGGAATGTGAAAGCCGCACAGCACGATAATGAAAGCGAGAATGGGTGCCCAAACCATCGGTTCTTTGACCGTTTCCACGAGCTTGGCAGCGAAAACCGAGGCGTAAGACTTGGCGGATGATGGCGAATGCGGGCCGTCCTGGGCGACGGGAGTGTCTTCCTGTTGGTCTTTCGCCGTCGAACCCAAAGCGAGAAGCAGAATCGTCACTGGCACGACTGTGAGGTTGATGACGAGACTGCCTATGGCGACTGGGATAGCGCTGAGCCCTCCGAACAGCTCACCGAGAACGGCTGGACCTACGAAAGGCACTGCTGGCGCGGAAGCCGTCAGCGCGGCCAGAGCGCAGTTGCTGAGTTGCATGCGGAAAACAAGACGGCACAATAGAAACACGACACCGTAGAAGCCGATGATGGCGCTGCACAAAGCAACGACCAGCGGGATGTCCCGACCGAGTGCCGCACGCGACGTGGTAACCGTTCCGGCAAAAAGCGCCAGCGGCACGGCGTAAAGCAGCACCATCCGATTCAGGGTTGGGGCATCCTTTGACCCAAAATCGTGTCGCCACGCCGCCACAAAACCGAGCAGGAAGGTGACGACCATTGGTAGGAGTGCGCTCAAAATCGTATCTAGCAACATTTCACTCTCCTCTCCCGGCCAGAACACGATCGACCATCGCGCCGGAGTTTCCGAGATAGTTGGTTGGCTCGATGAGCCTTTCGATAGCTGTATGGTCAAGGAACTTGGCAATTTCAGGATCGTTCGACAGAAGATCGATCAGCTGTCCCTTGCCCTGTGAAACAGCGATGGAAATGGTCGTAAGCCTATCGTGCGCCTTACCGCGGCCCATCTTCGGAGCCAAAGCCATCATGACGGCCTCGGTATTTACCAGGCCGTTGGTCAGTTGCAGATCCTTTTTCATATTGTCGGGATGAACGACCAGCCCACTGAGCATGTAGTTAGCCTGGGCCAGAGCTCCGGCGCTCAGACAAAAAATCTCGGGTAGTACGAGCCACTCGATCTCCCACGTGCCCGTGGCACGCTCGAAGTCTGCGTTCATCGCATTCAGAAGACTCGCAGTATGCTGGCGCACAACACTGCTACAGGCCGTGATGTAAGCGCAGGAAATGGGGTTGCGCTTCTGCGGCATCGTGCTCGACGCTCCGCGACCTCCGCCCCCGGCCGGCTCCTGCACCTCATTTAGCTCCGTCATCATCATGACCTTGACATCGGAGGCGATCTTATCCAGCAAGCCGCACAGTATGCCGAGGAAGCAGCCAACCTCAGCAATGGTGTCGCGCACGGTATGCCATGCGATCGGCGGCTGTGTCAGGCCAAGCGTCTCCATGACACCCTGCTGAACCGGCAGGCCCTGTTTACCGAGAGAAGCAAGCGTTCCTACTGCGCCTCCGAATTCACCCATGAGGACACGTCTCTTCATCTGATCGAGGCGCTCAAGATGACGGTCGAGGCCGGCAAGCCACACCGCCGCTTTATATCCAAAGGTAAGAGGCACAGCCTGCTGCAGATTGCTCCGGCCGATCATCGGAGTGTCGCGATGTTCTTTGGCGAGGTGAGCTAGCGATGCGGAGATCGCCTTCATTTCGTCTTCGACAAGCTGGAGTGCGGAGCGGATCTGCAGAATCGTGGCGGTGTCCGTTATATCCTGGGTCGTTGCACCCCAATGGCACCACTGCCCGAGATCATCTTTGCAAAGCGCAGTTAACTGCTGAACGACTGGTAGCACAGGGTAGCCGATGTGCTCGGTTGCAGCCTTCAACTTCCCGAAGTCCATCTCGCACACGTTGGAGTGCAGCGAGATCTCTTCAGCCGCTTCTTTTGGGATGACACCCAGATGCGCCTGCGTTAAAGCCAGAGCTTTCTCGAAATCCAGGTAGTACTGTATTCGCGATCGATCCGACCACACTTCTCGCATGGCACTCGTGGCGAAGATCTCGCTATAGACATCAGAATCGATAGCGGTTGCGTTCGGATGCATGCATCGGGTATTCATATTCGTCTCTCCGTTGTTCCAATTACTCAGACTCACGGGTGCATCTCCTTGGCCGTTGCCCTGAGCCCGTCTTGGACCACGCCGGAAAGCGGGCCGCGCTTGTCTTTTTCGTTTCTCTTGCCATTGCTCTAGCGCTCCATCTGCCGTTTCCCCGTCGGGAACTTAAATGTGGCACCGGCGAAAACCTGCCACTTGGGCGATCCAACACCGCTTTGGAACACGGAGTATTGGGGCTCGATGTAGAGGTTCACTATGTCGCCATTTGACCCCTTCAACGCCTTTCCGACGCCGAATCCAAGCGGGATGTCCTGCACATGGTGAAAGGTGTCAAACGTCCAGGCTCCCGAAGATCGGAGGTAGAAGCCGCGATGCAAATTGCGGATAACGAACGGTTGCACAGACGTGAGCTGGCCAACCGGGCTTGAACTGTTTCCAGAGAAGGAGTGTTGATAGGTAGCGACTAGAGCCAATAATCCCCAGTTGTGAGGCGCAACCACGAGTCCGGCTGCACCAGCCTGCCATTTTCCAGAACCGTAGACCCCTCCTCTGGCTGTTGGCGCGCGATAAGCGGCCCGACTCCGACTGTGGTCCCATGCTCTTTAAAAAGCACCCAGTCGTAGATCGTCAGATCCCCGACTCCAGTATTCGGGCCGCCCTGCACGCTGGCAGTTGTGTTGATCGGCAGGATTGTGCGTAGGAACTGATGAAAGCCGAATGCGTCTATCGGCACAGAAACTCGCAGTAACCCCTGGTTACCGATTCTGCCCGGAAATCCTTCTGGCGAAGGCACGAAGTAGTTTTGCAGATCGACTGAAATCAGAGGGTGAGCCGGATTATTCGCCGCGTTCGTGTCGTTCGCCTCGCCAGAGCCGGAACTGGTGGCGACAGACTGAGACTGGACTGCGTTATTTTCTTGAGTCCACGCATTTCCTGCAAAGAAAACAAGAGCTGCCACCAAGACTACCGTCTGTTTTGAACGCTTTCGCGACCGGTCCGACCATACTTCTCGGGTGACACTCGTGCCGACAGCTTTGCTATGGAAAGCAGAGTGGCTAGTGCTTGCGTTCGGATGCGTGCATCGGTCCTTCATAATTGGTCTCTCCGGTTTTCAAATTCTTCAGACTCACAGCAGGTGATTCTCCTTGGCCGCTGCCGTGAGCCCGTCCTGGAACGCGGGGTGCGCCAGTGCGATCAAAGCCTGTGCTCTCTCCGTAAAGGAGAGCCCCTTCAGATTTGCAACGCCGTTTTCGGTACCCGAGGGCCGCGAGATCCGTCCACCGAGGCTTTTCCGCATAAGGAATCTGAGTTTCGTGCGTGCTCGGGCGAGCTGGGCCTTCACCGTGCCTTCAGCGACTCCGAGAACATTCGCGGTTTCGCGAATGGTGAGGCCGTCCAGTTCGCGCAGTTGAAATGCTCTTCGCAGCGTAGGTGAGAGCTGTCGCAACAACCGATGAACGTGCTCTGCAAGTTCGGCCCCGCGACATGCCTCCTCTGGCGTCTGCCCACGGTCCGCCAGCCGATCGCACAACGCATGACTTTCCTGCTCTGGACTCTGCTCGTCTAGCGGAACGTGTGGTTGACGGGACCGTCTGCGTAACTGCATCCGCGCGGAATTAATCACGATTGCCGACAGCCAAGTCGATATCCGTGCCTGCCCCCTGAATTTGCTTAGGTGCTTGTAAGCGGACAACAGCGCGTCCTGGACTGCATCCTCCGCGTCGGCGGCATTGCCGAGGTATCGAAAAGCGCTTCGGCAAAAACGAGACCGGTAACGCAACAGAGCATCGTCCATTTCCCGCCCTAGTTTGTCGCGGGAACCGCGATCAGTTATGAGTGTGCTGTCGATTATTGCTGCCGTCGTTCCCATGACTTTTATTCCCGCCTCCCACGTTTTACTCGGCAATGTGCCAGTTCGAATTCCTCTTCCTGTCCATTGCATGCGGGTCTCCAAACTTGATGGGCGTTCCGCAGGTCCGCTTTTCCTAACGATCTGACCAGTTCGTTCAACAGAGCGCCAACGGAAGTGTTCATCAACGTGAACGCTTTGTCGGCATGTGGACGTTCGCGAATCGAGGGCTGCTGATGGAGTTGTGAGCGCCTGGAACACAACCTCTTGCAATAACGAGATTCTTTGACGGTTCTACTCGCGGCAGCGTTTGGAATTGCAAATGCTCTTATCGACTAAGCAAAAAAGCAGGAATGAGTAACGCTAGTCGTGCCATCGGATGGAATCGGGATCGTCAGGAACCAAAAGTGAGCATGGCGAGAGGCAAAGTGACTCTGGAACGACTGGTTGAGTGGTTTCTTAACTAGCAGCAGAGCTGCAGCAACGTGCTACCCCTCTGACTTGGGAGTCGGAGCCACAGCGCTGTGTTCTTCGGGAGGAGATTATGATCGCAAGACACATTTTAAGAGCGATACATCAGATGGAGTTGATGGCGGCAATCTCGATTATTTGGACCGCAAATGTAGATTGTCAGTCCATTCATCCACCCATCGGCACACCATTGCCCGACCCTCCGCAGGTTGTGACTTCGTTCGAGCTTCAAGCTATCAACGATCCGGCAACAGGTAAGGGAGCGTTTGTTTTTGAAGGGCATGAAGATCCTCCCGTAATACGGGCGGTGCCTGGCGGAGCGATTCAGTTGGATTATCTCAACCAGATGTCCAAGAGTTCTTCCGAGGTCTGCGTGGAGGGGCCTTGCATGAACATGACGAACCTTCATTTTCATGGTTTGCATGTATCGCCAAATGCTCCTGGGGATGATGTTTTGACGATGATTGCCATGCCGGGTGAATCGTTGCACTACACCGTGGATATTCCTGCGGATCAGCCTCCCGGATTGTACTGGTATCACACGCATCCTCATGGAGAGAGTTATCAGCAGGACCTCGATGGCATGTCGGGCGCGATCGTGATCGATGGGATGGATCGGTACTTTCCCCAGATCAAGGATATGAAGGAGAAGATCCTGATCCTTCGAGACGCTGAACTCGAACAGGGTGACCCTTCATCGGCGCTCCTGAAGGACGCTGTGGAACTCGCACCCTATGGGTGCGGGGCAGCAACCAGTGAAGCGACTCGAGTGTTCACGGTCAATGGCGTTGTGCGACCGAAAATCGCCATAGCTTCCGGGGAGAAGCAGTTTTGGCGCATCGTGAACGCATCCCCGGATCTTTATGCGGACTTGGAGGTCGACTCTGAATCGATGACTATCGTGGCACTCGACGGCATGCCTCTCACGTATCACGACCCCAGGCGGCATGCAGAAAAACTCCGCCATGTGCTGCTTGCCCCGGCTGGTCGGGTTGAGGTTATCGTCAAAGGGCCAAAGCCGGGCCGGACAACATCGCTGCGTAGCTTATGTGTCAATACCGGCCCTGATGGAGATCCGAACCCGGACATGGTCCTAGTCGATCTCGATACAAATGCCAAGGAATCCTCTCCTATCCGTCCCATCGAAGCAGGACTCTACGACAAAGCCATATACAAGCCACTACCAAATCGTGTCCGAGATCAGTTGAAGAGGAGTGCCCCCGACTTTGTGGTGAAGTTTAGCGAAGACAAGAAAGGTTTCTACATCAACGACCGGAAGTTCGCCGCGGATGAGGAGCCCATGACTCGGGTTAAGGTAGGGGCCTACGCTCATTGGCGTGTTACGAACTCAACAAACGAGATTCATCCGTTTCACATCCATCAGGTGCATTTTCTTGTCTGCGGACGGGCGGGAGCGCCCCTCCGCAGGCCTGAATGGATGGATACGGTCAATCTCGCACCCAATGAATCGCTCGATCTCATCATGGATTTCACAGACCCGATCATTCGCGGCGTCTCGGTATTCCACTGTCACCTCCTGAAGCACGAGGACAAAGGGATGATGGCCAAAATTATTTTCGAATGACTCACCTGGCCGAAGATGAATCGACCGGAAGCCGCACTTGGATGCACGCGGTGTGATGGGACGTCCGTCGGCAATTGGATCCGAGGAAACAATCCAGCATGAAGGTCATCGCCTGGAACCAGAATCTGACATCAAGCCCCACAGCAGGGGCCTCGTCTCGTTTCCGAAGAAGACCAACGCAAGCATCGGACGGTAAGCCGACTGCCACATGGATCAAGAGCTTTTGTTGGAGCGCGAGATCCCAAGTTTCCGCATGCGGGCATATAAGGTAGTGCGCTTGATTCCCAAGCGAGCTGCAGCACCTTTCGGACCCATGATTACGCCGCGTGTCTGTTGCAGTGTCCTGCAAATGTGCTCACGATTCAAATCCTCAAGAGTGACGGGCTCTCCCGGCGAGTTGACCTCTGCGCCCGATCCCAGTCTAGCCAGGGGGCAACAAAGAGTGCTACCGGATGTCAGTATTACGCTGCACTCGATGAAGTTCTGCAGCTCTCGGATATTTCCCGGCCACGAATAGGAGGTAAGGGTGTCCATCACTTCCGCTCGAATCCCTTCGATTACTTTCTGCATTCGTGCAGCATATTTGGCGACAAAGTGTGTCACCAGCAAAGGGATGTCTTCTGCGCGGTCTCGTAGTGGCGGCACCGATATCGGAAATACGTTGAGGCGGTAGTAGAGATCGCTGCGGAACAACTTTTCTGAAATCAGCCTTCCCAGGTCCCCATTGGTCGCCGCCACCAAACGCACGTTTACGCGCTGCGTTTGCGAACTCCCCAACCTCTCGAATTCTCCCTCTTGCAATACGCGCAGCAGTTTTGGCTGCAGTTCTAGCGGGATATCACCAATCTCGTCGAGAAAAAGTGTGCCCCCGTGGGCGGCCTCGAAACGACCGATCTTTCGTGATACGGCACCGGTAAAAGCTCCCCTTTCATGGCCGAAGAGTTCGCTCTCCAGAAGTCCCACCGGAATCGCGGTGCAGTTCAGCTTTATGAAGGCTCGATCTCGGCGTTTACTGCAAGCATGGATGGCGCTCGCGATGACTTCCTTGCCCGTTCCTGTTTCGCCCTCGATGAGAACTGTGGAGTCCGTGGGCGCCACCGTGCGAACCAGGTCCAGCGTTTCCATCAGAGCCGTGCTGCAGCCGACGATTCCTTCAAATGCCTGCTGCTTGGAGAGGTTTTCGTTGGCAAAGCTCATGCCTACAAAGCTTTGTGCGTCCGGAAAAGCAATACCTGGGCTTCCCATAGTCCATCCTCCTACGCCATCTCTACATTCTGTCCTCACGACATCCACGCGATTAGTGAAACTCTGTTCGTTCTTGAGCTGGAGTATGGAACGAACTCCGCCATGCGGACAACCCTAGATGGAGCCATTGTGCCCACTACATCGGTAAGCCTGGCGACTCCTTTGGGACGCTCCGTATGACCCTTTTGGACCAGAGGGAATACCACCTTAAGGTATATGGGAGCTAACGCTTTCGATCTCGAATGTCGATGCGCTTCCATCCGAAGAGGCGAGCGTCGACCGACCAGGCGCCAGGTCCGAGCAGTGCCAGGGCGGCACCAAGGGTTGCTAACAGGATACGAGTCCATGGATCTCCAGGATGCGAGAGAGCTTTCCACACCTCAATGACTACGAGAAGCAGCCCGGCGATGGGGGTCCATAAACCCACGATCAGAAGTACTCCTGCACCAGTCGCGATCACGCATAATATGGTTGGTCCAAACGGAGGCCCACCCCACAGTTTCGTGACTCCAGCGTCAATTAACGCAATACCGGTTACGAGGCGCATGAGCAACAGGCCTACACCGGGCCAACCACGGGCGAACGTTGAGAATAGTCTTCGCAAGGAACGGTCTTCTAGCCATCTCTAGAGTAGGAAATGTCCGACGCGAGCGGAACCCCCAAAAGGTTCGTGCTAACTACTCTTTCGAGTGAGCTAAGATTCGATGATTCCGCGCTTCAGCCCGATCATCGCGGCGTGGGTTCGGTCGTTGGCGCCCAATTTGGAGAGGATGTTCCTGACTTGGCCCTTGACGGTCTCTTCGCTGATCGAGAGCTGAGCCGCAATTACCTTGTTGGCATTGCCCGCGGCAATCAGATTAAGGACGCGGATTTCCGCCGGGGTCAGAGCGTCATCGGTGGCGTGTTCGGCAAGTTGGAAGGATGCCTCCGGGGACATTGTCTTCTTCCCGGAATGGACAGCCCGGATCGTATCGAGCAGTTCCTTGTGCAAGCTATTCTTTAGTAGGTAAGCGCGAGCGCCAGCTTTGAGGGCACGCAAAACCTGGACATCGCCGGTGTAGGTAGTCAGCACGATGATTCGTGCCTCGGGAAACTCATCGCGAATTGCGACCATTGCATCGACGCCGTTCATTTCCGGCATTTGCACGTCCATCAGAGTGACGTCTGGACGGTGACTGCGAAACTGCTGGATTGCTTCGCGCCCGTTTGAGGCTTCGGCGACCATCTTCATGTCTGATTGATCAGCGACGAGGCCAACAATCCCTTGACGAAGAAGGGGGTGGTCGTCGACCGCCATAATCCGAATCGGGCTGGGATCGCCGCTCATGACTTGATCTCACTCCCTTTCGCAGACCACCAGAAACGTCGGGTAGACGGAGTCGCGTAAGCCCTGGACGCAGGGATGCTTAGCTCAATTTCCGTGCCAGAATCGANCTCACTCCAGACATCCAGCTGCCCGCCCACAATTTTGGCACGCTCGCGCATGCCATGCAATCCAAAGTGCCCTGGGCGCGGATCCTCGCCAAGAATCTCCGGGTCAATCCCTTTTCCGTCGTCCCGGACCCGCAACCGAAACTGTTGTGCGTCATAGTGGATTTCGACTTCGATTTGTCGCGCCTGTGCGTGGCGGAATGCATTGCGCAGGGTCTCGCCTGCAATCCGGTAGACTTCGTCCCGCAAAATTGGATGCAGGTTTCGCGGCGTGCCTTCTACTGCCATACGGAAAAGGGCGGAATCCGCGATCGTTCCATGGGCCGCGAGTTGTTCTCCTAGAGCGCTTATGGCCATGGCAAGGTCGTTGGTCTCGACCGTGGAGGAGCGCAACTCCTGCACAGCGTCCCGGCCTTCGGTGACGGCTTGAGCCGCCTGATCGATAGCGCTCTCGAATCTTTGTTTGGCTTCGAGCGGGCGCTCCGGGAGCAGGTTAGTAGCAGCTTGAAAGCGGAGAATCAGGCCCTGAAAGCTTTGCAGCAGCGTATCGTGCAGTTCCCGCGCGATTCGTGTCCTTTCGTTGACGCGTGCTTCCAGCCCTATCGCGAACTCGTGCTGCAGTTGCTGAATACGGAGTCGATAGATCCCCCAGAGCAATGCCAGAAAAACGGCCACGCCCGATACACGGAACCAGGTCGTCTGGTAGTAGGCCGGGGCGATGGAGAAATCCAGGGATGTGCCAGCCTCGTTCCACACGCCACTGTTGTTGCAGGCTGCCACGCGGAAGCGGTAGTTGCCGGGTGAAAGATCATTGTAGAAGGCCTGGCGGCGAGCACCGACGTTCTGCCAATCGGGATCGCGGCCTTCCAACTTGTAGCGAAAAAGTACCTTCTCCGGCGCGACGAAGCTCAGCGCTGTGTAATCAATCGTGAGATCGCGCACCAGAGGCGGCAGCCTCGGGGGCGAGGATGACGCATCGCCGGACAAGTTCTGCCAGTAAGTCTTGCGGTCGGCAGTGACTTGCTCGACGTGCACCGGCGGCGGAACTTTGTTGACGGGAATGTGATGAGGATCGATAACGCTAGCGCCATCAAAAGGTAAAAACCACAATCTCCCATCGGACGACTTGGCGACCTGTGGGCTGTAGTGGCTGGGGATGGAAAGATTCCTTACTCCATCGGAGCTATCGAAAACTTTGGCCTGGATTGTCCGCGTCGTATCTTTTTCTTTGTCGACGGCAGCAGCCCAAGCCTCCAGTTCGGAGCGAGCAATGCGTACCAGGCCGCAGGCCATGTAAAGCCACAACGAATTGTCGTCGTCTTTCATCACCCAGTGAACCGCATCGCAGGGCAATCCGTTCTTGCTGGTCAGCGTGGCCACACGATTGTTCTTCAACCGGCTAAGCCCCCCTTCGGTGGAGGCCCAGAGCGTACCGTCATGATCGAATTGAAAGCCGCCGACCCGGCCCTCGCCAAGCCCATCAGAGGCTGTGTACGATGCACGGATCTTACCGTCAGCGAAATAGGCAATACCGCCCAGAAAGAATCCAATCCACAACCCGCCCTGCGAACGATCGGCAGCTAGAACGCTGGCATGGTCCTTATGTCCAAGCACTGCCCAGGGAATTTGTCGGACCTCACCCCGCGGTGAAATACGAATGAGGCCGAGAGCCTCGTTGTCTGCCCATAGATTGCCGTCAGCATCCCGGGCGATGGAAAGGATGTTTCCGCCGGGAACACCCTTTACGGGAATAAACCGGCCGTTCTCCAAATAGCCAAGCTCGCGAGGTGTGGAAACCCAGACGCGCCCGCGACCGTCTTGAAAAAGAGAATTTGGGTTATTGCTGTCGAGCTTCCCGTCTAGCCTAGCGCTGCCGGTGCGAGGAATTGTAATTTCTCCATGGTCCCAGCGGTTCAATCCACCATAAGTGGCGAGCCAAACACTTCCATCCCTGTCCGCTAGAACGGACCCGACGAGGGCTTTCGACAAGCCGTGGTTCCCAGTAAACGTGGTGACGGCAAAGTCGCGAAAGCGATCCAGGCCGTCGATTGTGCTCACCCAAACATTTCCTTCACGATCCTCAAAGAGACTGTAAACGTCTTCCCCTGAGAGGCCATCGGTCGGCAAAAGCACATCTGTCCTCCCTTGATGTATATGCAAAAGGCCCCGGTCTAGTGTTCCGATCCACAGACCCCCATCTCGATCTCGGAGTATTTTCGTGGCCCGGAACCGAGGCGAAGAACTCCGGAGTGAATACGCATCGGTTTTTCCGTCGACGAATCGGTAGATTCCGCCCTTCCATCCGACTAGGAGTGCACCGTCAGCGTCTTCACCGAATGCTTGTATGCCGTCTGGCTCACCGGCCAGCGAATAGAATTTCGGAGGACCAGGTTTCCATTTCCATAGGCCGTCCTTCACTCCCGCCCAGAGATTGCCTTTGCCGTCTTCATACAACGCGAGCACTGCGCGGCCAAAACTGCCATCATCTCCGTGGCAATGGACACTGCCGTTATGTATTGCGCACAGTTTTCCGTTAGGAATCCCCGACCCGCCGACCCATATAGTGCCTTCACGATCCTCAAGCAGCGCAAAAACAAACTGACCGGCAAGCCCCGGATAGTCA
>JGI12664J13189_1000026_pt1 | contig 19521 bp, 17 predicted proteins | sample BlaSpr_A8_OM1_O3_FD_13189 | JGI IMG/M metagenome (IMG submission 13189) | reverse complement strand
GCTAGAGAAAACTCATGGACAATCCTTTCATGGCGCGTGCCATTCAGCTTTCCATTGAGAATGTCCAGGTCGGGCGCGGCGGACCTTTTGGCTCGGTCATCGTCAAAGGCGGGGCGATTGTTGCCGAAGCGGCGAATTCGGTTACCTCGACCAACGATCCGACGGCACACGCCGAGGTGTTGGCAATTCGCGCAGCCTGCGCGAAACTCGGCGTCTTCGAACTGCACGGTTGCGATATCTATACTTCCTGTGAGCCCTGTCCCATGTGCCTGGGAGCGATCTATTGGGCGCGGCTGGCGCGCATTTTTTTTGCCAACGACGCAGTGGACGCCGCCAGGATCAATTTTGACGACTCCTTCATTTACCGCGAGATCGCACGGCCGCAGGAGCAGCGAGCCATTCCGATGACTCAGATGATGCGCGAACAGGCGCTGGCGGGTTTTCGTGCCTGGCAGGAAAAATCCGACAAAATCGTCTACTAGGCTGCGAGGCTCGGTTGGAGAAAACGGCTTTGATCGATCGCTATTTCAAACTCACCGAGAACCAAACTTCCGTAAAACAGGAGATGCTCGGCGGGCTCACCACGTTCGTCACCATGGCCTATGTCATCGTGGTGAATCCCCGGATTCTTTCGGAGGCCGGGATGCCCGCCGAAGGCGTCGTCTTTGCCACATGTTTCTCCGCGGCAATCTCCACGCTCGTCATGGGCCTTTATGCAAACTACCCCATCGCGCTGGCGCCCGGCATGTCGCTCAACGCCTACTTCACCTACTACGTTTGCATGCAGATGCACGTCCCTTGGCGGACGGCGCTCGCGGTGGTCTTCTGCTCGGGTTGCTTTTTTCTGGTGCTCACCGTCAGCCGCGTTCGGGAACAGATCGTAAATGGCATGCCCGACTGCTTGAAGCATTCAACTGCGGCGGGAATCGGAATGTTCATCGCGTTCGTNGGCCTGCGCAATGCNAAGCTGGTAGTTGCCAACTCCGCCACATTCGTCGGCCTGGGCAGCTTTGCCGACAAGGAAGTGCAGATGGCCTGCCTCGGCCTTGTGCTCACGGTGATCCTGATGGCAAGAAAGATTCATGGTGCAATCCTGATCGGAATTCTCGCAACTGCCGCGATCGGAATTCTTAGCCACGTCACAATGAAGCCACCGGCGTACTTCGCCATGCCTCATCCTTCGTCGACGTTTCTGCAATTAGATTTTCATGGACTCAAACATCTGGGTCTGCTCGAAATTGCCTTTGCCTTTCTGTTCGTCGATCTCTTCGATAATGTGGGAACGCTGGTGGGAGTCTGCGAGCAAGGCGGATTCATGCGCGACGGCAAGATTCCTCGCGTTGGCCGCGTGCTAATGGCAGACGCAGTAGGGACAGTATTCGGCGCGTTGACCGGCACTTCGACGGTCACCAGCTACATCGAAAGCGCAGCCGGCGTCGCAGCCGGAGCGCGGACAGGCTTAAGTAACATCGCCGTCGCCGCATTGTTTATGTTGGCCACATTCTGCTCGCCCCTGGCGGCGGCCATTCCAGGTTATGCGACGGCCCCGGCTCTCATACTCGTCGGCGTATTAATGTCGGAGTCAATTGCGCTCGTTCAATGGAGAGATTTCAGCGAGGCCGTACCCGCATTCATCACCATCCTCGCCACCCCGCTCACCTTCAGCATCGCCACCGGCCTCAGCCTCGGTCTCATTTCTTATACCGTGGTGAAGGTTGCAGCGGGAAAAATCCGCGAGATCAATGTACTGATCTGGATTCTCACGGTCTTGTTCATCTTGCGTTACGTCTATCTCGCCGTGGCCTAGCGAATCGTTACCTCGTGGAATCGCTCACGAGGATTTCTTCCTCGGCACCTTCGCGCCCTTCTTGCGCGCTTCCGAAAGGCCAATGGCAATTGCCTGTTTACGGCTCTTTACTTTTCCTCCCTTGCCGCCTTTGCCGGAAGTGAGGGTGCCTTTTTTCTTCCGGCGCATCGCGCTGGCTACTGTCTTTCCCGCCGCCTTGCCATACTTGCGCCCCGAGCTTTTCTTTTTCGTCGCCATTTCGACCCTCCTTCTCATTAGAGAAGATTTCGACAACCAGGGTTGCGGTATCAATGTGAGTTCCAGGTTCGAACGGAAATTCTAACGAAACCTCCGGACCATAACTTGCATCTACTTNNTGCCGGTTTCGTGTGTCGTGCCGACTACCCTGGGTTTTGATTCGCGTCAGGGAGCGAACGACGCCGTGCAAACATTCAATGAGCNACAACTTGATCGATTCGGAAGGGTTACTAAATTAGCTTTTACTAGATTAGCTTTACATTCTCTGGAGGGCTTGGATATGGATCTGTCGACCGTGAAGCACACCTGCGATCGTTCGCGAAATTTCATCGCGAAATATGTTCCCGTAGGCTCTCTCTGTCTGGCCGCAGCACTCGCATGTTCCGTCGCCAGCATGGCATGCGGACATCCCCATTACTATCGCGTTTACGATCCCTACTACACCGATTATCACGTGTGGAACCACGACGAGGTTGTTTACTATAACCGTTGGTCGGCGGACACGCACCGCGATCCTCACCGTGACTTCCGCAAGCTTCCTCCCGAGGAACAAAAAGAATATTGGACCTGGCGGCACAATCACGGCGATCACTAAGACGCGCCGGCTGAAAATTATGAACGGCAGTCGCGGGTGAGATCCGGCGCCCTTGCTTACATGGAGGCGAGGGCGCTGTCTGTGGTGATGGCCCTGGCTCCCAGTTGGCGCAGTTCCGTCATGGCCCTGGCGCCCGCGGTTGCATCCAGCGTCTCAATAGCATCTTCCACGATGCTCACGCGCCGCCCGCGCCGAAGCAGTCCCTTGGTCGCAAAATTCACGCAGTATTCCGTCACAACTCCGAAAACAAAGAATTCCGGCTCGCCGAGACGTTGCAGCAGGGCCTCCGCATGCCGGCTCTCAAAGATATCCAGAGTCTGTTTTTCCAGCAGGATCTGCTGATAGGCAAACAGATCGTCCGGAATTTTCGCGNAGGCTTCGTTGGGNACGCGAGCAATCCTGGAGGTCAGCGCTTCCGGTACAAACTCCGCGCCCGGCGTGCCCTTCACGCAATGTGGCGGAAATGTTTTGAATTCAGGATCGTCGGGAACATGGAAGCAGCCGTGAGATACCAGAAATACGCGTTCGTGGCGCGCCGCCTCCGTCAGGCGGCGAATGTTGGGCAACAACTTTTCCGCGCCCGGCACGTAAAGCTTCCCTCCAGGAAGCATGAAATCAGCCTGGGGGTCGACCTCCCAGAGAATGTGTTTGCGAGAAATCATTGCGCTCAACCGGCAGAGAATCGAATCCTGGGATTCTCGTCCTCTGAAAATAATAGCTCGAACCGCGCTTGGGATTCCGGCGGAATGTCAATTTCTTCNGAGAATCGACGAAGTGTGTGTTTTAATCTCGGCGTCATTCTTTTACGTTCACTTCTCAGAGAAAACTCTTGGAGCCGCTAATGCCACGTTCCAACTCGCNTCATCGCATCCTAATATTNGCCCTGCCAGTCTCGCTCTTGGTTTTAACGGTCTCTCTGCCTGCCCAAACCGCGCCACCCGCCGACCTCGACGCCTACGTCGCATCCTCGATGAAAACGTTCGAAGTACCCGGCCTGGCTCTGGCCATTGTGAAAGATGGAAAGATTTTCGTCGCCAAGGGCTACGGCGTGCGAAAGGTCGGCGATCCCACCCCGGTCGATGAATACACTATGTTCGGAATCGGATCGAACACCAAAGCGTTCACCACCGCGGCCCTGGCCACGCTCGTCGATACCGGCAGGCTTTCATGGGACGATCCGGTTTATCGCCGTCTGCCCGGATTCGTGATGTATGACCCCTATGTTTCGCACGAGATGACCATCCGCGATCTGCTCACGCACCGCAGCGGCATGGGTCTGGGCGAAGGCGATTTGCTGTTCTGGCCGCAAACTACCTATACGCGCGACGAGATCATTTACAAGCTGCGCTTCATGAAACCCGCCTCCAGTTTTCGCAGTCACTACGCGTACGACAACCTGCTGTATATGACGGCCGGACAAATCATTCCCGCTGTCACCGGAACGTCATGGGATGACTACATCGCGCGCCATATTTTCGCGCCACTTGGCATGACACATTCCAACACTACGACGCGGTCGTTCAAGCCTGGAGATGACTACGCATTTCCGCACTCGCGCATTGATGGCAAGCTGCAAGTCATTGCGCTCGAAGCGCTCGACAACATAGGACCCGCAGGTTCCATCAATTCGTGCGCGGCGGATATGGCGAAGTGGATGCAACTACAACTCAACCGCGGCAAATTTCCCGATCACGACGAACGGTTTTTTTTGTTCAGCGAAGAGAGGTCTCGGGACATGTGGACGCCACAAACAATCCTGCCCACGGGGAATCCGCCAGGGCCGTTGGCCGGCCTAAGAGCAAACTTCGCCGACTACGCGCTGGGCTGGACGCTGCGCGACTATCACGGACGCAAACTGGTCGGTCACACCGGCGGCGTCGCAGGATTTGTTTCGCGCGTGATGCTGGTGCCGGAGGAAAATCTGGGAGTAGTCGTGCTAACCAATGCGGAAGAAGATGGAGCCTTCGATTCGATTCTGTATCACATCCTGGACCATTACTTTGGCCTTCCATCGATCGACTGGATAGCGGGCTTCAAGGCGCTGAAAGATACAGAGGAAAAAGATGCCGCCGAAACGATGAAAAAGGCCGAAAGTGCGCGCGCCGCCAATTCAAAACCCTCCCTGCCGCTGGAAAAATACATCGGGGTCTATGACGATGCCTGGTATGGACCAATCAGCCTCCGCATGGAGAACGCGGGACTGGTCATCAGCTTCGATCACACACCGGGCATGATCGGAGATTTGCAGCACTGGCAATACGACACCTTTAAAGCGCACTGGCGCCAGCGCACCATCGAAGACGCATTCATCACGTTCGCGCTAAGACCGGATGGCAGCATCGACAGCGCCAGAATGGCCGCGGTTTCTCCATTGGCCGACTTCAGTTTTGATTATCAGGACTTGCTGCTCAAACCCGGCGAGAACAGAAATACCACCCACTGAAAATTCACGTGACTACCAGCGACGCCTTTTCGTTAGCCACAGTTGAAGCTGAAATCAAAGCTCGAAGCGGCGTCCTGCGTCGCGAACTGGCACTGACCGATCTTGTTCTGGCGCAGGTTCTGATCGTCATGGTGCCTGAGTTCTTCGGCACGGCAGTAAAGGCGGGGCGCTCGCACGTTGTGCTGTGGTGTCTGGCGATTGTTTTATTTTTCATCCCTCAGGCCTTCGTGGTGTCGCACCTCAATCGCCTGATGCCGCTCGAAGGCGGCCTCTACGAGTGGGCACGGTTGGCATTCGGCGACCGCGTTGGCTTTCTAGTCGCTTGGAACATGTGGCTGAACGTCACGGTTCAAGTCTCACAGATTGCTTTGGTGACGACCACCTACATCAGTTACGCTTTCGGGCCTCGCGCCGAGTGGATTGCTTCGAATCCGCGAGCCCTTCTCGCGGCATCCGTTGGATTGATCGTTGTGATGATGTCCGTCGCTGTCCTGGGATTGAAAGTGGGAAAATGGATCAGCAACGCAGGCAGCATCTTCACCGTCCTCACCATCGGAGCGCTTATCGTGCTTCCCTACTTCCATGTCTGGCGTGGACGATTGACGGACTATCATCCACTAACACTTGTCCGTCCGCCTCTCACTCTTTTCAGTCTCAGCGTCTTCACTAAGATGACCTTTGGGGCTCTCTCAGGNTTCGAGTATGTCGCCATCTTTGCCGGAGAGTCNCGCAACCCAGGACGCAATTTAGCCCGGTCGATTCTCTTGACGGCGCCCATAATCGCGCTTCTATACATTCTTGGAACCAGTTCGATTCTGGCATTCGTTTCGCCGGATGCCATCGATGTGATCGGACCAATTCCTCAAGCCTTGAGTCGCGGCTTTGCCATCTTCGGACCGGCGCGCTCACTGATCCCATTGGTCATATTGCTTCTACTGATGAATTACGTCTGTTCTTATACCCTGTATTTTTCGGCCAACACGCGACTGCCCCTTGTGGCTGGGTGGGATCGGTTGTTGCCGCAGTGGTTCACGCAACTGCATCGGACATACCGCACGCCAATTAACTCAATTCTCTTCATGGGCGCAATCGCGCTGGTTGCCAGCGTGGCCGTCCTCATCGGCTCCGGCAATCAGGAAGCATTTGCACTGCTCCAGGTTTGGACCTGGACTTTTTACGGTCTGGCTTACCTGGCCATGTTCGCCATCCCGTTGTTCGCCAGAAAAGAGAAAGACATTCGCCCCGGTAAGTGGCTGCGCATTGCCGCGGCCTCGGGTTGGTTGGTAACTCTGCTGTTCGTGCTACTGTCGGTTGTGCCCATCATCGACGTGCAAAGTTCGTGGCGATATTCGCTGAAGGTCGCGGCTGTGGTCCTGGGAGCAAATTTCGGAGGCTGGATAATCTATCGCGCGGGAAAATCGCAGCGCGGACGATCGAACGATGAACCTTCTTGAGTGGCGATTCCGGCGCCCGATTAATCGCTCTGGGACGAATTGCTGCTACTGATCCCCGCGCACCTTCCACCAATCCATCTGCTCAAACTCAGCCATCTTGTCGGCCCCATGCTGCGCGTACCAGTCTCGCCACGCCGCGGCGTTAGCAGGCAGAGCTTCGTCGGTGATTTCGTTCAACGCCAGGAACGCCCAATTGCGCATCTGCAGGGTAGTTTTGGGGTCTGCCGCTACGTCAATCAGTTTGGCCGCCATTCGCATGCGCTGTTTGCGCATGAAAGTGCCGCAGTCGGAGACATTGCATCCGGCGCGGTTGCGCACCGCATCCGACGGATCGTGAGTAAAGGAATCGAAGAGCTGTTCCAGGGCTTCATCAGTGCCGAGGAAGCGCATCCCTTCCACGGCCCATTGCCGCACTTCTGGGTTGGCGTCGTGTTTCGCATAGCTCAACAGGATCGGATAAATGCGATCGTATGCCACGCCGCGGCCAGCAAGCATTCCCAGGTAATACACGCTGTAAGCACGATGCGCGGGATCGGCTTGCGCAAGGGCGATGAGTTGGTCCGCCGAGGGATCGGTTTTCGCCAAGCCGTTCAGGGCCAGGTTCAGATCGGCGTTAGCGTAGCGAACTCGCAGGTCGGTGGAGAAGCTGGAGCGCGACTCCAATTGGTTCATGCGAACCGTAGCCTTCAGATTGTGCCAGCCGCCAATATTCTGCTCGAAGAGTTCGAGCGCTCGGGCATCGTGCTGGATCGCGCGGTCCAACAATTCTTCCGCCTGATCCTGTTCAGGCAGCGATTGCAGATGCTCCACATCTGGGCCGGTCAGTGGCGAGTAATCTACTTGCCGCACAGCAGATTCACTGCGCACTCGCGGCGTGCGTGNCGCGGCTTTAGAAATGCGGGCCGGTTGGCGGTGAGTCGCAGAAACGAAGCGGTAGCCGATGAATCCCATCCACGCAAGAAACATCGCAAGCCCCACGGCAATTCCCGCCGGATTGTTGCGGCGAAAAGCTGCCGGCGATCCCAATGACGCCGCCCCGCGTTGCGGCGGCGGACCGTAAGAGCCGATCCCAGCGTCGAATGCGACGTGCGTGTCGAGCTTGAGGCCAACGAACTTCTCCAGTTGCGCGACGACCCATCGCGCCTCCTGACGGTTGTCGATCGCGTCGGCCAGCGTCAGCTTCTTTCCCTCTTTGGTCAGCAAGCGGAGAGAATAAAAAGGCCGTGTGCCTTGTCCCACGCTGGGGGCGACGGCCAAAATCTCTGCGATGTTGGAGAAAGGAATTTCACGTGCCAACCCGATGCCCAGCACCGCCCGTCGCGAAATAAGTTTTGCGTTGCCCACCTCGATGCGGAACGAACCCATCGTCGCCTGAACCACCGCATAAAACAGAACGAGGTCAAACAATCCAAAGACCGGGGCAAAGAACCACGGAGCCTTCGAATGCCCAAGGTAGTAAACAATGCTCGTCCACAAAGCGGTGACTGCGATCAAAACCAACGTGCGCGCTGGGTTGCGAAAGGCCGGAAAATAAAATTCGGTGCCGCCGTTCATCCCCGCCGAAACAACGACGCGAGGATTATCGGGAGCATTTACATCGGAAGCATCGGACTGGAAAGCAGGCGGAATAGTCGCCACCTGCGCGGGAACGGAAAACACAGAAGTCGTCTCGGACGCTGAAGTCGCGGATGCCATTCGATGAAAAACCGGGACCTCGAAGTCGTCGAAATAATCCACGCCCGGCACATCCGCGTGCGCGTGCAGCAGCCAGAGGACCTGATCGCTCGGCTGATCGTGATTCGACTCATAGGCATCGCTGGGAATGCCGAGGTCGACTGGGATGATCGCGTCGCCCATGGGTCCGGACGTGAGCAGTTCTCGCGGCACATTTTTGTCCGCTTGCCAAAGAACATTCTCTTGGGTGGAACGATTTTTGCCGGACCCGCTCACGACGCGACGGACGCAGGAAAGGCGCAGGTCGATGCCATGCCTGGCATCGGTATTGAAGCGCAGATGAATCGTGCCCTTCAGCGCCCGGCCGGGAGCAAACGGCAGCGAAGCAAATTCGAAATAAGTCTGGCCGAAGCGCTTCCGCCGGATGCTGGCCCGCGCGGCCACGCCCGCCAGAATAAGGCCAGCCAAGCAAAACACCAGCGGGAAAAAAATTCTAAGATCGGAGTTACGCCAGAGTCCGGGCGAGATCGAACCGGCAACTGTGAACGCAATCGCATTCCAAAATATTGCCAACAGCCAAAGGCCGATGGCGCTGTTGCCGTGCGTACTTTCCGCTCGACTGGCCGCCCAGTCCTTGCGCCAGAGCCACGGAGATTCAGGATTGGCTTCCGCGGCTGCCGCTTGCTCTCGCAATTTGTTGGTGCCATAGATCGCGGCGTAAACAATTCCGCAGCCAATTACAGTGAAAATCGCCGCGATGAGAACTCCCACCCACGCATTTTCCTGGCTCTGGCCGGGAGTACCGCGCAAGAAAGTGCCAGCGGCAAAGATCCCCACAACAGCAAAAATCCCTCCAAAAACGATGCCGAAGATTTCTCCGCCCGTGGATGGTCTTGTCACCCCGCGATTATAGAATTGCGTTAGCCCGCAACCGGGACGCCAGCGTAACCGCATCATTACGCAAGTCACTCTGCTGATGATTCTCCGCAGTGTTTGTGACGCTGGGAGTGCGACGCTCGCGCGGGCCCGCGTACAATAGGCGCAAGAAGAATCAGGCAAAATCAGATTTCAGAGGCAGAAGAACAGAGGCAGAAGAACTATGACCACCACTCACCAACCGCACCCGGAAGTTGCCGCGGAAATTCCCGCCGTTCCACTCACTACCGAGGGCTACAGCGTGCTGCATCAGATGATGCGTTTTCGCCGCTCCGCCTGGCGCGCGCTGGCCGAAGCCGAAAGATCGGAGATTGCCAAAGAAGCGGAAGCGGCGCTGGCTCCAATGGAGAAGAACAATGGCGGCCAGTCGGCGATTTTTTCGCTTCTCGGCCACAAAGGCGACTTGATGTTCGTCCACTTTCGCGAATCGTTCGCGGATTTGAATCAGGTCGAACTGCAATTGGCGAATCTACGCCTCAACGATTATCTGGAACCCACAACTTCTTATCTCTCCGTGATCGAGTTAGGGCTTTATGACTCGACGTTGAAGATTTATCAAGAGCTCACCGACCAGGGCATCCAGCCGCATTCCGACCAATGGAAAATCGAAGTAGAATCCAAGCTCAGCCGCCATCGCGAAGCCATGCGGCCACGCCTGTTTCCCGCAATTCCGTCCCACCGTTATCTTTGCTTTTATCCCATGGATCGCCGCCGCGGTGAGGCGCAGAACTGGTACACGCTCCCCCTCGAAGAACGCGCGCGCCAGATGGGCGAGCACGGCCTCGTGGGCCGCCGTTACGCGGGAGAGGTCAAGCAAATCATCACCGGCTCAATCGGCTTCGACGACTGGGAGTGGGGCGTCGATCTGTTCGCCGACGATCCACTGGTATTCAAGAAATTGATTTACGAAATGCGCTTCGACCACGTCAGCGCCGTGTATGCGCTGTTCGGCCAGTTCTACGTAGGAGTGCGCTGCCCTACGGCGGCGCTAGGCAAATTGCTCGCGGGAGAATTACCGGGATAAAGGGCAAACCTACCACGGAGACACGAAGTCACAGAGAAGATCTTTTTTGATTTCTTATTTTTCTCCGTGTCTCGGTGTCTCCGTGATGGGTGTTAGGTTTTTTCTCGACAGGAATTTAAAAATTTTATGGCGATTTTCGGTTTCATCGAATACGCAGACGCATCCCTGGAAGTGCGTGCGGTTTATGACGATATCATGGCCACGCGCAAGACTGATTGGATCAACAATTTCTGGAAAGCTCTGGCCCACGATCCCGCTGCATTGAAGCGCACTTGGGAAGACATCAAGCAAATCATGGCGCCGGGCGCGCTCGATCCGCTGACCAAAGAAATGATTTATGTCGCGGTCAGTGTGACCAACCAGTGCCACTACTGCATCGCGTCGCATACCGCGTCGGCGCGGAAAAAAGGTATGACCGATGCCATGTTCAAGGAATTGATGTCAGTCGTCGGCATGGCCAACGAGACCAACAAAGTGGTCACCGGATATCAGGTAGAAATCGACGAGCAATTCAAGACGACTGGTTAGCGATCGGCAGACGAAATGAAACATGTGGGACAGCCGCCCTCGGCTGTCCGCCGCGCAAAGCGTGGCAGGGTTCGACTCTCACCTCAACGCTTCCGGCTTCCGCGCGCAAACTTCCACTCATGCGCCTTCATATCCACGCGCCGCCCGCGAAAGCGCACACCCTCCGCTTCCAGCCGGAACCGCTGCTCCATCGCCGAATCTCCGCGCAGCTTGATCTCCCCGCCAGCGCCCAGTACGCGCTGCCACGGCAATCCAAAGCCTTGCCGTAGAACAGCCGCAACTTGCCGGGCCGCGCCGGGCAATCCCGCAGCCCGCGCCACCCCTCCATAGGTCGAGACTTTGCCTCGCGGAATCGCGCGAATCGCCTTCTCAATTCGCAGCCGATTTCCCGCGGCCCCGCTCAACTATGCGGCCGCCTTGCGAAACGATTCGATGGCCTCGCCTTCGGAATTATGCACGTCGAAAACCGTCAGCAGCTTGGTGACTTGCAGCAGATCGCCCACGCGCTTGGTCAAGCTGACCAGCTTGATGCTGCCACCGGCATTGCTCGCCGTGGTATGCAGCGCAACCAAGGTACCCAGACCACCGGAATCGATGTAGTTGACTTCGCCAAGGTTCAGAATGATGCGCTTGTTTTCGGGAACGGCTTTCTTGACCTGCTCCCGCAGCAACGAAGATTCTTCGCCAAACACGATCCGCCCACTGCATTCCATTACCAGAACTCCGTCCACATTCTTGCTTGTGATTTTCAGTTGCATCTTTCTCCTTTGACGCCGCCGCAGCCAATCCGCGCCACAGCCGGCGACCGCACATCCCGCTGAGCGACAAGCCTATCGCTTGGGTGCAGGTTTTAGCAAGCGCCACGCGCCGTAACCGTAGCGCCGCCGTCCCGGCGGCCATTTGGCGTGCAGTCGCTCTGCCGGCGGTTCACAGCGTTCTTCGATGCCTCCCGGAAATACTTAACGAATCTGCTCAAAGCCTGGAAATGGCACGTCGTATACGTATGCCCAAGCTGCACTCCCTGACTGTATAATCGAGTATTCTTCCCCATGAGCTACACCGTCCTGGCGCGCAAATACCGTCCGCAAAAGTTCTCCGAGGTCATCGGACAAGAGCACGTCACCCGCACGTTGCAGAACGCCATTGAACAGGGACGCACGGCCCACGGCTACATCTTCAGCGGACATCGGGGCATCGGCAAAACTACCGTCGCACGCATCCTGGCCGCGGCTTTGAATTGCCGCTCCCAAAATCATCCGGTGCCGGAGCCTTGCGGCGTGTGCGAATCGTGTACGGAAATTCGCGCGGGAAATGCGGTCGACGTGATTGAAATCGACGCCGCCACCAACCGCGGCATCGACGAAATTCGCGAACTCCGCGAGGCCGCGCGGTACCGTCCGGCGCGCGACCGCTTCAAAATCTACATTCTCGACGAAGCCCACCAGATTACCGACGCGGCCTTCAACGCGCTGCTCAAGACTTTGGAAGAGCCGCCCGATCACATCGTCTTTATGCTGGCCACCACGCAGCCCGAAGACATTCCTCAGACCATTCGATCGCGCTGCCAGCATTTCAGCTTCCGCGCAGTGAAGTTCGACGATATCGTCAGCCAGTTGCGCGATCTCGTCACTCGAGAAAAAATCGAAGCCGATGACGACGCCCTGGCTCTGCTCGCCGAAGCCGGCGACGGCTCCATGCGCGACGCACTCTCTATTCTCGATCAGGCAATCGCATCCTCGACCGGCAAGCTCACGGCCGACTCGGTCAGAAATCTGGTGGGTGCCGCGCCCGCGCATATTTTGGAAGAAGTGATGCAAGCCGTTTCCCGCGGCGCAAGCGAGGAAGTATTGCGGCAAGTCGATCACTTAATCGGCGAAGGCCATAGTCCTGTCCACTTCGCACGCCAGTTGGTACGCTTTTTGCGCAATGCCGCGATCGCCAAAATTGCGGGCAAGGACTCTTCCCTGCTCCAGATTTCCAGCGAAGAACGGGAGCGCGTAGACCGCGTGGCAGAATTGTTCGGCGAAGACGATCTCACGCGCCATTTGCAGATCATGCTGCGAACGCACGGCGAACTGGGATACAAGCAGGAGCAGCGCTTCCATCTTGAACTTGGACTGTTGAAGATGGTGCATGCGCAACGCCTACTGCCGATTGAGCAACTGCTGAGCGACGCAGCAGCATCTTTGCCCGCAGCTTCGGCTGGAGTTCCTCGCAGTGTTGCGCGGCCTTCGATTGTCGGAGGAACTGCCGGACCAACTGCGGGCGTATCCGAGGTCCGCCGTACAGAAACCGCTCCTCCGGCGCGTCCGAATTTCGTTTCGCCTTTCGCTGCCGATTCTGCGCGCAAAGGCACTCCGCGCCAGGAATCCGCCGCTGAGCCGGCTTCTGCGAATGGCCCACGCATCGTCGCCGCGGCCGGCACGCCACAATCGGTCATCATGGGATCCGCAGCGCCCGCGACCATTCGCGAAGTTGCACCGGAGCCACAGCCCCTCGCTGTTCCCTCGCCGGTAATCGAAAACAAGATCGAAAACAAGACCGAAAGCGAGATCGAACCGCACGAGAATCCGCCGCTGCAAGCAGTTGCGTCCGATCGCATGTCCAATCCCACGCCCGATCCCCTCGAGCGGCTCCAGAATGCAGTGCTGCAAGCACTGATTGATGGCGGCCAGCGCGTCCTGGTTTCCATGCTCGAAGCGGGCGAGTGGAGCACACAGGGCAACGAGGTAGTCATCAAAGTTGCCGAGTCGCAAACCATCATCGACATGTCGGTGAGCGCGGACGCAAAGCGCCTGGCCATAGCATCCGCCAGCGGAGTGCTCGGCCGCGCGGTCAAGCTGAGAATCGTTCCGGGGACACCGGCCACGCCGCAGAACAAAGATGGAAATGGTGCAAAAAGCAACGGCTCCGCGACATCCAGCCCCAAGATCGGCGGACGCGGCCGCGCAGAACAGGATCCGATCGTTCAGCGCATGCGAGAAAAATTTGGCGCGGAGATTCGCACGGTGATCGATTACAAGGACCGAAAATAAAGTTGCAATGTTTCAAGGTTGCAAAATCATGCGCGCCCAAATCATTGAAACTCTGAAACCTTGAAACCTGGATTTCTATGAACAACTTCAATCTGCAAGAACTGATGTCGAAGGCCAAATCGCAGTACGAAACTCTGCAAAAGAAAATGCAGGAGACCGTCGTCGAAGCCACGTCTGGCGGCGGCACGGTGACCGTAAAGATGGATGGCAGCAAGCGGCTGCTCAGCCTGCGCATCGATTCGGAAGCGGTGAAAGCGGGCGACGTGGAAATGCTCCAGGATTTGGTGCTGGCCGCGGTGAATGAAGCCGCGCGCAAGATCGATGGTGCCATGCAATCGAGCCTGGGCGGGATGCTCGGCGGCATGGGAATTCCGGGGCTCTGAGACTCTTATGTCGAAATTTGCCGAGCCGATGTCGCGACTGATTGACGAGTTGAAGAAGCTGCCGGGCGTGGGCACGAAAAGCGCGCAGCGGCTGGCGTTTCACATTCTGCGTTCGAGCGAAGATGACGCCGAGGCGCTCGCCGCCGCAGTACGCGACGTGAAGGCCAGCTTGCGGCTATGCTCGGTTTGCAACAACATCACAGACGTCGATCCTTGTCTTTACTGCACCAGCGCAACCCGCAATCAGCGGCTGGTCTGCGTGGTAGAAGAGCCCACGAACATTTCTTCCATCGAAAAAACCAAACACTTCAACGGCGTTTTTCACGTGCTGCACGGGGCGATCTCACCTCTGCACGGCGTCGGCCCGGAGCAGTTACGCATCTCGAACCTCATCGCGCGCGTCGATGCCGGAAATGTCGATGAAGTGATTCTCGCCACCAATCCAACAGTTGAAGGTGAAGCCACCGCAACTTATCTTTCACAGCAACTTAAGCGCGTGGGAGTGAGAGTCACGCGCATCGCGATGGGCATTCCGGTAGGCAGCGACATCGAATATACGGACGAGATCACCATGCTCAAGGCGATGGAAGGTCGGCGGGAGCTGTAGAACGCCGTCGACTTAGCTTAGCGTGGAAATTTCTGGCTCGAGAAATACGTTGACTTCTTCTTCTGCCGTCGTCAGGCCCTCTGGCAAGCTGCCCCGGTTGTATTCGGCCATGCGGTTTTTCCACTTGAGGAAGTCGGTGATGCTCTGCGGCTCAATGCGGACTTCGACACGGCGAAGACTGGCGAGGAGGAGATTCATCTCGTAGCGAAGACCGGTGGCGCTGCGCAGATTCTTTACAGAGGGATGAAGCATTTCCACCGTGCGGCCGCGGATTTCGAGCAGTCCCCAGCAGGCTGGCAATTCTTCGGGGCGTAGCAAATTTGCAGGAGTCAGATAGAAGCGTTCGCAGCCCACGCCGCGCTCCGGCTTGGAGCGGAATGGCTTCGCCCGGTCGGCGAGAAAATCGGCGCGCGTGACCTTGCACTCGACCAGCACGGAATGATTGGCGCGCTTCCAGCCAATGGCGTCCGGCATTTCACCGCTGACACAGGCCTGCTCCGAGAGCACCACACCGCAGCGGTAGGAGCGCAGCCACCGAACCGCTTTTTCGACGAGTTGGGCGTGAGTCATTGATCGGCTTCCGTCTTCGGGGGACAACATACCGAAGCAGGATCATTTGTATCTGGAAGTGCGGTGCCTGCGAAAGTGACTCGCTAGCTACTGACATGTGGGGTTCCGGCATTCTTCATCGGCTTGATCATCACCGGCCGCCGCAGAACGGTTTCCAGAAGATAGCGTTCTGCGGCCGCAGTTCGGGCCACGTCGCTGCGCGGCGAGTAGCCTTCCGCTGCCACAACAACGCAACTGGGACGCGCGCCGCGATGATTGCCGGCGTTTTCTTTTTCCACGCTCACGCGGCGGATGTGGCCATCGTGCGTGGCATCAAGAGCATTGGCCAGACGAAGAACCGCGGCGAGTTGGATCGTCGTCTTTTGCTCTCCGGGAAGAAGATCACGCAGTGCTTTGTGGCTTCGGGTGGGCAGGGCGCCGCAGTGAAAACGGGCGACGATGGCTGCGCGGCGCATGTCTTCATCCTTGTATCCCAGCGGCGTCTCGTGCGACTTGATCAGATCGAGCGAGGCTTTGTGATGGCCCTTGTTCCCGTTCGATTTGCCGACGTCGTGCAGCAACGCCGCGATTTGCAGGCTGGGCCGCGCACCGTTGCCGCTGGATGAAGTGGATGAATCTGATGCGAGGAAACCGGAGCGAACCAGACCGTCGTAGAGTTCAACCGATAACTTGGCTACATGTTCGGAGTGAGCGAAGTCGGGGTCGAGAGCACTGGCCCAAAGTTTCATGCGGCGCGTGGCCAGAGCTTGAATCTGCCTCTCCTGCGGCAAACCCGCGCGCCAAACTTGCCAGAGAGAATTTGGCCCAACCATCTTTTCGCGATAGCGGGCGATACGCTTGTTTCTTGCTTCTAGGATGCGGGCATGCCAACGCTTGCGCGACGCTGCATCGGGAAATACGTGGCAGGAAAGAGCCGTTGCCCAGAGCACATCGAGATCGTGGACTTCTCCGAGCGCGTCCTGAATTTCTTTCAGATCTTTGCTCCACGCTTTGTGCTCGGCTGGGAGAAAGTTTTCGACAATGTAACGAAAGCGTTTGATGGCGATCCGCAACGTGTGCAGGGCGACCTGCGAGCGGTTGCGCAGCGCGCGAGTGTGCAGTGCACGAGCTTCGGTCCAGCGTTCGAGGGCCAGATGTTTGAACAGGCCGTTTCCCGGCCGGATGTGAGCGGCCCGCGGCGGAAGAAATTCCGCCCACTGCTTCCATTGCTTCTGATCGAATTCTTCAAGAGCGGAGCGGGCTTCGCGCTTTTGCTCCTTTTCACGCTCTGACAGAATTTTTTGCATCGCTTCGGCGACGGACTCGCCCGAGAAGGTCGGCGAGGCCTCGATTTTCAACTCGTCCTCACCGAAAGCATTCGCTTCTGGCGAGAAAGAGATGGGCAGAGCCTGCCCGGAACCGGTCGAGGGGAGTACCCGCTCGGCACCTGGGCTGTCCACACGCGCATCCGCAGGCTCCAACTGTTCGATCCACTCCATCATTACTTGAACATCGCGAAGCGCTCCCAGGCGCTGGAATAGCTGCCTGCCTGCTTTCTTCATCGCCTTCCATTCGGGGTTGGGATCGATAGCGCGCAGGCCGTCGGCTATCGAGCGGCAGCGGCGCAAGGCTACACGCAAATCGTGAACAGCGTCGGCATCGAAGTCCGCCGAGACGTAATCGCACTGCTCCAGCACTTGGAGCATCCAGTAACTGAGGCCGGTGGTTTTCGCGGACTTGTTAGCGGCTTGGGAGAGAGAAGACAATGCAACTCCAGGTTAAATGAACTCCACGTTATCATTTTTAGCCGCGTTTTGCGCAGTGCACGGCTCGGCATACGCATTGCAAAGCTTTAACCGCGAAGGTGCGAAGGGCTCGCGAAGGTCGCAAAGAAGAACCGGGACGGCAAAGAGCACGAAAAGAGCACGAAAGGATAAACACCGGACGCTGTTCTCCCGGTCATGGTTCTATTACCTCGGTAATGTGCGAGGACTTACCTGTTGGTTTTACTCTTGACTGGCAAAGCTGCGGTTAGAGGAGTTGCATATCTCGACTACAACTTCATCACAAGAGCATCGGTCGGCGTCGGCACGGGCGTTCGTGCACAGCCTGAACATCCTCATTAAGTACGCGCGGATGTATGGCTTCGATCACAAGCGCACCGAAGCACAATTCCAGATCACGTGGAACGAACTGCAACAGGGCCTGCCGACAGCCGGAGACAGCGGATTTCTGTTGGGAGTTTCCGACAACAAGCTTCTGCTCGACGGAATTCCGCTCGATGCGGGACAGGCGGAGCGCAGCTTCACACAGCTATTGAATACAGCAGGATTGGCCAGCCTGCATTTTTCCAAAGAAGTGACAGTGGACGACTTCACTCGCCTGGTGCGCGCTTTCACGATGGCCGGCTCCAAGGCGCAGGATTTTGCCAAGCAAATTAAAGAGGCGCTGGGAGCGGGCAAACCGAACAGCACCATCAAGATTAATGAAGTGAAGTTTATCGCTGCCGATCCGCTGACTGGCGACGTAAGCGTCGCGGCCCAGATTGCGGCGCAGACTCTGGGACCGGAATTCAAGCAGTGGTTGAACGATCCGCAGAAATTATTGCAGTTGATTGCCGCGGCAGAAGGAGCCAGCGCCGGAGGCGGCGGACAAGCCGCACCGGGAACTATTACGGTGCCCTTTGGCAGCGTGCCCAATGTCCCAATGGGGTCGGGTGTTGCCATGGCTACTACAGGAGCGGCTGCGGGCGCGGCTCCGGCCTGGACTGGCGGCGTGGTTCCCTTGCAGGAAGCTGAAGTTATCCAAGCCATCCGGCTGCTCACGCGTTTTGGCCAGGTGCAAACCAGTCCCGGCACAGCGGCCCCGGAAGACTTGCAAAAAGAAATCGGAGAGACCGATCCCAACACCCGGCTGAATTTGCAACAGTTGCTGGGAAGCCTCGCGGCAAAAGCGACTTCCGAACAGGAAGATACTCCGCTGCTGATGAAAGCGGCCGAGCACATGGCCATCCGCTTCGCGCTGGAACGTTATCAGAAGGGCGAAGTCAAGGTGAACGCGGTTCACCAGATGATGGAGCACATGAGCCGGCAGATGGATTCTCTGCGGCAGATTTTGCAGTTGCAGGAAGAGAAGATGAGCAAGGCGGGGATTCTGGTGGAATCCCACGCCGACATTCTCGATCGCATGTTCTGGGCGGAAGTACCGGAAGCAGGCAAAAAGAGCGTGCTGCTTTCGAACGAAGCGCCCTGCGTTCCGCCGCGCAACCTGCGGCAGTTTGTGGAAGTTCTTCTCGATCGCGAAGACAAGCAGGCATCGGCTGAGATTCTGGACAATTACTCGAGCTGTTTGGGCGCGAAGGAAATCGAGCCGCGGCGAAAGACCGCGATCGGATTGAGCCAGTTAGCAGATCTTTATTCGCGCCTGGGGGGCGAGCCCATGGGGCGCGCCATTCGCAAGTTGAGCGAACAGCTTAGCCAGGAAAAAGATACTGAGCTGCAAAGCTTGCTGTGCGCGGCTTTCGTACGGCTTAGTCAGGAAGCCAGCGCATCGAAAAACTATGCCGCGGTGAATGAAGTTTGTTCCGGCATGGAAGCTATCGGCAAGCATCGTCCGGTGCTGATGAGCGACCTGCGTCCGCGCGTGGGCGTGGAAAATCGTTTGCCTGAGTTTATCGAAGAGGCCCTGCGCTCCGAATCGATGCCGCCGGACCTTCTCGCGATTTTGCGCCGCACAACCGAGTCAGGTGCAGAGCATCTCGCCGACCGATTCTTTCGCTGCATGCGACGTGACGAATGCGACCGCATGGTGGAACTGGTCAAGGAAATGGGTTCCGCGGCGCTCACGCAACTGCGCGAAATTCTTCGCACCGGCCAGTCGCGCCAGGCTTCAGGCGTAGTTGGGTTGCTCAGCCGACTCGATGTGGGCACGCTGCTGGAGCTGCTGCCGTCGCGTTTGCCGGAGTGGAACCGCTTTTATCACGATATCGTGGTCCGGCAGATCGCCTATGGCGCCGCGCCCGATCGCGGCCGCACGCTGCTGGAGTTGGCCGAGGTTCTCGATCCCTTTGTTCTGCCCGAAGCTATCGATGAAATCGGCATGAGCGGCGACATGACGGCGGTTGCGCCGCTGATTGCGATGTCGCGGCCGGGCGAAACGGCTTCCCGTTCAGCATTCATTCAACTTAAGGCTATCGAGTCTCTAGGCCGGCTCAAAGATCCCGAGGCGGTCGCGATTCTGCGTGAGATCG
>JGI12664J13189_1000024_pt1 | contig 19883 bp, 16 predicted proteins | sample BlaSpr_A8_OM1_O3_FD_13189 | JGI IMG/M metagenome (IMG submission 13189) | reverse complement strand
GTGGCGACGAAGGACAGAACCATCAATCCCGATCTCGAACGGTGGTACGCGAAGCGTGCGAATAGCCACACGGTGGAAATCGAGGGAGCCAGTCATTGCGTATACGCGTCCAGACCAAAAGAAGTTGCAGCTCTAATCGAAGACGCGGCGACGCACGCACGGTGAAACCAGTCTTGCAAGATCGAAGAGTTGTTACGAGTGAATGAGGAATAGTCTGATGAATAACGAAACGCAACAAAGATCGCCTCGCTGCTGGACGACGCGTCGTGACGAAAAAAGAAGACGTTTGCAACTTATCTCATCCTGGATGAGTGGTCTGCTGCTTCCAAAAGAAAAGTTGGTCGAGTCCCTGGAAGTGCTGATTGCGCCGGGAGATCGGATCGTGCTCGAAGGCGACAACCAGAAGCAGGCTGACTTCCTGTCACGTTCTTTGGTCAAGGTCGATCCAAAGAAATTGCATGACCTGCATTTGATCATTTCCAGCATCAGCCGGCCGGAGCAACTCACGCTGTTCGAGTTGGGGATCGCGAAGAAGATCGATTTCGCCTTCGCAGGCCCGCAAAGCTTGCGGGTATCTCAGTTGCTTGAAGACGGTGTCCTCGAAATCGGCGCCATTCACACCTACGTCGAGCTCTACGCGCGTCTGCTCGTCGACCTGGCGCCGAACGTTGTGTTGGTTTGCGCGGAACAAGCCGATCGTGACGGCAACCTGTACACAGGACCCAGTACGGAAGACACGCCGGTGATCGTTGAGGCTGCGGCATTCCACGACGCGATCGTCATCGTGCAGGTAAACGAAATCGTCGAAAACCTTCCTCGTGTAGATATTCCGTCGTCCTGGGTGGACGTAGTCGTCGAGGGGGATCGTCCGTTTGCCATCGAGCCGCTTTTCACCCGGGACCCGCGGCAAATCACCGATCTTCAGATTCTCATGGGGATGATGATCATTCGCGGCATCTACGAGCGTCACCAGGTCCACTCGCTCAATCACGGCATTGGTTTCGATACTGCCGCGATTGAGCTTTTACTTCCGACCTACGGTGAGTCGCTCGGACTGCGGGGCAAGATCTGTGAACATTGGGCGTTAAACCCCCACCCGACTTTGATTCCTGCGATCGAGAGTGGATGGGTCAAGACTGTTCACTGCTTCGGAAGCGAGGTGGGAATGGATGACTACACGCGCGCCCGTCCTGACGTTTTCTTCACCGGGCGCGACGGCAGTCTGCGTTCGAACCGAGTCCTCTGCCAGCTCGCAGGCCAGTACGCAGTTGATGCCTTCATTGGATCGACGTTGCAGATCGACGGTGATGCTAATTCATCGACAGTTACTACAGGTCGAATTGCCGGCTTCGGTGGCGCACCGAATATGGGACATGATCCCCATGGTCGCCGCCACGCGAGCCCTGCATGGCTCGATCTCAAGACAGACCCGAGTCCGACCGCCAGAGGAAGAAAACTCGTGGTTCAAACCGTGGAGACATTCCAAAAGGGCGACGTGCCCGCCTTCGTCGAAACCCTCGATGCGGTTGAAGTTGGGAAAAAGGCAGGGATGCCGATCGCACCGGTCATGATCTACGGCGACGATGTGAGTCATGTCGTAACCGAGGAGGGTATCGCATACCTCTACAAAGCCGAAGGCATCGAGGAGCGCCGCCGTGCTCTTGCAGCGGTAGCTGGAATCAGTCCAATCGGCCTGCGCGCAAAACCTCAGGAGACAGCGGAGCTTCGAAAACGAGGCATCGTTGCTTATCCGGAGGACATCGGAGTGCACCGCCTTCAGGCCACTCGTTCGCTACTTGCGGCGCGAAGTATGGAAGACCTGGTGGCATGGTCCGGCGGGCTCTACAAACCACCCGCGAAGTTCAGGAGCTGGTAAATGGGAACGAGTGTAGTTATTGCGGATGATCTGTCCAGAACAGATCTTGCGAGGATGGATCCTCTTGAGGTCGATTCCGTCAGGAAGAATCGTCATTGTTCGCCACGCGCCGCAGAACGATCGCGGCTGCTTGCCAGTCTCGCCTCCCAGGCGTTGATCGCTGAGGCGGAGCTGACGCCGAAGCCTGGACTCGTTGACCGGCGTGGATCGGGAGCGCATAGCGATCTATCGCTCGACCTGATGAGGCTCTCTGCAACCGTTCTGCAGCCGTACTTTGTCGCTATGAGTTCAACGTCAGTGGGCCGGGACGCGGATTCTGTCTTACGACAGGAGCTTGCCGCAATCGGACGCGAAGCGGAATGCTTGATGTACAAAGTCACGTGCGGAATCAACACGCATAAGGGTGCCATCTGGAATCTAGGCCTTCTAATCGCCGCAGCTGCCCGCAGGGAGAGTCAAACTGTGCGAGAGATAGCAGCGGCGGCGGGCGCCATCGCCAGACTTCCCGATCGCCCACAGCCTGAGCTCATTACGCACGGCGATATGGTGCGAAACCGTTACGGAGCCACCGGCGCACGTGGAGAAGCCTCGAATGGCTTCCCGCATGTTGTCGAGTTCGGCCTTCCGATGATGCGCGAGCGACGAGCAGCAAAATGCTCCGAAGAGATCTGCCGCCTCGATGCGTTGCTCAGCGTGATGTCCCAAGTCGACGACACGTGCGTTCTATATCGGGGCGGGAGTGAAGCCTTGTCTCTTGTGAAGTCGGGGGCGGAAGCCATTCTGATGGCAGGTGGATACGGCAGCGCCCACGGACAAACACTCATGCGCGAACTCGATGGCCGGTTGATCGCGAGACATATTTCGCCCGGCGGAAGCGCCGACCTATTGGCCGCAACCATTTTTCTGGATGCGGTCGAATGCGAGCAAAACGAAATAGCCAAGGATCAAAGCGAATGGGAGGAGCGAGATGGAGCAGCTTAAGTTCGAGTACCCCTCTGCAAAACGGCACGTCACAAAGAAGGCACACGTAGGCGTCGTCGGTTCTGGGGATATGGAGGTTCTGATGCAACCGACCGAAACAGGCAGTGCCTACGTTTCGATTCAAACCAGCGTCAACGGCTTCAGCAGCAGCTGGAAGGCGGTGATGGACCGCTTTTTCTCGAAGTATGACGGCGCCGTACGCATTGATATTAACGACGCCGGTGCCACGCCCGGCAGCGTAATGCTGCGGCTCGAACAATCAGTGGAGGTGATCGAATCATGAGCTATGCAACGGTGATTCCAGAATTTGTCCTGCGGCAGAGCTTTATCGAACTGGATGCCAGATCGCGGGCGCAGACCCTGATGGATCCTGGTTCCTGGCGCGAACTGGTTGGCCCATTCGACCGGATCGAATCTCCCTGGTTGCCCGAGCAAGGCATCGCACCACAATTCGATGATGGCTGCGTTGTTCTCAAAGGCGCGATCGCTGGTAAGGCGACCGTCGTCATTGCACTTGAAGGAGGGTTCCAGGCGGGCAGCATGGGCGAGGTCTCGGGCGCCAAGATGGCGGCCGCCCTCGATCTCGCAACTAGAGATTCGCAAAACGGTAAGAAAACGGTCGCGGTCTTGTTGCTCGAAACAGGCGGCGTGCGCCTGCAGGAAGCCAACCTAGGACTCAATGCTATCGCCGAAGTGATGGCGTCCATCCTGGCGCTGCGGCAGCATGCTCCAGTCATCACCGTAATCGCGGGCACCGTCGGATGTTTCGGCGGCATGGCCTTGGCGGCGGGGCTTTCGAGCTACATCGTGATGACGCCGGAAGCGCGACTCGGTTTGAACGGTCCTGAAGTGATCGAACAAGAGTCCGGAATAGAGGAGTTTGATTCTTCTGACCGTGCTCTGATCTGGGCAATCAACGGTGGTGAACAGCGTGTTGCCATGGGAGTCGCCGATGAGCTCGTTTTGGACGATGCACAAAAAATCGCGGCGATTGTCCGTAGCCACGTCGAGGCTGGACTGCCGGCGGTACATCGCAGTCAGCAGGTCGACCTCTATCGCGAGCGTATTCGAGCGCTCGACACATCGCGGCAGATCGATCCATTGACTTTAAGAGAGACCTGGGGCGGCAAGACAACGGTCAGCAAGACAAGAAAAGGAGTCACGCGATGAGTATCCAAGTCGGACTTCGCGGTAAAGCATGGTTTGAAGCGTTAACGGGGAAGAATTCACCCATGGCCGGGGATCCGGACTCCGTGCTCACGGCAGACGTCAAGATCGGTGAAGACACAGCGCGATTTCTCTGTGTGGTGCCGAACCCACAGGCGCGTTTTCCCTGTGCAAGGCGTGGAGAAGTTGGTCTCGAAGAAGCTTATACGCTGGCGGCGCGCGTGAACGAGGTGATCGAGCAAAATACGAGTGGCGACAAACAACCGATCAGTGCTCGGCCCATCATTGCCATCGTTGACGTAAAGAGCCAGGCCTACGGACGCCGCGAGGAGACTGCCGCTATCTTTTTGGCCTGTGCGACAGCAGCGGAGGCTTATGCTTCCGCCCGCATGAAAGGACATCCGGTGATCACGCTGGTCGTAGGACAAGCAATCTCTGGAGGCTTTCTGACCCACGGCTATCAGGCCAACCGAATTCTCGCTTTCGACGACAGCGATGTCGTGATCCATGCCATGCATAAAGAAGCGGCGGCGCGAATCACTCTTCGCACCGTTGCGGAACTGGATCGCCTGGGACATGAGATCGCTCCCTTGTCGTACGACGTTCGCGACTACGCAAAACTCGGCCTGCTTCATAAATTGCTGCATGTGGAAGATCCCGACAAGCCGGCACAGGCCACCGTGACTCAGGTGCAAAAAGAGTTGATCGATGCGATTGCAGATGCCCGAGCAGGATCTACAGATCTCGGCAATCGGCTGACTTCTAAGGCTGCGCGTGAGACGCGTAAGGCAAGCGTGGCCGCACGTGCACACATCGAAGAGCAGTGGATGAAGGCGTGAGGACACTCGAATGACAAAGGTTCTTGGCGACGCGTTGGTCCCAATCTTTGCCGGCCTGCTGCTTGGCTATTTCGCCGGGCTCTGGCGCCGAATGGACAATCAAAACGTGCGAACTCTCATCACCTTCGTGATGAGCTTTGCCATCCCTTGTTCGCTCTTCCTCGCGATCGCGAGTACACCGCGGACGGCATTGCGTGAGCAGGCCGCGGCGGGTCTTGTGCTGGCCATTGTCTATGCCGTTTTGTATGCGGTCAGTTTCGTTTGGACTCGCTCCCGAGAAAACCTTAACGCCTCAGACAGCTCGGTGGTCGCACTGACTCTTGGATTTCCAAACTCGGCAGCGGTCGGCTTACCATTGCTCGCTTCGGTTTTCGGTTCGCGAGCCACGGTCACGGTGGCCACATCTCTCGCAATCGGCTCCATCACTGTTTCTCCGATTACCCTGGCAATTCTTGAACGAAGTCGCAGGGGCTCCGCTGGGGTCTCCGGAACTGGGCTCTCCGGAAAGAGCTCGGCGCTGCGGCAAATCACACTGTCGCTTATCCATTCCTGCAAGAGGCCTATTGTTTGGGCGCCACTGCTGGGGCTGGCGTTCTCTTGTGCAGACTTGACTCTTCCTTCTTTCATACATCGATCTCTGGCTGTCATGGGATCAGCGGCTGACGGTTCGGCGCTTGTGCTTACCGGTCTGGTCGTCTCTGCTCAGAAATTTGAAATTCGGGGAAACACATTAATTGCTGTTCTTCTGAAGAACGCTCTCCAGCCGGCGATCGCTCTTGGGATCTGCATGCTGATTCATCTCAACATTGAACAGACGCGTTACGTGACGCTAATCAGCGCCATGCCCTGTGGTTTCTTCGGAGTTGTGTTTGGCCGGGACTTTGACTCAAATCCGAAGCTCGCCAGCTCCGGCTTGATCGCTTCGTACCTGGTCGGCGTCGGCTCACTCGCCGCATGGATTGTGATTGTGAACCATATTGGTTGAAGTGAGTGGGAGGATTTGTAAAAAAGGGATTGCTTTTGTGAGATCGACGCAGCCAATGTCCCGCGCATTCAAGTACAAATCGAAAGCGGCCAGACTCGCGGCGGGGCCGTGCTTTGAGGGATTCTGAATCTCGACATGCCGCATATCCGAGCCGATCTTGTACCTCGGCCGAAACTGTAGAGGAAGAAAACCATGGAAGCAGTGCGAGACGATGAGCAAAGTCCGCCGAAAGCGGGAAGGACAGGCCTGCCGCAAGGCAGGCTTTCCGAAGTTTCTGGACGGCTCAAAGTGGCATGCCTCTTTACCGCGGCAGGTGGATATATGGATGCCTTCTCCTACCTTGCTCATGGTCACGTCTTCGCGAACTCGCAGACCGGAAATTTTGTGTTCTTCGCAGTGTTTGCCTCGGGAGGACAGTGGGTTCAGGCAGGACGGCACTTGCCGCCCATCGTGGCCTTCGCGCTGGGAGTGGCAATCGCCAAGTTGCTTGATGTGCACTCAAGCCAGCACCCATTTCGCGCCGCACTGCATTGCCAAGCCTTCGAGCTTGCGATCCTCTGCGTCCTTGTTCTCGTTGGAGCTCGTATGCCAAATGCAAGCGTCGTTCCTATCATCTCCTTCGTCGCAGCCCTGCAAAATACCAGCTTTGACAAGATCGGGCCCTTGTCCTTCAACTCGGCGATGACCACTGGTAATCTTCGCGAGGCGACGTCCGGATTGGTTTTATGGATCGTGGGTCGCGAGACTGCGGAGAACCGTCGCAAGGCCATAAGTCTGGGTTTGGTCTGTTGCTCATTTCTTGTAGGCGCGTTCTTCGGAGCCAGCTACACCAGATTCCATATGGAGCATGTCCTTGTACCATGTGTCGCAATAGTGGCCGCAGGGTTTCTTCTGACGTGGAGACTGAGAAGGAAAGCGACAGTTGGTATGCTCCCCAACATGCCGTGAATGCAGAAATCCGTAGACCAGTTGTTCCCTCGGTGACGACCGGGATTAGGCGCGAGGTAGAGAAATAAAGAGTGGTAAGTGCAAGTGAGTGACAGATGAAAGTCTCGGAAATCAGCGCTCCGCAGGTGCACGACCTGCTTCAGATCGACGCCCATGCCCTCACTGCGGATAGCGTCTCTCGACCACAGTGGATAACAGAGACACTGATCTGCTGCCCGTGGGTGGTCGTTCGCCGCGGTCAAGCTCCTGCTGGCCAGATCTCGGTCGGAGTTCGGGGCGCCGCGCGAAGCGAACGCTGGGCTGGGTGCTGCAGCGAGACCCTAATAAAGAAGATAGTTCGGCCGGCGGAGTTGCTGGTTCCAAGCCGGACCTCAGCACATCTTCGTCGGACCCCTGCATTGCAGGCACTGGAGGAGGTCATCGAAAGGTGGAAAGGCCTCAGCTTGCCGTGGGGACCGACGGGCAGCGTTGGATTTGAGCTCGCAACCGGACACCCAGTCACGACCGAGGCGAGCGATCTCGATCTTGCTGTCCGCGCGACCAACCGGATTGATACTGAGCGGGCATTGTTTCTATGGGATCGTCTGGCTGGATTGCAGGTTAAAGTGGACGTTCGCGTGGAGACTCCGATGTGCGGTTTCTCGCTCGACGAGTACGCTCACGCATCATCAGCGCGAATACTGTTGCGGTACCCAGACGGGTTGCGGCTTGGCGATGATCCTTGGTTGCTGATGACAGCCGGGCAGTCAAACGTTCATTCTTCGGGCAGGGGGACTGCCGCATGAGCGTCGCCTTCATCTTTCCTGGGCAGGGGTCTCAGTTTCCCGGAATGTTGCATCAATTGCTCGATCATCCCGCTGTCGTCCGGACTCTCGACGAGATCAGCGAAGATCTCCAGTCTGACGTGCGCACTATTGACACAGAACGCGGTCTCGAATTTACCGTGGACGTGCAGATCGCGCTACTCGCGGCAGGAGTCGCTACTGCGCGTGCGCTCATGGAGCAAGACATCGAACCCGCGGCGGTTTCTGGTCTTTCCGTCGGCGCGTTTGCCGCCGCTGTTACTGCTGGCGTGCTGTCGTTGCGGGATGCGGTTCAGTTGGTGAGGCTGCGGGCAGAGCGAATGATGAAACTCTACCCGAGTGGCTACGGTCTCTCCGCGATCGTGGGACTGAATGAATCTCAAGTCACGAAAATCGTCAAAGCTGTGACCTCGGTCCAGGACCCGGTCTTCGTTGGAAACATCAACGCGCCACGCCAGATCGTCATTGCCGGCTCGAACGTGGCAATGGATCAGGTCTTGGAGGAAGCTCGTCTCCAGGGCGCCAGCAAGGCCGTGCGCCTGCATGTTTCTGTTCCGTCGCATTGCCCTCTACTCCAGCCTGTTGCGGATCTGCTGGGAAAACGAATGTCCTCCGTGAAGCTGACAACGCCGCGGATGCCTTACGTCGGAAATGTGAACGCGCGAGCCATGCGCACCAAGGAGATCATTGCGCGCGATCTGGTAAATAACATTGCGCACGGCGTCCGCTGGCACGATGCGACGACAGTACTCAAGGAATTGGGCTGCGATCTTTTTCTTGAGATGCCGCCGGGACATACTCTCAGCGATCTTGCCAAAGAGAACCTTCCCGGTATCAACTCGCTCCCTGTTGACGCAAGTGTATTGCCCAGAGTTTTGCGTCTAGCCCAAATGCAAAATGCGAACGATGGTGCGCCCCAATCAATCCGTATGGAGAGGGTGCAACCAGTCCAAGAGACTTGAAGTCCGAAGAGAAAAGCGATGCACCAGCGGACGAGGATGCAATGCAATCACAGCATTCATTTCAAGAAAGCATCGTGAACGTCGATAAAGAAGCTTGCCGAGTCGCCCTGGCCTATTCCTTCGGAACGTTCGCTCAAGCCTTGATGACGGTCGAACTGGCCAAGCGATAATGAATCCCCTGTCCTTGGATCCCGCCCCTTGGCTAGGGTCCGAACAGCTACTACAATTCCCAAACGAGGGAATTGCGTGGTTCTTCGTGAGTCAATTCAGAAGGCCCGGCTGTTGAACCTTTCCCTGTCGCGTGGTTTGTTTTTACTGTTCGTCCTGGCTTCAACTGCGTGGGCGGTTGATCCTCACACACTGATCTCTCAGTATGGCCACACTGCCTGGAGAATCCAGGATGGCATCCTGTCTAATCCGGGGGCGATCGCCCAGACGATGGACGGCTACATCTGGATCGGAGTGCTAGGCGGCTTGGTGCGATTTGACGGCGTGAAGTTTACTCCCTGGGTGCCTCCGAACGGTCAGTCTCTGGCTGGCAGTGGCATTAGTTATCTTCTAGCTGGGCGCGATGGAAGTCTGTGGATCGGAACCTACGGCGGTTTGAGCCGGTTAAAGGATGGTAAGTTGTTCAATTACACAACTACACCAAACAGCCCAGGGATCAACAACATCATCGAAGACCATGCAGGAACAATCTGGGTCACTCGCTATCGCGTGAATGATGGCAAAGGTTCGCTTTGCCAAGTTGAAGCCGATAAACTGCGATGCTACGGCGAAAAAGCCGGAAATCCTGGTAAGTATGCCATAGGCCTGGCCGAGGACACCGCCGGAAGTATCTGGTTTGGGTGCAAAATGCTTTGCCGCTGGGCGCCAAGCTCTTCCAGCTTCTATTTCGAAGATCAATTGAAAAATCCGGCGGGCGACAACGGAGTAACGTATGTTGCGGCCGGACCATCTGGGTCGGTCTGGGCCAGTTTTGGCGGAACTGGGCCCAAGCAGGGGGTGCAGTACTATTCCGAAGGAAAATGGGTGAGCTATGTGGTTCCGGGGTTCGATGGCGCCACGGTTGCATCCCCAACTCTGTACCTGGATCGCAACCATTCCCTGTGGGTCGGAACGCAATCTCAGGGCCTGTACCGCATCCATGATGGTGTTGCCGACCATTACGGAAGGGCGAACGGCCTGTCCGGCGATAACGTGGGGTACATCTACGAAGATAAGGAGGGCAACCTTTGGGTCACAACCGACAGGGGAGTAGATATGTTTCGAGATCTGCCGGTTGTGACTTTCGCGACGACCGAGGGGTTAATCGGCTCGGAGGTCCACTCCGTGCTTGCGTTAAGTAACGGTTCCGTGTGGGTTGGCAATGTCGGAGCGGTGAACATTATTCGCGCAGGGAGCGTCTCAGCGATTGCTGCCGGCCACGGACTTCCGGGACAAAACGTGGAAGTGATTTTTCAAGACCATTCTGGACAAATCTGGCTCGGAATCGACAACACAATAGTGACTTACAAACTCGGCCGCTTTTCAGCGATCAACAATTCAGACGTCCGTCACGTGGGGCGTTTTGGGACTGTTAAGGGTCTCGCCGAGGATGCTGAAGGCAATATCTGGGCACTGACTCATATCCATGTACCTGACCAGATCCATCTGTTTCGCATCAAGGGCACACGAGTAGAAGAGGACATCCGGGTCGACAACATTATCGATGCCTACTTTCTTGCGGCAGATCGGGATGCAGGAATCTGGTTGGGCTCTAAAGGTGGCAAATTCGTTCACTATCGCGATGGCAAGGCGGAAGCTGTTATTTCCTTATCGAACGAGGAGATTGGGATCAGGAGTTTCTTTGTTGATTCCGACAATGCCATCTCGGCAGTCACCGTTAAAGGATTTTATCGGTGGAAAGATGGCCGCATGAGCGTGATGAACTCCCGGAACCGCCTGCCCTGTTCTGCAGTTGTCTCCGCGATCAAAGATAACTACGGCTCTTTCTGGCTCTACGGAAGGTGCGGGCTTCTGAGGGTTCCCGCATCAGACTACGAGACTTGGCTGAAATCCCCCGCGGCTGCATTGTCGGTAAAGACATTCGACGCGCTTGACGGAAGCCAACCAGGTTACGAACCCGGCCAGCCGGAAGTGTCGAAATCCGCCGATGGGCGGCTCTGGTTCGCTAGCAGCGACAAAGTACAAATGATCGACCCCAGCCGCACCTACACCAACGTGATTCCACCACCCGTGTTTGTTGAAGAGGTTATTGCCGACAGAAAGAACTATCTACCCGGCGTCGGCCTTCGTCTTCCTCCTCTCACGCGTGATCTCGAGATCGACTACACCGCGCTGAGCTTCGTCGTGCCGCAAAAAGTGCGTTTTCGTTACAAACTGGAAGGACGCGATACGACTTGGCAGGAACCGGGAACGCGGCGTCAGGCTTTCTACAGCGATCTTCGTCCGAGGAAATACCGCTTTCGCGTGATCGCCTGCAATAACGACGGCCTCTGGAACGAAGAAGGCGCAACGTTGGACTTTAGTGTCGCGCCTGCCTGGTATCAGACGATCTGGTTCCGTGTGGCGTGCGCGGCTTCAGTGCTGATGTCGCTGTATCTGCTTTATCAACTTCGCGTTCGGCAATTGCATCATCAGTTCAGTATCGGGCTGGACGCACGCGTCAACGAGCGCACGCGGATTGCGCGAGAGTTACACGATACCCTGCTGCAAAGTTTTCAGGGATTGATGCTCCGCTTTCAAACTGTTGATGAGATGCTTCCGGCACGCCCACTGGATGCCAAGAACGCCCTCGAAGGCGCTCTCGATCGGGCGGATCAAGCAATCAGCGAAGGCCGGGATGCTATAACCGACATTCGTGCCTCTTCGTTGGCAAGTCGCGATCTGGAGAAATCGATCACCGCGCTCATGACTAACTTGAGCGAAGAGCTTGCGGCAGGCAACGGATGTTCAGCGACGTTTCGCGTGCTGGTAGAAGGCGCGCCGCGAGCCGTGCGTCCGACTCTTCAGGACGAGATATACCGCATTGCGCGGGAGTCGTTACGAAATGCTTTCCGCCACGCACAGGCCGGACATATCGAGACGGAAATCACCTATGGCGAATCTCTGCGTCTACGCTTCCGCGACGATGGAAAGGGCATTGACCCAATCGTGGTTGAACACGGCGGACGTTCCGGGCATTGGGGCTTGCCAGGAATCCGCGAGCGCTCCAAACAGATCGGAGCGCAATTGTCGGTCTGGAGTGAACTCGGAGCCGGCACGGAGGTAGAGTTGAACATTCCCGGATCGATCGCATATGAGGCATCCCCCACCCGGCCCCGTTTCCGGCTTTTCCGTAAGAGAACGGAACAAGATCATGAGCACCGATCCTAGCTTAATCCGCATTCTCGCCGTTGACGACCATCCGATGCTGCGTGAAGGCATCGCGGCGCTGCTCGCCAGTCAATCGGACATGAAACTGGTCGGCGAGGCTTCTAACGGACGTGAGGCTCTGGAGCAGTTCCGAAAACACCGGCCAGACCTCACCTTGATGGACTTGCAGATGCCAGACATGGACGGCATCGAAGCGATGGTTGCGATTTGCAGTGAATTCCCGGAAGCCCGCATCATTGTCTTGACGACCTACAAGGGGGACATCCAAGTTCTACGTGCCCTTAAGGCCGGTGCGCGGGCTTATTTGCTAAAAGGCCTTTTGCGGAAGGAACTCCTCGAGACGATTCGCGCTGTACATGCTGGCCAAAAGCGTATTCCTCCTGAGGTCGCCGCTGAACTCGCAGACCACGCGATCGATGACGCCCTGACCTCACGAGAAATCGATGTGCTGCGTTTGATTGCCGGCGGGAATGCTAACAAGCTGGTTGCCGATCGACTCTCGATTACCGAGGAAACGGTCAAGGGCCACGTCAAGAACATCCTTTCCAAACTTGGCGCAAGCGACCGAACGCACGCCGTCACAATCGNTCTGAAGCGCGGAATCATTGACCTGTAACCCCCTCGAAAGAGGGGCATCCACTCCCCCGGATTTGGAGTGTCGAATCGTCCTGGATGCGTCTTACACTCTTATGTTTGACATAAGGGGGCTTCCTGCAACGCCTTTTTTCCATGTTTCCTGACGGCTGGCCTGGGAGAGCGCTTCTCCTGTTACGACTAGTTGTCGGGTCTTTCTTGATTCACGACGGCATAGTCGGATTGATGGCAGCCCCACAGCGTGAATCTATTGTGGTGCATGTTATTGCCACCATCGCTGGAATCCTTCTACTCCTTGGTTTGTGGACGCCAATCACCGGCGCACTCGTAGCCTTGACCGAGCTCTGGGTTGCCCTCACCGGCACGGATCACTTGAGGAGCACTCTCTTGCTTGCAGCGATGGGCATTGCCATCGCAATCCTTGGGCCTGGCGCTCTATCGATCGACGCTCGCCTTTTTGGCAGGAAGCGTCTCGACATCTGAGTTCGCCAGAGTTGTCCTCCACCCCCTCCAAAGTAGTGTCAGAACTCATCTCCGCAGGGCCGGCGTGTGGGAACTCCATCTGGGGTTGTCCAGATGGCGGAGTCGTTCCATACTCCAGCTCAAGAACGAACAGAGTTTCACTAATCGCGTGGATGTTCCCGCGAACATAGTTTGTAGCACTATCAGCTAGATGCTGGGGAACTTCACAAGGAAGGAAAAGCACAGTATGACGAAGCGAATTAGAGATTGCAGTTTCACCGTAAATCCCGAAACCGCCGCTTCTATTCACGATAGTGGAATTGTGATCTTACACATTGGCAACGGGCAGTTGTACGCGGCCAACGGGGCAGGTGCACGCGTCTGGCGCGGGGTCGAGGAACAACTGTCATTGGAAGCGATCGCCGACGAAATCAGCGACGCATATCAGATTGCTCGGGCCACGGCCCGTGAACAAGTTGTCCGCTTTCTGGCCGAGTTGGAGCGTCATACGCTTATTCATCGAGAGGCAGAATTATGAAAACGGCAAGATACGGCTCCCTCGTGTTCAGGGCTCTTTGCGAGATCACACGATACGAACTGATTGTCTCATTGTGTGGCATCGGATGTATTTTGCAGCAGTTGCGCCAGCAACGCGTTTCGCAGAAGCCGTGCACCGAGGAACTGCAACGGGCAATCAGCGACGCGGTCCTCCTCGCGACCTGTTTCTACTGGAAACCAGTGTTGTGCTTACAGCGATCAGTATGTACGGTCCGTTTGCTCAGACAGTACGGCATCTATGCACGGCTTGCGATCGGATATCGCCCCTCTCCGTTCTTCTCGCATGCCTGGGTCGAGGTAAACGGCCGGGTCGTGTATGGCTCTGCAGCGTATCAGAAACGGCTCCAATCGCTGCTGATTGCGTGAATTTTGGGTAGGGAAAGCTAATGAAAACAGAAACCGAACTGAAGGCGCTAGACACATGGAACGACCCGGTGGAGAGAAGCCGTGTCCTCCATTGGGATGGACGGCTCGACAATCGCACCGACTTGCTTCTATTACTTGCAGACTCATTGCGCGACGACACCAGCAACTCAGCGATAGCGCTAGCCGGCTACGAACGCTGGGGGACCAATGGCTTTGTCCATTTGATAGGCGATTGGAGCATCGTCATACGGGATCAGGCCAACGGCACCACCGTCCTCGCGAGCGACTTTGCAGGCGTGCGCCCACTCTACTATTCGGTACAAATCGGGAATGTCTTCTGGTCCAGCCGATTGCAAGCTGTCGTTGACGCGACCGGGATTTCCGAACTTGACGAGCAGTATATTGGCGCATTTTTGTTGTATGGAGGATGCCCGAACCGCACTCCTTACAAAGGGATTTATTCCGTCCCCGCCGGCCATGCAGTGTGTGTGTCTTCCACCGGAACGAAGATGAGCCGCTTCTGGAATTTGCCGATCGGCGATGAGGTTCGTTACCGAAACCAGCATCGATATGAAGAGCATCTTCGCGCGCTGTTTCGTGAGGCTGTGTCCGTTCGTTTGCAAACGGAAGCGCCAGTTCTCGCGGAACTCAGCGGCGGTCTTGATTCCTCATCGGTAGTCTCGATGGCGAACCATCTGATGCGAAGTGGGGCCGTCCGCGCTACGAATCTTGCAAGCGTTAGCTATCTTTGGCGGAACTCGATCGATGAGCCATTCATCCGCGAGATGGAATCGTTCTGTGGGATCGAGGGCGTTCACATTTCGACCCACGAAGTGCCCCTTATCTCCGAAACCCAAGTAGGCAATGCGTTTCCGGAGATTCTTCAGCCGTTGCGCAAGTCGGTTGCGATTGCCGCCCACCGGCTCGGCGCCAAGGTCATTCTGACGGGACAGAATGGAGACCTGACGATGGGGAATTGGTTCGACGATAGCCTTCAGGTCGCCGGCTCCTTGCACCGTTTTCGGTTTGCGCGGGCATGCCAAGAAGCGCTCGCGTGGAGCAAGATACTTCGACTTCCGATTTATCAAGTCCTTTGGCAGGCAGTTGCGGCAGCGTTTCCAGCAACGTTCGTGCCAGCTGCTATTTACGCGGGGAGCGATGGATCGCACATGGTAAAGAGCACTGAGACATCTCTAGTGCCTGGTCTCATCGACCGAATGGGACTCTCCGACTCCGGAAATTCCTTCTCGGATGCCTGGATGCAGGCTCCCCCCGAACGCCGAAAGCATTTCCGCGCTCTATCCAGAATGTTGGAACTCCGGAGCTTGCAAGTACCTGAGCTGTGGCAGCATCTGGACTACACACACCCATACGCCCATCGGCCGTTGGTCGAGTTCTTGATGACTGTGCCGGTGGACGTTCTCTGTCGCCCGAGCGAGCCACGGAGATTGATGCGCTCTGCACTATCGGATCTGTGGCCGCTCAAGGTGCGGACTCGGCGATCCAAGGGTTTATTTAACGTCCCGTGGCAGGAAGCTCTCAGGCCACTGGCCAATGTTCTCGTTAGATCTAAGGAATTAAATATAGTGGAGCGCGGATTTGTGGACCGCGCCAGCGTCCTTTCGCGCCTGCAGCGGCTTTCCGCAGGGCTCGACTGCAATGAGTCGCAGTTGCGGAACATTGTTCTGCTCGAATTGTGGCTGCGCAATCGCAGGCACGGTAGGCCATTTGCGCAAGCGCTTCGAGCCGCCAAACAAACGACTTTGTAAATAAAAACAGAAAGGAGGTGAATCGAATGCAGAAAAAGTATGAAGCTCCCGAACTGACGTTGATCGGGCAAGCAAATGATGTTGTCATGGGCGCCGGTGGTACTGGTCTGGACATGCCTGAGCAAACTGCTCCGGATTTTGAGTTCGAGCAGGATTAGCCTGCTACGTCAGGAACTGGGCGGGTGAACTTGCACCTGGTGCGCCTTTTCAATCGGCGCAGCGATGCGGGTTAGCCCGCCCGATCCGAAATCGCCTACGCTCTTTTCCTGGGTACGGCGTTAGCTCACGTATCTTGATCGGTCTTATTAATCTGGGCCGGAAAATAGGCCGCACTTTCCGAGAGTCGTCGCTAGGGTCTTGCACGCGCTGGAAGCTGCCGGACCTTGCGCTATCCTTTCACTTGGAGCAACACATCATTAAAACGCCATAGCTGGTTTAGAATTGAAGTTTCATCGCCAGCTGGATCGAGCGCGGGCCGCCGATTTGATACAGCGGATTGAGGCCTCCACTTTGGCCGCCGCTTCCCATGTAGCTGGCCAGCGTCGAAGTCGATTGCCCGAATAGAGGATTAGCTACCCCTGGAGAGGAATAGAGATAGTTTTGGGGGGCTCCAAAATTGGGGTGATTGAAGATGTTGAACAAATCCCCTCTCGCCTGAAGAGAAAACCGCTCTGTGAGTCTGAACTGCTTCCGGAATGTCAAATCGATTTGAGTAGCGCCGAATCCGCGCAGGGCATTTCGTCCCAGATCTCCTTGCGCTGACCCGGTGGGTATGCTGAATGCTGCCGCATTGAGGATCTTTCCACCGGGTGCGCCCGACTCGTCAAGGTAGAACGGTACTGCGGGTATTACATTCGGTCGTTGCACGCTGAAGTTTCCTGACAAGAAAGTACCGGGGAAGGGATTCAGTCCTGTCACGACATTCACCGGAGTAGCGCTTCTAGCGTAAATGATCGAGTCGGTCGACCAGCTTCCGAAGATCGACTTCCAAACTCCACTGCCCGGTCCCGGTATGTCATAGGAAATAGCTCCGGCGAATGTCTGCCGGATGTCGTAGTCGGACGAACCACGCTCGGCAGAGGAAGGCGATTCACCCGGTGGCACACTCAGAAAATAGGCGTCAGAGGAAACATCGTCGATCGAATGCGCCCAGGAATAAGAGAGGAGCGTCTGGAGACCGTTCGCTAAGCGATGGCGGAACTGGGCTTGAAGAGCCTGATAACTGGAAGTCGCACCATTCCTCATCAAATCAAACTCGCCGGTGAAAACGGCGGGGTTCGGCGCATCGTAAAGGTCCTGACGGATCAGCTTCCGGCCCCCTGCGCCGAGGTAGATGAGTGTGAGTACATCGGTTTTTCCCAGCGTCTGTTCCACCGCCGCGTTCCACTCATAGGTTCTGGGTAGTACGTGATTCGGATCTACGACCGCGAGGTAGGGGACAGGCGGACTTGTCGTAAAAGGAGGCGACGCGGCATTGGCGGCACTCAGCGGGAATGAGAGCGGCAATGACGGGGTGCTAAGGATAAGCTTTTGCTGAACGTATGGGAATGCGCTAGTCCCATCGGCCACGTCGGAGTACCCGAGATCGTAAAAAATACCAGCACCTGCCCTTAGGACTAGATTCGGGCGTGGTTGCCAGGCCATACCGAGCCGGGGAGCGAAATCGTCTTTTTGCGCGCTCCACAGGGGCGTGCCCGGCGGGGCCAGCGTCATGGTTGCGAGGTTATCCGCCTGCGTCACAGTAAACGGGAGTGTGCCATTGGGCGATGATGGAGCGNCATTGTATTCCCACCGCAGCCCATAGGTAATNGTTAGGTTTCGCTTGATATTCCAGGTGTCCTGGGCGAACAGGCTCCAATTGGAGAAGGTCAATTCAGCGTCGGTCCTCGAAATTACAAATGCTTCAGGCAACGTGTTGGCCACAATGTTTGACAAAGAAAGAAAGAGATACTGCGCCTGATAAGAGAAAAGTTGGCTGTCCGGACGGAGACGACGATAATCAAGCCCGAACTTTAGCTGGTGTGCGCCAACGACGCGGGAAACGTTGTCAGTCAGGTTGATCTGTTGCTGCAAGTTGTCTCCCAGCCTGCCGGTGGTGAACTTAAGCCCAAAGGGATTGAAGTCGCCGAAAAAAGCGAAACTTGAGTCCTGCGGAGAAGCAAACGATGGATATAGCACTGAGTTCGGAGGAGGCACTGCCCCCCCGAAATTATCGAGTGTATAGAAGCTGTTCGCCCGGCTCCGGCTGTAATTGAAGCGGAACTCATTGGTAAACCGGGGAGTAATCGCTTGGTTCGTCCCCAGGGTCAGGGTTTGGGTCCGGTACTTCATATTCAGAATGTTGCTATAGGTCGTCTGCGAACTCCCCCCGCCACGCTGGTCGAGACTCGATGGAGCATCGCTGTACCTTCCGAAAATGGTTGTCCTTTGTGTCGGCAGATAATCAATCCGAATGCTGGAAGAATTCAATGTGGAAGGATCGGAGTAACTGGCCGTAAATGCCGCCGTCCCGTTGCCGAAGTCCTGGCCGTTCGGGGTCGGTTTTGGGAAGGCGTTGAGTAGCGGTTGGACGATTGCGGGTGCGCTCGCGAGCGTGGCCAAGGTGGGCACGTACGTATTCGCAACCAGAGGCTGGCGTACCCTTAGCCCCTCGTAAGACCCGAAGAAGAACAGCTTATCTTTGATGATGGGTCCGCCTAGCACGCCGCCGAAATCATTTTGCCGCAGTTCGGGCTTCTTCAAATGATCGTGGTCGGCGAACCAATCGTTAGCATCCAGAACGTCGTTGCGGAAGTACTCGAAGGCGGTGCCGTGAATCGCGTTCGTTCCGGACTTTGTGACCACCGATACTTGAGCGCCCGGAGTACGCCCATATTCCGGGGCAAAGGTCGAAGTCTGAATGCGAAACTCTTGGAGCGCATCCAGCGACACCAGGTTGCTGGTCCCTCCGAAGGCGCTAGTTGCCGGAAGCTGGCCTGCTCCACCCTGGCCCAGATTGGAGCTGCTAGTTCCTAGGTTGGCGCCCACTCCATCTACCATGAAGTAATTTGCATCCGGCCGCTGGCCATCCACACTGAACTGACCCTGCTCGTAAAAGTTGGTCTGTACCAACACCACCCCCGGCGTCAAGTCGATCAGGGAGCTAAAGCTCCGCCCGTTCAAGGGCAGGTTTTCCACGAAGCGATTGCCGATGAGAGTGCTCACTGATGCGTCTGAGGTGTTGAGCAGTGCTGCGCTCCCCTCGACGGTGATACTTTCTGTCCTGCTACCGATAGTCAGCGCGAAATCCAGTCGCGCTGTTTGCTCTGCTTCGAGCACGACACCATTCTGGTGAAGAGTCTTAAACCCGTTTGCTTCGACCGTAATATTGTAAGGGCCAGGCACCAGGGCAGGCATGCTGTACAGGCCTCGCTGGTTCGAGAAGACATCGCGCGTTGTGCCGGTGTTGGCACTTTCCACAACCACGCGAGCGCCGGGCACGGCGAGACGTGTTGGATCGATGATGTAACCCGCAATCGTGCCGGTGGGAGTGCCCTGAGCCGCCGCGCTAGGTGGCAGAAGGACAATGGCGAGAGCCAGTACGCAGATGAGGTTACTCATCCGCAAGCGGACCATAAATCACCATCTAGACAGAAGACTTAAGATGTCGAAAAAGAATGCCCCAAGATGATGCGCGCAAGTCTACCACCATGCTCTTGCCGATGGCAATTTCTGTGAAACTAGCGGCTACGAGCTAGAATGTATGACCTAGATGGACAGGGGGCACAGACAAACAAGAGCCGTTGTCGCGCTTGGCATCGTGCTGGCGTGCTGCGCTTGTGCTTTCGCCTTAGACCCATCTCTCGACATCAATCAGTACGCGCACACTGCGTGGAAGATTCGCGAAGGCTTCAGCAAAGGCGCTATTTACTCAATTGCCCAGACGCCTGACGGCTACCTCTGGCTGGGTACGGAATTCGGCTTGCTTCGTTTCGACGGTGTCAGGAACGTCCCGTGGCAGCCGCCACCGGATCAGCATCTCCCTCCAGGCACGATCAGACGTCTACTCGTCGCGCGCGACGGGACATTGTGGATCGGCGCCGACAAAGGTCTTGCAAGTTGGAAGAGCGGCCAGCTTACTGACTATCCGGGGCTTGCCGGTCAGTTTGTTTTTGCGCTGCTTGAGGATCGTGAAGGCACTATATGGGTCGGCGGG
>JGI12664J13189_1000023_pt1 | contig 19984 bp, 16 predicted proteins | sample BlaSpr_A8_OM1_O3_FD_13189 | JGI IMG/M metagenome (IMG submission 13189) | reverse complement strand
GAGCAGGGAACTGAGCAGCGAAAAAATTAGAACGCCAAGAACTACCGACCATCGTTTGTTTGTCATGTCGCTCCCAAAGTCGATTGCGGATCGCCGGAAGAATGGATAACACGTCTATTAATTCGTTTCAATAGCGGAGTTTTGTAAGAGCGCCGGTCGTCGAGGATCATTCGGCGGCTAGACACGTGGGTCATCTCGCCAAAAGCCCGCGGGCGAGGCGCCCGCGGCCACATGAGATCACACGAGATAAGGTAGTTTATAATTTCAAGGTTCAGACTTAACTCCTGGAGTCATACGAAATGATTCGATTTTTGCAAACCCCTGGACCGGCAGTGAAGATGGCGCTGGGCGGGATCCTATTGGTTATTTGCGGGTCCATGGTCGTCACGCTGATCCCCGGCGGATTGGGATCGGACATGTGGGGCGCCGCGCCGGGCAAGGGAATCGTCGCGAAGGTGGATGGCGGCGACGTTACCGCCGAAGAAGTGCGGCAGACGGCGCGGCAGATGCTGCAACAGCAGATGCAGCAGGCGAACCCGCAGACCATGGCCATGCTGTTGCCTTACTTTTCACAGCGCGCCGCGGAGCAGTTGATTACGCGGCAGGCGCTGATCGCCGAGGCGGCGCATTTGGGGCTCAAGACGACTCCCGGGGAAATCCAGGACGAATTGCAGCACGGACGCTACGCGGGCACGTTCTTTCCCGGCGGGAATTTTGTGGGAGAGACCGAGTATGAGGACATGCTTTCCCGCTACAACCTGACGCCGGCCACGTTCGAGGATTCGGTGGGCAAAGATATTATGCTGAGCAAGCTGCAAGCGCTGATTTCTGGCAGCGCGACGGTCAGCGAGGCGGCGATTCGCGAGCAGTTCGTAAAGCAGAATTCGAAGGTCAAGTTCGATTATGCGGTGTTGAAGCAGGACGATTTACGCAAGGCGCTGCATCCCAGCGACACTGAACTGAAGGCCTATTACGAAAGCCACAAGCAACAGTATGCCAACTCAATTCCCGAGAAGCGCAAGGTCAAGTACGTAGTTGTCGATACGAGCAAAGTTGCGGGGGACATTCAGATCAGCCATGACGATCTGGTGACCTACTACGATCAGCATCGCGATCAGTACCGCACGCCCGAGCAGGTGAAGGTGAGCCACATTCTGATCAAAACGCCGGTGCCGGGGGCGGATGGAAAATTGGATGAGAAGGGCGTGGCTGAAGCGCAGCGGCGCGCAGAGGATTTGCTGAAACAAATCAAGGGTGGCGGGAATTTCGAGGAGCTGGCCAAAAAGTATTCGGAGGATCCGGGCAGCGCGAAGGAAGGCGGATCGCTGGGATTTATCGGCCGCGGACGGACGGTGCCGGAGTTTGAGAAGGCTGCGTTTTCGCTGCCTAAGGGCCAGATCAGCGATCTGGTGAAGAGCAGTTACGGTTTCCACATTATTCGCGTGGATGACAAACAGGAAGCGCACATGAAGACGCTGGATGAGGTGAAGGACGAGATTGAGCCGGTCCTCAAACAGCAGAAGGCGCAGCAGATTGCACAGAAGAACGCGGAGGCACTGCTCAGCAAGGCGAAGGCCGAAGGGTTGGATGCGGCGGCCGCGGGGGATAAAGTTCCGGTGATCAATTCGGACTTCTTTGGCCGCAAGGATATGCTGCCGGGGCTGGGGCCGGCGGCGCAGTTTATGGATGCGGTGTTCAGTGTGGCGGATAAGGCGCCGCCGGATATCGCTTCGACTTCGCAGGGATTTGTCGTGTATCAATTGCTGGCGATTCAGGCGTCGTCGACGCCGTCGTTCGAAGAAATCCGCAGCAAGGTGGAAGACGCATTCAAAAACGAACGATCAAGCACCCTGCTGACACAGAAAACGCAAGAGCTGTCGGATCGTGCGAAGACCGAGCATGATTTGAAACGGGCGGCGAAGGAATTGGGTGCCGTAGTTAAGACTAGCGACTTTGTATTGCCTGACGGCCAGGTTCCCGATCTCGGTTCGATGACGGGTCAGGCCNCGGCTGCTTTCACCATGAAGCCCGGCGAGATCAGCGGACCGATTAACAGCGGTGGGAATGGAGTAGTGCTCACGGTGCTGGAAAATCAGCAGCCCACGGATGCGGACTTCGCGGCCAAACGCGACCAGATTCGCGAATCGCTGCTCCAGACTAAACAGCAGGAATTATTTGGACTGTTCGTTTCCAACATCCGCGACCAGATGGAAAAATCGGGCAAGATCAAAATCAACCAGGACGAAATGAAGGCGCTGACACACGCCGGCGCGGAACAGGGCATGTAGCCCGTCGGATTCGAATTCCGGGATTCGAACTTCGGATTCGAACTCTGGGATTTGGACTTAATGATTACGGGCTCCCTTGGACAACTTGCGTTTCCTTGTTGAAGCTCCCAAACCGCGGGGCCTTCCCGCCCTGAAAGAACAGCGATTTGCATGTTGTTTCCTCGCCTCTCAGGAATTTTGTTACATCCTTCATCGTTGCCGTCGCGCGGCGGCATCGGTGATTTCGGGCCTGCGGCATATCAGTTTGTGGATTTCCTGGCGGCAGCGAAGCAGGGATTCTGGCAGGTGCTGCCGCTTGGGCCGCTGGGTTACGGAAACTCTCCTTACTCTTCCACGTCGGCGTTTGCGGGGAATCCTCTGCTGATAAGTCTCGAGCGCTTGGCGGAGCGCGGGTGGATTGGCGCAGAACAGATTGCGGAAGCGGCGGAGACTCCTGAGGCGGTGGAATACGACAGGGTATTTTTGCGCAAAATGCCGCTGCTGTTTGAGGCGGGACGGAGATTTGTGAAGACGTCGTCCGGGCCTGCGCGCGACAGATTTAAACGCTTTCGTTCAGAGAACGCATGGTGGCTGGAAGACTTTGTTTTGTTCGACGCGTTGCGCGCCCGTTACAAGTTGCGAAGCTGGAATGAGTGGCCGCGGGAGTTGGTGCATCGGGAGCCTCCGGCGCTCGAGCAGGCGAGCGCGGAATTGAGCGAAGATCTCGCGGTGCGTAGCGCGCTTCAGTTTGCGTTTTATGAGCAGTGGCAGAGCTTGCGGCGTTATTGTTCGCGACGCTCGATTCGCATCGCAGGCGATGTTGCGATCTTTATGAACTTTGACAGCGCCGATGTCTGGACGCACCCGGATGTGTTTCGTCTGGACGAGAATCTCAATCCGCAGGTGGTGTCGGGTGTGCCGCCGGATTTTTTCAGCAAGACGGGACAACGATGGGGCAATCCGCTCTATCGCTGGGATGTGATGAAAGAGCGCGGATATAAGTGGTGGATTCAAAGGCTGCGCTGGGCTACGCATAACTGCGATTACGTCCGGCTCGATCACTTTCGCGGTTTCGATCAGTTCTGGGAGATTCCCGCGGAAGATGACACGGCGGTGAACGGGCGCTGGGTCGATGGTCCCAAGGACGATCTGTTTGAGAAACTGCGCGAGGCGCTGGGCGGGCTTCCGTTTTTTGCGGAAGATCTGGGCTACATCACACCGGAGGTTCACGCGTTGCGGCAACGGCTCCAGTTGCCCGGGATGGCCGTGTTGCAATTCGGCTTTGGCGACAAGGGCGCGCATATTTATTTGCCTCACCAGGCGGCCGGGAAAGTCATTTACACCGGAACGCACGATAACGATACGACCGCCGGGTGGTGGAAAACAGGCGCCACGGAAGAGGAACGCCGCCATGCCAAGGCCTACGTGGGAAATTGTGACGGCGGAATTCACTGGGCGTTCATTCGCGCGGCGGAGTCGTCGGTGGCAGAGCTCAGCATTATTCCCCTGCAAGACGTGCTTGGTCTTGATAGCAGCGCCCGCATGAATACTCCAAGTGAGAATGGCAATAATTGGAAGTGGCGCTTTGGCGAAGGACAGTTAAGCGGCGAACTTTCGGCCAAACTGGCGCATCTGGCCGAGGTCACCGACCGTCTGCCGGAACCATTTGCCGTGCTGCCGGAAGAAGATTTTGCCGCTTGAGGCGGATGTTGCCTTTGCTGTGGCTTTGTCCATGTTGCCTCAACGTTGCTTGTTTAGACTGTTTCAAACCCCTCAGCGATTGTGAATAGAGTGTGAACGGCGTCGAGGCAGTTCGCCTTTTGCTTTGCGCCTTGGCGAACATCGTGTATAGAAGTTACGGGAGATTTGCGTGGAAGACACCATCGTCGAAGCCCGGGCGGTCGAAAAGTGGTATCCACAGCCTGACGGCACTCGCGTACAGGTTGTGGGGGCGATCGACCTGGCGATTGAGCCAGGAAAGATCATCGCGCTGCTGGGAGCTTCGGGATGCGGCAAGTCGACGCTGCTGCGGATTCTGAGCGGGCTCTCGCAGCCCTCGGCCGGCGAGTTGCTTTGGCATGGAAGGCCTCTGAGCGGGCAGACGCTGAACGTCGCGATTGTGTTCCAGAGCTTCGCCTTGTTTCCCTGGCTTACGGTTCTGGAAAACGTCGAGGCGCCGCTGGAGGCGCGTGGAGTTGCCGCAGTCGAGCGCAGGAAGCGGGCGTTGCGGGCACTCGACACCGTGGGCCTGGATGGTTTTGAGACCGCATATCCGAAGGAACTTTCCGGGGGCATGAAGCAGCGCGTGGGCTTTGCGCGGGCGCTGGTCGTCGAACCGGAAGTGCTGTTCATGGATGAGCCGTTTTCGGCGCTCGATGTGCTGACGGCGGAGAATCTGCGCGGCGAACTGCTGGAACTCTGGCTCAACAAAAAAATGCCCACCAAAGCGATCTTCATCGTGACCCACAACATTGAAGAGGCGGTGATGCTCTCCGACCGCATTCTGGTGCTAGGCCGGAATCCTGCGCGCATTCGGTCGGATTTCAATGTGCGGTTGAAGCATCCGCGGGATCGCAAGTCGGCGCGCTTCGTGGAATTGGTGGATTACATTTACAAAATCATGACGGAGCCGGATGTGGAGCATACGCTTCCGGATGCGGAGACAACGGCGGAAATCGTGGCGCCGCCGGGCGGATTCAAAGCCGGAGTGCCGGGCAAGGCCGAGGCTCCGGTGAAGACGGCGAAGTACCAGATGCTGCCGCACGCACGAGTCGGCGGCGTTGCCGGATTGCTGGAGTTACTGCACGATCGCGGCGGGCGCGAAGATTTATTTCGGCTGAGCGAAGAACTGGTGATGGACGTGGAAGATCTGTTGCCGATTCTTGAAGCCTGTGTGCTGCTGGGCTTTGCCTATCTCAAGGAGGGCGACGTGCAGATTTCGCCCCAGGGCGTGATCTTTGCCGACGCCGATATTCAAGCGCGCAAAGTGTTGTTTAGAGAGGCTGCGCTGGCGCACGTGACGATTCTTAAGCAGATTGACAGCATTCTGCGGCGCAAGTTGGATCATTCCATGTCGGACGAGTTCTTTCACGATATTCTCGACGAACATTTCGCGGAAGATGAAGTGCAACGCCAGTTCGATACCGCGATGAACTGGGGCCGCTACGCGGAGCTTTTCGATTATGACCGCGAGACCGGGCGCCTGCTGTTGACCGAGCCCGCGCCGGATGTGGAGGCGGATAATTCCCCGGCGGGGGCGAAGCCTTAGCCATCCTGAACGAGCCTTAACCATCTGTCTGCAATTCATTCCATGAAAAAGTCTTCTACACTGCGAGGGTTTTCGGCGTACCGTCTGTGGGCTCAGATTCCGCGGGTGCAGATTTCGTATTTGCCTGACTTACTGATGTTTGCGGCTGCTATCGCTTTGTTCTATGGCGTCATCACGGTGGGGCGCACGTGGTTAGGGCCGTTCACTCCGGAAGTAGAAATCTCGCGCAGCCCGCTGGCGCTGCCGATTTACGCGGGCTATTCGCTGTTGCGGATCGCTATCGCCTACGTGTTGAGCCTTCTGTTCACGATGGTCTACGGTTACGTTGCGGCCTACAATACGCGAGCCGAGCGCTTCCTGATTCCGCTGCTGGACGTGCTGCAATCGATTCCTGTACTGAGTTTTCTTCCGGGAGTGATGCTCGCGATGGTTGCGCTTTTTCCGGGAAGGCAACTGGGCGTGGAGGCGGGCGCGATCTTGCTGATTTTTACGGGGCAAGTCTGGAACATGGCGTTCAGTTTCTACGCATCGCTCAAGAGCATTCCCAAAGACATGCGCGAAGCGGCGACGATTTACGGGTTCAGTTGGTGGCAGCGGTTCATCGAGATGGAGTTGCCGTTCTCGGCGATTGGCCTGGTGTGGAATTCGATGATGTCGGTGGCAGGCGGCTGGTTCTTCCTGATGGCCTGCGAAATGTTCGTGCTGGGCTCGCGCGATTTTCGCCTGCCTGGGCTGGGATCGTATCTGCAAACGGCGGCCAGCGCGGGAGATACGCAATCGATTCTTTGGGGCGTGGGCACGATGATTGCGGTGATCGTGCTGCTCGATCAATTTATTTGGCGACCGGTGATTGCATGGGCCGAGAAATTCAAAGTGGAACAGGTCGAGAGCACAGACGCTCCCCGGTCGTGGGTACTCGATCTGATTCAGCGCTCGCGCGGCCTGAGCGAGATTCGCCAGAAAACCGTGCGGCCGCTGAGCGAACGTGTGATGCTCTACTTTTCCCGGCGTGAGGAGAAAAAAGAGGGCGCGGAAAGTCGCGGATGGAAAATCTGGCTGGTGCGTGGCATTGGCGTGATGCTGTTAATTTTGGTGGGATATGGCGTGGTGCGGGTGGGCATGATCCTCAGCGGGTTGCAGAAAGCTGAACTACAGGAAGCCGGCATCGGATTGGGCGCAACGTTTCTTCGCGTGAATCTCGCGCTGGTGATTGGGGCATTGTGGACGATTCCGGCGGGCGTGGCCATAGGTTTCAATCCCAAGCTGGCGCGCATCGCGCAGCCTCTGGCGCAGATTGCGGCATCGGTTCCGGCGACAGCATTGTTTCCCGTGGTTCTTCTATTGCTGATTCGGGTCGGAGGTGGTTTGGGGCTGGGTTCGATTGTGTTGCTGCTGCTGGGCACGCAATGGTACATATTGTTCAACGTGATTGCCGGTGCGATTGCGATTCCCACCGACCTGAAGGAATGCTGCTCCGTCTTTCACATGCAGGGAATCGAGCGCTGGAAGAAATTAATCTTGCCGGGAATTTTTCCTTATCTCATCACCGGTTTGGTCACCGCTTCCGGCGGCGCGTGGAACGCAAGCATCATCGCCGAATATTTTCATTTCAAGGGCCACATCTATACGACCACAGGTCTGGGAGCCACGATCAGCCAGGCAACAGACAGCGGCAACTTCGATCTTCTGCTGGCTGCAACCATGATGATGGCGGCGGCTGTGGTCACGATTAACCGGCTGGTGTGGCGGCGGCTGTATGGGCTGGCTGAGACGCGATTCCGTCTGGAAACATAATGCGCTGCAAGTGATTACCGTCCGGTTACCTTCGGGGCTCGGATTCACCAAGTTTTAACTTCCTCTTCATCCTGCCGCAAAGTGGGGCATGTATTTCAATAACATGCCCTCAGACCAGCCGTTCGTCGAGCCAACACAAGCGGAAGTCTTGTCGCGGGTCGTGGAATTCACCGGGCTTCCGCCGCTGGCCGGGAGATTTGTGCCAGTGAATAAGGTGCGCGAACTTTACCGGCGCGTGCGTCTTTCTCCCGGCGGATTTGGCCTGGAAAATCTGCTGGACAAAATGCGAATTGCGCTGCGCGTGGATACGGCCGACATGGCGCGAGTTCCGGCTTCGGGACCGACGGTGGTAGTCGCCAATCATCCCTTCGGCATGTTGGATAGTGCGGCGCTGGCCGTGCTGCTGAGGCGCGTACGTCCGGATGTGAAGGTGATGACCAACTTTCTGCTCGGCGATGTGCCGGAGCTGGCGCGGCACTGCATCTTCGTCGATCCGATCGAATCCGGCCGACCTCATAATTCGAATCAGCGCGGCCTGCACGAGGCTGTGGAGTGGCTGAAACACGGAGGCATGCTGGCTGTGTTTCCGGCGGGCGAGGTGTCGCACTGGCAGTTTCCGCAGGGGCAAGTTTCTGATCCGGAGTGGAGCGACATTTCAGTGCGCTTGATTCGCAGGACTGGGGCCGCGGCGCTTCCCGTGTATTTCTGCGGACACAACAGCATTGGCTTCCAGTTGTTTGGCATGATTCACCCGCGATTGCGCACTGCGTTCTTGTTGCAGGAGTTCTTGCAGCAGGAAGGTCGGACGGTGGGAGTACGCGTGGGCGGCGAGATTGACGCGGCATCGATTACCGCGATTCGCGATGACCGCGAGGCCGTGGAGTATTTACGATGGCGAACTTATCTTCTGGCGCGGCGTAGCAAAGTGGAGACTTCATGGCCGGAGGCGATGCGGGCCAAACTCTTGCCGCAGCAGGCTGTGGCGCCTGAGGTCCCGGAAGATTTCCTGGCGGGTGAGTTAGAGCAGCTTCCTGCCGAACGGCGACTGGCGGAGAGCGGCGACTTCGCAGTCTATTCCGCAGAAGCTCGCGAAATTCCCCAGTTGCTGCGGGAAGTGGGCCGGCTGCGGGAAGTGACCTTTCGCCAAGCCGGCGAGGGAACGGGGAAGAGTCTCGACCTCGACCGCTTTGATCGGTACTACTGGCATCTGCTGCTTTGGAATAAAGCGAAGCGCGAATTAGTTGGAGCTTACCGCGCGGGGAACACCGCTGAGATTTTGCCGCGTTACGGAGTGCGAGGCCTCTACACCAGCACTCTGTTTCGCTACGATGCGGGCGTGTTTGAGAAGATGGGGCCAGCGCTGGAGTTGGGCCGGTCGTTCATTCGGCCGGAGTATCAGCGGCAGTATGCTCCGTTGCTTTTGCTGTGGAAGGGAATTGCGCGGTTAGTCGCGCTGCATCCGGAGCTTCCAGTTTTGTTTGGCGCAGTGAGTATTTCGAATGATTACAACCGCGCGTCGCGCGAGATGATTTATCGGTTCTTCGAATCGCGAATGGAGCAAGATGAGTTGCGCGGCATGATCGAGCCGCGGCGGCCATTCCGCCCGGCGCGACTACGTCCCTGGGACTGCCGCGCGATGAATCACGCTTTACGGCACATTGAAGATTTGTCGCAACCCATCACCGACGTGGAAACCGACGGCAAAGGATTGCCGATTTTGTTGCGCCAGTACGCGAAGATCGGCGGCAGGCTGCTTGGCTTCAACGTGGACCGGAAATTTTCGAACGTGCTGGATGGGTTGGTGGTGGTGGATTTGCGGCAGACCGAAGCCGCGGTGCTGGAGCGCTATATGGGCCGCGAAGCCGCAGCCAGATTTCGTGAGTACCACAAAGCGCAAGGCTGACTGACCCCGGCCACGGCAATTACGGATACCTAGTCTAATTCTTCTCTAGCTTTCCCCGCTCGCAAACGAGTGGCGTCGTTCGGCACAGTGCAGGACTGAGAAGCTTCCTGAAGCGCATTTCCGAGAGAGACTCCCAAGGCCGCCATCTCTTGCGCCGACGATAACTCTTGCACCCGTTCGAAAAGCAGGCGCTCTTCTTTGCGAACGTGCTCCGACAATTTTCCTGCAAACCGCGGCAAGTCCTCGGAGGACATTAGATTGTTTTCAGCCCGAGAGAATTCGCGGCGCAGCCACGCATGTTCGGCGACCAGTTCATCTACGAGCGGAACTAATTCGGGGAATTTGCGCGCGACCGGAAAAAGAACTTCCTCTTCGGCGGCAAAATGAATTCCGATTTCCTGTTGAAATTGCTGTTTGATTTCTGCCCGCCAGACTTCCACGTCGCGATCGGCGATGGGTTGTGCGCGGTCGATGCGCACACACAGAGCCAGCGCGTGTTGGTGTTGACGCGAGAGTGGAATGAGGCTCTTGTCGCGGAGCAATGGATCTCTATTCTACGGGTTCGCCATTTCAGGCGAAGTCTTGGAGGATATCACTGCTTCTTCCACATTCTCGCTAAGCGCGGGACGCACCGTTAGCCAGTCCGTGCGAACCCGTTCCCACTCCTGGATCAGCATTCCATTGGCTTCAAAAAAGCTGCGAATGCGAGAGCGCTCCCAGCCCGCGACCTCTTCAAGAATAGGCGCAAGCACGGCTAGGGCGCTGGTGCTCAAGACCGTCCGCTTAGCGATCTGGGAAACGTTTGGCGATTCGGAAACGGCAATAGTCAAGCCGTCACGGGAGTTGACGTGCAGCATGACGTGAATATCGGAGCTGCCATCTCCGCTGTAAACAATGTGGTCCGGACCCACGACCTGCTGCACCAGCAACTGATCGAGCACCGCGACTTTGCCATAGCCAGCGGTAGCGCGCACGATGGTATCGATTTCGCCTGAAGGTTTGTAGCGAAATTCCGTGCCGAAAATGTGATCCTCGGGAACGATGCCTTCCAGCGCGGAATAAATGACCTCGACCGGCGCGGCGGAGAGCACGTAGAAGTCGAAGAAGTGGCCGTCGACTCCAGCTTCAAGAATCTGATAGAGGAGCTTGATGTCGCTCTTCAGGCGAATCTTTTTTCCTACCTCGTGCAGGTGCTCTTTGCGCACTTTGTGTTTGAATTCGGGATCGTGCAGCAACAGGTAGGCGAGCTCCGCGCCCTGCTGCACCAAGTTGATCTTGGCCATCCCTTTGGCCTTGCGCTCGAACTCATCCGTGGGGATGCCTACCAGTTCCGCCAAGGCATAGCCGGAATCGTTGAAAGTGAGCGTTTGATCGAAGTCGCTCGCAAAAATATAGCGTTTTAGAGGCTTGTCTGCCATAGAACCATTAGATTCTGGACCGGGAGAAATTGCCAATAAAAAACATTGATGAGAGGGATTGCGCCGAATGTGCGTTGCCTAAGGCTCTTGCGTTCAATCACATACCGTCCGTGCCTTTACTAAATTCTCCGTCGCGTCCAAAATAGAGGTTCGGCCTCAGCATTGATACATCGTAGTTGTGAGGGCCGAAAGATTGGACAGGAACTTTCATGCCAGCGACCGGGGAACTTATTCGTTGTATGAATTACGTGGAAGACATGACGAACACGCTGCGGCGCATTTGCATTTCAATTCCTCCCATGCCCACCGATGAGCGCAAACGGTTGGGGGATAGTTTGCGGGAGATACAAAAAGCCATCGACGCCGCGCTCACCGACCTGGATAAGGCAGGCCAGTAGAGTGGCGGAACTGAAGACAGTTGCGGTGATCGGCGCCGGAATCATGGGCCGTGGCATCGCACATGCAGCGGCGTTGGGCGGCTACCACACGGTTCTCGAAGATTTATTGCCTGGGGCGCTGCGCAAGGCGGAAGGGGAAATTCGCGCCAATCTGGATAAGGCGGTGGAACTGGGCAAAGTCACGGCCCCGGACGCGAATGCCGCTTTCGGCCGGTTGCACTATGCGGGATCGGTGGAAGAGGCCGCGCGCGAGGCCGACCTGGTGATCGAAGCGGTGCCGGAGGAGATGGAATCGAAGATTGAAATCTTTACTCTGCTCGACAAGATCTGCCGGCCAAATACGATTCTCGCCTCGAATACTTCTTCGCTCAGCATCACCGAAATTGCCAGCGTGACTTATCGCGCCAAGAAGTGCGTGGGCATGCACTTTTTCAATCCCGTACACAAGATGAAGCTGCTGGAAATTGTACGGGCGCTGGAGACGGATGAGGAGACGCTGGCCGCCGCGGTGGCCGTGGGCAAGAGCATGGGCAAAGAAGTTGTCGTCATTAAAGAGTCGCCCGGATTTATCACCAGCCGCATCAACGCAATGATCGGCAATGAAGCGTTTTATATGTTGCAGGAAGGAATCGCTTCGGCGGCCGACATCGACAAGGCGCTGAAGCTGGGTCTCAATCATCCGATGGGTCCGTTTGAATTGGTGGATCTGGTGGGGCTGGACACGCGGCTGAGCATTCTCGAGTATCTGCACAAGACGTTGGGAGAGAAATATCGTCCCGCGCCGCTGCTGGTGCAGCATGTGAAGGCGGGACGGTTAGGGCGGAAGTCGGGGCGGGGAGTGTACGAGTACCCGGAAGCTGCGTCCTCGGCTGTTCCCGAAAACGTTGTTTCCGAAAACAAGGAGACTGCGGTCGGCAAGCGATAGTCTGCCGAGAGGTTCTTATCGTGGGGTAGCGCTCCGACCGAAATTCAATCCTTCCAGCCTAGCGACTTTTTCTTCTTCCACTCCTTTGCTGGCAATCAGAACATGAAAGCTCTCTCCCATGCCCGCAGGCGTGACCAGATGTTTGAGTTGTAGGGCTACTTTCGCCCGCTCTTGCGGCAAGCGGCATTCTTCGAACGCGTCGGCAAATTGATTGCCTTCGCCGATGCCCAATAGAAATTGCGATTGGGTGATCAGTTTTTGTGTCGCCATGCCGTGCTTTTCGCAAGCTGCGGCCAGCGCCGTGAAATTCACGTCGGCGGTGATGTCTTGTTCGCCCGGAGCTTCATAGGGGGTGCCGTTAACGGAATGCTTGCGAATGGCTTTCAAAGTTCCGCGATGGCGACCGGCCAATTGTTCGTCGCGAGTGTAGCCGTAGTCGATGGCAACCAGAAAACCGCGAGGCATTGAAGCAGCGAGTCTCTCCATCATTTGCTGCGCAGCGAGCGGAATTTCGACGCGTTCGCCGGGTTCGGGATGGACCGAGTAGCGATCGAGAAATTCGAGTTCCTTTGCTGATGTGGGAACCCAGGTTTCGACAAAGTGGCCGTCGCGCGCGCCGATGCGCAGCGAGCCTTGCTGGCTGACGATTTCGACCGGGAGAGCGTCGAAAAATTCATTCGCGAAGAGGATGACAGGGATGTTTTTGTTTGTTTCGTCTATCTGCGAATCTACGAGGCTTACCCTGCCCGATTCGACGTGTTGGGCCAGAACCTGCTTCATTCGTTCGCGAAGCGCCGCCGAGCTTTCCACAAGAACGTAATGCAGGGCGTGAAAGAGATCGGGAAACTTCTTTTGCGACCAGTCGAGAACGTCTTGAGCGAAGAGTCCTCGGCCGGGGCCTAGTTCAACGATCTTGATTTGCGGAGGCGAGTCGAGTATTCGCCACATCTGTCCGAACTGGCGCGCGATCAATCGGCCGAAGACCGCATGGACGTCGCTGGAGGTATAGAAATCCCCCGCTTTGCCGAATTGTTCGGCGTTGCGGGAATAGTAGCCGAGTTCTGGGTCGTACAGGCACATCTCCATGTAGCGAGAGAAGGGAATCGGACCGCGCTCGCTAATTTCCTTTTCGATCTTTTGGCGGAGCATGGCCATGATGGAGCTTGCCGCTAAAGTCCGCTCTGCCGGCGATCAGCACGGTCCTGTGGCGTGCGAATGAACATTTCCATGAAGTAGTCGTGCAGCGCGTCGTAGAGCTGGCGCTGGAAGCTCCATTCAAACTGCGGATCGTCCAGGTCGCGAGGATGGAGATCGAAATAGTACGTGTGCACAGGGAAGGATGGGTCTTTGAATTGGATGATCATTTCTACTCCCTCCCCTTTAGCTCGGGCGGAAAAATTCAGCAGCGGGTGTTCGTAGAGGCGGAGTTGGGCGAGGACGCGGTCGAGGCGGGCAGCGGCATTTTCTGACACACAAAGATTGTAGAACAGCTCCGTCTTGCAAGGGCGTACAGGAAAGCTGTACACTGTTCGGACGGGGTGATTCTTGACCGAAACGACGTATACACATTTGCGACAGAGCCTCGCGGCAACGCTCGACCGGGTCGCAGACGACCGCGAGGTTGTGATTATTCGTCGCAAAGGCGAGCGAACGGTGGCGATGGTTCCCGCCGATGAACTGGCCGGCTTGATCGAAACGGCGCATCTTCTGCGATCTCCCAAGAACGCTCGGAGGCTGCTGACTTCGCTTCGCCGGGCCGTGGAACGGAAGGGAAAGCCCGAGTCAGTGGACAAACTCCGCCGGGAGATGGGACTTGGTCCGAAGAGCTGACCGGGAAGCGATATTCCATCCCGATTTTCGTCAGGACTTGCGGTATTGGGTTGAGACCGACCGGAAAGTCGCAGTTCGAGCCTTTGAACTGATTGAAGCGGTTTTACGAGATCCGTTTCTGGGCATTGGAAAGCCGGAGCCTCTCAAATACGTAATGGCAGGGTGCTGGTCGCGCAGGAATACCCAAGAACACCGTTTGGTTTATCGTGTGAGCGAAAACAGGATCGATTTCCTCCAGGCCCGTTATCACTATTGAAAGTGCATCAGCTATTCGTAGCGCAACGCTTCGATCGGATCGAGCATGGCGGCTTTGATTGCGGGCAGCATGCCGCTTACGATGCCGACGACGCTGAGAATTATCGTCGACCACAGCAATGTGGCGGTGTCGATATAGAGGTGAATGTCGCCTTCGCTCGCATCTTCGATGAACGCGCTCCACAGAGTGAGCGACCCTACTGACCAGGACACGAGATACGCCAGCACTACGCCCAACATCCCACCCAACGCGGTGATCACCAGAGCTTCCGCGAGAAACTGAAACAGAATGTGCCAGCGGTGCGCGCCCAGCGCCTTTTCGATTCCGATCTCGCGGGTGCGTTGGGTCACGGAAACCAGCATGATGTTCATCAGGCCCACGCCACCGATGCCCAGAGTCAGCAAGCCAATGAACCCCAGCAGAACTTTGATCCCGACTGTGATCACGTTGAGATCGGCGAGATCTTTCACGGCGTCGAAGACATAGATCGCGCGCGTGTCTTTGGGATTGTAGTTGTGATGGAAGGCCATCGAGTTCCGCACAGCGTCAACCGTCTTGCCGTGATCGCCTTCGTAATCCATCATGATGCCGTCAAGGTAATAGCTGTTCTTGAGGTCGCCCATGGCGCTGTAGGGGACGTAGACCAGCGAATTCATGTCTTCGTCGCCATTGGAAATCGTGTGATGAAGAACGGCGATCACTTTATAAGAAATGCCATCGATGCGAATGCTTTCGCCCAGGGCATTCTGGCCGGAGAAAAGTTTTTTCTTCACCGTGGCGCCGATCACGGCGACGCGAGTGTGAGTGAAGTCTTCGAGTTCGCCGAAGAATGTTCCTTCGCCCACTTCCAGTGCGCGGATTTTCTCGTAGCTGGAATAGACTCCGTGAATACCGTAGCTTCCGCTGCGCGTGCCGAAGGCGACCAGACTCTGCTTATCGACTTCCGGAGAGATGCGGGTGAGCATGGGGCACTCGGTGCGCAGGTAGTCGAGATCGTCGCGGGTCAGGCGAACCTGCGTTCCGGCTTTGGTGCCTCCGGCTTGCAGAGAAGTGTGGCCCGGAAAAATCGCGACCAGGTTTCCGCCAAAGGTACGGAAGGCAATCATCAATGCGTTCTGAAATCCGGCGCCGTAAGCCAGCAGCAAAACCACCGTGGCAATGCCCCACGCCATTCCCAGCATGGTGAGCATGGAGCGGCGGCGGTTGTGCTTCAGTGCGTTGAATGCCTGACTGCCCAGATCACCTAGCATGATTGCTCCAAATCAAACGTCAGAAATCAAAAGTCAAAATGAAAAAGTTAGAAGTCAACCCGCACTTTTACATTTCGACCTCTGACTTCTGCATTTCTCTACTCCTGCCTCAATGCTTCCACGGGCGGAAGCAGCGCCGCTTTGCGCGCCGGATAAAGACCCGCGACAATGCCCGCCACCGATAACGAAAGAATCGCGATGACCGCGGAGGCCGGCACAATGCGCGGCGTGTCGAATCCTTCCGGTGAGGGCAACTGCGCCAGCAGAGCCACGAATGCGCCGGTAACAGCTAGGCCGATGCCGCCGCTGAATGCGGTCAGGAATGCGCCTTCGATAAAAAACTGGGTCAGGATGCTTCGGTGCGTCGCCCCCAGAGCCTTGCGCAGGCCAATCTCGCGAGTGCGCTCTGTCACAGAAACCAGCATAATGTTGATGATGCCGATCGCGCCTAATCCGAGCGTGACAAGTCCGACCACGCCCAGGAACCAATCCATGGCGTCGAAGATCTTTGCCACGCGGATGGCGCCATCGATAGTGTCCCAATCGCCGAAGGCATCGTCGATATGGGGGTCGAATCCGTGGCGGCGGGCAATGATAGTATGAACTTCATCCTTGGCTTCAACGTGCAATTCTTTTTTTATCGGCCGGTAATTGATGAATGAGATCGCATTTTCGGAATTCTTCGCGGTGATGGGAAAGAGCGTGCGCATGGTTTCCAGCGGCACGAAGATACGGTGGTTGGTCCCATTCTCGCCCTCTTTGCCGATCTTCGGAACGACGCCGATCACTTTGAAATCCATGTCGTTCAGCAGAATCGTGCTGCCCACGGCGGGCTGTCCGGGAAACATGTTCTTGAGCAGTTCCCAGCCGACTACCGCCACGCGCCGATGCTGCAAGTTGTCTTCGTCGTTGAACCAGCGACCGGGCTCGGTGGGTAAATTGCGAATCTGGTTGTAGGCCGGAGCCACGCCGAAAACCTGGCCGCTGGTGGAGCCGTAATCGCTGACGGCCCGGATATCATCGCGCTCCAGCACCGGAGAAACCGCGCGCAGAAATCTGGTCTGATCACGAATGTCCAGATAATCGCCATAAGTCAGGTAATAGGGTTGTCCGGATTGATAGCTTCCAGCCACGGCTGGAATGCGACCGGGAAAAACGAACATAATATCTTGCCCAAGTTCCGCAAGGTTCTTGTCCTGACCGCTGCGGAAGCCTTCGCCCAAGCCGACCAACAAGAGAAGCGATCCCACGCCCCATGCGATTCCAAACATCGTCAGGAACGAGCGCAGCTTATGCGCCCACAAAGTGGACAGCGACTGGCGCACAATGTTGAGGAGCATTCGCATAATGCTGGCAGAACTTCGCCCCCACACCTCCGGGAGGAGCGTGGGGGCCCGGGGTAACGTTCGGGGCGAGGGGTCTCAATCCCGCCCAAACATCTGATCAGTAATACGCAGCCGGGTCATGCGAAGTTCCCTGCTGTTTGGTGGGTTAGACCCCGCCGGGGAAGAAAAGGTTAGCTGGCTCAGTGTTCGGCCAGGAAGTCCTCGTTACGGGGCCATGGATTTCCCGAAGCGATAGGTAAAAGAAAGGCTGGCGTAGGAAGGGATTCGGACTCCGACTACTTCCTGAATGTCGGAAGGGTAGAAGCTCTCGGTGGTCTGGCCCGTGAAACCGCGAGCAATCAACATATTCACGCCGACGTTCAGACGCCCTTCTTTAAAGGGCCGAACGAGCGCGGCTCGAAACTCCTTGACTGGCGTTCCCGTGCATTCGGCATTCAAGTTCGGCAGGCAACCTGTGCCCAGCGGCTTGGTCCCGACGTATTCGAATTCACCGCGTGCCTGTAGGTGAAACGGAAGTTTCTGAATTGTGCCCAACAGATCGAAGATGGTTCGTGGAGCTTCTGGCGTGGGATCTCCACTATCGAGATCGCGTGCGTCGGCTTTTGAAAAAGTGGCGAGCAGCGAAGCTTGGCCGAAACTTTGCCGCACGGAAAATGTCATGAAGCGCAGCCGGCTGGGGCCTTCGTTGAACTGCAGGCCGGTATCGGGATCGATTTTCGCCAATTCGGCGCTGCTGGTGACGTGGCCTAGAGTGAGTTTCACATCCGTCCTGTGGATGCTTTTGCTGGCCACGAGCTGATACGAATGCGATGTGGCGACCGGAGTGCCGGGGACGCTTCCCGTGCCGATCCGCGGATCCTCTGTGAAAAATGCCTGGCCAAAACTGAGAGAGATCAACGGAGCAAACCAGGATTCTTTGGGTAGGAAGGAAACGGTGGCCTTGGGCGAGTTGACGCCCACCCATTTTTGAAAAGAATTTTGCGCGTGCAGCAAATCGTCGTTGTTGAAATTAATTTCATCGCGTCGCCAGCCTAGGTAATAGCGGAAATAATGCGACACAGCGCCGTCGGCGGCGGCGTAAGGAGTCAGCGACCCGATCGTGACATTATTTCCATCCACAGGCGTGAACGGGCCGTAATAGCTGGACGCGCTCGGATTGAAGAATCCGTAGTGGTCGAGATCGTCGCGGCGCGGAGCTTCGCGGTTGGTATCGAAACCGCCGAGCAGCGACAAGTATTCTGCGATCCTATTGACGTAATTAACGCTGCTTCCACCGACCGTGCGGAATTCGCTTTGCCGGATCAGGCCTTGCCCGAAATCTGAAAACAGCGACAAGTTATAGGTGCGAAAGAATCCGGAGAGCTGCAACTGCTGGCTGCCGCTGAGCTGCCAAACGTCGTTCACTGCTACCAGCGCAGTGTGGGTCTGGTCTTTTTGCCGGGGATCGATGGTGTCGCCATAGCTAGGAAAGTTGGCGTCGGCGGAATTCGCGGCGAATAGCGGGACCAGTCCCGGCACGTAGGAAAAGCCGTAATATCCCACTCCAAACAAAGTCAGCCGATGCTCGCCGAGGTGGAACAATCGCTGGCCGTTTATTTTGTATTGCTGGCGATGCTCCAGCCGGNCGAGAAATCCGTTGCCGTAAGAGCCTTCGAAAGCCATCCAGGAATCCGGCGAGGGGCTGAAGCCGGCGACCACATCGATATCGCGATAGTCGCCGGTGACCGTGAGGAAAGGATCGAGGCGCGACCGCAGTCCATAAGTCGCCGCGAGGTTGACGGAGTGATTGCCTTCACGCACGTTGAATGCGCCACCGTCGACTTGTGCGCTTTCCAAAATTTCCGGGATGAAGATGTTGGGGTCGGCNTAGCCGTTGCCGTGAGCGTTGGCGGAAAGGTTATTGGGCGCCAGATAACTGCCCACGGCGATGTATTGGGCGATCGGCTCGCCGTGATCTCCGGCCACACCGGGCGCGAAATATTGCGGCGCTTTGATCCCGCTGGAGGCCGTCTCTATCGGATAACCGGGGATCGATACCGGTGCGCCGGGTCGGCCCGGATTGGCGTCAAGCAGATCCTGGCGCACAAACACTTTCTCTCCGGGGTCGGGCGAGAGCACATCGGTTCCATTTACATCCGCGGTGACTGTGACGCTCTCCATGCGCGACGAGAGCTGCGTTATTTGAATATCGAGCGAAGGATTTCCGCGCGGACGAATATTCAACGGAACGGTCACGGGTTTAAACCCTGCTGCGTCGACTTTAATATCGAAGTCGCCGGGCGCAGGCGCTTCGATCTCGAAGTGCCCATCAGGACCGGAGGCGGATTCCGTCAACCATTGCGCATTAGGACGAGAATTATGGTGCAGCAGTTGAACGCAAGCGTTGGACAACGTATTCCCTTGAGGATCGGTGACCCGGCCTCTCAGCACGATCTCTTGTCCCAGAGGAGTCTGGGCAAGGACCGGCAGAGAGAGCCGAGTCACCATCACGGCGAAGATCGCCAGATTTTTCAAGTAGGAGCGCATTTCCATTTCCCAGCGGCTCAGTTCTAACGTTGTTGGTTTGGTCCGGAAACTTTTGCCAGGACCAGCCTGGCCTGTTCCGATCCCGTAGCGTGCAGCGAAACCGATTCTTCCAGATATTTCTGCGCGGCAGCGCGATCGCCCAACTTGAGGGCAATCTCGCCTGCGTGCGCGAAAATCTTTGAATCGCGGATTCCCACGCCCAGCGCGGTTTCCAACTGTTTGCGCGCCGCAGAATCCTGCCCGTTCACGTGCAACGCCCAGGCATAAGCATCGAGCGTATACACGTCATGCCGCCACGCGAATTCCTGCTTCGCGACTTCGAGCGCCCTGGCTGGCTGATTGGCATGATCCGCATAGTAGAAGACCAATTCGCGGCTGGAGTTGTCTTTGCGAACCGATTCCGCCAGCGACTTGGTCTCGAATTCGGCAAACGCCTTCTTGGCTTCCGCGTCGCGGCCCGCCAACTGCAAAGCCTCGGCTAAATCATAGAGGTTCTCCGCGTGCGGCGCAGCGTTATAACGCTGCTGTAGCAAAACAACCGCCTCGTCATAACGCTTTTGCGTGATGCGCACCTTGGCTAGATTGTCCAGCGCATAGTGATAGCCGGGGAACAATTGCAGTGCTTGCTTCAGGATATTCTCGGCGTCATCGGTGCGACCTTCAACAAAACGCAAGTGCCCCATCTGGCTCAGAATCCAGGCGCGGTCTTCCGTTTCCGTTGGGACTGTCGCCTGGTATGCCATGTCCATGAGTTCATACGCGCCATCGGCGTCGCCAAATAATTCGCGCAGATACGCGGCGCG
>JGI12664J13189_1000022_pt1 | contig 20571 bp, 19 predicted proteins | sample BlaSpr_A8_OM1_O3_FD_13189 | JGI IMG/M metagenome (IMG submission 13189) | reverse complement strand
AACCTGGAACTGCCATCCGCCGCCCGAAGCCGGACTAAGCCTGAATGCGGTGCTGGGAACTAGAGGGGGATTGGCTCCTAGCGTTACACCGAAAAGGGTGCCGGCCGAATCGATGGCGAGCGTCGCCTGGGGATATCCGCCATCGCTTCCCCCGGTGAAGGCATGAAGCAAGGTCTCCTTCCAAGGACCACCTGTCGTGGTGGGTGACAGCTCGAATACGGTGCCGAACCCTGGATAAGTCGGCGTGCCTCCGTCGAGGGTGGTGCCATAGAGATTGCCAGCTGCGTCAAACACCAGCCCGGCAAATGGGCGTGCGCCGCCCGGCCCATGGAAAACGTAGAGCTCGCTGTAGCGCCAGCCGGTGGAGGATGGAGCGAGCCGGAAGACGACTCCGCAGCCACTATAGTTCGCGCAACCCCATGTGCCGCTCACGTCGCCGCCGATAATCGCGGTTCCGTACAGGTTGCCCGCTGAGTCGAAGATTACGCCACCGTTCGGCCAACGGCCGTTGGTGCCGGAGAAGTTGAAGATCGTGGTAAAAGTCCCGGTGCTGGTCAGCTCGAAGACATTGCCATCGTTATTGGCGCCGCCCAGCGTTGTGCCATAAATATTGCCGTCCGCGTCCAGGACAAGATTGCCGGTCGGACTGGCCCCATCGGTTCCGTTGGTGAAGTTGTAAAGGATGGACTCCAGCCATCCCCCGCCCGATTGTGGCTGAAGTTCAAAGATGGTGCCGCAACCTTCCGAGCAAGCGGTACCGGTGCCGCCGCCGGTGGTGCTGCCGTAAAGATTTCCGCTGGAATCAAAAACCAGCCCGTTATGCGGCTGGTAGCCATCGGTGGTTCCGGCGGCGAAGGTGTGAAGAACGGTTTCCGTCCACCCGCCGCTGGAAGATGGCGAGAGCTCGAAGACAATGCCGCAACCCTGCTTGGTAAGCGTGCAGGAACCGCCGAAAGCAGTGGTGCCGTACAGGTTCCCGGCGGCATCGGCGATCACTCCCGATTCTGGATTGGCGCCCGTGGCCTTGTTTTGGAAGTTGTAGATGGTGGTCTGAGTGTCGACTGCGAACGCGGCGGTGGCGAAGGTCATCGCGAGGCCCATCAAGGTTATCTCGAAGATTCGGAGAGATTTGGTTTTCATCGGTGTTTTCCTTTTTTGACTTATGGTTCGTATTCCAGACATTGGCAGAAACGGGTTGAAGTAGCTGTGTCTGCTCCTGACGAGCGAGTAGACGTGGAAATGCTCAAGCGGCCAAACAGTCGGAGGGGAGGGAGCCGAGCGTTGGTGATTATAGGTCATGACTTACGTTTGCGTTACCAACAGATTGCGGTGGTGGACGGCGGTGGTTGGCCATCCTCGGACGCAAGTAGTGCATAATGTAGGGCACGATTTTGCCGGGATGTTCAGCCGGGATCGACGAGAAAAGGGGATTCATGCCGAAATCTGAGACTGGCTGCCAATTTTTGGCGCAGCGCGTTCCTGTGGGTCTTTTCATTCTTATTGGCATTTTGTTTCTCGCCGGCGTGCCGCCTCTGGCGCAGGCTCAAACTTACAGCGTTATTCACAACTTCACGGGCAAAGCTGCCGATGGAGCCACTCCCTTCTCGGGGCCAATCCTGGATCAATCGGGAAATCTCTACGGCATGACTTATACAGGGGGAAGGTACGGCTCGGGAAGTGTTTACCGGCTTGCGCCCAGCGGCTCCGGCTGGACATACACTTCGTTGTATAGCTTTAAGGCGGGAAGCGACGGGGTAGGGCCGGCGTTCGGATCTTTGGCCATGGGTGCGGACGGCACCCTGTTTGGAACCACCGAGGGAGGCGGAGTCTTCGGTACGGCGTTTGCCGTGTGCTCTTGCGGGGTGAAAGAAGTTATCCTTCACCGCTTTGGCAGTGGAACCGACGGTGGTCAACCGATCGGCGGACTGGTTCTTGGTCCGGACGGCAGCGTTTATGGAACGACCAGCGAGGTTGGCGCCTTTGGAAATGGCACAGTCTTTGAAATCAAGCATTCCGGCAATCATTGGAGCGAGAGCACGCTCTACAACTTCAACAGCGACGGCGATCCGAACAGTCCGGCGGCCGGGGTCACGCTCGATGCGCAGGGAAATATCTACGGTACCGCTTCTCTGGGCGGCGCTTACGGCAATGGCGCGGTTTACAAGCTGACGCGGTCGAGTTCGGGCTGGACGGAGACCGTCCTTTATAACTTTCAGGGAGCGGATGACGGCGCGAATCCGGTGGGAGGCGTGGTCTTAGACCAAGCCGGTAATTTGTACGGCACGACTTTCGATGGCGGGATCAACGGCGGAGGCACGGTCTATGAAATGTCGCCTTCGGCTACCGGCTGGATCTTTACCACCATCTACAGCTTTGTCGGCGGTTACGGCGGACCGTACAACAAACTTACGCTGGCTAGCGGCAGCATCTACGGTTTTACCAACGGCGAGGCCGCATACGGTTACGGCTCGGTCTTCAAGATGACTCCGGCCAACGGCACCTGGAACTTTACCGACCTTTACGACTTCACGGGCGGCAACGACGGCGGAGATCCCTACGGCAGCGTGGCCGTCGATAGCAAGGGAAACATCTTTGGCACAACCAATATTGGCGGGAGCACGAATCAGGGCATCGTGTTCGAGATCACCCTGTAAATTCGCTGTAGAATCGCAGCGCATGCGATCGATTCCCTGGCGCGTACAACTTGGCATTGTTGCGGCCGCCTATGCGGCCGTTGTTTTGCTGGCGGCGATACTTGTGTTCGCCCGCTACATGCAGTATGTGAACAATCCGGCCGATGCGGCGGCGGCAAGCGGAATGTATGCGGGCGGGGATTTGATACTTACCGTGTTCATCGTCTGCATGTTCTTCGTGCCGACATTTTTGTTAATGCTGGTGATCCGAAAGTCAGAAGCAGCTTCTATCCGGTATTCGCAAGTGTTATTGGGCATCGGTGTTACAGCTCCGGTTTGCTTTACGCTCATGTCTCCAGCTCTAACTGTTCTGTTTGGTTGGATTGCTATGTATCGGTTGTTAGTTTCGCCGCTGTTTGCCGTGTTGTTGGTATTGAGCTGGTTGTTTGCCCGCTTTCCGCGAGCGCGACGCCTTATCTTGTATGCGTTGTTATTAGAGGCAGGATCGACGGGGATTTTTATAACGGTGTTAGTGGGCGGCTGGGTGCATCTTTGATTCGAGAACTGCATCAAGAAACTGCCCCATTCATGCGAACCCGGGCTTGAGTGGACCACCGGCCGAAGCTGACGGACAAAATAGGAGCCTGCGTGGGCCTGAAGAGGCTCGATTTCATAGCCCCGAACCATTCACTCTGGGGAGATAAGGGAGTAATGCTCACACTAAGCGTTGCAAAACTAGATGCGGCCTGGTATTACAACCGTGTCCCCCCAGGCGGCGAACGAGAGAATGAGTCGAAGTATCGCAACGCCAAGAAGTGGATCAGGCAGCATGGACACCGTGGTTTCATGGCTTCGGAGATTGCCATCGACGAAGGTGAGAACCACATCTATTTCATGGAGGGCCGCAATCGATTCGCGGCGCTGCGCGACCTTGGATACAGGGTTGTGAAGGTGTGGGCGCACCGAAATGACAGCGACGAACTTCGCCGTAAATACGGTCCGTAGTCCTGCGTGTGAAATTAAAGATCTAAATTTAGACTCTTAGCCAGCCACGGAACCCACGAGCGGCGAAGTAGGATTCCGCACCGTTGTGATAGACGAAAACAGTGTCGAAGCGCCGATCACAAAAGAGCGCGCCGCCGAGTTCTCTTATCTTGGAAGGTGTGTACAGCCAGCTCGAGGTTTTCGTGTCGAACTTCCCGAGGGTCTGCAACGTCCGATATTGTTCCTCGGTTAAGAGTTCGATGCCCATGGCAGATGCCGCATCAACCGCGTTACCTTTGGGTCTATTTTCTTTTCTTGACTCCAACGCTGCGCGGTCATAGCAAAGACTTCTGCGGGCTTTGGGACTTTCCGCCGAGCAATCGTAAAAAATATACTCGCCCGTCTTTTTATCGTAATCAATAACGTCCGGTTCGCCGCCAGTTTGTTCCATTTCATGGAGTGACCACAGTTTTTCGGCATTGGCTTCCAGCTTTGTCTGGACTCCAGCCCATTCCAGCTCTGGATGGCGATGCATGTTTTTTTCAAAACGGGCTTTCAATGTTCTGAGCAATTGTTCAGCTGTTCTCGTGTCAACTCCTTATTGCTCTTCAAAGGTTTGGGCATAATCTTTTAATTCCTCGATTCGCAATTTGTGAACCGCGTGAGGCGGCGATAAAAGTTTAGCTGATGAGAATTCCGCTAGTGAGCGTGTGTCATCTGGTACCAGACCGGAACATAACCGGCGAGAACCAGAGCCCCGAGAACCGCGATTCCTGTAACCAGGCGGAGTGTGGTGATGGGCCGCGGCGCGAGAGGCATGGGCGTCGACCGCCCATACGCGATGAATGCGGCGACTCCTCCGAGAACCAGATTGAGGGGCACGAAGAAGCTGGACTCGCCGCGGACGATGTGAAATATGGCCGCGAGGATCATGATAAGCGTCAGGCCGATGGCGGCGAATGGCACGAGCTTTGGTTTGACTCCGGTTATTGCGGGCAGGATCAGGCCGATGCCTCCCAAGAACTCACAGGCTCCGATGAAGACAAAAAGGCCTTGCGGTACGGCGGAAAACCAGGCGACATTGTGGAGCATGTGGTTCCACACGGCCGGGTCGTAGGCGAGGACTTTGCCGAAGCCGGTGAAGCTGAAGAAGACTCCCCACAGTATTTGTAAGGTCCAGAGCAGGGCGTTGAGAGCTTTGGTTGCGAACGATGGATTTTGATTGGAGTGCCTCATTGGATTTCATNTCCTTTTCGCGTCTTGCGAACAATTAAACATTCGAGAACGAACCTGGGCTGCCGGCTCGTCTTTTCGAAACCAGCCNTCGAAGCAGATGGCCTTTCCACATCCAAAGTCCGGAAAGGATAAGCANGGGAAGAAAGCCATACCTCACACTGTGGGCGTAGTAGTGAGTGTCCGAGGGCGAATCGTAAATGTAGCCGAGTATCGGAATGCCACAGATGATATGAATCCAGCGAAAAATTGAACGCGTGATGGCTTGGTTCATGGTCTGCCTCGCTTCATGACTTTTGTGCCGCCGGAGGCGGCCAGTTGGGGGCTTTCATGCCGAACTGCTTTGCGTACTCGGCGTTCAGCCGTTGCCAGCCGGCAAACTTCGTGGCGTCGCCACCGGCGATGCGGCCGATGGGAGTTCCGCTGAGAAGGTGATCCAGAACGTCGAAAGAAATATGCCACCCGGCAGCGCCCATCGAGATGAAGCGGCGATCGATTTTTGCCCACAGCGTCAGGCGCGTGCCATCGTCAGAGGCCTCGAGTTCCCAACGCATATCGCCGTACTCGAGCGCCCTGGGAGCTTCGACTCGCGTCACTTTTGTTTCGATTGGCGTGGGTGCTCCCACCCAGGTTAGTTTCACCGTCCCTGGCGCGCCCAGGCTCCCATCTGTCACAAAGGGAGCCCACTCGCGCAGCTGCACCGGGTCGGTCAGCGCCTGCCAGACTTTTTCCGGAGCGTGGCGCAGTTCGCGGACCAGAATCAGCGTCCACTTATTCTCTCCGTCTTTCTCGACCCGCGCCAAGTTGGCGGGACCCGGTGCGTATAACTGAGGTTCTGTCATCTTCTGGTCCTTTTCTGCGCTTCGGTCTTCATCGTGCTGAACGCGGCGCTACCAGCGTGCCAGCTGCGTGATCTGGATCAGGTTGCCGCAAGTGTCATTCAGCTTCGCAATGGTTGAGCCGGGCACGTCGGTGGGCGGCATCATGAACTCAGCGCCGCGGGCCTTAATCTGCTCGTAGTCGCCCTTGACGTCGTCGGTGAAAAACATCATCGCGGGCTGGTTCTGCTGAAATATTGCCTGTTGATACGTTTTGGCCGCGGGGTTGTTGTTCAGCGCCAACTGAAGTTCGGTGCCTTCCGGCTCCTCGGGCGAGGCCACGGTCAGCCAGCGATAGGGGCCGTTACTGAAATCGGCCTTCTTGGTGAAGCCCAGTATCTCGGTATAGAAGCGCAGGGCTTTGTCCAGGTCGTCGACATAGAGGCTGGTCACTTTGATTTTCATTTCGTTTCTCCTTTATCACGTTCGCGGTTTGGGCCGCGCCGTATGCTCGTTAGTTTTCCGTTTCTTTGGCGTGGTTTTCGTTGGTGTTGATTGATCCATCCGATCAAGGTGGCGTTCGAGAGCATCGATGTGAGCCGACCAGAAACGGCGGAACTGAGCCAGCCAGGCATCCACCTCCTGGAATGGTTCGGGTCTTAGCCGGTAGAGACGGCGCTGTGCGTCGACCGTCGATTCCACGAAACCAGTCTCGCGCAGAACGCGCAGATGTTTGGACACTTTCGGCTGTGGCATGCCAAGCTGACGCTCGATCTCTCCTACGGACTGTTGTGAGGAGGCGAGGAGGCCCAGTATGGCGCGGCGGTTCGGTTCGGCAATGATTTCGAAAACGGATTCCACTCTTTGTATATACCCTACACGGCATATGCGTGTCAAGGCATATATTAAAGCTTCAGGAACGAACTCCGGAAGGCCGAACTTCTGGCCAGACGTCTGCCCTTAGGTGGCCCGCCTGTTTCTTAGTTGCGGCTTTGAAGGGCAAGGGCGCGGAGTTCGGCGAATTGGGGGAGGATTCCCAGAGCTTCGAGGCAGATGCGATCGGCTTCGGGCAGTTCCGGCTTTGTCGGGTCCTGGGGGGGAGTTGTTTTCTGGTGGGCGAGAAGATCGGCGACATAGACGGCGACGGTGATATCAAAACCGGAGTGGGAGATGCGGGTGGGTTGGTGGTGATGAGCGATGGCTTCGACGGCGAGGTTGGGGATGCCCCAGAGTCCGAGCAGGTAGGCGCCGATTTCCGCGTGCGAGGTTCCGAGAAGTTCCTGTTCGGTTTCGAAGGATTTGCACTGGCGCTGGGCGGCGAGGGACTGGGCGGCGCAGAATTGGTCGGGCATTTTGCTGGCCAGGATGAGGGCACCGATATCGTGAAGGAGAGCGGCGACAACGGTGACGTCGCGGGCTTTGGGATCGATGGGGAGCAAGGTGGCGATGGCGGCGGTGCGCTGGGCGTGGGTTTCCATGGATTCGAAAACCGACTGGGGAATGCTGGAGCCGGGTTGAAAGACGCGGAAGGCCTCGGAGGCGAGGGCAAGGTTTTTGATGGTTTCCATGCCGAGGTAGGCGACGGCGTTCTTGACGCTTGTGATTTGTTTTGCCAGGCCGAAGAAAGCGCTATTGACGAGTTGCAGGACCTTGGCGGACATGGCGACGTCCTGGCCGATGATTTCCGCGACCCGGACGATGGAGGTTTCGGGATTCTTGACCGCTTCGGTGAGGGAAGTGTAGGTGCGGGAGAGCGAGGGGAGTTGGCCGATGGAGCCGACGATGGTGCGAATCTCGGGGGTGGAGAGCACGTCCTGAAGGGTGCAGACATTTTCGATGGCGGATTGAAGTTCGGAGGCGTTGCAGGGCTTGGTTAAGAAACGGTGGGCCATGGGGACGGTGCGGGTAGTTAAGGCGGCTTCGGAATAACCGGAGAGGACGATGCGGGCGGTGGCGGGGAAGCGGTCGCGAATATGGCCGAGGAGCGTGGCGCCATCCATGCCGGGCATGCGCATGTCGGAGATGACGACGTCGAAGGGGGCCGCTTCGCAGGTTTGAAGAGCGGCTTCGCCGCCCACGGCGAAGTGCAGGTCCCAGCGCTTGCGATCCGCATGCAGCATGCGGCGGATGCCATCGAGGATGTTGCCTTCATCATCCACGAACAAAATGCGCTTCATGCGGACCCAGCCTTGGCAGCGAGCGACTCCGCATCGTGGGGAAGACGAACGATGAAGGTTGTGCCTTTGCCCTCTTCGGTTTCAAAATCGATGGTTCCATTGTGCTTGTCCATGACGACGGAGCGGGCGATGGCCAGACCCTGGCCGGTGCCTTTGCCGATCTCCTTGGTGGTGAAAAAGGGGTCGAAGATTCTGGGGCGAACTTTTTCAGGGATGCCGGTGCCGGTGTCCTGGATGCTGATTTCGGCCCAATTGTCGAGGTTGCGGGTGCGGACGGTGATGGTTCCTTTGGCCGGGCCACCGTTTGCGGCGGCGGCGGCGATGGCGTGGGTGGCGTTGACGATGAGGTTGAGGATGACCTGATTGAATTCTCCGGGCAAGCAGATGATGGGAGGCAGTGAGGGATCGAAGTCGGTTTTTAAGTCGGCGACGTATTTCCATTCGCTGCGTGCGACGGTAATGGTGCTTTGAATGGCATGATTCAGGTCGAGAGGCACTTTATCTTTGGTGTCGGGATGAGAAAACTCCTTCATGGCGGCGACGATCGTGGAGATGCGGGTTACGCCATCGATGGCCTGGTCGACGGCTTTGGGAATTTCTTCGAGGAGAAAAGGAATGTCGGCGGTTTTTACCGCGGCGGTAATTTGCTGAACGGCTTCGCTGGAAGGGGCGAAGTCACCTCCAGTGAAGAGGCGTTCGCAGCCGCCCAGGACGCCGGTTAAATCGTTGAACGAGTCTTTCAGGAAGCGCACGTTGTCTCCGATGTACTGGGTGGGTGTGTTGATTTCGTGAGCGATGCCGGCGGCGAGCTGGCCTACGGATTCCAGTTTCTGGGCCTGACGGAGTTGGACTTCCATGGCAGTGCGCTCGGTGATGTCGGAGCCGATGACCAACAACTCGGTCGAGCGGCCGTCGGCCGCGAGGAGCGAAGTGACGGTCAACCCCAGCAAACGAGTTTCGCCGTGCATTTCATAGGGAACGGGATCGCAGCGGCGAGAGCCGTGTTCCGAGCACCAGGATTGAATCTCATCCGCCATGTCGCCCCGCAGCCATTTGATGCCGCAGTGGGTTAGGTTCTTTCCCAGCATTTCGGCTCCCAATAGGCCGAAGGCGGCGGTGGCGGCTGAATTCCAGCGGGTGATGTTGGATTGGTGGTCGAGACCGATGAGAATGGAAGGAACGGCGTTGATAAAGATTTCGGCTTCCTGGTGGGCTGTGCGCAGGGTTTCCTGCTCTGAGCCTAAGCGGGCCGTAATATCGAGGACCATGCGCCGAGTGGCAAATAGAGCGGTGAGGCCGGCGACGACAACGGCCAGCGCGATCATGAACAAGGCAAAACGGCGGGCGATCGCATAGCGCGCTGCGCTCTGCTGGGCCGCCAATTCCAACTGGTCTGCCAGGCAGCGGAGGAAGTCACTCCAAGCGTCGTGGTATTTGAGCAGCGCCGGAGTAGTCTGCTCGACCATGACGGCGACGGCGACGTCACGTTTGTTTTCTTCGGTCAGCAGATGCAGGGCTTGACCGTAGCTCTGGACATAGGGCCCTCGGCTGTCCTCAATGGCACGCAGGAGGCGCTGCTCTTCCTCCGACCGGCAAAGACTGCGGAGTTGGATTACGAGCGCCGAGATTCGCACGGTGTTTTCCGCCCGCGCCGCCAGGAGCGAATCGATTTGGCTCCGGTCTTTGACCAGAAATATCTCCATGGTGATACGGCTGTTGCGGTTGGAATAAGTGGCGGCTTCGCGGGCGAGGCGAAGCTTGACCCATTGTCTGCCCATGATGTCCTGGAGATCGGCATTGACGTGGTCCATGCGATGGAGGCCGAGATCGCCGACGGCGATGAGAAGGGCAACCAAGAGGCTGAAGGCCAGCCCCAAACGAAGGGCAATCTGGGTGGAGGCGAGCGGGGGCCCAGAAGGGAGCGAGTGGCTTTGTTTCTCGCATTCGTGATTCTCAAGCAAGGAGCGTTTCACGCGGATACCGCCTTGCAATCAAGGGCCTTGCCATCGTGAGGAAGGCGAATAATGAAAGTTGAACCCTTGTTCCGTTCGGTTTCGAAATGAATGCTTCCGCCGTGTTTGTCGACGACCACGGAACGGGCGATGGCCAATCCCTGCCCGGTTCCTTTGCCGATTTCCTTGGTGGTGAAGAAAGGATCGAAGATTCTAGCCTGGACCTTTTCCGGGATTCCGGCGCCGGTGTCCTGCACCCGAATTTCCACGCACTCCTCACAATTGCGGGTCTGCACTCGGATCCTCCCTTTTTCCGAACCGTCTCTTCCGACAACATCGGCAATTGCATGGGCGGCATTGACGATCAGGTTGAGAATTACCTGGTTGAATTCTCCTGCCTGACAGGAGATAAGAGGCAGGGAAGGGTCGAACTCGGTTTCCACGTTAGCCACGTACTTCCACTCATTGCGAGCGACGGTAATGGTGCTTTCAATGGAGTGGTTCAAATCCAGGGGGGTCTTTTCCTTCGTGCCCGGATGGGAGAACTCTTTCATCGCACTTACCAGGACGGATACTCGAGTTACACCCTCGAGGGTTTGCTCGATGGCTTTAGGGATTTCGACACGCAGATAGTCGGCATCGGTGCAGCTTGCGGCGGCGGCAACGTCTTTTATAGTGTCGGGGGAAAGTGGATTATTTTTGACCGCGGCGAACAGTCGTTCGTAGTTTTCCAGAAGGCCTTTCAGGTCCAGAAAAGCGTCCTGCAAGAAGCGTACGTTATCTCCGATATACTGCGTCGGAGTGTTGATTTCGTGCGCGATCCCGGCGGCAAGCTGCCCGATCGATTCCAGCTTCTGCGATTGAAGAAGCTGGTTCCGCAATAACTTCCGCTCGGTGATGTCCTCGATCATGCCTTCATAGCGGATCACCACGCGGTTGTGACGAACGGCACGGCCGCTGGAGGCGATCCAGATCCTGGTTCCGTCCTTGCGAAGAGCTTCGCATTCCAGGCTCATCATGCTTCCGAGTTTGTCCATCACCATACAAAACTCGTCGTGCTGTTTGGGAATGACATACATCTGCCGGGAAATGTCGGTGATGCTGGATATCATCTCTTCCGGCGAGCGGAAGCCGAAGATGCGGGCCATCGAGCGGTTCACGCTCAGGAAGCGGCCATCGGGCGTACTCTGAAACATGCCGACTATCGCCTCGTCAAAAATTCCGCGATACTTGCGTTCCGCCTCGGCAAGGGCGTCCTCGGTTTTCTTGCGTTCGCTGATGTCGCGGCCCACCCCTGCGAGATGAGTCACATGGCCCTGGCTATCGCGCAGCGGTACTTTTGTGGTCAGAATGTGGGTCTCGTTTCCCGCGCCGTCGACCCCTTTTTCTTCGCGGTTGTACAAAGGCAGGCCCGAACGTATTACCCTCTGTTCGTCTTCATAGAAGGTGCTGGCCAGCTCCCGCGGAAAAAAATCGAAGTCGGTTTTTCCCAGCAGTTCTTCCGGTGTCTGCACTCCGGCTACGCGCGCCACCTGAGGGTTGGCCACGACGAACCGGCTCTCGGTGTCTTTCACATACATGAAGTCGGGTATGTTGTCGATTAAGGCGCGCAGCATCTTGCGTTCGTTGTCCAGGATCGATTGTTGGGCGGAACGCTGGCGATCAATCGACGCACGAGTGCTGAAAAACAGAGCAATAATCACAACGACAAGCAGCGCCGCCTCGAATATCGCCTGAATTGTCGACAGCTTAGCGATCAATGCCAGTTCGCCCCGGAAGTCGCTCGCCAGATCGCTCTGCAACGTTTCCAGTGCCGCCTGGACGCCGTCATTTTCATGCCCTAAATTCGTCACGTCCGCTTGCAGCGATTTCGGTAAATCACCCTTGATGCCGGCGGCCGCGTAACACACCCTGGAGCGCATCTGTAGGCCGCTAATTACACGCATGAGCGCGACAATCTGTTCGTGCCGCGCGAAGTTGAACTCCATGAGCTTGCCGGCGCTATCGAGCGACGACATGATCGTTGCCGCGTCCCGGCTTGCGCTATCGAGCGACGTTTTTTGCTGCATCACCACGGCGTCGCTATATTCGCGGTTCATTCTGTGGAACGCGGTGCCAGCTTGCTGGCTCTTGAGCGCTGCCGGGAAGAGAGACTGCGATGTGATCCGGACGTGGTTACGCACGGTCTTCGCAGTCCACTGCATGATCACCAGTCCGGTCACCCCAAGGGCAACCACAATGATGCTGTTCTTGATCGAGCCGGAAAGTGAAGTCCAGTGTTGCATCCCTGCCTCCCGAGCCTCCACTTCCGTCGACGCTTATTTCGCGCTTAACTTGCCAATTCACGCCTGGTCTTGGACACCAGAGTCATCGGCATTAGATTTATTTGCTCCAGATGCCGGGTGAAAATTGCCGGAAACCTACGGGTGGGAGATATCACAAGTGACTAATCCGCCGAGGCGGTAGCGCCGATTAAATAGTAGAGGACGACCAGGCGAAGCGCTGTGGGCTGTCCGTGGATGCTGGGAAACGATATGAAATTAAAAAGCAATAAGAAATAGGAGGAAAGCCCATGGCTGAAAAGATCCTCATGGTGGACGACGACAGCAATGTTCTTGAGGGGCAGCGGCGCAGTTTGTGCAGGGAGTTTCCGATCGAAACAGCTCTTGGCGGCGAGCAGGCGCTGAAATTGGTTACCGATAGCGGCCCCTATGCCGTGGTGGTCGCCGACATGCGAATGCCAGGAATGGATGGCATCCAGCTTTTGGTACGAATTAAGGCCGTGTCACCGGACACGACTCGTGTGATGCTTACCGGTAACGCGGACATTGGTACGGCCATCAACGCCATCAACGAGGGCAGCATCTTCCGATTTCTTAACAAACCTTGCAGCAAGGAATTGATGGCGAAGACTCTTACCGCCTCGCTGATGCAGCACCGCTTGGTCACAGCCGAGAAGCAGCTCCTGGAACAAACCCTGAGCGGCAGCATTCAGGTGCTGACGGAAATTCTCAGTCTGGTCAATCCCGCAGCCTTCAGCCGGGCCGAGCGAGCGCGCCGTTACATCCATCATGTGGTGACATTTATGAAGCTGGGAAATACCTGGCAGTATGAGGTTGCCGCCATGATGTCTCAACTGGGTTGCGTCACACTGGCCCCGGAAACGATCGATGCCGTGTACGGGGGCGAGAATCTCACAACGAAAGAACAGACGCAGTATGATGCACACCCTGCTGTGGCCTATGACCTGCTTTCGAAAATCCCTCGTCTGGAGCCGATTGCGTGGATGATCCAACACCAGAATGGGCCACTTCCTGACATAGTAGAGGGCGATTCCAAGATGGCGGACATGCGCCGCGGGGCGGAAATACTCCGCCTGATCCTGGCTTACGAACAACTGATCCATAAGGGGACCTCGCGAACCGAAGCGGCGCATCGGCTGTCTCGCCAAAACAAGGATTTCAGCCCCGATTTTTTTCAGGCGCTGGTCACGTTGGACCCGAACGCCGAAGAAGGCGAAATACGGAAGTGCCGGATCCAGGATCTTGTGCCGGGCATGATTATCCAGCAAGAAGTCCGCACAGTGGACGGCGTACTGCTTGTGTCCAAGGGCCAGGAAGCTACTTCGCCCCTGGTTCTTAAACTCAAGAATTTTCATGCGAGGCGTACGATCGGCGCGGACGTGACGGTTTCGATGCCCACCACGACGCTTGCTCTGGCAAAAGGCGCACAGTAGGCGGGCTGCAATAGGTGGCCCACGCGGCCGAGCGTCCGGCTTGTGCTCGAGCGCGTGCGTTGCGGCGCGCGGAACGTTGAATCGGGGCGCTGAATCGAACCTGCGGTTGGGAGTGGAGGCAGCATCGTCCGGCATCGGCGCGAAACAGAAACCATTCCCAGGAGCAATCATGCCCGAGAAACTTCTTTTTGTGGACGACGAACCGTTGGTCCTAGAGGGCCTCAAGCGAATGCTGCATGGAGACTTCGAAGTGGACGTGGCGGTGGGCGGGGACCAAGCCTTGAAGACTATGGACACGCTTGGTCCGTATGCTGTGGTGATCTCGGACATGCGCATGCCGGGGATGAATGGCGCGCAATTCCTGGCGCAAGTCCGGCAGACATCGCCGTCTACCATCAGGATGTTGCTGACGGGACACGCCGACTCAAATGCGGCCATGGAAGCGGTGAATGAGGGGAATATATTCCGTTTTCTCAAGAAGCCCTGCCAAAAAGAAGTCTTGGCCAAAGCCCTTACGGACGGGTTGGAGCTTCACCGCTTGATGACGGCCGAGAAGGAATTGCTGGAACGAACGCTCATGGGAAGCATCAAGGTGCTTACCGAGGTTCTGAGTGCGGCGAGTCCGGAAGCGTTTGGAAGGTCGATGCGTATCGCGCGATGCGTGCGGCATTTGGTGGGCAAGTTCGGGTTGCCGGCGCCGTGGAAGTTCGAGGCCGCGGCGATGCTTTCGCAGTTGGGCTGCGTTGCACTCGATGCCTCGGTAATCACAGGGGCTTACCAGGGGCAAAGTCTGACGCCAGACGAAGAGGCCCGGTTCACCGATCATCCCCGAGTGGCGCGGGACCTGTTGGTCAACATTCCCCGGCTGGAACCCGTAGCTTGGATGATTAGCCAGCAGCTCGCCAAGGAAACGCCAGCGACGGTTCCGGAAATACCGGACTCGGCTGCGCAAGGAATCGTGTTTGGAGCGAAGATGCTGAAGCTCGCTGTGGCATTTGACAATCTCAGGATCAAGGGATTGTCAGACGAAGATGCGATCGGCAATCTGCGCTGTCGAAAAGAAGAATTCGGAGCGGAACTGGTGGAGGCGCTGGCAGGCATCAAGCCTGAAACCTCCAAGACGGAGGTCCGCAAGCTGGCAGCTTCGAAGCTTACGGCGGGCATGGTGTTGCAACAGGAGATTCGAACGCACGCAGGAATGCTGGTGGTGGCGAAAGGGCAGGAGATCAGCCACGCGCTTCTCGTGAAACTCGACAACTTCGCGCGGGCGGGAACGATTGACAAAGAAATTATGGTGCTGGTGCCGGCGGGGCTCGCGGCGGCTAAAACCACGATGGCGGGCGGTAATTCGTAAGGCATGTGACTCGACCGCGAATAGCCCGCTCTATGATTTCGAGGCGGGGATTTTTGCCGATGGAATCAGGCAAACCGGTTTGGGTGAAGCGCGGCCTTGGGCGGGCGTTTGGCGGCAGACCTACGAAATGCGAAAGCAGAAATTCATCAGGATGGCTGCGCCCAGCGATGCCAGCAGAGCCGTGGGCATGGCAACTGCTCCGACTTTGAGGAAATCCCAGAAGCTGACGCGNAGTTTTTCTTTGCGCAAAGCGATCAGCCAGAGGATGGTCGCCAGCGATCCCGTGATGGAGAGATTGGGACCGAGGTCNATGCCGATCAGGACGGCATCGGCGATCAGACCTTTGGCGTGAGCCGCTTGCACAGTGCTACCCGCAATTAATCCGAGGGGAAGATTGTTCACAAGGTTGTTGGCGAGGCCTACGGCAAATCCAGTGATGAGGGCGCCGGTGGCTGTTCCCAAACTTTGCGCGGCGCTCAGCCATGCCTTGGTCTGTTGCAATGCGCCGATGCTCTCCATTGCGTCGACCATTACGAAGAGTCCAGCAACGAGAGCGAGCGTGGGCCAACTGATCTCGCGTGCCAGTCGCATCGGATTGCAGCGTGCCTTGAGGGAAACTAACGCGGTGATGGCGAGAGCCGCAAGACAGGTTGGAAGGCCAAGATCCTTATCCAGCGAGGATGCGGTTAACAGGACGATCACCATAGCGGCCAATCCTCCCAAGACCAGCTTGCCATCGTTTTTCAATGGCCGGACCTCTACCTCGTGTTCGATGGCCTGGCGGAGTTCGTCGCGGAAGAGCCGGCGCAGGACGACGAACGTAGCGGCAATGGAGATCACGGATGGAACGCCGAAGGACAAAAGCCAGCGTCCCAGTTGAGGCATTTGATTGTGAAAGACCACGAGGTTTGCCGGGTTGGAAATAGGCAGCAGGAATGACGCTGCGTTGGCGATGAAGGCGCAGACGAAGAGATAGGGTCGGGGCTCGACTTTGGATTTGCGCACAGCGGCGAGGATTGCCGGCGTTAGAACCACGGCGGTCGCGTCGTTCGACATGAATACGGTGACGAAAGTCCCGACGGCGTAAACGAGCGCGAATAGCCTGTAGCAGGAGCCTCCGGCATGGTGCACAGCGAGGGATGAGAGCCAGTCGAACACGCCATGCTCGCGGGCGAGTTCGGAGAGCAACATCATGCCGGTGAGGAACAAGCAAACGTCCGAGGCTTTGGCGGCGGCTCGAAGCGCCAGTTGCAACGTCACCAATCGGAAGACGAGTAATAAAAAGACGCCTGCGGCGATCCAGTGGACTTCCGGGATGTTGCGGGGCCGGATCAGCATCAGAACGATGCTGACGAAGACGATGAGTGACAGGAACATATAAGAAGAGGCCGGCGAAATCACCGGCGCTGGGGGATTTTGCCAAGACCAACAGTATCCTCTCATCTTCTGCCCAAGTCTTTCGCTAAGGCTCGCGGCGAGGTGCGCAAAATACTATTACGAAGCATTTGATGGGGGCAGTCAGAGCTACTTCTGTGGCGCTCCCGAAACTTCTTTTTGGTATGCCGCTGAGAGAGTGGCTTTGCTTTTCGCAATCGGCAGGAGCGTGGGATAGAACTGGACAAAGGTTGTATCTACGGCAGCGTGGTCGGCGTGACAGCTATAACAAGTTGCGGATGTCGGGATCATTTTCGCGGTTTTGCTGTCGTCAAATGCGAAGAAGGCCCACTTGCCGGGAAAATGCGCTTCATCTTTGACGTGTACTTCAACTCCCATAGTTTCGGTGCCCTGATAGTTGCCTCTCTGGTTGATCGAGCCTTTACTCTCCGCGCCGCGGCCTTCGAGCACCAGCATGGTTTTGTCGGGCCATGTTCCCGTCTCGACAAATGCCTTGTACGCTTCGGGATTCACGAAAACGTTATCGAACATGTGATGATCCGCCATTTGCATGGCGGGGTTGTAGCTCATGTCGAAGCCTGTGGTCAGGTAGATCCACTCGCGATAATGGTCGGGGAATTTGAGTTGCGCATCGCTGGTGTACTCCGGCGCCGAGTTTGCCGGGTTTGGAGACGGGGAGAACGCGGCCGCGGTCAACAGAACCATCAGGCTGAGCAGAACGATTTTCGCTTGAGTGATCATGCGTAGGAGTATCGCTCCGCGATGTGCGGAAGAGCCAGACCGTTCGCTGCATTCGCAGGGCGATTGGCTGCATTATTGAGCTTTTTGGCAGAGCCGTACAATACGATCTTGTTATGGAATTGATCTGCCCACGGTCCGAGCCGCCACGATGGTTGTGGATTGCAGCCATCTGGTCGTGTGTTGGGTTGGTGGATGCGACGCAGACGGTCTTTGGAATGCGTGCCGAAGGCATGCACCATGCCTGGGTGCGTCTGTTTTTTACATTGCTGTTTTCGTGGCTTCCGTGGGGGCTGGCAACTCCCGTTGTGCTGCGTTTGGGACAGCGGTACCCTTCGGCACGGTGGAAACGGATCTCGACATGGGGCATGCACCTGATTGCCTGCGCTGCCGTTGGGCTGGCTTACTCCGGTTGGGGTGCCGCGCTGGAATATCTGCTCAACCCGTATGCACTGTCGCCGGGCCCGGATCCGTTTCTCCGGATATGGTCCGCTAAGTTTTACAACGGGCTGCTGGGCGACTTGATTCTTTATGGCGCGATTCTGTTGGTCAGTCACTTGCTGGATTCCCGCGCGCGATTGGCCCGGCAACAAACCGAGGCTGCGCGGCTTAACGAACAGCTTTCCAAGGCACAGCTCAACGTACTTCGCAGGCAGATTGAGCCGCATTTTTTGTTCAATGCGCTCAATGCGATTGCCGGGCTGGTGCGCGAGAAGCGAAATGACGACGCGGTTCGCATGATCGCGGGGCTAAGCGATTTTCTGCGCCGGGTCGTAGAAGATTCCGACCGGCAGGAGGTGCCCCTACAGGAGGAGTTGGAATTTGCGCAAAAGTATTTGGAGATTCAGAAGGTGAGATTTGGCGAGCGGCTGCAATTCCGTGTAGATGTGCCACAGGAACTTTATGCTGCGCGGGTTCCCAACCTGATTTTGCAGCCGATGGTCGAAAACGCGATTAAGCATGGGATTGCGAAACGTGTGCAGGCGAGTGAGATCCGGATTGGAGCATTTCGCGAGAACGGCAGGCTCATGATCCGCGTTCGTAACGACGGTCCGGGTTTGGCTGCGGGGTGGGACAATGCGCATAACGGGATTGGGATTTCCAATGTGCGAACGCGTCTGCAGAGCCTATACGGTGGCGGGTCCGACTTGAACATGCAGAATGCGGAAGGCGGCGTGGAAGTCGTGCTGTCGATGCCTTGCGTTTTTCCCGCGCCGACTTCGTTCTCGCCGAAACAGTAAGCCGGAAAGGAGGGGCTACGGAGTCGAGTGCAAACAAGATTCGCACGCTGATTGTGGACGATGAGCCTCTAGCGCGCAGCAATCTCGCGGTGCTGTTGCGGCTCGATCCGGAGATGGAAATCGTGGGCGAATGCGGGTCGGGAATCGAGGCTCTGGCGGAAATCCGAAAAACAAAACCTGAGTTGGTTTTTCTCGACGTGCAGATGCCGGAGTGCGATGGCTTTGATGTGCTGGAAATGCTGGGCAAGGACTTGCCGCCCGTCGTTATTTTCGTCACGGCATATGACCAATATGCACTGCGGGCCTTTGAGGCGGGAGCGCTCGATTATCTGCTGAAGCCTTTCGACAATGCGCGATTCGACCTGGCGCTGGGGCGGGCTAAGGAGCGGGTTGCGCAGGCACGGAATCTTCCTCAAAAGAGTTCTGTTTTGACCGCCAAGCATTTGGTGGTGAAGGGCGCGGGGAACGTTTTGTTCGTTAAGATTTCCGACATTGACTGGATTGAGGCGGCGGATTATTACGCTTGCCTGCACGTTGGGGCCAGAAGTCACTTGTTGCGGCGGAGTTTGGCCGAACTCGAGCAGGAGTTGGATGCTGCGGTATTTTGCCGGGTTCATCGTTCGACGATGGTGAACCTGAATCGCGTGCGAGGGCTCAAGCTTGGCGAGGACGGCGAGTATGAAGTGTTGCTCGAAAGTGGAATCAGGCTACGGTTGAGCCGGCGATACCGGAGGCAATTGCAGGCGCGACTCGGAATTCGTCAGGCGGAGTCTTGATCGACGGCTTGAAGGTCGCGGTGTCACGCGCGAGATCCCTCGCTTCCCCTGAAGAACGGCTTCGCTCCGGATGACGCCTTCTGTCAGACCATCCCCGCCAAAACGCCGCGCATATAGGCAAAGCTGCTGATCACGCCCGGCATGGGATCGTCGGGATGAATTTCGTACTCGAGATCGACGAAGCCTTTGTAGTTAATTGAGATGAGTGCTGCGAACATCTTGCGCACGGGCATCATTCCTTCGCCCACGGCGACCTGGCTTTCTTTATCTTGGAAGTTCGCCAGGTCTTTCATGTGCAGATTGAAAAGCCTTGGCCCTGCTTCGTGGATCGCGTGAACTACATCGGTCCCGGCGCGGACTGTGTGGCCAACGTCGATGCAGCAGCCGATGCGCGGGTCCATGCCTTTTACGGCCCTCAATACATCCAGCGGAGAATGCCACAGCTTATCTTCTGGGCCGTGGTTGTGGATTGCGATGCGGATGTCGTATTCCTTTACGAATTTTTCGATGCGCGGCAGAGTTTCGGGCGAGGGGTCGCCGGCTACGATCACGCCGATGCCGGCGCGCTTGCAGTATTCGAATTTGTCACGAATGTCGGCGTCTTCATTCTTGTCGAAGTAGATAGCCCCGGCTGCGTGAAGCTTGATACCGGCTGCGGCGTAATCGGCGAGAGCAACGGCTTCCTGCTGCGGATCCATCGGCAGGTGATCTTTAATGTCTTTCGCATTCAGTGCGAATACGTTGAGCTGTTTCATATACGCGATGAGTTGCGCGCGGGTGAAGTTGCGGAAGGTGTAGCTGGCAAGGCCTAGACGAATTGGCGAGTGTTCGTCTGGACCCCGCGATTGGTCCGCCAGCGCCATGCCGCGGCGAGAAGTCGCCAACGCTGCGGTTACGAGCGCAGTTGAGCGGACGAAATTGCGGCGCGAAAGTTCGAGCGGTTTAGACATGCGGCGCCCAGCCTTTCTCGTACTCGCGACTCCACATCTTCATTGCTTCGGTGTCGTTCTGAATTCGCCCGTCGTTGGCATCGAGATGCAGTTCCCGATTCACTTCCCAGGCGATGTTAGAAAGCTGCAACATCGTGACCGCGACGTTACCGATGGATACCGGTGCGTTTAGTTTTTCACCCTTGCGGATGCCCGCGATGAAGTTTGCGAAGTGCGCGTCGGTCATGGTATCGCGGCCGGTGAGATCGGAAGACGCTGTGGTTTTGCCCGTCTTGAATTCGTTCGTCTTGCTGCCTTTCAGGTCGAAGATTTCGTAGCCGTCGCGATCGACGACCACCGTGCCTGTGGTTCCCATGATGGCCGAGCCACGGTCGCGGCCATAGAACCTCATCCCCTGGCAGCTTTTGCCTTCCCAGGAAATTACTTTGTCGTCGTATTCGAAGCTGGTCACGAGCGTGTCGTAAAACTGCCAGTCGTCTTTGAATTGGTATCTTCCACCCGAGGCGGTGACACGGTTGGGATAGTCGACACCGAGCGCCCAGCGGCACACGTCAACTTCGTGTGTGCCGTTGTTCAGCGTTTCG
>JGI12664J13189_1000021_pt1 | contig 20721 bp, 16 predicted proteins | sample BlaSpr_A8_OM1_O3_FD_13189 | JGI IMG/M metagenome (IMG submission 13189) | reverse complement strand
CGCGCAGGTGGAAAAGTTGTTCGGCTACCGGCGCGAAGAATTGCTGGGCCAGCCGCTGGAAATGCTGGTGCCGCCGCGCCTGCGGCAGCGGCATGGCGCGCATCGCGAGAATTTTTTCGCTGCGCCGCGCGTGCGTCCCATGGGCGCCGCCGGAGAAGAACTTTACGGTCTGCACAAAGACGGTCACGAGTTTCCCGTGGAAATCAGCCTGAGCCCGCTGGAGACCGCGGAGGGTGTGCTGGTTTCGAGCGCGATTCGCGACATCACCGAACGCAAGCATATGGAGAAGACGATCCTCGAAATCAGCGCCCGCGAGCAGCGGCGCATCGGGCAGGATCTCCACGACGGCCTGGGACAGCATCTTACCGGCGTGGCTTTCATGAGCAAAGTTCAGGAACAGAAATTGGCCGAGAAAGGCCTTGCGGAAGCGGCGGACGCAGCCCGCATCGTCAGCCTCGTCAATGAGGCCATCCATAAGACCAGAGAGTTGGCGCACGGGTTGCTCCCGGTGAGTTCCGATTCGCAAGGCCTCATGTCCGCACTCAAGCGCTGGGCGGCGGAAGTCGAAGATCTGTTCCATATTTCCTGCCGCGTCCAACTCGATGGCCCGGTTTTTATTCATGACGCCAATCTGTCCACGCATCTATACCGTATTGCTCAGGAGGCGGTGAACAATGCCATCCGCCACGGGAAGGCGAAGAATATCGCAATCGGTCTTTTTGCCGAAGGCGATTACGGAACTCTAAAAATTGAGAATGACGGTTCCGGCCTGCCGGAACCAGATACAAACGGCTCGGGCATGGGAATGCAAATCATGAACTACCGCGCCCGCATGGTGGGTGGATCGCTAAAAGTGGAGAGCGGCGAAACGTGCGGGGTGACCATCACATGCCTGTTTCCGCTGGCCGAAAACGAGAGAAGATCGATAAAGGTTGCCCATGATCACTAAGCAGGTCAATTTGAGCGCCAGGAAGAGAACCGTTTTCGTGGTTGACGATCATCCCATTGTTCGCCAGGGATTAACTCTGCTGATCGATCGCGAGCCCGACTTGGCCGTGTGCGGCGAAGCGGAAGAGATGCATGCCGCGCTGTCGGCGATTTCAGCGGCCTGCCCCGACATCATGATCGTCGACATCTCCTTGAACGGACCCGATGGATTGGAGCTGCTCAAGAATATCCGCATCACCTTGCCGCGGTTGCCGGTACTGATTCTTTCCATGCACGACGAATCCATTTATGCGGAACGCGCATTGCGGGCCGGTGCCAACGGCTACATCATGAAGCAGGAAGCCACGGACAAAGTGCTGGTGGCGCTGCGGAGAATCCTGAGCGGAGAGATTTATGTGAGCACTCGCATCGCGAATAGCATGCTGCAACACTACGTTCACGGCGGCGCTCCCTCGCCGCATTCGTCGATTTCCGAATTGACCGACCGCGAATTGGAAGTGTTCCGGCTGATCGGCGAAGGCCACGGAACCCGGCAGATCGCCGAGGCCCTTCATCTCAGCGTGAAGACGGTGGAATCGTATCAGGCCCACATTAAAGAGAAACTCTGCCTGCGCAGCGCGAGAGAATTGGTGCAGCATGCGGTGGAGTGGAATGTGCGGGAGAAGACGGCGTGAAGCTGGATCCCGCCAATGCGGCGGCGGCTTTTACGATTGCAAGTCGAGACTGGTCAGCACGGGTGCGTAACATCAGTTGACACCCCAAGCCAAGCCCTTTATCCTTAACTCTTGCTCCTCACGGCATTTTTGTCGAGGGGCGTGCTTCCGCGGACCATTCCATCTTCACCTGGGGCGCGGAGATTTGCGATGTTCTTCGACATTCAAGACTTGGCGCTGCATCCGGTTGATTTCCAGGAAGAACTTCAACCGGGAAACCTCGATTTAGGCGGGGACATCCAGCAACGCGCCCCGCTGAAGACCGCCGGGCGCGCCGAACTGGTCGAGGAGCATCACGGCAAGCACCAGATAATTAAAGACATACGCCTGCGGGGGGATCTGGCAACCTCGCTGGAATTGGTCTGCGCGCGATGCCTGGAGCCGGTTCAGCAGGATGTGAAACGCAGCTTTGAATTGTTGTACCGTCCTGTGGGCGTGGATGCTGGACGCGACGAGCTTTCTGTTACGGATGCCGAAGCCGAGATCGGCTATTATCAAGGGCAGGGAATCCTGCTCGAAGACGTTTTGCGGGAGCAGCTTCTGCTGGCATTGCCCTTGAAGATTACCTGCCGCGAAGATTGCAGGGGCTTGTGCCCGCAGTGCGGCGTAAATTTAAACCAGCACCAGTGCTCCTGCGTGACCACGCTGCCCGATCCGCGCTGGTCAGCATTGGAAGAAATCCGCGGACGGTTGGAGCACTGAAACAGCACTCAGCATTCAGCCAATCCAAAGTAGAGATACAAAAGTCAGAAGGGCTGAATGCTGACCGCTAAGTGCTGAATGCTCATCAACGGCTAACGCAGCCGCAAAAGGAATTAATAACATGCCTAATCCAAAACGGCGACACTCACAAAAACGCACCTCAACCCGGCGCGCGCATGACTTTCTCACCGCTCATTCTCTTTCCGAGTGCCCAAACTGTCACGAAAAGAAGATGCCTCACCGCGCCTGCGCCAAGTGCGGATACTATAAAGGGCGTGAAGTTATCGAAGTCAAGGAAGCCAGCTAGCCACGCCGGTTAACGAAGTCAGTTAAACCATGGCTGGTATTTTCTTCAAACATGCCTAGCGTGATCGCGCTCGATGCGATGGGCTCGGACCGCGCGCCCCGACCCGAAATTGAGGGCGCGATTCAGGCCGCCCGCCACTATCCCGTGCGCGTGCTGCTGGTCGGCCCCGAATCCACCATCAAGGCCGAACTCGACCGTCATCCCTCCGCCTCGCGTCTTCCTCTTGAGATCGTCCACGCCAGCGAACACATCACCATGGAAGACAAAGTCGATGCCATCCGCGCCAAGCGCGATTCGTCAATGCGCGTCGGCTTGCGCCTGGTGCGTGAAGGGCAGGCTTCCGGCTTTGTGACAGCAGGCAACACTGGCGCAGCCATGGCCACGGCAAAAGTCGTGCTGGGCGCGGTTCCCGGCGTCGACCGTCCCGCGCTGGCCGCAGTTTTTCCAACAGCTCCCGGCACCGCCGCCATGTTGCTCGATGTCGGCGCCAACGTCGATTGCACAGCGCAAAATCTCCAGCAGTTCGCAGTCATGGGAGAAATTTATTTCCGTTCCATGTTTCCTGCCGGCCGCCGTCCCCGCGTAGGCTTGCTTTCCATCGGCGAAGAAGAAACCAAAGGCAACGATCTGACGCGCGAATCCTTTCAGTTGCTGAAAAATTTGCCCTTGAACTTTATCGGCAACGTCGAAGGCCGCGACTTGTATAACGGCCACGCCGACGTAATCGTCGCCGACGGTTTCGTGGGCAACGTCGCGCTGAAGATTTCCGAAGGCGTGGCCAATCTTGTGCGCACCGCGCTGAAAGAATCGCTCAAGGCAACCATTACGCGGCAAGTCGGGGCTTTGCTTTCGCGCAGCGCCTTCACCGATTTCAAAAAACGCCTCGACCACACCGAATACGGCGGCGCGCCCCTGCTTGGCTTAAAGGGAGTCTGCATAATCACTCACGGCTCCTCCAACGCCAATGCTATAAAGAATGCCGTGCGCGTAGCAGCCGAGTTCGCCGATCGCGGGATTAACGAGTCCATCGAGCGCGGATTGGCGGCGCTGCGTCCAACGCAAGATGCGGCAGAAGCAGCGGCTCCCGCGGCATTAGCTCCGTCAGGCTCATGACTCAGGCGACAAACAACTGCATCGCTCTCCTATTTCCCGGCCAGGGATCTCAATTCGTCGGCATGGGAAAAGATTTGTACGACAAGTATCCGAACGCGCGCAAGACCTTCGACGAAGCCGACGCCGCTCTCGGCTACAAGCTTTCACAACTCTGCTTCGAAGGCCTGGAAGATCAACTCCGCCTCACCGAAATCACGCAGCCCGCCATTCTCACCGTTTCCATCGCTGCCCTGCGCGCGCTGGAAATGCGCATGCCCAAGCCCACCTACGTCGCCGGACACAGCCTCGGAGAATATTCCGCGCATGTCGCCTCCGGAACCATGACCTTCGCCGAAGCGGTGGTCACCGTTCGCAATCGCGGCAAATACATGCAGGAATCCGTCCCCGTGGGCACGGGAACGATGGGCGTAATTTTAGGATTGGATCTCTCAGAGGTCACCGCAATCTGCCGCGAAGCCGCGCAAACCGAAGTCTGCGAGCCCGCGAACATCAACTACGCCGCACAGATCGTGATATCGGGCCACACAGGCGCCGTCGAACGCGCACTCAACCTGGCCGAGCAGGGCGGAGCCAAACGCGCCAAGCTTCTCCCCGTCAGCGCCCCGTTTCACTGTTCGCTGATGAAGCCCGCGCAAGATCGTCTCGAAGCTGACCTGAACAAACTCAAACTGCAAAAGCCCGTATACCCCGTAGCCTGCAACGTCGACGCCGATCTAGTCACCGACGCTCTTCGCGCCCGCGACACGCTGGTGCGCCAAGTCACCGGCTCAGTGCGTTGGGAAGAATGCATGCAACTGCTGATCGCGCAAGGCGTTCAAACCTTTATAGAAGTAGGCCCCGGAAAAGTTCTCACCGGCCTACTACGCCAAATCGACCGCTCAAAAACCTGCCTGAACGTAGGCGACGAAGCATCCCTAACAAAAGCCGCCGAGATTCTAAGGGACGACGCTGCGTGATTAGCTAGAAGCTAGCAGCTAATACGGCGAAAAACTCATCGTCTTATCCGACTTCTCCACCCACACCCGCGCAGGCTGCGCCCGATCATTCACAGTCATGTCTACGATCACGCCGCTGCCGCCGCCCGGCGGCGCGCCGACCGCGTAAATCTTATGCGACTTGATCAGCCCCCACTCTCCGCCCGGTCCCCAATCCGTGTAAAACTCGTTGTAAGGATATTTCGGAAAAGAATCCGGATGCTGCTTCCACTGCGGATCGTGCATCCACACGCCATAAGCCGATTCATAATCCCGCTTTTGCAGATCGGCAAAAAAGTGGTCGGCGACACGCTCCTCCGGCCAGTAGCGAAACCACCATCCCAGCGCCGCCAACACCAACAGCAACACAATCCCCGAAATAATTCGATTTCGTTTGCGCCGCTCTCTGGTGGGATCGTATTCTCGTGCGTCCAATAAAGTCATGACCCGTCTAGCATAACGGACACGGCGCGGAAGTCAAAAGTTCCAAGAGCTTTTAGGGTGTGGTGCACTGTGCGGAAAATAACTCCTCTTCCCGAAGTGAGTCATCCCGAAGCCCCGCGTTTTCACCAGCGGGGCGAGGGATCTCGCGCGCATCGCAACTGCCGTCGCGATCAAACTGCACCGCTACCAAGCTTTTAAACGCCGAGATCGCCAAGCACGCAGAGGAAATGCTAGCTACCTCGGTTTCCTTGGCGCTCTCAGCGCACTCTGCGTTAAATGATTTTCGAATTGCAGCAAAAATCAAGCCGGCCCTTTCGGGCCGGGCTCGGTTGTTTTACCGGAATGTCCGGCTCTTCAGGGAGCAACCGTAATGGTCACAGGTATCTCGTTGGTTAGCGATCCCGAAGTCCCGATCAACTCAATGGTCGTGGTTCCGGTCGGGGCGCGACGAGTCGCGCTCCAGATGAGCGTTACGGTTGTGCTGCCATTTGCGGGCGGCGTGACGGGGTTGGCCGATGCCGTCGCCGACACGTCAGTGGGGAATTCGTTGACACTCAGGGTAACGGCAGAATGGAATCCATTCACGCTGGTAACCGTGAGAGTGGTGGATACGCTGCCATTCTCGTCAACCGTAAAGGATGAAGGCGACAACGACAGGGTGAAATTCTTCGTCCCCGAAGAACTGACCGTGAGAGCAATGGTCGCGCTGTGGGTAAGTGATCCCGAAGTTCCCGTGATCGTGATCGTGGCCGCACCGGCCGTTGCCGTAGACGACGCAGTCAGCGTCAGCGTTGAAGTCACGCTGCCATTCGCCGGCGGCGTCACCGGGTTGGTCGAGAACGTAGCAGTCACGCCCGAGGGCAGGCCGCTGGCGCTCAGCGTAGTCGCAGAGTTGAAACTGTTCTGGCTGGTAATAGTAATGGTGCTGGTACCGCTCGCGCCCTGCGCAATAGTGATCGACGTCGGCGATGCCGCAATCGTGAAGTTTTTCGTCGCCGTCGCACTCACCGTCAACGCAATCGAAGTCGTCGCGGTCAAACTGCCCGAAGTCCCGGTGATCGTTACCGTAGACGTTCCAGTAGTCGCCGTGGCGCTCGCGGTCAGCGTCAATACGCTCGTTCCGGTTGTCGGATTTGTACCGAACGTTGCCGTCACGCCGCTCGGCAAACCGGACGCGGCCAGCGTGACGCTGCCCGTAAATCCGCCTACATCGGTCACCGAGATCGTGCTGTTGCCGCTGCTACCCTGCGTAACCGTCAGACTGCTGGGCGAAGCCGAAAGCGTAAAGCTCGCCGCCGTTGCCCCAGTCAGGGTATTGATTAGCGCCGGTCCATTCGGGCTTCCCCACCCAGTGACCATGTCATACCCGGTCACCGCGTTGTAGGATTTCCCGTCACCGTTGTTGTTATTCCCACTGGTGATGTCGTGGAAGTTGCTGTCATAGCTGCTGCCAAATCCAATCGGATAGATAAGCGGGTTCAGGAAACCAAGCGTCGTGCCGTGATTGGTCACGTTCTGCTGATTGGCCAGCGCCAAATAGCCAGCCCACCGCGGCGCAGCATAGCTGGTTCCACCGGTTTCGTTGTAAGTGCAACTGCCGTCGTCGCACAGGATGTTGTCGAAGTTGGCTTCCGCAGCCACATCCGGCAAATCGCGTATCGTCGATGACGCGCCATTCGACGAATTCGCCACTCCCACCTGCCAGCTCGGAATAGCAAAACCATTGTCAGCCGGACCACCGCTGCTGTCCGCCCACGCCGTCTCCGCTTCCCACGCCCCGCCCGCGCCGTTGGTGGTCAAATCCGTTCCGCCGACGGCAATCACAAAAACATCTTCCGCCGGATAACTGTCGTCGGTCGAGTTGCTGCCCGTATACGCACCCGCATCGCCGGAAGCCACAAAAAGATTCTGCCCCTGCGCGGCAAATTCTTTAAAGATGGGATCGTCGTTCGAAGTGTCATCCGGATTCCATCCCCACGAGCAGCTCAGCGATTTGGAAATGTTGTCGACTGCCATCTGATTGAAGATGTCCACGTCGCCCACGCCAATGGACGAAGTGCCCGGCGCAATATAAACGCGAACCGATGTCAACCCAGGAGCCATGCCAATCGCCTGCGCAATGTCCAGAGCCTGTTCGCCGTCGTCGCCGTCGGAAGCCCCGCTGCCGCCATCCACCAGCACATTCGTGATCGGCACGCTATAAGTCACACCACCTTCATCGCCGGTCACATCGGCAACTTCATACCCATCGAACTCCAGCATGCCCACCGATTGCCCGGTGCCCGTCAAAGAACCCGAGCCGTAATAGGCTGCCCGCATGTCCGAGGGGCGATAAGCGCCCTGCGGTCCCGACCCCGTCGCGTTGCTGCGCGCCGGCGTTCCCGGAGGCAGCCTCTTCAATTTCGGATGCGGTATGGAGTAGTCGTTCAGTCCGGCAATGTGCGCCACCGTCACGCTCAGGTCGAGCGACGGTTCGCGGTCCGGCGAATAAAACGTTCGGTTCTCCGTCGGATGCTTGTAGACCATCATCCCTACGTGAAACGCTTTTTCAATCTGCCCGACCGTGCCATTGATATCCACCAGCAGCCGGTTCGGAGGCGTCTTAGTCACAGTGAAACCATTCGCCTTTGCGAAACCAACCACGGCGTCATAGTCCTGCTGAGTGGGGCCGAATCGTTCAGTGAACTCCGTCACGCTGAGAAAATGCTGATACTTGGAGCTCGACGGATCGTTCAGTTCGCCGAGCAGAGTCATAAGTTCGTCGTCATTGCGCAGCGGCAGGGTGATCGCCAGATTCATGTGCTGGTTCGCTGGCAGCACGCCCACCGGCGCAGCCTGACCGCTGGCTACGACCGGGCGCACGTGATTGTGCAGTACCTGAAGCGTTTGCTGCGACTGCGCTGAAATCGTGAACAACAGGAACAGGGCCGCACACAGCGGGGCAGCCATGTTGGAACGTGGGGACGCATATTTTTTCATGTTGTTTATCCTGTCTTCCTGAGATGGAAACATTCGGGGTTGGGCCAGGGCAACGGCCGAAATAGATTCGCGGCATGGTACCGCACATTCCGCTGTACTTTGTGGATTCTTGGAGTTTGTTACGAAACCCGGATACCGGACAATTGCGTGATGAGCCATCGGGCGATTGGGGTGATTTGAAATCGCCCAATGACCTGATCGCTCAATGACTCAATCTTCACAAAGTCCGTTTGAACAGCGGAATAGCAATAGCCAGCGTGACGGTAGCGAAGATAGAAAGAAACAGCATGTCCCCATAAACGGCGGAGAGCGACGTCTCTTTCAACAGCAGGCATTTAAAGCCGTCAACCGCGTACGCAAAAGGATCGCAATAGGCAATCGCCCGCAGCCATTTGGGGAACGCCTGGATGGGATAAACCGCGCCGCTGGGGAAAAACAGCAGTGTGTTAAGAATGCCGAACATGGCGCGCGGCACCAACGGATCTTCAATTCGCACCATCAGCAGAAACATCATGGTGTTGAAGGCCAATGAAGTCAGCACAATCATGACGAGCAATCCGAGTATCGTAAGCGGATTGAAAATCGTGCTGATCCCCGCGATCAGCGACCCGATGACCACGATGATCACGCCGGTCATCACCGCCTTGATCGCTCCCGCCAGGTTCAGCCCCAGCACCAGTTCCAGCTTGCTGATCGGCGTCACCAGATAGCCTTCATGCACCCCGCGCGCCTTGTCGTCGATATACAGCATCCCGCCGCCAATCATCACCGACACGAACATGGCCAGCGCCAGCGACCCCGGCAGCAGATATTTCATGTACTCGATATAGGGGTAAAGCTCCACAACATCGAGCGCGGTCTGTTGCAGAATGCGCGGTTCGATGGTCGGTTGATTGAGAGCGTTGGTCAGGTCGGTGAGCTCTCCCTCCAGCGCCGAACTCATGAAGTTGTCGCTGTTATCCACGACCAGCGCGATGCGCGGATGATTGTCTTCGTACACTCGCCGCGAATATTCCGGCGGAATAATCACCGCGCCCTGCAACTTTCCGTTGCGAACATCCTCCACCGCCTGCTTCTCGCTGTCGTAAGTAATCGGAACAAATGTCCGGATATTCGCACGCACCGAATCGAACGCCTCGCGCACTCGCAACGCCTGCGTCCCGCCATCCTGATCGACAATGGCCATCTTCGCGTCGCGAATCTTTCCCCCAAACGCGTTGCCGAGGATGATCAATTGCACGAGCGGAAAAATCATCGAGGCCAGCATCAACGCCGGAGAGCGGAAAAACTTCCGCATCTCGCGCTCGACAATGGCCATCATTCGATTCATAAATTCAATTCCTTAATACAGCAACCGTCGGCGTCATCCTGGCGAAGCCGTTTTTCAGGCGGAGCGAAGGATCTCGCGCGCATCGGCAAGGACTCGCGACTCAGGACTAATCACGGTTGTAACCCCGGGCGCTGCGGCATCGTAAACGCATAAGCCTTTTGCAATTCGTCGCGTAACTGTCTCCCCGTGTAATGCACGAAAACATCATCGAGCGTAGTGTTCTGCACCGAAAGCGATTTCACCTGCACTCCTTTAGCCACGGCGAGTTCCACCAACTGCGTGGTGGTGAGAGACCCGTTGCCGGTAAGCACGCGATACATTCCCGCACCTTCATGTTGCACTGAAGTGACGTCGCCCAACTTTTGCAGTTGCTGCTCCCAATCCGCCGGCGCCTTTTCGAACTGCGCCTCAATCACCGTCGATCCCGGCACGCTCGACTTCAGCGCCATCGGCGCATCCAAAGCCACCAGCTTGCCGTGATCGACAATGGCGATGCGGTCGCAAAGCCGGTCCGCCTCGTCCATGTAGTGAGTCGTGATCAAAATCGTGAGCTGCCGGTGCTGTTTGATGTTGCCCAGCATCTCCCACACCGCGACGCGCGAAACCGGATCAAGCCCGGTGGTCGGCTCATCCAGAAAAAATATTTTCGGATGATGCACCAGCCCGCGTGCAATCTCCAGCCGCCTCCGCATTCCACCGGAGAGCGTCTTGGTCGCCGCGTCTCGCCACTTGGTCAAATCCACCAGTTCCAGCAGCTCATTAATCGATCTCTTCCGCTCTCTCGCCGGAACGTCATAAAGCTTGGCGTAGATGTTCATGTTCTCTTCCACCGTCAGGTCCAGATCGCTGGTAAGAGCCTGCGGAATGACGCCAATCATCCGCCGCGCCGCATCTGGTTCTTTCGAAACATCATGTCCGGCGATGAGCGCCCTGCCTTTGGTGATAGGAATGAGTGTCGTCATCATGCGAATCAGCGTCGACTTTCCCGCCCCGTTCGGCCCAAGCAATCCGAAGATCTCGCCGTCTTTCACGCTGAAGGAAATATCGTCGACCGCCGTAAAGTCCCCATACTTCTTCACAATGTGATCGACTTCAATCGCCGAGGCCGCGTTCGGATCGTAGACCGGCTTCTCGAGTGTGGAACCGTTCATCGTCGCCGCCACGGAGTTGCCGCCGTTCGCCCTAGCTTGAGAAAAGTCCGCCACTATTTCGTCTCCGCTGCGCTTACCGTATTGGCCTCGCCCTTGATCTGCGCCGGCGAAACCAACACCTCAGCCGTCATCCCTGGCACGAACGCGCCCTTCGGATTATCGAGACGAACTTTCAATACGATCGTCCGGATATCCCGCTTCATGCGGCTCACATCGCGCTGCGTAGCGAAATCTCCCTCCACGCCTTTGAAAAAAACTTTCCCGCTGGTGACGGTGCCGCCCGGCATTCGCACCCGCAAACTATCGCCGTAGCCAATGTGGTCCGCATACGTCTCAGGAATCGCCACGCGTGCCCACGTATCGCTGAGGTCGACAATGGTCACAATCGGCGCTCCAATATTCACCACTTCTCCCTGCCGCGCCGCTCGTACCGAAACCGTCCCGCTCACCGGCGCGTAAACGTTGGTGTAGTTCAACCGCACCGCCGCCTGATTCTTCTGCTCAATCGCATTCTTCAGATCGGCTTGGGTCGCCGCCACCGTGCTCTTCGCTGCATTCGCCTGATACGTCCTCGCCGTCGCCGCCCGCAAATCCGCCGCTGCCGCCGTCACTAAATCCTGCTGCGCCTGTACCGTCGCCTGCGCCGCTTGCAAATTAGTCTCGGCCTGCACCCGCTCCTGGTCCGACGAAACTCCCGCCTTGGCCAATGCTACCGTGCGCCGGCTGTCGCTCTCTGTACGCTCTAGCGTCGCCTGTGCCTGCAACAGTTGCGCCTTGGCCGAAGACACTTTCGCCTGCGCATTCGCCACGTCGCTTGAAGTCGATCCCGAGGTCGACTTTTCCGTGTGCTGCATCTCCGAAACTTTTTCCTGCAAACTGGAGATGTTGGCCGCCGCCGCCGCTTCCTGCGTCTGCAACTCCGCAGGATCGAGCACCGCAATCAAATCGCCAGCCTTCACCGGAGTTCCTTCATCCACCAGCAGTTTCTGGATGCGCCCTTCCACCTGCGCGCTCACAATTACCTGGTTCGAATCGACAGTCCCAATCAGCACCAAGTCCTTCGAGTGGTCGGTCGAGAACGTGTAATAAATCGCCGCAATGACGAATATGATTCCCAGCAAAATGAAAAAACGGTTGCGCGCGCTCATCGGCGTGCTCCTTGCGCGGAAATAGATCGAATAACTTTCGATTGAACTTTCGGTCGAACGGTCTTGGTGTCAAGATGACTCGCTTTGCTTCCTGCCCCCGATTCCGGACGGAACAGCGCCGCCGAAATAAAATCCAGCACCGCAACGCGCCGTTCGGCAATGCGCTGCGGCGCCAACGGGTCGAAGCCCAGAATCTTGCGCATCACCAGCGCGCCATTAAAATAAAAAATCACGATCGAAATCATGCTGGGAATAAAATGCGCCGGATCGACATCGCGAAATTCTCCCGCCGCAACTCCCTCGCGTATCAACTCGCTCACCCGGCCAAAAATCGGCTGAAAATAATTCTTGATCAGCTTGTCGATATGCTCCGAGTGCCCCTCGCGCGCCCGCATCATCTCCCGCTGCATCAATTTCGGATACACGTGATTGGCGGCGACGAAATCGAAATACGCCCCCACATAAGCCAGCAACTTCTCCCGCGGCCCCAGTTCACTGTCCAGCACGCGAAACACCGACGTCTTCAGCCCGGAAAACGCATCGTCCAGCACCNCGCTGTAAAGCGTCTCTTTGTCCTGAAAGTAGTAATAGAGCAGCGCTTTGTTGACCTTCGCCGCGTTGGCGATGGCGTCAGTGCGCGCCCCGGCAATGCCGTTCTCNGCAAACTCCTGNGCCGCAGCCTGCAAAATCGCGGCGCGGCTTTCTTCCGGCTGGCCGCGCGTACCCATGCGGCGCAGCGGCATTCGGGGGCGAAATAATTGAGCCATAGCGTAACTAACCAGTTAGTTAAGTTTACACGAAAATGCCGCCGATGCGAATTAAATTTTGCACCGCGCTAAACGACTCTTAACACAAAGTTTAAAGGGAATGAATCTCGAGACCAGCTATGGAGGACCTAGCTGTGCCGGAAGGAGGCAGGGACGGGCTCATGCAGCGCCGCCTGCGACTCGCGCAGTTCCAACTCTTTTTGCCGCATCGACGTCGCCACCGCCAGGTCGGTTCCCGGCTTGATTTCCGTCTGTTCCAGAAAATAGCGCCAGCCTTCGTGCCGGTCTTCCGAACTCTGGCACAACTCAAACTGCTTGACCGTGGCTTCCGCGTTCGTCTTGCCCTGAATCACGTCGACGATTCCCGCCGACACATACGTTCGCACGTTATGGCGGATGATAGCGTAAAGAGTCTTAGCTTCATTGCGCGTCAAAGTCACCGGTATGCCGCCTTTCGCCGAACTCTGTTTCAAGAACTCTTTTTCGAGAAATTGAAGCTTTACCGAAAAGCGTGCCCGCGGGCGGTTTTCCACGCGGGCACGCAGTTGCGAAAGCTAGAATTTAGAGCGGCTGAACGTTTTCAGCCTGCCAGCCTTTCGGCCCCTTCGTGACGTCAAACTGCACACTCTGGCCCTCTTGCAGGCTGCGAAAGCCGCCCGCCTGGATCGCCGAGAAATGCACAAAAACATCTTCGCCAGTCTGACGGCTGATGAAGCCGTAACCCTTGGCATCGTTAAACCACTTCACTGTTCCTTGTTCTGCCATGTTGATACTTGTATCCTTTTCGATGATTTTACGCTGGAAGGGAGTCGGAACTGCTTAAAGGCAGGTGCTGTGCTGGTTGGCAAGAAGCTGCTCTATAACCGAATCTAATCAGACGCAGTTTAACTATACCACAGAATCGTCCATACGGCGCGAATATTAGCGCCAGCACCACTAATCGAGCTTCCCCTGAACCCGTCAAGAGCGAAATATCGACGACATTTTTCCGAAGTCAGAAGCAGCCGATTCGCACAACTAGACTACGAAGCGGTGATTTTGTGCGTGCCGCCAGATTGTGATGCCTCACGTGAGACCAGGGAGTAGAGGAAGAGGCAAATTCCGGCGGCAGTCAGCGGGCAACCGATCACGGCGAAGCCGATGAAGGCTAGGGGATGTATCCAGATGAACGTCGTTAATTGGACTATCAGGCCAACAGCAATCAGGAAACCTGCCCAGCGAAGGCGGCGTTCGACCAGCAAAGCGTGTGTTGTGTCCGGCAAGCTACTGCCCTCATTTCCAAAAAGTCGCAGATGATAGCGTCCCCACGTCGTGAACGGTGTCGTGGCAGTGGGATGACGTGCATGACAATTGGTTGGAGTTGATCCGGCTCATCGTGTTCGGAGTCTTGCTGTGACTGGACTCTTCGTCAAAGGCGCGCATGCCCGCATGGCAATGCAGGCACTCGCGATTGTTGAAAGGGCTGTAGAGCTTGATCTCGGCGGGCTGTGGGACTTTCCCGAAATACTGTACATAAATGTGGCGCAGCCCGCGAAATTTGGCATGGAGCGTGCCGAACATGGTGTAATCCGTATGGCACGTGTAGCACGCATGATCGCGGGGAACGAGATTGTTTTGAAAATGCTTGGCCGGAATGTAACTGGGATCATCCACGTACAGGCTGCGGCCAAAATCGTTCATAACGTGGCAGGATAGGCAGAATTGAGTGCTGGTGGCGCGTTCCATGTGCTCGGAATAACCGAGCGCGACGGCCACTACCGGAAGGATGAAGAGCGTCAGAAAGGCAAGAATCTTGCCCCCACCCACCCGCGTGAGCTCGGGGCGAGTAGCCACAAGAATTGCGAGCGCCACCACGATGCCGACAAAGACGACTTCCATGTGCACCGGAGTTATCAATTATTTCTGGCCTAGGCTTCGGTAATAGTCCACCAGATCTTTGATTTGTGCGGCCGTGAATTGGCCCTTGTAAGAGTCCATGTCGTCGCCCTTGCCGTCGGTCACCACCTTGATCATGTCGTCTTCGGAGTCCTTCATGTTGGCATGGACATCCTTAACGTGATCCTTCTTGCCTTGGGCCGTGTTTCCTAAGCCATCTTTCCCGTGACAAACGGCGCACTTGTGGTTGTAATTGTCGGTGGCGCTCTGCGCGGCGATGCTGGGCACGGACGCCAGGAAAAAGACCACCAACGCCGGAGCCAGCAAGGTCCTGAGCCAATTGCTTTCTATCAAACCTTTCGAAGACAAGTTCATAGAATCCTCCTGAGATTAAAAGTCCCGCGTCCAGCGCAGGGTTAGCAAATTTGCCTGGAAATTGTTGCCGGTCACGATCTGCTCGCTGTAGTAAGTGCGTTGTAAATCGATGGAAAGACGGCCGGCTCTGGGGAAAGAGTAGTAAATCGTGCCGGTAACCAGCGGCCAGGTAAGCGGCCCATAGGCAGGAGGTTCGCCACTGATTGCACCAACGCCGGTGGAACGATCGAAGTTTCCACTAAGCCGCAGGCCGAGACGCTTGCTGGCCTTCGCTTCCACGCCACCTTGCCACACCCGATTCGTCTCCTGATCGCGCAGGAAATCGTTGAGGGGTGGCGTGCCGCGCGCATAGACGATATCGCCTTCAGCGAAATAGCTCAGGTAACTGAATCCGCCGAATATCGAAAACCGGTCGGTGAGTGCGTACGACAAAGTTACGGCGTTCGAGTGAACGTTGTTATGAAAGTTGGTGTCGAGCAATTTCGTGTTGGTCAGGTTCATCTCGTCTTCAAAGGAAATCCTGGGACTCAACTGGACGCGCGCCACCAAGTGTCCGCCCACTCCCGTGTGCGGCGTGATAGCGGTATAGGAGGCTCCGCTGTCAAAACTGTGCAGGTCGCCGCGAATGCTGAATTTCTTGGAAGGCTGATAGCCGAAACTGATCTCCGGCATCGCGGTTTTTGTTTCCAGCGTGAGTGCCGGATCGGTCACACCGTTGTCGATGGAGACGACGTCAGCTTTCATAAAGTGAACGCCGGGGCGAATAACCAGCGTGCGAATGGGAGTGAAATCAAAGTTAATGTCGAGATCGCTCAGAGCGTTGCGCCAGACGATATCGTCCAGACCGCTCGCAGGAGTTGCAACAACCGTGTCCTGAGAAAAGAGGCTGCCGAAATTGCCGATGCCTTCGCTGCTCATCCGCGAATAGCGGTAGTCGGCGTTCAGACTCCACCAGTCGGCGATCTGGTAGGTAAATCCCAGGTTGAAAATGTTGTCCGGTTCAGTGACGGTGGCGCGCCCGCTCTGGCTGAACGTATAGGGCGTGTTGGGTCCGGCCGAGCCCGGGGCGATGCCGCTTACCGACTGATCGAAGGTGGCGGGGCCGCGGTAGCGGTAAAACATGTAGCCTCCGCGCCATTGGAGTTTCGCCAGCGGCTTGCCTATGAAGGAAAACTCGCTGATGGGCGTGGTCAACTTCCGGTACTGCGACCACGAAACGGAGCTGAGCGGCTCTAAAGTAGAACTCGTGATGGGGTTGATGCTCAGTTCCGCTGACGTGACATTATTCAGGCTGATGTTCTCGGTGAAAGTCTGGTAACCGACCGCGTAATGAAAACTCCACGAGTTGTAGGTGTAATCCATGCCGCCGGTAAACCGGTTGGTGTCATCACTGAGCGGAGCGTAGAGAGAGTAGGGATTGGCGCGGGCGAATGTGCCCCAATATTCGGGTGAACCGACGAAGTCCAGGGAACGCGTGGTGAGTGTGGGCCCATCGTCGGTGGTGCGGTAGTAGTCGAAATTGAAGCGCAAGCGATTGGTGGCGTGCAGAGTGAGATCTGCCGAACCGAACTTACGCACCGTCGCCCAATTGTGATTGTCGGTGAGCCCTGTGCCCAATCCGGGCGCCGCAGCCGCGATGGGCAGGACCACATTGTCATTCTGGTTCCAGTTGTAGTAGCTCTGCCGCCAGTTGGCGCGAAAGTCGTAAAGCTTGTTCTTGGTCACGGTCAGTTGCGCGGTGGGAAAGGGATCACCGCCCAAACCGGACATCGAAAGCGAGTAGCTGTCTGCGAAAGGATTCGCCTTCTCCGCCGCCTCACCGAACAAATTAAGATCCGTGAGACGCGGGCCCGGACGCAGATCGAAAAGCTCCATGTACATCGGCTGGTAACCCTTGATATCGGCGAAACGATAGCCGAAGGTGACCGAGCCTTGCGTATTGAATCCTCCCAGAGTGATGGGAGGAGCTTCATAGCCGTCACCGTCACCGGTCTGGGCCCGCAGCGTCGGCGCAAGAACAAGCGCGAGCGCCGCCAATGGAATAAAGCAGTGTGTCGATCTCATGGCGGCTTTCTTCATCGCAGCAACGTTGCGTCGGAATTCGAACCGTGAACAGCGACATGGCAGCGGGTACACTCGCCGCTAGCCTGGAAGCCGAGGCGCGAGTGAGGCACGCCTGCCTGACCGTGGAATCCGTTGTGGCATTGCAGACAGAGCTGGCGGCCTTCGCGCCGCACCAGCAACATACGATTCGTGCTGCCGTGCGGATTGTGGCAGGAAGTGCAGCCTTCCACTTTCGCCGCCGGATGCTCGTAGACGAAGGGTCCGCGCTTTTCCACATGGCACTTGACGCAGGTCTCAAAGTTCGGCTTGTTGAGGCTGGCCAGGTTCGGAGTCCCATGGGGGTTGTGGCAGTCCGTGCACTTCATCAGGTTTTCGGGCACGCGGTGATGAATTGGCAGCGCGAACTCGGCCTGAACGGTTCCGTGGCAGGTAAAGCAAAGCGCCGGCTCGGACTGCTTCAACAGGCTGTTGTGCAGCCAGCGCACCTCGTCCGGCAGGCGCGGCACCTGGAAGAAATATCCCTGCGGGTAGCTGAGATCTCCTTTGCTCTGATCTTTGACTTCTTCCACCAGATGAGCTGTATGGCACTCGTTGCACGACAAACCGTGGGAAGCGTGCGCGGAGTGTTCGAAGAATTCCTGTTGCTTGCTGCTGACATGACAAAGCAGACAGTGCGACGCATTTTCTTTCGCGTCCGAGCGAAAATGAAAGATGGGAAATTGCTTCAGCGCGGCCGAAATCTTTTGATTGACGCTGAAGGAGAAGATGGGATGTTCCTGGAGCGCGCTCGCTGTCTTGCCCTCGTCGCCTTCGGCGGCCTCAATGGCATCAGCGTGAGCTTTCCCTGGACCGTGACAGACCTCGCAGCCGGAGATGTAACTTTTGCCCGGAACCGTCACTTTGCCGTGAGCAGTCTTTTCATACTCGGTGAACTCCGGCTTGTGGCAAGTACGGCACTGATTGGTGCCGGCGTAATCGCCGGGGCTGGCTTGGAGGAACGTAGTGGATACCGAGGGGCCCTGAGCCGACTCGGGCATCTTCTGCGCCACGGCGAAAGCGCCTAGAAAGCTGGCCGCGCTGAAACAAAGCGCCCCGAACCGGAGGGTCCGTAGCCACGCGCGGAACCGAGATCGGAGTTGGATTCTGCTGCGAAGTTCTATTCCGCCCGGAATGTCCACGTCGCCCCTCCAACTGCGAGAATTACATCGGGCCCTTGAGTCAAGTCGAAATACACGTCGCCATCACCATAAATTTAAGTAACGAAGCGAACGTTCGTCTGTACAAAATTGAACACTTCGAGGGTCGGCCCCCATTTTTGTGTCATCACGAAAAATGGCTGCTCCACCCGCCGCGATTTTCGGCGAAGTGTGCCCTGAGCTAAGCCGAAGGGTGGGAATCGACACCGCGGAACACGTGGGATTTTGATTCCTTCGTCAGCGCAAGAAATCCACAGCCTCGCTGTGACATCTGACCTTGCGCCGCACTTTTACTTTGCTTCATCATTGCCTCAGCAAAAGCAGCGTGTTCCGCGCACCGCCGGAGAACCGGGCCACAACTCCTTGGTTTAAAAGAGTTTGACCCTAAGTCTTTTATCCGGCGTATTTTGCCGGGATTCCCCTAACTCGAAGATTCCAGGCGATTTCAAGAACCGAGGGGGGAGGAGGCCGGTCTTATCGACAAAGACACATCGTCCCAAAGTGGGGCCGATTTACCATCGGGCCTGGGCAAGAAATTTGGAGGACCGAGATAAACCAGATCAGAATTCAGCCTTCTCCCTGAAGATTCTCGTCTGCCACGTGTAGCAATCGCTCGCTGGTTGCGAGCAATTGCTCGTGCCGGTTTGGCCCGTATTGAAATATTCGCCCACGCCGTAAAAAGTTAAATTGTCGGTTGGGTCGATGACCGTCGCGGCGTACTGTCCCCAGTGATAGGTATTTTCCTCATCTCCCGTTCCGGCGATGATGGGAGTGAGCTGGCCGAAGTTGGAAATGCCGAGGGGCAACAAGTCGAAATACACCGCTGGATTGGGCTGTACAGTGCAGTTGGAGCAGGGGCCTCCCGAGACCGTATAGGTGATTCCCAGATTGCCGTATTTATCCAGCGCCGCGCTCGGCATGAAATAAAACAGCGTGTGGTTGGGGTCGGCAAGGTCCGCCGGGCCAAGTTTGCCGCCGCTATTAATCAGTGGAAACGCTTTTCCGTTGGCAACGCCAAGAATGTAGTAGCGAATGCCTGTGCTCTGGTTCGCGGCATTTTCCATCACCACGTGCGATGCGGTCAGAAACTCAAGATCGATTCCGAAGGCACTGAAATTGTTGTAAGTCAGCCGATTGGCCATGCGGTCGCCGAGCGAATCGACGCACGGCTCATTGAAGTCACCGCATGAAGGCAAGCCGTACGCTTCGATCGTGGAAGGCGCAGTACTGGGTTCCGGCACGCACACGGTGTTGGTCTCCGTGCCACCACCCGAAGTGTCGTAGCAGCCGGGCGTGTAGGGGTTCACGGGGATGAAGCTTGGTCCGGCAAGCCCGCTCACGCCCCAGGTGAACAATGCCAACTGGTTCGATGTGCATGGCGTAGTTGCGCTGGTGCAAAGCGTCTGTCCGTTGCCGCCTTGCTGCGCGTTGCTCGGATTCACGATCCCCAGAAAATATTCCGGCGCGCTACTGGGAGGCGGACTTGAACTGTCAATATCGGCCACGTCAAGCGAGTGAATCAGCGTGGGCTGGTCGGCCGCTGGAACTGTATAGGTGTAGCAGGTCATCGGATTTGCCGTGCGTCCCGCCACCATATCGGCGCGGTCTAACTGGCAAGCTTCGAAGCCGGCTTCGGTAAAGCCCTGCGTCGAATCTTCCAAATCAAACGTGATGTAAAAGCCATTCGACCACGTGCCAATTCTCGGCCAGTCAGGAAAGTAGTAGTACGTGTTGCCCGCGGTGCAATTGTTGGAACTGGGCACGCAGGGCAGCACCTTATCCATGGAGTATTCGTAGGCGTACCAGACAGTTTGCGGATTGGAAAGATCGCCGCTCGAACTCACCGCTAGGCAGATCGCATAGTGAGCGATGCTGCCAACCGTGTAGCCGGTGCGGCGGCTGAGGACGAATCGGTTGTCCAGACGATCATAGATGACTTGTACGTTGCCGGTCGCTGTCTGGCATTCAGGCTCCGTCGAAGCGGGCCAAAGCGCGATGGCATTTTGCGGCACTGCGGTCGTGCCGCCGGATTTTGTGAAGATCGGTTCACCAGTGACCTTGTCGAACGCCTGCATGTAGCGAAAATTCACCCATTGCAGCACCTGCGCATTTTCTCCCGCCGCGCTCTCACCCACAGCGATGTTGGTATCGAGGTTGAGAGCGTTATCGTAAAACTGGTAAGGCGTGCCGATGTTCTGCTGCGCGTCAATGCCTTCGATCTGATTGTTCACCCAGGCGCTCGCCTGACACGAGGCCGAAGTACAAACCGGAAAATTCGCCGCCGTATTTTCCGCCGTCTCCGGAGCGGAGTATGGGCCGGCAATCACGCCCGGCTGACAATCGCCGGAGGTGCAGCTCTGCGCGAACGCAGGGAGACTGGAGAGCAGGCAAGCGGCGGTCATGATTGTGCAAATGCAGATTGTGCAAATGTTTGTCGCCTTGATGATTCTCATATTTCCTCCGGGCATCACGAAGCTGGGGGCGGCAGCCGGGTGTCTGCAGATGTATTGCGTGAAGGCACGAAACATATCACCGGAGGCAACGGCCAGCGAGAAGTGCAGAAGGGTTTTACGAATGCAGAACGCGAGGCTCGATTGCGCGCCTAAGTCCCGCCAGTACAGCCGTGACGGCGACA
>JGI12664J13189_1000019_pt1 | contig 20891 bp, 19 predicted proteins | sample BlaSpr_A8_OM1_O3_FD_13189 | JGI IMG/M metagenome (IMG submission 13189) | reverse complement strand
CCGGCCTTCGCTGATTGCTTGATCCGCCCGATCGAGAGCGCCTTCGAGGGCGTTCTTGGCATCCAGTGGGCGTGCCGGAAGCATCTCATCAACGGTTTGAAAGCGGAGCATCAATCCCTGAAAACTCTGCAGCAGGGTATCGTGTAACTCTCGCGCGATGCGTGTCCGTTCGTTGACACGCGCTTCGACCTGCATGCCGAATTGCCGTTCCAGTTGCTGAAGGCGGAGTTGATAAAGCGCCCACAGCAACAGAACAAAGCCTCCCACGCACGAGACGCGGAACCAGATCGTCTGGTACCAGGCTGGCGTGACGCTGAAATCTAGAGTTGCTCCTTCTTCATTCCAAACGCCGTCATTATTACAGGCGATCACGCGAAAGCGGTATTTCCCCGGACGAAGATCACTATAGAATGCCTGTCGCCGACTCCCGGGTTCCTGCCATTCCGTATCGTGGCCTTCAAGTTTGTAGCGAAAGCGTACTTTCTGCGGCGCAACGAAGCTCAACGCTGCGTAGTCGATTTCCAAAGCTCGAGTGAGCGACGGAAGACTAGGATTGCTTCCGGGGTCATAGCTTCTGCGATCGGCGATGATTTCTTCGACATGCACCGGCGGCGGAATGGAGTTCCTGGACAGGTGAGCCGGATCAAGTACCTGCAACGCAAATCCGTTGGCGAACCATAACCGCCCATCGGGAGATCGTGCCGCCGCATCAAAAGGGGCCTGCCCTGGACGAACACCATCAAGAGAATCCAGGAGACGGAAATGCACGACGGTGTCAGGTTTTTGCCACCATTTCTGGATCTCCCCCTTCGGCACCTCAATGAGTCCACATTGCGAGTACAGCCAGAGATTCCCCTGATTGTCAAAAACAAGCGCATTGATTCCATCGCAGGGAAGGCCGTTTCGAACCGTTAGGGTCTGTTGAGTTCCGTTTCTCCACGCGATCAATCCAAAATGTGTAGCTCCCAATACAGCCCCATCGGAAGTTACGAGCAATTCATTTACTAGAGTATCAATGCCGGGAGCTGTGCTGTGCCTGAAGGGAAATATCTCAAGCTTGCCATTTTTGTATCGCGCCAGATCGCCGCGAATGAGACCCAACCAGATACCGCCTCCTGGGTCGGGGGCAACCCTGCGAGCAGCGGGCATCTGCGGCGCGGGAAACGCTTCCTGGATATTGAAGTTCTGAATGCGAAACAGTGTCCGGGGCGTCCCTGAGGTTTCGGCCCAGACATTATGGTCCACATCTTCGGTCATTCCGACAACGAATCCAATTGGCTTACCGTCAGGCTTATCGATCCTATGGAACGTTCCATTCTTATATACCGTCAAGAAATCTTCGACACCCACCCATAGTTCACCGGCATGATCCTCCAGGAGCGACATAACCTGATTCCCCGGCGCCCGGTGCACCTCAACGTTGGGAGTTCGTTCCTGCCGAAGTGCAGTCAGGGATTGATTCCCACTGATCCACACGGTACCATCGCGAACCACCAAAACGGAATCGACCTCTTCCGGTGGAAGCCCCTCGCGGCTTGAGTACGTCGTAACAGGTAGATCGCGGAAACAGTCGAGGCCCTGGGACGTATCGACCCAGATGTTGCCTTCGCGATCCTCGTATAAACCCTGCACAATCACATGGTCACTGGACAGACCGTCTGAACTCCCAAAGTGATCCGCCTGCTGGCCGCGAATACGGTAAAGTCCTTGGGTGGTGCCAACCCACAACGTATTCTCCCGGTCTAACAATAATGCGTTAACCGCCAACGTACTGCTGTCGAAATGCTGCGCAATAAACGGCTTCCATGCGCCATTTATGAATTGTTGCAATCCTGCACCGTGCCCGCCAGACGCCATTCCAACCCATATCGAACCATCTCTCGCCACAGCGAGGCTAGCCACACCCGTCGGCTCCGCCAATTTCAGCCCATGCTGAGCGTAGGTACTAGACGAACCCAGTTTCCAGCGCGTGAGCGTTGCCCCATAGCCAGTCCAAAGCGATCCCGAATCATCCTCGACCAGCCGTGCGCCATTGTTCTTTCCGTAGTAGCATTGCGTTTGCGCTCCGACGACCTTACATATCCCCCATGCGTTCTCCGTGATTTGAAGATATGAAAACCAGATTTCTCCATCTGCCCCCTGCACAATTGACAAGACTTCACCTGGCCGGTCAGGATATTGGATCAGATTTCCATCGACCAAATGGCTCAACCCGGAAGCCGTTCCGATCCATAGACTCCCATCGCGCGCACCGAGGAGTGCGTTAATGTAGGATGACGACATTGTTTTTCCACTCGTCGGCTTCCATGGAACGAATCGGACCCCATCGAAACGCATGAGTCCAGCCTGCGTTCCAATCCATAGATAACCATCCGTAGTTTGAGTAATTGCAGTTGGGGTGCCGTTGAAAACCCCGTCCTGGATTCTCCACGCGGTGTGCGCATATTGTGTGATCTGCCGGTTGGGATCGACTGCCCACGCAGTTGCTGCCAGTACAAACAGTAGAAAAAAACCACGCGACAGTGAAGGGTTCAACAGCCGGGCATTGTGAATTGCCTTAGGAGGAAGCACGCAAGCCCTCGTTTGGGAATTGTAGTAGTTGTTCGGACCCTAGCCAAGGGCCCGGATCCAAGGACGGGATTCATTGTTGCTTGGCCAACTGCACCGGCATCAAGGCTTCAGCGAACGCTCCGAAGGAATAGGCCAGGGCGGCTTGGCACGCTTCTTCGTCGATGTTCAGGATCGATGCTACATACGACAAGGAGTAACCTTCGAGAACTCGCAGCACATATACGAACCTCGGAAACAGCGGGAGGAGCAGAAGTGCCCGTCTCACTCGCTCCGTCGAAAGTGGGGTTTGCTGCCATTCGATCGTTGATCCTTCGGCCGTCTTCGCACGCCAATATTCGCCAGAGCCCTTTTCTTTCCTCAGCTCATCTGTTCGCAGCGCCACACAGGCCTTGATGACAACCCCAATGCCCCAGGCGCACATCCACTCCCCAAACACCGTGCCTGAATCACCGACGCCATGTATGCCGGAGAAGATAATTCTCGCTGCCGTATCTTCATCGCCCGTGAGGACGAGTGCGATCCAATAAGACTTCGCCGCGCAGGTCGTGAACTCACCAATGACTTCGAGTGCTGGCCGGCCCTCGCGAGTGTTGTGATCGTTCAAGATGCTCCCTTGAAATAATGCTGTGATTGCATCGCATCATCGTGAAGCACTCCGCGTGCCACTCAAATTGGGCGAAGCCCACACATCCGAAGCCTGATACATAAGGATTGAATACTAAGAACCAAGGCAACCCACCTGTACGGCTGCAAGGCTCTTCCGTTCCGCCGGTTGGTGTCCAACGTTTAGCGACCACCTCAAGCGAGCGACAACTGGTGGTCGCAGCGTCCATATAACAACGCGAATTCTGCCCATCCGGTCTACACGTCGCAACTGTATTCCGTAAATCCAAGGACTTTCTTCGCTCTTGAGCAGTTCATTAGATTGGCACGACTCGTGCATTGTGGTTAAGCGGTCAAGATTAGCTAGCGAGGAGGAATCGCAATGAAACCTAAGATTCGTAAGTGGAAACGCAATGCACTTTTGTGCGCAGGCTCGGCACTTCTGCTCGCTGCACTCGCGTTCGCCGCAGCCCACGAAACACGTCAGCTCGCAGCAGGTGAGAAGGCGACAGTCACGGGAGCGATTCTGTCTCGCGACGGAGACCTGATTCGGATTCTGGATAAGAAGTCCAACGAAGTTGTTGTAGTCAACATCAACGACGACACCAAGATTGAGCGCAAGCAACACCGCGTTGTGTTTTTTCGCCATACCGACATGGACGCCACCGCCATGGTCCCAGGATTGACCATCCACGCAGAAGGTGTGGGAAATTCGAAAAGGCAGCTTGATGCGGCCAAGATCGTATTCACTCCCGACTCCTTCGCCGTCGAAGTAGCTCAAGAGCAACAAGTCCTCGAAAACAAGACGGCCGTGCAGAACGCACAATCGACTGCGGATCTGGGTTTCTCAGCTGCCAGCTTGGCTCAAGCCTCGGCGGCACAAGCCCAGGACTCAGCGAATCAGGCCAGCCTGCACGCACAAGCTGCCGACGAACTGGCGAATGAAGANGCGGCGGCTGCCGCCATGTTGAATGGGCTCGTCTCGGACTTGGATGACTACAGGAACGAGTTTGAGGTGGATGTCTTCTTTCCCAAGGGTTCATCTGATCTAGACGAAGCGGCGATGCGCGATCTTGCCAATCTTGCTGATATTGCGAAATCGCTTAACGGTTACATGATCGAGATCGCCGGCTACTCTTCCAACACCCTCAACACAGAGGCGGATCGAAAGCTGAGCGAAGAACGCGCGGCTACCGTCGCCCGCTATTTCCGCGAAAAAAACATCCCGCTGCGGCGCATCCTCGTGCCGGCTGGCTTCGGCAGCACGCAGCCGGTCGCTAGTAACCGCGATCCACAGGGCCGCGAGCTCAACCGGCGCGTTGACATCAAGGTACTTGTGAACAAAAGGCAAGGGCAGGGCTCGTAATCCCAGATGTGATGAATGTTTCGAACTTGAAGTACGTTTCGATTTTCAGAAAAGGAGATTTGTCAGATGAAAGCTGCAACTCGAGTAACGATTTACGGTGCGTTCTTAATCGTGCTGTTGGGATCTGCATTTGGCCAGCACATCCAAACGGACTTTGATCACCAAGCCAACTTCTCTCAATACAAGACCTACTCGTGGCAGGAAATCAAACCGGCTAACTCGCTGTGGGACTCCCGCATAAAGAATGCAGTCGATGCCCAATTATCGGCGAAGGGTTGGACACAAGTCGACAACGGTGGCGATGTTGCCATCGTGGCGATCAAAATGACTACAACGCAAAGGACACTCCAAACGTACTACGACAATGTCGGCTTCGGAGGCGGTTGGGGATGGCGAGGATTTGGCGGTTACGGCGACAGCTTCGGCGACTCAACCACAACCGAGCAGGACTACAAAGAGGGAACACTGGTTGTCGACATATTCGACGCGAAATCGAAACAGCTGATTTGGCGGGGTAGCGCCGAAGGCACGCTCTCGGATAGTGCAGCGAAGAATGAAAAGAACCTCGATAGGGGCGTGGCAAAAATGTTCAAAGAGTTTCCACCTGAGTCCTGAAAACGCTAGTAAGAGACCCTCGGTAAGCGCGAATGTTGCGGAGCCAGGGAGCGGCGATAAGTGAAGCGGAATTGATCCACCTTTTCCAGGCCCAGCGGTTCGGTGCCATTGGTGCCGGGCCGGCGGCTTCGCTGGGTGCGGATCCATTCGTTGTTGAGTAGGCAATAATCAAGAAAGGAAACATTATGACCGTTGAAGTCAGCCGGCGCAGCATACTCATCGGCGGGATGGCAGTGCTAGCAACGGCGCTTCCGGTGCCAGCAATGGCTCTCAGGCTCCATGCTCTTGATTCGAACTCTGACAAATTGAACGAAGGAGAAAAATCCATGGCAACAATCACGACCAAAGACGGAACGCAGATTTTCTACAAGGACTGGGGTCCTAAGGACGCACAGCCCATCGTGTTTCACCACGGCTGGCCTCTGTCGTCGGACGACTGGGACACGCAGATGCTTTTTTTCCTTGCCAACGGTTATCGCGTTGTCGCGCATGACAGGCGCGGTCACGGTCGCTCCTCGCAGGTGGGCACTGGCCACGACATGGACCATTACGCGTCCGACGCATCGGCTGTGGCCGAGCATCTCGACCTGAAGAATGCGATCCACGTCGGACATTCCACGGGCGGCGGCGAGGTGGCACGCTATGTTGCGAAGTACGGCGAGCCCCAGCGGCGCGTAGCTAAGGCCGTGCTTATCTCCGCCGTTCCCCCACTCATGGTCAAGACCGAGAAGAACCCGGGCGGCACTCCGATCGAAGTGTTCGATGGCTTCCGCAAGGCGCTGGCTGACAACCGGGCGCAGTTTTATATCGATGTTCCTTCCGGGCCGTTTTACGGCTTCAACAGGACCGGCGCAAAGGTCTCGCAGGGAGTCATCCAGAATTGGTGGCGACAGGGGATGATGGGCGGCGCGCTCGCCCAATACGAAGGCATCAAGGCTTTCTCTGAGACGGACCAAACGGACGATCTGAAAGCGATTACGGTGGAGACCCTCGTGATGCAGGGCGACGACGACCAGATTGTTCCCTACAAAGACGCTTCATTGCTGCAGGCTAAGTTGCTGAAGCATGGCACGCTGAAGATTTACCCTGGCTTCCCCCACGGCATGATGACCACCCATGCCGACGTGATCAATGCGGACCTTCTGGCATTCATCCGAAGCTGAACCCCGTTTGGAGGTTATCGTCGAGTAGAGGTGAGTCATGCTTCAGAACCGGCTACAGCCCGTTGGAAACTTCCGTTGCGACTATGCAACTGGCGCCGATTTCTGCGATGCGTTTGTGACTAGCACAGACTCCTCATACCTGCTCGCATTCTTGTTTGACGGCAAATCACGAGGCGGCCGTGCGCTGTTTCGTCGCTGCTCTCGATCAGGCTTTCAAAGCCAATGCCGTTTTCAAGGAGTGGGCCACTTCGTGGATTAGACGCATATTTGCAAAGACGACGAACTCAGTGAAATTGGATCACAGCTGGCAGAGGGTTCCATAAACGCAGGAACAGTGAAGCCCTGGAGAAACAGTGCTTTTGTTTTGCTGGTGCTCGCAAAGGCGCGTCCCTGGCTCTCTCGAGGTCTTGGGCCTCTGGGGTTCATCTTTCGTTGGACGAATTGCGGATGAATGACGGCCGCCGAGTGGCGCGTTGGGATTATTTCGTTCTTCCCCAGGGCGCGCATGCAGCGATCCGATCTTGGCTCAGACTGCCACGGCCACTACAAGTACAAGCCAGAACTGGATACTCTGCACCCGCGGATTGAAGACGAGGTGAGATTGGCCGACACTTTCGGCGGAGCTCCTCCTGTGCCGAAAGGCCGACCAGGTATTTACAGCCGTTGCATCGAAGGCACTTTGGTCGGGCGTCCGGCTGCAAGTACTTGCTCCCAGAGCTGACGCCAGTCTATCTGACATTCACCATGGCACTTGAACTCGCTACCGCGGCCTCCCATTCTTCCTCCACATTCAGGGCAGACCCAGTTCAAAATGCTAGAGACCACTTCTGCACTCGCTTTGAACCTGCTCAATCGGATAAATGCCATTTATCACCTCAGTCATCGCACAGGGCGCTCAGCATCGATCGTGCCTGATGCATTTCCAGTTCCACAAATGCAACGAGAGGGTGGGTAAGAATGTAACTGTATTTTGAGTCACGGCATCAAAGCTCCATGTGCCGATTCGCCGAGAGCGGTAACCGCCTTCGCAGTCCCGCCTCCCTAAGAACCGTCATTCCACTGCGAAGGCGTCTCGCTCTCTGCGTCTCTTTATCCGAACAACGTCGCTAGTGGTGCCGGGTGGAACGGAACCACGCAAAGCCAGTCTGCAACGGCCACCTCATTTACGTTGTAAGCCCGTCGAATTGCCGACGGCCGTCAATGGAATGACGCTCCCATCCGATCCCCACACTCCGCGCTCGCAATAATTCCAGATCACGCACGAGGCTGCAAACACCTGACTAACTAATTGCCGATTGGGATGTAGCGTCTTACTTGCCCTCGTGGAAGGAGAAACGAAAACATCAAACGAGAACCCTTCGACTGACGACATCCGTTTGGAATCACACTTGCTAACACTGAGTACATGCCGTATTTGGTGGCCATGGATGGACTCAAGGTGAAGTCATGACCGAACTGGTTGATTCGTCGATTGCACAATACGCAGTGATCGAGGCTCGTCGGACAGAAGGTCCTTCGGAATGCTTCGTGATTGCCTATCCTGATGAGGAATCCCTGCGGGATCTCATCGCCGGCCCCAGCATCATTGCGTGCGGCTTCGCCTCCCGTGAGGAGGCTCAAGCAAAGGTCGACGCTGACTTCTGGACGACCGCCGCTTGGGAACGAACTTGGAGAGGACTTACTGTCGTCGGAGTTGAGGGATATCCACGCGGAGCCTTTTCGGTAATGCGGCGCATAGGAGCCACGTTCGATCTGACGCACACTGGGAGAATCGTTCATGGTTTTCTCCGGGCGGCTATTGCAGCGGCCATTCTCATCTTTTATTCCAAAAACGCATTGTCCACTGTGATCCGATCTCTTGTCGCAGGTTGATTCTCAGTTTGGCATGATTCGGGTGAAGAAGGCAGACTTGCTGGCGGTTGCCCACTACCTGATCGGCCACGTTTCCTACAGCCAGGTCCCGGCTTTGGCGAAGTGGCATAAGGTAGAGGCAAAGAGGGGCTCCGCGTCCCCACGGGAGCTTCTCGTCAAGAAAGTGGGCGCCTACCCATTACCCTCCCGTTCCCGTGGCGATCTGCGACGCAATCCCCTCGGAACCTCCGTCTGGAGCCGCTTTCGGATCGATGGATTGAAAGTTTTATTTTGTCCTTCACCCGCAAATGGGCCAATGATTCCCCTTCATGAGTTCAAAGAGTTTTGTAGAAATAAGGAGGCGCTGAACCACTTGGTTAACGTTAGATCTGACATCGAGGCCAAACACGGACGCCAAATGCGGCGTCCGGTGAGTTGAAGGGTTGGAACCAGAGAGGTCGGGGACTAACCGTCAAGAGCCTCCATTTAAGCCTCACTCGGCAGCGCGCCAAGTCGAACTGCGCGCTCTTATATTTGGAGCGACGGTCGTGGTGTTAGGCCCGAGGTCTCTTTCGTAAACAATGCCGTCCTGCGTGACGATGAAGGTCTTGACGCCAGATGACCGGTAGTTTGCGGGATATGCTACCAAGGCTACGCCGCCCCTCTTCTTGCCGCCGGAACCATAGCTGCTAGTCCCGGCCACAGAATCTGCCGTCACAATTCGAAAGTAGTATCCATGGAAGGGAGAGGACTCAATGCCTCCAGCATTCGTTGTACTGGCAGAGACGAGGCCCAGGACATACTGGCGGATGAAGTCATCGTCATATACATCTTTTGTCTCGCCCTGCTTCTTTGCCATTGCGAATGCACTACAGATTTCAATCGCAGTGGCCTCGTTTTCTCCGACCCTGCGAAACTTGATTTCTTGTATGCCAGTCTTGGAATCGAAATACCAGGCACCATTCTTTGAAACCAGTGGGATCGGAAAGGGCCAGTTTTCAGCGCCAATGTACAGCACTGTCGTCCCGTCAGCTTCTCTGACCAGACGGCGCATTTCCCGATATTTCTGGCTGAACTTCTCGCGTTCGAGCTTGTCTTGAACTTCGTCGCTCGAGGAGGTGACTTCCTTTCCTGCTCCGAGGATCGCTTCCAGGGACGGCTCGTCTTCATTTTGTACGGCCTGAAACAGAGCGCCGCTAGCTTCTTCTGGAGAGGAGAACGTCTTTGGTTGGGAGTCCTGAGCAGAGCTCGATCCAGCAAAGCCGGCTACCAGCAGCAGCAAGACGACCAACAGCAGACAAAAGATGCCGGATGCGAACCCGCAGGCAAGTTTCACGGTGAATGTTTCAAGCGTCATATAGTTTGTGCGCATGAGTTCTTTCTCCATATCATCAGTCTCGTTTCTGGTAACGGAACCGAATTACCGGCGACCGCCGCCTCCCCCGTGAAAACCGCCGCCTCCGAAACCACCACCTCCACGGAAGCCTCCGCCAAAGCTCGACCGTCCGCGATAGGAGAACCCTCTCGCGACTCCTCCATGGTTAAAGCCGCTGAATGCACCGGAACGAGTGCCGTCGAATCCGTGATGCGACCCGCCGAAGCCCCGTGAGTCGGAGAAGCCACCACCGCGAAATCCGCCGTCATGAAATCCGCGGCCGCGATTGAAGTTGTTGCGGTTGGCGAAAATTCTGCTGTGTGACTCGTAGTGGTGATGGTCGAAACGAATGCCGTGGTGATGCCAATCGTATCCCCAGTTGTGCCAGCCCCAACCGTACCCACCAAAAAAGCCGACTCCAAAGCCGAAGCCAAATGCAATTCCCGGACCATCAAAGAAGAGCCCCGGATACCAATACCAGTCTGGCCAGATCCCGATGGGCTCTCCATACACGAGCCAAGGGTCATACTCAGGAACGTAAACAACCTCCGGGTCGGCGGGTTCGATCACAATTGTCTGTCCCCGCTTGGTTACGTTTTCCTGCGATGTGCTTTTTAGGTTCCCAGCATTTTCCGCACGCTCACGCATTACCTGAATGGCGTTCATCACGTCCTGCTCTTGGTTGACGAAGGCATCACCGAGCGATGAGGTCCATGACAGATTCTTGTCCATGTTGGCGAGCACCGAAGGAAACTCAGTGAGCGCCTTCACGCTCGGGTCCCACGGTTGCTTATTTACCTCTTCACCGAGTTTTTTTTCCTTTAGATCAGAATGCTGCTGCATCCACCGGTCTGCTTCCACAACTTGGTCAGGATAGGTAGCCGCTGCAAGAATCTGTGCCACTAACGCATCCGGATACAAGGCAATAGGCGCCACGAGTTGCTGCAGCTGTACCACCGTCTGTTGCGCGGCCTGAACCTTCGGTGGTGCGGATGATTCATCCGATTGGGCGGCGAGCCCCGCTCGCGCAGTCGCTAACGCAACGCAACAAGATAGAAAAAGAGACAGGGTCTGCTTTAGGAACTTCACAATCATTCTCCTTGCGGCGGGCCGGTATCTGAGCCCATTTGATCGTTGACACCCAAGAGCAAATGCACGCGGCTTTCCAATCAACCGCGGGAGGGTTTCCAGCGCATGAGTCGGGTAGTTGTTGGAGATGTGCTGATGAAAACCAAATAAGGCGTCCACCGGACGACACAAACGCCCGCATTTCGACGGCCTTCGGATTTCGACTGGGCTCCGCAAGCCCAGGATTCGGCAAAACATAGGGTGCGCTTTGGTTTTGACTGTGTCTCGGGACGGTCCCAAAAGACCTTCGCTTACCGCGCGGGATCACCGCTCTTGGTTCGCGGACGTAGGAGAGCAGGAGTCGCCTTCGCAGCGGCAATGAAAGATCAAGGGAGGCAGGACTGCGAAGGCGACTGTCGGTCTTGGCGCATTGCCATATGCTCCTCTGATGCTGCAAAGGACGACTCCGTCACGTTCTTATTTTGAAACGGACATCGATTATCTGAACTAAGCACCAAATGCCTCTTCGTGATTGTGGAACGCGAAATGCATGGAGTATTTGCGTTCAGCTTTGGTGGCCACAGGAGTGGACGACACCTGGCTGATGGTTCCTTGATCATTAGTGGAGGTCTCTATGCAGGTAATGAGGTCAGCTGCAATCGGGGTGAGTTCAGAGTTGATGTCCGACATTCTGAATTGCGTTTGCCCCGATTGCGGCGGAAGCATGGGCTGTGCCGGCCGAGCGTTCAAGTGCCTCGGCAAGTGTCAGCGGGACTGGCGCGAAATCTGGGAGCGAGTTCTGTCCGCTGGTTTCGACAGACGATCGACAAGGGCGATCAGAGCGAGTTAATCAGTCAGGCCTTCGCTGACCACAAGCTCTGACTCCTTGGAGGGACGTGCTCCTTCCTCGGTGACGCTAACGATCAGCTCAATCAAAACCATTGCCAGAGAATGCACCGAACAGCTCGTCTCTAACTAAGTAGCGGAAGTTTATCTGGCGCTCGAAACCGCCAAGGAGAAGCGTTATGAAGAAACCACTAACCTGTCTGATCAGCATGTTGCTCGTAGTTCTGCCAATTCTCTCCTCTTCTGCTTCGGCAGCGGAACCGGAGAAAGACGAAGATCGCTTAAGGAACAGCGGCACGGTGTTGAAAGAAATTCTCGATGTTCCTGACGACATCCCCCGGGACTTGCTCGACAAGGCCGACTGTGTAGTTGTCTTTCCGTCCGTTCTGAAGGCGGCTTTCATTGTCGGCGGCAGCTATGGGCGAGGCGCGATGTCCTGCCGGAGAGGCGAAGACTTCAGAGGATCGTGGGGTGCGCCTACCATGATGGCTCTCGAGGGCGGCAGCTTTGGCTTCCAAATAGGTGGCGAGGCAACGGATTTTGTTCTGCTCGTAATGAATGAGCGGGGTGCGAGCGGAATTCTAAGCAGCAAGGTGAAGCTTGGAGCGGACGCCTCGGCCGCGGCAGGCCCGGTCGGCCGCACTACCTCGGCAGAAACAGACGCAACGCTGCGTGCGGACCTCTTGAGCTATTCCCGCGCTCGGGGTGCGTTCATAGGTGTCTCTCTCGAGGGATCAACCATTCGTCCCGATAATGGCGCGAACCGGCAGATTTATGGACAAGAACTTTCAGCAAAAGAGATCGTGCTGTCCGGGCATGTCGCCATCCCTCCAGCAGCTCAGGCGATGATTTCGACACTGGATTCCAGGACTCCGAGACATCGGTCATGACCCGGAAATCTGGCGAGCGCTGGGAGAAGACACAGCATTACCGCAATTTCTATTTCAAAGACTGAAGCACGCGACAAAAGACAAACGAAAGGAGAAAACTAATGAGTGCCATCAGCAACGTGAAAGTAACGGGTGTTCGCAAAGAAACCGATAGCCTCGGTGAAGTGGATGTTCCAAGCAGCAAACTGTGGGGAGCGCAAACGCAACGGTCACTCGAACACTTCAACATCGGGAAGGATCTGATTCCGCGCGAAATGATCGCGGCTTACGCGACTCTGAAGAAAGCCGCTGCGAATGCAAATCACGCAGGCGGGCGGCTCGATGACCAGCGTCACAAGTTGATTGTTCAAGTCTGTGACGAGATCCTCGCGGGCCAGCATGAGGACATGTTTCCTCTGCACGTCTGGATGACGGGAAGCGGCACACAATTCAACATGAACGTGAACGAGGTGATTTCCAACCGCTGCTGCCAACTTGCAGGCACGCCGGTCGGGAGCAAGGCGCCAGTTCATCCCAACGACCACGTCAACATGTCGCAGTCTTCCAACGATTCCTTTCCTACTGCCATGAACATGGCGGCGGCAGTCAATGTGAAAGAGCGACTCATACCTGCGGTTAAGAACCTGCATGATTCAATCGACGCGAAGGCGGAGGAATGGAAAGACATTGTGAAGATCGGTCGCACACACATGCAGGACGCCACCCCGATCACGCTCGGCGAGGAATGGTCGGGATACTCGGGAATGCTCAGCGACGATCTTGAGCGTATCGAAGATGCGCTGCACGGTGTGTATCGCCTAGCGCTTGGCGGAACGGCAGTGGGAACGGGCATCAATGCAGCCCCAGGATTCGGCGAGGCGGCCGCTGCTGAAATTGAAAAGCTTACGAACCTGCCTTTCATCAGCGCTCCCAACAAATTCACGGTGCAGGGCGCTCATGATGCTCTCGTCCAGCTCTCCGGCACACTTCGCACCCTCGCGGTCTCGCTCTACAAAATTGCCAATGACATTCGGCTGATGTCCTGTGGCCCGCGCGCAGGCTTCGCCGAGTTGGTGATTCCTGCGAACGAACCCGGCTCGTCGATCATGCCGGGCAAAGTGAACCCGACCCAGGCCGAGGCGCTAACCATGATTGCGGTCCAGGTTATGGCCAATGATGTGGCCGTGGGCTTCGGCGGAGCGGGCGGATACCTGGAGATGAACGTCTATAAGCCTCTCATCATTTTCAACGTAACTCACTCGGTCACGATCATGACCGACGGATGCACTAACTTCCGGAAATTCCTCATCGAAGGGACAAAACCAAACTTGAAGAAGATCAAAGAATATGTGGATCGCTCTTTGATGCTGGTGACTGCTCTCTCGCCCGTCATTGGCTACGACAAATCGTCGAAGATTGCGCACTATGCGCTAGATAACGACCTCACGCTCAAGCAAGCCGCACTGAAGCTGGGATTTGTCACGGAAGACGAGTTCGACCGCGTGGTGGATCCGGCGAAGATGGTCCACCCGTACGTGGCAAAAGCCAGCTGAGAAACAACTTTAATTTCTGTCGATACGGCACTGAAGAAACACGAAGGGGAGAACATGACGACGAATAAGCGCGGAATTGAACTGCTTCACGATCCATCCCTCAATAAGTCCACAGCCTTTACGGAGGCCGAAAAACAGGCCTTCGGAATCGTTGGCTTGGTACCCGATGTGACCGAGACCGAAGACCTGCAGTTAAGCCGGGTGATGCTGCAACTGGGCCATAAGAATACGGACCTTGATCGCTACATTTACCTGGTCAACCTGCTCGATCACGACGAAACCCTCTTTTATCGGACTGTCATGTCTGACCCCGCTCGCTTTCTGCCGATCGTTTACGACCCAACCATCGGGGAAGCTTGCCTGAAGTTCGGCCATATTTACCGCCAACCTCGCGGCATGTATTTGTCGATGACACGCCGCGGCAAGGTGAAGGAGATTTTGAGAAACTGGCCCCAGAAAGATGTCCGGTTTATCTGCGTCACGGACGGTGGCCGCATCCTTGGCCTTGGAGATCTTGGCGCCAACGGAGCGGGCATCCCCATTGGCAAGCTGCAGTTGTACACCGCCTGCGCCGGTGTACCGCCGCAGTATCTGCTTCCGATGTACCTCGATGCGGGCACTAACAACGAGCAGTACCTGCACGATCCCCTGTACTTGGGCATGCGCAAGACCCGCCCGTCCACCGAGGATCTTTATTCTTTCGTCGACGAATTCGTAGAGGCGGTGCAGGAAGTATTCCCCAAGTGTTGCATCCACTTCGAGGATTGGACTGGAGCAGATGCCGTGCACTTGCTCCAGCGCTACCGCGATAAGTATTGCGTCTATAACGATGATGTGCAAGGCACAGCTGGGATCACTCTTGCTGGGATGATTAATGCGGCCAAGCTCAAGGGCACGAAGCTAAAGGACGAAAAGTACCTCTTCCTCGGCGCGGGCTCGGCCGGGATTGGCCTGGCCAACTTGCTTTGTTCCGCACTGGTGGCACAAGGCCTCACGCTCAAAGAAGCGCAGTCGCGGGTCTACATGTTCGACGTCAACGGTCTTCTGGAAGATACTCGCAAAGACCTGGTCGACTTCCAAAAACCCTATGCACACAAGCACGCGCCAACTCGGGATTTCGTCGCTGCTATCGAGAGCATCAAGCCAACGACGATCATTGGGGTGAGCACGATCGGCGGCGCGTTCACGCAAAAGGTCGTGGAGGCAATGTCACGTGTCAACGAGCGCCCTGTAATCCTTGCGCTCTCCAACCCAACCGAGCATGCGGAGTGCACGCCAGAACAAGCTTATACCTGGTCGAAGGGCAAAGCGATCTATGCGGCCGGCGTGCAGTTCGAACCGGTCCGCTACAACGAACAGACATTTCTGCCGGGACAAGCGAACAACTTCTACATATTCCCGGCGGTGGGTATGGCGATCTTCGCCACGCAGGCGAAGCGCGTTACCGACGAAATGTTCATCGAGGCCGGGCAGGCGGTGGCGGATCAGGTGCCGTCCGACCTGTTGAAACAAGGCCTTCTTTATCCATTGCAGTCGAACATTCTTGAGACCGAGATTCAGACTGCCGCGCGGGTGGCAAAGCTGATCTTCGATTTGGGGCTCGCTCGCGTCAAGCGCCCTGCCGACATGGTTGCGTTCATTCGCGAGCACATTTACAAGCCGGAATACAAGACGCAACTAGAGCCCGTGGCCGCAGTAGCCTGACGGAATGCGCAAGTGCATGGTGAGGCAGTAGGCACGACCTCTACTGCCTCATTCCCAACACAAGGAACGCGTTCGAATTACTAGGCCGCGCAAGCGGCAATGGAGAATTGTGCCTTCGAACATCAACCAGACTGGCATGTGGCTTTCGCTCGGCCTTGCCTTTGTTGGTGGGTATGGCGACGCGGCCAGCTTTGTCCTGGCAAGGACGTTCACTGGACACGTCACCGGTAATTTGGTTCTCGCCGCCATCGCTGTAGCGGCTCATGATTGGCGGGCAACGCTTGCGCCTCTTTCCGCCATTGTCACTTTCTTAATTGGAATTGTTTTGAGCGTGCTGATCGTACGGCCCCTCAAGACGTGGTCATCGTGGCCGTTGCTTCCTACGGTCATGGGAATAGAAGTGATCCTGCTAGTAGCAGCGTCTCTTGCGCTCTCATCAGGTCTGGCTCAAGGAGTCGGAATATTCGTGATCTTTCTGTCTCTAGCTCTGGGTCTACAAAACGGAGCGTTTCGTCGTGTTGGTGGCATCAGCGTTCACACGACATATCTGACAGGGATGATTACAAGCCTTATCTCGACAGAAGCCGAACAATACACTTCCGAAGAGGTTCCTCACGACGTAAGACCTCACGATCCAAAGATAGAACTTCTCTGCGTAATCTGGATAGCCTTCGTGGTGGGCGCTGGGACGGGAGCAGCGTTGGTCCTTCATTTTGGCGCACTCGGGATGCTAGGAGCCGCGCTGCTTTTGATCCCACTCGCGCTGTGCGAGGTGCAATCTTGATCAAGCGAGAGTCTCCCAAGCTCGTGCTTCTAGTGTGCATCATGTTATGCATTTTGGTGGCCTACGGATATTCCCAGACAGGTCTAGGAGAAACACTTAGCGGCCCGGACAGCGATGAGACGGGTCAGGGCCACCACCGACATCTCTTTGGAGACTGGGATGGCGAACGTTCCCGGCTGCTCGAACGCGGTGTGCGATTCGACTTCCAGTACGTCAGTGATTCTCTCTGGAACATTGAGAGCGAACAGCAGGACCGACTCGCAAGTTTTAATCGGTTCCGAGGTACGGTGGACATCGATTTCGGCGCGCTGGTCGGCGAGCAAGGATTGTATTTCCACGCGACAGCGCTATGGCAAGGCGGCGGCAATCTTGGCGCTTATCTTGGCCTGCTCACCAGTCCTAGCGGACTGTCGAGCGCGAACACATGTCGCCTCGATTCCTGGTGGATTGAGAAGAGATGGCTGGATGAACGGATCACTGCGCGCATTGGTCAGTTCGCGGGTCAGGATTTTTACGGAGCCCAGCACGATGCGGCTTCCTTCATTTTTGAGCCGATGGGATATGCATTAGGCAATCTATTCACAGACTCCGAGTCCTTCGATCCTCCTTCTACTCCCGCGTTTGAATTGCGTTTCGTGCCGATTCACAACCTCTATGTGAAATCAATGGTGGCGGCTGCGGTCCGCTCGCCTTTTTCACAGAATCCAACCGGCCTGGTTCCGACGTTCAATGGAACTCCGGTAAGCGTGTCGGAGATTGGGTTTAGTCCGGGCAAGAAGGCGTCGTCCGTTCGAGCCTTCGACAATGTCGAAAGCCGAAAAGGATACTCGGGCCTCTATCAGTTCGGCGCCTCCTACAATCCCGCAAAGTTCACGTCACCGACGAGTCTGACACCCCGGGCGGGCAACTACCTTTTGTATTGGATGGCGAGCCAGGCCCTTTGGCGCGTGGATCCGAAAGAAGCAAAAGGCTTGGACGCGACGCTTGCCTACGACTGGGAGCCCCGCGGACATCAACCGGAACAACACGCAGCTCACGGCTGGACTGCGATTCAACGAGCCGCTGCCTNTGCACATTCACAACACCATGTCCCTGGGCTATGTGCGTAACAGCTTGAGCTCGCAGTTCCTCCCGCGAGCCACGCCTGCTTGGAAGACGGAGAATGCCGTTGAATTCAACACGCTTCTCGACCCCCTGCCCATGCTCCTTGTGCAGCCGGTCATTCAGTACTACGCGAACGTGGGTGGACGAGCGCAGCGCTCCGTGGTTTTCGGATTCAGGACCAAGGTGGAGTTTTAGAGATGTTTTGGCATTGCTTTAAAGGAGATCCTTCATGAACATCGGTGGATTATTCGGAGCGTTAACTCCTGTCTTTTTTGTCCTCGCGCTTGGTTACCTGGCTGGGAAGCGCAATGTCTTCGATGCGGACCAGTCCGCGGGTTTGAGCAAACTGGCGCTAACCTTTGCCCTGCCGGCCTCTCTGTTCGTCAGCATGACCGACATTCCCAAAGATCTTCTCCTGCAGCAGGGTCTTCTTGTCCTGGCACTGATTCTGTCCCACGCCGGGCTTTTCGTCGTTGCGTGGGTGCTCTTGCGAAGGGTGAAGTCGCTCAGTGGGACGCCTTCCATCATCTATGCGCTTATGCTCGCTACCTCCGCGACCCCGGTCTTTGGCCTCGCCGTTCTCGAACCACTCTTGGGTCGAACCAGCGGGGGTGCCGTGGGACTCGTGGCCCTGGCAATTAACCTAACAGTACCTCCGGCAGTGATCCTTCTGGAAATGGATGCAGCGGCGAAAGATCTAAGAGTCGCCACCAATTCTTCGAAGCCAAGCGCGATCGTAACCGGCCTGAATGCTGGTTTGAAATCGCCACTCCTGTGGGCGCCAATCCTGGGAATCGCTGTTGTCCTTTTGAGCGTTCACTTGCCAGCTGTGGTAGCCAGCTGTTTCGAGTTGATTGGCTCAGCCACATCCGGCGTAGCGGTTTTTGCGGTAGGCCTCGTTTTGGCAGCTCATCCGGTTCGTTTTTCACGTGCGGTGTTGGTCGGTTCCCTTGCTCGTGTAACCGTGCAATCGGCGGTTCTCTTCGCAATACTGCATTTGTTGCANGTTGTTAGTCCGTTTGCGCGCGAGGCGCTGGTTTGCTGTAGCTTTCCCCTGGCTACCGTGGTCGTGCTCTTTGCGGCCAGGTACAAAGCAGTGGAGTCAGAAGCCGCGTCTATGCTTCTGGTCTCAACGCTCGCTTTGGTGGTAACAGTACCGACGATCCTCTGGTTGAGCCATTGATTTATAAAAATACTGACTACGGAGAAGATTTTATGAATGTCGGGCTCTTGCTTCTGTGACTGACTGTGGGACTCACTCTGGCGGCGCATGGCACGCAAAAACTGTTCGGATGGTTTGGGGGACCAGGGCTTAACACCACAGGACAGTTCTTCACTGTCCTTAATTTCCCTCCCGGCGTCGTTGCCGACTCGACTCTCGTCATCGTCACGCAGGGAATGTCAACTCCTGTTGCGCAAGCGTCGGTGACGCAAACGCTTCGGCGCACCGATAAGGGTTGGCGGATCGCCCGACGCCTCATTAAAGAAGCAGCAGAGGGAGGCTGCGGTGCGTGAAAACAAAAAGGAAACCGCACACCAGTTTGAGGTGGCTGAGCTACGCCGAAAGGCGAAGGACTTCCATCAGCCCAGACCGGTGGGCTGGAACAAGCCCACGATACACAGACGATACACAGAGCGTCGGTTCTTTTGCATTCCCTACCGCTACTTACAGGGCATTACGATGCGACCGGTGCCTTGTAATTACGACGTGATACAACATATCAGCGCCCTTTCACGGCGGTGACACGCCTATGCCCCTAGAACCCCTGCCTGGAGGTGGTTTCAGATGCAAGTCATTCAAAAGTTTGCTGCCATTTCTGGAAACTTTTCAGAACTGGCCGGGTTCCAAGCTCATAACCACTCGTCGCTTTACACATAAGGACAAGACGCAATGCCGGGCATCACCTAACTCTTAGGCGGGGGTTGAAGCCGTGTTTCCCAACGTTGAAGTACGCCACCTGCACGCAGTCATTGCCTTGGGCGAAGAGTTGAACTTCACGAAGGCCGCTCTCAGATTGCACCTCACCCAATCCGCGCTCAGCAGACAAATCACCGAGATCGAAAAACAAAACAGATTTCGCCTGTTCACTCGCGACAATCGACGTACTGTCCGTGTGGAGCTCACCGAGGCAGGGCGAGTCTTCGTTGAAGAGGCTCGGTCCTCGCTCGTACATATGGAGCGGGCTGTGCATCTCGCCCGTACCGCCCATGACGGAGCAGACAACGTTTTGACGATCGGACACTCGCACGAAGCCGATCAGTCCTGGGTTTCGGACCTTCTCGCTATTCGTCTCCCCCTTTACCCTAACCTCGATGTTCGACTGATCAGTCAGTTCTCTGTCGAATTAGTCCGCAGTGTTCTAGCCGGGGAACTGAATCTCGCCCTGGTCACGGCGCCGCCGGCGGACCCTCAGATCACCGCTGTACCATTCGCTCCGGCACTAATCTATGTGGCTTTCCCGGAGAATCATGCGGCTGCTCAAAAGGAGCAAATCGTGCTCGAAGATTTCGCCAAAGATCGATGGATCTTGTTCGCGCGACGAGTTTATCCCGTGGTTCATGACGCGATCATGGACGCTGCACGACGCGAGGGAATCACTCCGAAACATGCACATGACACAATGACGCCGCAAGAAGCGGTTCACTTGGTATCTGAGCACGTTGGCATAGCCATCTTCACCAAACCGAAGGCCCTTGGTTTCCGCGTTGAGGGCGTGACGTTAAAGCCACTTTCTGATGCCTCATTGTGTTTCCAAACGTGTGTGATTATGCGATCCGACGACGATTCACGATTGGCGAACGAGTTCGTCCGGTCCTTTCTGCGCCGATCTGAAGATCAGCGGCGTCCGCCCAAGCCAATTGAATTGCCCCTGTCCGCCCGAGTTGTCAGTATCAAAAAGGCTAACCCGATGCCGCGCCGTTGACCGGACGGCCTCGCCGGTACGGAGTACATCCCGTTGTCTATATCCGCGTATCTGTGCCCTGTCGTCCGCATCTCTACGTGCCGTCTTCGTCATGATCTGCCTCTTCGGTGATCCACTGGGACGGGTTCGGAGTCAATCTAACAGCCGCAGGCTAACGTCAAGGCACTTTCGCGGCATAAACGATGATTCCTACGGGCTACCCCTCATTTATTCCACGGTTGCCTGTGACGCTGCGCCTTCCGTGCGGCTGTTCCTGTTGCTCTCTCGCCCCGCCTAGGGGATCACATGAAGAAAAGAGGCAACATTATGACGAAGAAGACTCTCAGCAAGAGCGACCTCGCGCAGTTTACGGGGAGCGAGAACTGGTATCGGCACGGGATCAACCGCAACGTTCTCTACACCGACGGCGTGCAGTACGTCGCCGAGCACGGTGGCGCACATTGGCTCCTGGACAAAATTGCGATCATTCAGCCCTACAACAAGGCCGTCACCGCC
>JGI12664J13189_1000018_pt1 | contig 21597 bp, 16 predicted proteins | sample BlaSpr_A8_OM1_O3_FD_13189 | JGI IMG/M metagenome (IMG submission 13189) | reverse complement strand
CCTGCCGGTGAGCAATACGTTTCACGGCCGCGACATTTTCGCGCCGGTCGCCGCCTATCTGGCCAAGCAGGTGGATACCATCAAGTTTGGTGAAGAGATCGAAGACTTCGTTCGGTTCAATGCGCCGAAACCGAAGATGCTGGAGCCAAACAAGCTGCGCGGCGTCGTACTGAAAGTCGACCGCTTCGGCAACCTGGTCACTAACATCACTCCGGAAGACGCACACGCGCTGTTCCAGGAAGATTCCGCCTGCAAAATCATGGTGGGCACGCGCGAAGTTGCGGGCCTGCGCAGCAATTACGCCGAGGGCGCTCCCGGCGAGATTTTTGGAATTCTCGGCAGCATGGGTTTTCTGGAAATCGCCGCCAACCGCGCCTCAGCCGCACAGCTAGCCGGAGTCGGCAAAGGCACCGAAGTGATCGTCACGATGGGCGGAGCCGCAGCAGCAGGGACAGGCGCGTAGAATTTTTATCAGGAGAAGTCTTTTACGGCGTCTTCGGTTTGGGATGGACAAAGCGTTCCATCTCGCCCGTCCACTTCAAAAATCTCCAGAGATTGCTGCGCTCCCGCCACATAAATTCCCAAAATTCGATAAATCCAATCTGAGTCATTTTCACGCCGCAATAAGTTTCCATGCGCCACAAAAGATAGGGACTTCGCCACGGAGCAAGCCGATGACCCTTAGTCGCGTTCCAGAGAAAACGCAGCGAATAGCGCATGAGAACATGATAACTCGGCTTTCGGTTTCCGCCGTTTTAGGTTTAGCTAGAGGCTCGCAGCTCGGGACTCGTGACTCGCTATAATTCGTACTTCTTCATCAGATGTCGGAACGACCGATAGGAAATTCCCAGCAGATCGGCCGCGCGAGTTTGCACTCCACTGGAATGGTTGAGCGCGTTTTGCAGCAGCGAACGTTCGATGCTGGCAACATAATTCTCCATCCCAACTCCTTCAGGCAGAACCGCGGCAGACGCATCGAATGTTGCACCGCTGCCAGCAGCGGCAGCGCGGACTTTCGGCCGCTCGGCAGGAAGTTCGACGTGTAACTCGTCGGTCGTTTCGAGCGCAACCGCTCGCTCGACGGTATTCTCCAATTGACGCACGTTTCCTGGCCATTCGTACCCGCACAAACTGTCCAGCGATTCTTTGTTCACGCGCAGAATTCCGCGTCCCGCAGCAGCCGCGTATTTCTTGAGGAAGTGATTCACCAGCAGAGGAATGTCCTCGCGGCGTTCGCGCAGCGGCGGAACGCGCACGGGAATTACGTTCAACCGATAGTAAAGATCTTCGCGGAACAGATTCTCGGCAACGGCTTTATCCAGATCGCGGTTCGTCGCGGCGATGACTCGCACATCGATGGATATCTCGTTGGTGCTGCCTACAGGCCTCACAGTACGTTCCTGCAAAACGCGCAGCAGTTTAACCTGCATCGCGAGAGTCATCTCGCTGATTTCGTCGAGGAAGATCGTTCCGCTGTCGGCGACTTCGAACAACCCGCGCTTGTTCTGATTAGCGCCGGTGAATGCTCCCTTCAGATAGCCGAAGAGTTCACTCTCCAGCAGAGTCTCAGGAAAAGCTCCGCAGTTGACGGACACGAAAGCATCAGTCGCCCGTGGCGAACATACGTGAACCGCGCGAGCGACAAGCTCTTTCCCCGTTCCGCTTTCGCCATGAATCAGAACTGTGCTCGCCGTTGAAGCGACGGTGCGCAGCGTCTGCTTCAGCTTTTCCATCGGCGCGCTGGAGCCGATGATGTTGTCGAGCGAATTGCGTGTAGCGGCGTCGCGGCGCAGAGCGAAGTTCTGCTTGCTCAAAACCAGTTTCTCCACGACGCGGTTAATGGCCAGTTTGATCTCGTCGACCAGACCAGGAGTCTTGCGAATGTAGTCGGACGCGCCGCCGGCTTTGACGGCTTCGACAGCAGCCTCGTGATCGTCAACGGCAGTAATCAAAATCACGCCAGAGTCGGGAGAAACGCGATGCGCGTGGCGAAGCACTTCGATGCCGTCAATATTCGGCATCTTGATATCGGTGATGATCAGATCGTAAAGTGCTCCGTCAATCTTGCTCTTCGCGGCCTGTCCGGATTGCACAGTCTCGACGCGGTGTCCGTCGCGGCGCAGGGCAATGTCGAGCATTTCGCAGATGGAGCGTTCGTCGTCGCAGACCAGGATTTTAGCCATGCAGTCTCCCTCCCGCTGCCACGAACGCGGCCTTCCCGCCCTGCTCGCGAGTAGCTACTGCGCTGGGACTCGCGTCACCCGCGAAGGAAGCACCCAACGACAGAGAACGATCCGTATCCAATGCGCGCAATCTGAGGACGAAGGTGGTTCCCTTCCCCGGTTTGGAGCGCGCCCAAACTTTGCCTTCATGCGCCTGCACGATCTGATAAACGATGGCTAATCCCAAGCCTGTTCCGCCTTCGAAATTCGATTGAAACGGTTCGAATATTTTTTCGGTTTGCTGCGGAGTCATTCCCGTGCCCGTGTCGGTGAAGCTGACTTGCCAGTCCTCGTCGACGAGATCGAGGCCAACGGTGAGCCTTCCTCCCCTGTTGCTGTTGCCGCCGATTTCGCTGCTGCCGCCGCCGCCATTCATGGCCCGCACTGCGTTCTCGCAAAAATTCCAAAACACCTGCTTGATCTTGTCGCCGTCGGCAACCGTCCAGGCGTGGTGCTCGGCAAATCGGCGTTCAATGGTGATTCCCGTGCTTTCTGCGACCATGCGATGCTGCATCAGGGTCAGGGTGTCTTCGACGAGTTGAATAAGATCGACTTTGTCGAAGTGATATTGCTTGGTTCGTGAATACGCGAGAAAGTCGCTGATGATGCTGTTCAGGCGCTGGGATTCTCGCGTCACAATCGCCAGCAGACGACGGTGCTCCTCGTTCATCTCGGGAACTCCGGAGAGCATGCTGACCGAACCNGCGATCGATGTGAGAGGATTGCGGATTTCGTGGGCGATGGCTGCGGCAAGGCGTCCGACGGCAGCCAGACGATCCTGCATGCGCACTTCGCGCTCCAGACGCCGGATTTCGGTCAGGTCATCCAAAGCGTAGACGAATCCGATCACGCCGCCGTCTGGCACAAGCAGCGCCGCAACTCGAATTCGAGCCGTCTTGCGAAACTTGTTAGGCGTATCGAAGCGAATTTCTCCGTGATACTGATCGGACTCGGCCGTAGGCAGAGAATCGAGAAACAAATCGCGAACAGGGCTTCCGGTCAATTCATCGGAGGAGCGTTCAAGCAATTTCTGTGCGGCGGCGTTGGCTAGCGTTATGCGGCCGTCGAGACCGGTGGTGATGAGCCCGCTGCCGATGGACTGAATAATGTAGTCGTGCAGAACCTGGAGATTTTCAAGGGCTCCGCTAGTGTCTTTTAATTGCACGCCCACCTGCCTCAATTTCGCGGTGAGCAAGCCGGCGAGGTAAGCCACGGCAAAAAACGCGAACAGGTTTACGAAGATGATCGCTAACAATGCTTTGAAGCCAGGATGCGTGGTGCAATACGAAGGGATCACGGCGAAGTAATTCAGTTCGAGCACGGATCCATAAAGAATGAACGCGAGCGCCGCGACCAGGTGCGACCACACGCGGGGCAAGAGCACGCCGGCCACGATAATCACCAGCGGATAGAGGAAGTTGAGCGAACTATCCCAGCCACCGGTTTCGTGGACTACGAGGCTGACCAGCACCAGATCGGTGAGGACCTGCAAAGAAGCCTGCACCCGGTGCTCCTGCCAGAAGGAAAGCAGCAGGACGTAGAACAAAGAGAGGCTGTACCAGAAAAGAATGGTGCTGACGAACAGCCGCATGGGCAGCGGTGCAGGAGTGAATTGGGCGACCGCCAGTTCGATTCCCAGCAAAAATGTCAGGATGAGGATGCGGACCTTGACCAGCCAGGCCAGCCAATTGCGCTCGTCGAAGGTCGGTTGCATGAAATTCAAGGTTTCGAGGTGGTAAGGTTTCAAAGTTTCAAGGTTTCAGAAGGCCGGAGAGTTGCGGCATCCATAAGATGCTGATCCGGCTTTGAAACCTTGAAACTCTACTTCTATCCTGCCAGTTTTGCGATCATGGCGAACAGAGGCATGTAGAGCGAAATTACGATGCCTCCGACCGAGATGCCCAGCACGCCGATGATGACCGGTTCGAGCATGGCCAACATGTCTCTGGTGGCAGCGTCCACTTCCTCTTCATAGAAGTCGGCGATTTTCTGCAACATGGAATCCATGGCGCCGGTGGCTTCGCCGACGCCGATCATCTGCGTGACCATGTTGGGAAAGACGCCGCATTCGCGGAGTGGATCGACAATCGTGCGGCCTTCCTCGATGGCTTTGCGAACTTTCATCAAAGCCTCTTCTAACACCGCATTGCCCGAGGTCCGCGCGGTGATACCCAATCCTTCGAGAATGGGAACGCCGGAGGTAATCAGAGTACCGAGAGTACGCGTGAAACGGCCAACGGCGATCTTGCGCAGCAGCGACCCCATGATGGGCAACATGAGCAACATTTTGTCGAAGTAATAGCGGCCGCGCGGATGCTTGCGCATCTGCTTTACTCCGAACACCGAACCGATCACGACAGCAAAGAAGACCCACCAGAAGCTTTGCACGAAACTGCTGAGCCCCATCACGATGCGGGTGGGCAATGGTAGGGCAACACCCAGTCCGGCAAACAGGTTGGCGAAAATCGGGACTACCCATTTGAGCAGCGCGCCAACGATTAATCCGGCAAGACTGATGACTGCGACGGGATAAATCAAGGCCGACTTTACGGCCGACTTCAGCCGCACCGCCTTTTCCACGTAAAGGGCGAGACGCTGCAAAATTACGTCGAGAATACCGCCGGTTTCACCGGCCTCGATCATATTTGTGGTCAAGTCGTCAAACACGGCGGGATACAGGCGCATGGCGTTGGCCAGCGTCGAGCCGCCTTCCACCGTGGTGCGCACGCCGGTGAGTATCTTTTGGAATGACTGGTTTTCCTGGTTGGCCGCGAGAATTTCAAGACACTGCACCAGCGGCAATCCGGCGTCGATCATGACCGAGAACTGGCGAAAGAATACGGCGATGTCCTTGACCTTAACCTTGGTGGTGCCGAAGGTAGGCATGGAAAATTCTTTGCCTTTTTCGCGGACCGAGCCGGGCGTGATGCGTTCCCGCCGCAACTGTTGCGTCAACGACTGTTTGTTTGGCGCGTTCCGCTCTCCAGAAACTTTCTGTCCGGATGCATCCTTGCCCGAAAATGTGAAGACTGGCATGGTTATTTACCCTCTCCTTACCGGCGTACCGAATCTCTAGTCCTGACAAGTGTTATCGAGTTCCGCGAGCGCTTGCTGCCCGGTGCGGCTAGCGTTTGGCCGGTGTCGCGGCCTTTGCCATGGTTGCTCCCGCAGCGGTCCGGTTTACCAGGCCCGCTCCGCGGTTGATCATTTCCTGCAATTCATCCGTATTGCTTGACCGCTGTAGCGCGACTTCGAGCGAAATCTGTTTTTGGAAATAGGCCGTGGCCAGCGCCTGATTGAAGGTCTGCATCCCGTACTTTTCCTGACCCGATTGCATCGACGAGTACACCTGGTGAATCTTGTCTTCGCGAATCAGGTTGCGCACGGCGGCGTTGGGCACGAGGACTTCCATGATCATGGCGCGGCCTTTGCCGTCGATCTTTGGCAGCAAGCTTTGACAGCAGATGCCTTCGAGCACCAGCGAAAGCTGAGCGCGAATTTGCGGCTGCTGGTGCGCGGGAAACACGTCGATGATGCGGTTGATGGTGGAAGTGGCCGAATTGGTATGCAGCGTGCCGAAGGTCAAGTGGCCGGTTTCAGCGATACGCAGCGCCGATTCGATGGTTTCCAGATCGCGCATTTCGCCGATCAGCACGACGTCGGGATCTTCACGAAGAGCGGCGCGCAACGCATCGGTAAAGCTCTTGGTGTCGGCATGCAGTTCGCGCTGGTTCACCAGGCAGTTCTTGTTCATGTGAACGAATTCGATGGGATCCTCGATGGTCAGAATGTGATCATGGCGTTCGCTGTTAATCTTGTCGATCATCGCGGCCAGGGTCGTGGATTTGCCGGAGCCTGTTGGCCCGGTGACCAGCACCAATCCGCGCGGCTTATCGCACAGCTTGCTTACGACGGTCGGCAACCCGAGTTGGTTGAACGACTTGATTTCGAAAGGAATTAAACGGAACACAGCGGCCGTGGCTCCGCGCTGATTGAATACGTTGGCGCGGAAGCGGGCCAGACCTTTCAAGCCGAAGGAGAAGTCGAGCTCCAGAGTTTCTTCAAAGCGGTGCTTCTGCGAATCGGTCATTACGCTGTAGGCCAGTTGCTTGGTCTCGGCCGGCGTCATCTGCGGAAGATCGAGCGGGTTCAAGTGCCCGTGTACGCGGATTTGTGGAGGAGAGTTGGTGGTGATGTGGAGATCGCTTCCCCCCATCTCCAACATGCGTTTTAGAAGATCGCTAAGCGACAAACCCATAAATGATGGCTCCTTGACCTAATCGGTGGATCCCAAATCCGTGAATCTACAATCAGTGAATCGTCTCGCGGGCAACTTCCTCAAGGGTCGTCATGCCCGCTGCAACTTTGATCAACCCGCTGCGCCGCAGCGTAATCATGCCGCGCTCAATGGCTTTCTTCTTCAATTCGACTGCGGATGCGCCCACGAGAACCAATTCGCGGATTTCGTCATCCACTTCCATGACTTCATATAAGCCGCAACGGCCCTTGTAGCCGGTGTTGCTGCAAACCGTGCATCCTTTGCCCTTCTGGATCTTTATCGTCTTGGCTTCTTCAGGAGTAAAGCCTTCTTCGATGAGAGTCTGCACAGGCACGTCGACGATCTCGGCGCAGTCTTTGCAAATGCGGCGGACCAGGCGTTGAGCGCAGATGAGATGGACCGAGGTCGCGACCAGGAAAGGCTCGATGCCCATGTTCATCAAGCGGGTGATGGTTTCCGGAGCGCCGTTGGTATGCAGCGTGGAGAGCACCAAATGGCCGGTGAGTGCGGCCTTGATGGCAATTTCTGCGGTTTCAAAATCGCGGATTTCGCCGACCAGAATGATATTGGGATCCTGACGCAGAAAAGATCGCAGGGCTGCGGCGAAGTTCAATCCGATCTGCTCTTTCATCTGTACCTGATTGACGCCTCCCAACTGAAATTCGACTGGATCTTCGGCGGTCATGATGTTGGTATCGGGTTGATTCAGGCGCGAGATTGAGGAGTAGAGCGTATTGGTCTTGCCGGAGCCGGTTGGCCCGGTGACCAGCACCATGCCGTATGGCTTCAAGATCGCTTTCTCGAATTTGACCAGCGATTCCGGCTCGAAGCCCAGCTTGGTCATATCGAGACGCAGGTTTTCCTTATCGAGCAAGCGCAGCACAATCTTCTCGCCCCATAGTGTGGGCAAAGTACTGACGCGGAAATCGAGCTGCTTTTTGCGGCCTCCGATATTCATTTTCAGCATGATGCGGCCGTCCTGCGGCAACCGCTTTTCGCTGATGTCGAGCTTGGCCATGATTTTCAGGCGCGACGTGATCGCGTCTTTTAATTTCATGGGCGGCGACATAATCGCCTGCAACACACCGTCAATGCGGAAACGCACGCGAAACTCTTTTTCGTAAGGCTCGATGTGAATGTCGCTGGCTCCCCGCTTCACGGCGTCACCAAGCACGATGTTCACCAGTTTGACCACCGGAGCTTCGTCGGCAGCTCTTTCCAGCTCCGACAACTGCATCTGCTCTTCTTCCGCCTGAAGTTCGACGTCGCTTTCGTTCATCTCCGACATCGACTGCATTACGGTTTCGAGATTCTCTTCCTTGACCGTGCCGTAAGCTTTTTCAATACCGGACTGAATGGAGCTTTCCGAGGCCACCACGGGCTCAATGTTGAAGCCCGTCATGAACTTGATGTCGTCCATGGCGAAGACATTGGTGGGATCGACCATAGCAATGGTCAGCGACGCACCGACGCGGCTTAGCGGAAGGATCTGGTAACGCTTCGCGGTTTCAAATGGAATGAGTTTGACAACGACGGGATCGATTTCGAAGTAGGAGAGATTAATTGCGGGAACGCCATACTGGCGGGAAAGGAAATTCGTGACATCCTCGTCGGTGAGGAAGCCGAGCTTCACCAGAGCGGAACCAAGGCGGCAGTTCTGCTCTTTCTGAAGCTTATTCCCTTGCTCTAACTGCTCTGGGGTAATGATCTTCTCTTTAACGAGAAGGTCGCCCAGCCGCTGAGACATGCTTTACTCTCCTATCCACAAAGTGGACCATGCTGACAAAGAGGCGCAAAGAGCTGGCTTTTGTTGGGAGAGAAGCACAGCACATTCGCGTTGACACAAATTGTCAACGCAAAGGCGATTACCGTACATGTAACTTTAGTACTTGATCCGGGCAGGGCGAGTGGGGCGCAAGGGTATAAGCCGCTGGACTGCACGCCAAATGGAGTTTTTCATCATTTGGGGTGAGGTCGTTCGGCCGCAGTACATGCACTTCGGTAAGATTTCATATAGGTTCGAGCGCGTTCCTGAGCAGCTAAAAGCGGCTCGCAGGGCTTTGGGGGAGCAAACAATTGCCGCAGAGAAGACGCTATCCTCGATCGACCGCGGGGCATGAAGAGGCGATTCGAAATTACTATAGCGTTCTCGCGCGCGCCTGGGGACCGCAACATTGGTGGCCGGCACAGACACGATTCGAAGTCATCGTCGGAGCTTATCTAACGCAAAACACAGCGTGGGCCAACGTTGAGCTAGCCTTGAGAGGCTTGCGTTCAGCGCGCCTGCTGAGCGTCGATGGAATTCGCCGCGCACCGTTGGCGAGGATCGAGCAGTTGATCAGACCGTCTGGATACTTTCGCCAGAAGGCAGTGCGGTTGAAGACGTTCGTGGCCTTCGTTGACGAACGATATGCCGGATCGCTGACTAAACTTTTCTCCGAGCCGACGAGTAAGTTACGCGAGGAGTTGCTCGGCCTCAACGGAATCGGGCCGGAAACGGCGGACTCGATTTTGCTCTACGCGGGAAACCACCCCGTCTTCGTAGTCGACGCTTACACGCGCAGGATTCTGGAGCGACACGAAATCGTACATCCGAAAGACATCTACGAAGACATTCGCCAACTGTTCGAAAAAGCGTTGGCTCCCATTGTTAATTCTCAGCAGCATAAGCCTGCCGAAGCGCGCACGAAGCTGGCCTCCGGATTTGCTGTCGCCGCGCACCCGCCGTCTCGAATGAGCACGGCCCGGCGGTCCGCACTGGTGCAGGTTTACAACGAAATGCACGGGTTGATCGTCGGCGTGGGAAAGAATTACTGTCGAAAATCACAGCCTCTTTGTGACCAATGCCCTTTACAACCATTCCTCCCATGTCGTAAGTAAGCAAGGAACGCAACAAACGAGCCACTCCAGTGAAAATCGCATTCCGATCCAGCCAGTTCACTGCACTATTGCTCTTCGCAACCTTGCCGGCGGCGACGCCAACCCTCCGAGTAGCCGCCGACCGCGCGGGGATACTGATCGGCGCTGCGGCTCGCCCATCGCTTTTGCAGGACGCGGCTTACACGGCGACTTTGTCTCGCGAATTCAATATGGTTGAAGCGGAAGATGCGATGAAGTGGTGGACTATTCGTCCCGATCCCGGGAAATTCAATTTCAGCCCGGGGGATGAACTTGTTCGCTTTGCCCAAGTTCACCGGATGAAGGTTCGCGGCCATTGTCTGGTTTGGGACCATAACAACCCCGACTGGCTGGCACATGGAAATTTCACTCCGGCCCAACTGTCGCAGATATTGCAGGAACACATCACCATGGTGGTAAAGCATTACGCGGGGCAAGTTTTTGCCTGGGACGTGGTAAATGAAGGCTTCGACGAGCATGGCAAGGTTCGCGATTCGATTTGGTACAACCAGCCGGGGATTGGACTCGCGCATGTAAATAAAGATACCGCTTACATTGAACAAGCCTTCCGTTGGGTCCATGAGGCCGACCCTCAGGCTTTGCTTTTTTACAACGAAGGTGAGGGGGAAGGACTCAGCGTCAAGTCAGATGCCATCTATGCCATGCTCAAAGATTTCAAAGATCGAGGCGTGCCCATTGATGGCATCGGGTTGCAGATGCATATCTCCGGCTTCGACCCTGACCTCCAATCTGTTGCCGCGAACATGTCGCGTATCTCGGCGCTTGGCCTCCAGATTCACATTACGGAACTGGATATTCCGTTACCAGTGAAAGCAACCGGCGTGTGGGGCGGCGAGTTGATGCATACGGAAGACTTGGATCGACAAGCGCAGATATACCGGCGAATCGTCAGGATGTGTCTGGACAATCCATCCTGTACGGCGATTCAAACCTGGGGATTCACGGATAGATATTCGTGGATCGGCTCTCATTCGCATGGTTCGCAGGGATGGGCGCTTGCATTTGATCGCGATTACCGGCCAAAGGCAGCCTATACCGCCATCGCCGAGGAACTGGCCCGGGGACGTAATTCGAAGTGATGATCCTGTTTGGTTGATTTTCTATTTCCTGTCTCTGGGCGGCAGCGGCTTTACCCTTCCCTGGTGCATCTATAATGTTTCTCGGTCCGGACACGAGCAATCAGAGCCTTGTTGGACACGTTGAATCACTTGCCACAACCCATTCAAACCCGACTTCCGAAAACCTCTAACCGCAAGCGGGCGATTATTCTTCTGGCGGTTGCCGTCTTTTTGCTGCTCGCTATCCTGGTTTCGCAAACGGCGTTCGACCTGAAGTTCCTGACCCCGGGCAACAATCAGGAGATTGTCGTATTCGCGGCGATTTCTATTTTGATCTTTCTGCTGTTTGTGGCGCTGTTTTTCGTGCTCTCGCGCAATCTGTTGAAGTTGTTTGCTGAGCGCAGGCTGGGAGTGCTGGGATCGAAATTCCGCACTCGCATGGTGGTTGGCGGGCTGCTGCTTTCGTCGGTGCCGTTGATCGTGATGTATTTCTTCGCTTATGGATTGATGAATCGTTCCATCGAGCGTTGGTTCTCGACTCCGGTCGAAGAGGTACGGTCCGACATTCACGCCATGGCCTCGCTGCTGGCGAACTATGCGGCGCAAAATGCGCGCGCAGAGGCCGTCGCGATCGCCTCGGCGCCCGATACGCGACGGGCATTCGCCGGATATGGATTCGCACCCGTCGATGCCGAATTCAAAGAGCATCAGCCTACTCTTCAGGGAGGGTTTGCATTGGCTGTGCAGGACGGCAACTTAGAAGCCGCATTCAACGCGCCCGCTGAATGGTTAGCTTTGAAGACGAAGCTCCCCTTGAACGAAGCGGCCTCGGGCAGTCCGGCCCAATTCACGTGGAACCAGACTGACTACACTCTGGGCAGCGCTCCAGTAGAAGGTGGCGGAGTGATTCTGGTGGCGCTGCCACTTCCGCGAGAATTTTCTCAAACGGTTACACAGGTTGAAGCGAGCCAGAAACGCTACTACGATCTGGCCCACGATAGGCGTCTGGTACGCCGCACTTACATGGGCCTGCTGTTGTTGCTCACGCTGGCCGTGCTTTTTGTGACCACGTGGCTGGCTTTGTTTCTTTCTAAGCTGGTAACTCGTCCGCTGTCGGCGTTGGCCGAGGCTACGCAGGAGATTTCTCGCGGCCGTCTCGATTATCGCGTTGACGTAAGCGGCGCCGATGAAATTGGCGATCTTGTCCGCTCCTTCAACCGCATGGCCGATGAACTGGAAACCAGCCGCGTGCAGATCGAAGCTTCCAGCCGCGACCTGAGCGCAGCCAACACCGAACTCGATCAACGCCGGCGCCAGATGGAGACCATTCTGGAAAGCATTCCTACGGGCGTGCTCTCACTTGACGCCTCGCGCCGCGTGACGCATGCAAACCAGGCGCTGCTGCGCATGTTCCAGCCGGATTCGACTCCCGATGTCACATCGCAGATTCTGCGTGGGGCTTCGCTTACAGAATGCTTCCCTGTCGAAGTGCTGGAAGACCTGGAACCGCTGTTGCGGCGGGCCGATCGCATGGGCATGACGACCAGTCAACTCGAAGTGCAACTACCGCGCTTGTCTCTCAATGTCGCGGTGACGGCGGCGACGTTGCGGCATGAGGAGGAGCGGTCCGGATACGTAGTGGTCTTTGAAGATTTATCGGACTTGCTCAAAGCGCAAAAGCAGGCGGCATGGCGCGAAGTGGCGCGGCGGGTTGCGCACGAGATTAAGAATCCGCTTACCCCGATCGCTCTTTCCGCGGAGCGAATCCAACGGCATCTTGAGCGATATCGCTCCTCCGATCCCTCCTCGCTCGATGTTATTCGCTCGTGCGCAGAAACGATCGCGGGCGCGGTGGAAACCGTACGCCGCCTGGTGGACGAATTTTCCACGCTGGCGCGCTTCCCGGCGTCAAAACCGCAACCTGCGGACATCAACGAGATCCTGGAAGACGCGCTCGCCATGTTTCACGGCCGTCTCGAAGGGATTCAACTGCATACGGCGTTCACGGCCAGCTTGCCCAAGGTAATGGCCGATTCCGAAGCGATGAAGCGAGCCATCGCCAATCTGGTGGATAACGCCGCGGAGGCTCTGCACGATTCGCTGATGAAGGAAATCGAAATTTCGTCAGCGTTGGTGGCCAGCCGGGACGCGGTCGAGATTGTGGTTGCCGATACCGGTCACGGCGTAACCCGGGAATTGAAAGAACGACTTTTTCTCCCCTATTTTTCGACGAAGAAACGAGGCACAGGTCTGGGCCTCGCCATCGTGAGCCGGGTGATTGAAGACCATCACGGATCGATTCGCGTGGAAGAAAATAAACCGGTGGGCTCGCGCTTTGTCGTGGAGCTGCCACTGGCGCCCGACCCGGTTGCTGCGGGTTCTGTAACTCAACATGCCTAAGATTCTGATTGTCGACGACGAAGAAGGAATTCGCGAAGCCCTGTCTGGCGCGCTGACCGACGAAGGCTATTCCGTTTCCTCTGTCGAGAGCGGCGAAGCTTGCCTCGATCTCGTGCGCAAGACGGCCTTTGATGTTGTCCTGCTCGATATCTGGCTACCCGGTATCGACGGCCTGGAGACACTGGAGGAGATTCGATCTCTCGAAAATGCTCCTGAAGTGGTTATGATATCGGGCCACGGGAAACATTGAAACCGCTGTGCGGGCCACGAAGCTGGGCGCTTACGACTTTCTGGAAAAACCGCTGACCTTGGATAAGACTCTGATTCTCATCAAGAATGCGATCGAGTCCAAGAAGTTGTGGCGCGAAAATGCGGATCTGAAAAAGCAGCTTCACGCGAAGAACTTGATCGTGGGAGACAGCGTTCCCATGAAAGCCCTGCGCCAGCAAATTGGACTCATGGCGCCCACCAATGGCCGCGTCCTCATCTATGGCGAATCGGGAACCGGCAAAGAGTTGGTGGCCCGCGCAATTCACGCGCAGAGCCTGCGCAAGGACGAAGCTTTCATCGAGTTAAACTGCGCGGCCATTCCTGAAGACTTGATTGAGAGTGAGCTTTTTGGCCACTACAAGGGATCTTTCGCCGGAGCGGGTTCGGACAAAGAGGGAAAATTTCAAAAGGCCAACAGCGGAACGCTTTTTCTAGATGAAGTGGGCGACATGAGTTTGAAAACGCAATCGAAAGTATTGCGCACGCTCGACGAACAGCGCTTCACGCCCGTGGGCCGGGAGGAGATGATAACGGTCGACGCGCGGGTCATCGCATCCACCAATAAAGATCTGGAAGAAGAGATTTCCCGCGGCAACTTTCGCGAAGATCTTTTTTATCGCCTTAACGTCATTCCTTTTGTCGTACCCCCTTTGCGCGAGCGTAAAGAGGACGTCCCGCTTTTCGCTCGCTACTTTCTCAAAGATCTAGCCGCAATTTACGGTCGCCGCCCCCGCGAAATCACCGACGATGCGATTGATGCGCTGATGCGCTATTCCTGGCCGGGAAACGTTCGTGAATTGCGCAACCTGATCGAACGTATCGTGATCATGAATCCGACGATCACTCGCTTCGAACGAAAGCACTTGCCGCCGCTGGTCTATCGCGATGGCGGCCGGCGCGCGTCGGGGACAGAATTCGCCTCTTTGCACCAGGCGCGCGATGCTTATGAGCGCGATTACATTTTGAAGAAGCTCGACGACAATCATGGCAACGTCAGCCGTACGGCCGAGGCGCTGGGACTGGAGCGCAGCCATCTTTATCGCAAGATGAAGACGCTGGGAATTGCCGCGAAGGAATGAAGAATAGAGACTAGCCGGGAACGACCGCTCAGCGGGGAGTTCGCTGGGCGAGAAGTCCGTTAACGCTTCACCATGTGAATCTCGGTGCCGTTCTTGCAGAATTTAACCTCATCCATCAGTTGATTAATTAAGAAAATTCCGCGTCCGTGATTGGAATAAACATTCTCGCCCAATGTGCAGGGCGGGATGCTTTCTGGATTAAAGCCCGGACCGGGATCGCGCACGATGATGATGATCCCGCGTTCTTGTTCGCAAGCCACGAGGCATTCGACGGTTTTGCTGGAATCTTCTTTTGCGCCATGGACCACGGCATTGGCCAGCGCCTCTTGCAGCGCCAATTCAATCGCATCTTCCTTGCCGTCAACGCAACCAATCTCGCGAATGGTTTGCATCACACGCGCTACGACCGGCTCAACCGCGTTGCGATCCGCGGCGAGCGTTACGCGGACGCGGAGATCCAGCTTGTCTGGATCAAAATCGTGCTCGGGAAAATCTTCTGCCGAAGGCGCGCACGGCTCCATGTTTGTCCTGGTCCTTTGTCTGCCGTCCGCTGCACGGCTCTTGCGATTCTAGCGGTCTTTCCGCCGAAACGGCAATGTATGCGTGTCATGCCGTAAACGCCGGTTCGGAAAACATCACACTTTATCGCTGTTTCGCAAGCTGTTTCACGACTTGCTTCGGCGAGTCGTCGCTCCCGCCGTCCGTGAGCGCATCGGTTGTCTGCTTCCACATCGCATGTTCCATCTGCCTCCGCCAGTCGAGTTCTTCTACGAAGGCTCTGGAGTCGCGCCAGCCGGGCTGCACTTTTACGTACAGTTCCAGAAACACTTTGGTGCCCAGCATCCGTTCCAACTGCACACGTGCTCCCGTTCCAATTTTCTTCATCATCTGGCCGTGCTTGCCGACCAGAATCCCTTTTTGCCCTTCACGCTCACAATAGATCGTCGCCGAAATACGGGTTAGCTTGCGGCCTTCTTCAAACCCATCGACAATTACCGTAGTTGCATAAGGAATTTCTTCCGAAGTCGCGAGCAAGACCTGTTCGCGAACAATTTCCGCTGCCAGGAATCGCGCCGGTTGATCGGTAATCTGATCCTCGGGAAAATACGCGGGACCAGAGGGCAATACTGCCACCAGCAACTTCAACAACTCATCCAGGCCATTGCGCTTTAGCGCCGAGATGGGAATCACCTGCCCGAAATCGTGCAGCTTACGGTATTCCGCGATGAGAGGAAGCAAATTCGTTTTGTCGCGCAGGCGGTCAATTTTATTGAGGATCAGAAAGGCTTTGGTTTTCGACTGCTTTAACAGATCGAGGGCGAACCGGTCTCTGGGATCGAACTTATGCGTCACATCCATGATCACTAAAACCAGATCGCATCCTTCCAGGGCCTCACGAATCTCCACCAGCATCTTACGGCCCAGTGAACTATCTGGCTTGTGGACTCCAGGCGTGTCGATCAGGACGATCTGAGCGCCGTCGCGTCCCTTCCGCTTGGGAATGTGAATGATGCCCTGAATGCGGTTGCGTGTGGTCTGTGGCTTGGGTGAGATGATCGCCAGCTTTTCACCCACCAGCGCATTGAGCAACGTCGATTTGCCGGCGTTCGGCCGGCCGAGAATGCAAACGAATCCAGAGCGGAATGGCATGAAAATTAAGCTGCTAGTTTCTAGCTCCTAGCTTGAGCCTTGAGCGGAAGCGTTTCGCCGAAGCGTCTATCTCGTCAATTCTAGTCCTGATTGGCGTCGAGTCTTATTTTGGGTTGATTGGCTAGGAGCTAGAAGCCGCCTTTAGATCAACTTTAACTGCCGTGGCTGCACGGCGGTAACCCGCACCCGTTCTACTTTTCGGTCGGTCGATTCCACCACTTCGAATCGCAGGCCGTCCTCTTCTATGATCTCCCCGGTTTGCGGAATCCGCCCGGCGAGTTCGCTAACCAAGCCCGCGACCGTGGCCGAATCCTTGCCTTCCGGTTTTATTCCGAACAATTCGTCGAGGCGATCCACGTCCATGCCACCGGAAACGACGTAAGACTTCTCGCCTTCGCGCACGACTTCCGGTTTGTCCCGTTCGTCGCGAATCTCGCCCACAATCTCTTCGACCAGATCTTCTATCGTCACCAGCCCCGCTACCCCTCCGTATTCATCCACAACAATGGCCATACGGATATTCTTGCGCTGCATCTCGCGCAACAGATCGCTTCCCAGCTTGCTTTCCGGCACAAAATAGACATCACGGCGCATCAAGGACTCTAATGTTTTGCGTCCGGCTTCGCTGTCCTTAACCTGGAGAACATCCTGCGCATAAACGATTCCGCGGATGTTGTGAATCGTTCCTTGATAAACCGGCACGCGCGAGTAGTGCTTGGCGCGCAGCATCTCGATGAAGCGCTCGACTGTCGTGTCCGCCGGAACGGCAAACATCTCCGGACGCGGCTTCATCGCCTCACGTACCGTCTTGCCGCTGAACTCTACTACCGACTGGATTAAATCGCGGTCGCCTTCCTGAATAATTCCCTCTTCCTGTCCCGCTTCGATCAGGGCATCCACGGCCTCGGCTGAACTCTCGGGCTGCTCTCCGGAATTCTGGCGCGTCAGCGAAACCACAGACTTCAGAAATCCCAGAATGATGGTGGCCGGCAGCGCCAGATAAATAAGGACGCGCAGCAACGGGATCCAACGGACCAGCCACTGACCGCTGGTGCGCGTAAAGAAGAGGAACGGCAAGAACCGGTTGCAGAAGATCACGATCAGAACCAGGCTGATCGTCGCCTGCAAAATCTCGTAAATACTCCATCGCTGGTCACTGAAAACCACAAACCCAATGACCAATGAGATTGACGCCATGGTGAGTTGTGTCAGCACAGCCATGGAGATCGCGGCGCGACCGCGACCGACGCCAAGCACGGGTTCGATCTTCTTCTCGAATACGTCGATGTTGTCCTGAAATTCGCGTGACAGAAATTTCCCAATCTCCTGGTAGACGCGATCCACGTATGAAACGAGAGTTAACAATCCCAATAGCAAAAGCAACGTGAAGGCGATACCGAGATTCATTTCGCCCTCCCTGCCTTCGCTCGACCCGGCTTGCTCGCAGCAGCAGATTCCGCACGCTCGATCAATCCTGTCGGCAACCTGAACCGCAGGCGCAGAGCTATTTCCTTGCGCGCCATCTGCCCATTGTCGCGTTCGTGATCGAAACCCGACAAATGAAGTATCCCGTGCAAAGTCAGAATCTTCACTTCCTCCACCGCGGAATGGCCCAGGCTTACTGCATTTTGCATGGCCACATCGGCTGAAATCGCTATGTCTCCAGCCCAAGGGGTACTGGTTTTCAGTGACTGCGCTGGGAATGACAAAACATCGGTAGTCTTATTCTTTCCTCGAAAGCGGCGATTGAGGGAACGAACCTCCGCACTGCTTGTCACCAACACATTAACCGAGCCTTTCAGCTTCACGGCTCTCCGAACTCGCCCCACAAAACCTTCGAGCGTCGTCCGACTCAAGCTTCCCACTCTCTTTCGCAAAATGACCAAGGCAAGATAACCAGTATTTCTGAGGCTGCGACGGTTCGGTTCAAGGCCTGACTCAACCTTCCAGAACCTTCGCTCCCTTAATTTCCAAGCCCTCGCGAGAGTTTTCCTCGCGCACGATCGCAAGCTTGCCGGACTTCTTGTCGTCATTCGCGTCAACCAAACTGGCGGACAGGGCGATTTCGGGAGCTCTCGGTTCAATCAGCGGCAGGGTCTGCTGCTCCGCAGCTTTATTTTTGTGTTCATCGTACGCGCGGATAATCCGCTGCACCAGGTGGTGCCGCACTACGTCGCTCTCATCGAAGGTTACGAATGCGAGTCCCTCTACCCGCTTGAGCACGTCCATCACTTCCAGAAGGCCGCTACGCCGCGCGTTGGGCAAGTCGATCTGCGTGATGTCGCCGGTGATCACCGCCTTAGAGTTGAACCCCAGGCGGGTCAGAAACATNTTCATCTGTTCGGACGTCGTATTCTGCGCTTCGTCCAAAATCACGAATGAATCGTTGAGCGTGCGTCCGCGCATGAACGCAATGGGGGCGATCTCGATAATATTTTTCTCCAGATAGCGATCCACCTTCTCCGGCTCGAGCATGTCGTAGAGCGCGTCGTAAAGAGGACGCAGATAGGGATCGATCTTGTCCTGCAACGTTCCCGGCAGAAATCCCAGTCGCTCGCCGGCTTCCACCGCGGGACGCGCCAGAATGATTCGATTCACGCGCTTGGCCACCAGCGCGGAAATCGCCATCGCCACGGCGAGATATGTTTTGCCGGTTCCTGCCGGCCCAATGCCAAAAACCATGTCGTGCTTCTCGATCGCATCCAGATATCGGCGCTGATTGATGGTCTTCGGCTGCACGGATCGCTTGCCAAACGAACGCTGCCGCCCGGCGTCGGCCAACCCGCGCAAGGTCGCATTAGCGTCCGCCGTCAGCACGCGCAACATGCCGTTCAGGTCGCCATTGTTAAAGGTATACCCGGAGCGCTGCAAGGTTTCGTAGTCGGCAAAGACCTGCTCGGCGCGTGCCACATCCCGAGGCGCGCCTTCCAGTTCTATCCCGTTCGATCGCAGATTGATGGTGATATTGAGCCCGTCCTCCAGAACCCGCACATTTTCATCGCGGGTACCGAAGAGAGTCTCGATGTTGGGACTTATCCCGATGCTTTTCTTCATGCTTGTGTCATTACTTATGCTCGTGGGACCTAGGCTGGAGTGGGGCCGGGCGAATACGGTTTTGTGTCGCCTTTTTGTAAGACCTGAGTACCATGCCTCTCAAAATTGGAGACAAAACAGGATTATGCTCAAAGAAGAGACCAACCGGGATGCTCATGCCCAAGGGGCAAGTAACTACCATTGCGTCAAGCCTACCCCGCTTTATGGGCTGTAGTCAATGCCGAAAGAAGCGGGCTACAAGCGGTTTTTTCATTGAATATTTACATTAGCGACTCGGTTCCTCTGGCCAATCCATACTCCTTTTACTAAAGAGGTAAGCGAGAGGATTACCCCAGTTATCACGCTCTCCGTGTAACAATGTTGTTCGTGAAGAACCGGACACATGACCGCTGACACAGCGCCAAAACCCCTGACAAAACCGGGCGATAAAGTTCTCTATAACCGCTTTCTCCTGCTGGTGGCGGGCCTTGGCGGGCTGCTCTATGGAGTCGACGTTGGTATCATCGCCGGCGCGCTGCCTTATCTGGAGGCTACGTCAGGCCTGAATGCCGGGCAGCTTTCCGTGGTTGTGGCCGCGGTACTGCTGGGCAGTGTCATTTCCACTTTGTTCGCCGGTTTGCTAGCCGACTGGATGGGCCGCAAGCTGCTGATGGCGCTCAGCGGAATTCTGTTTGTGGTCAGTATTCCCGTCATCGCGCTTTCCCATGGCTATGAGCCGCTGATTCTGGGCCGGCTTTTGCAGGGCGTCAGCGCTGGTCTGATCGGCGTGGTCGTTCCTCTTTATCTTGCGGAGTGTTTGTCGGCGTCGAGCCGCGGGAAAGGGACCGGGATTTTCCAATGGTTGCTGACTTTGGGGATTGTGACGGCGGCTGTCGTGGGAATGTTCTTCAGCATCCGAGTCGAGCAGGTAGCGAAGCTCGGCGATGCCGCGCGGCTCTTCGCCTTCCAGGATCAAGCTTGGCGAAGCATCTTCTGGGTTTCCCTGCCGCCCGGCATTTTGTTTGTGATTGGAAGCTTCATGGTGGCGGAGTCGCCGCGATGGCTTTTCCGCCGGGGCAGGAGAGACGCTGCTTTAACGGCGCTACTTCGGTCGCGAACCAGCGAGCAGGCGGAATTAGAACTCCACGAAATGGAGCAGACCGCTGCCGCCGAATCGACAACCTCCCCGGGAAAGAAGATTAAAGAATCGCTCTTGCAGCGAAAATATGTGATTCCTTTCGTTCTGGCCTGCGTGATTCTCGCGTGCAATCAGGCCACTGGCGTCAATTCAATCATCGGCTACAACACCAATATTTTGCTGCAAAGCGGTTTGTCTGACGTGCAGGCGCATTGGGGCTATGTCATTTTCACCGTCGTGAATTTTCTCATGACCATCGGCGGCGTCATTCTCGTGGATCGCAAGGGGCGCAAGTTCCTGTTATCNCTGGGCACGGCGGGCATTATCGTGTCGTTGGTCTGCACCGGCATTTTGTTTCGCCAGACTGAGAGCCTACGCGTGGACAGCCGGAGATCTGTGCAGTCCATGGTCACTGCAGACCAGAGGATCACGCTCGCATACGACAAGAATGCGGCGGACAAGTTGTTGGCTGCGGCGGGGGACGCGGCCGAGAAAATCGCCCGAGGACCTACTTCCTTGAGCATCATTTATTCGTATGGAGATTTCCGTGCGGCGACGCGAGTTGCGCATTCGGATGCGCTGGTTGCTGCACCAATCGAGATTACGCGCGAAAGCTGCGTCCCGGCCAATAAGGTCGTGGCCTTCTTTTCGAATCCCTTTGGCGATCTAAGCGCGGCGCGGCAGGCTCCTCTAACAATCGAGAACGCGCTCATCACTCCGGTTCCCAGCGAGCGCAGCGGTTGGATAGTGGCGATCACGCTCTTTGTTTTCATGGCGTTTTATGCCGTTGGACCTGGAGTGTGCGTGTGGCTTGCGCTCTCGGAACTCATGCCAACGCGAATTCGTTCTAACGGCATGAGTATTGCGTTGTTGTTGAACCAGGCAGTTTCAACCACCATTGCCGCTGTATTTTTGCCGACGGTCGGTAAGTTCGGCTATTCCACCATCTTCTTTGGATTCGCAGCGTGCACCGTGCTGTACTTCCTTACGGCCGCCGTTTTCCTACCCGAGACCAAAGGCAAGACTCTGGAAGAGATTGAGGCTCATTTTGAAGGAGCAAAAAGTTAGCCTGAGCAAATAGCGTGTGATGTGACGCACGTCATTTCACTCAAACTTCGCTTCGCCTTCTCGCAATGTCACATAGCGGTCGATGGGAAGATTGGTAAACCGTTGCGTAAGCCCGCTCGGTTGCGGCCAATTCACTTCCAGCCAGTCGATCTTCGTCGCTTGTCCCAGGCCGAGCACCAGCCGCGGATCGTGCGATGACAGATAGCTACCGCCGCCCACTTTCATTCGGCTTCGTTTCACCTCGCCCGTTTGATAGCTAAGGCGTGCGCCCACGGCGTCGATGTTGGCCTTCTTGCCCACCAACTTGATTCCCAGCCAGTGATTCTTGCTACCGATATTGTTTCGCAGCAACATCGGCGCTTCGTTGTTGCAGGAGATCAGAACGTCGACCGCGCCGTCGTTGTCGAAGTCGCCCAGGGCCAGCCCCCGCGCGGGCAGCGGCCGCGAAAAAATTGGACCGCTCTCGGCGCTCACGTTTTTC